>WNFI01218160.1_pt2 | contig 104781 bp, 113 predicted proteins | sample 5400471 | NCBI WGS metagenome assembly WNFI01 (sample SAMN13153348, study PRJNA577476) | soil metagenome | isolation source: 100 cm saprolite on Douglas fir-dominated hillslope | place: USA:California | collected 2013-09-17 | reverse complement strand
GATGCTGCGCCGCTATGAAAAGGACATGCTGCTCAACGTCGCCAGCCTCGACAAGGTCAAGGAGTACAAGGTGAAGTGGGACGAGAGCCACAAGCGCCTTGAAGAGCTCGTCGCGAAGGCGCAGGACACGGCGACCACCGACGAAGAGCAAAAGCGTCTGGAAACGCTGGCGGGTTCCCTTGCCAAATACAGCGGCAACATGGAGCAGGTCGAGAGCTCGATGCTCGCGCGCCAGGTTACGACGCCCGAGGCCGGCTACAAGAAGGTAGACGAATTCAGACAGGTAATTCGCGACACAGAGGTCGTGACGCAGGAGTTGTTCGAGGGCGCCAACAAGCGCATCGAGGCAGCCAAACCGGTGCTCGAGGAGATCGAGCGCCAGGTGACGCGGGTCCTCGCGCTCGTTGCGCTAGCGGTGCTGGCGCTCGCAGCGCTGATCGCGGTCGTGATCGCCCGCTCCATTACGGTGCCGGTCGGCGAGGCGGTCCGCGTCGCGGAGGCACTCGCCAAGGGTGACCTCACGCAAAGCATCGAGGCAAGCTCTGGTGACGAGATCGGGCGACTCATGCAGGCGCTGGGCGGCACGGTGCAGCAGCTCGCCGGGATCGTCGGTCGGATCAAGGAGTCGAGCGACAAGGTCAACGGCGCCTCGCTGGAGATCGCGCAGGCCAATATCGACCTCTCAACGCGTACCGAGGAACAGGCGAGTGCGCTCGAGGAGACTTCGGCGTCGATGCAACAGATGACGGCGACCGTAAGCCAGAACGCGCAGAACGCGGGGACGGCCAACTCGCTTGCCGCGCAGGCTGCAGGTGTGGCGGCCAAAGGCGGGGAAGTCGTACGCCAGGTGGTAGGCACGATGAACGGGATCACCGAGTCGTCGAAGAAAATCTCCGACATCATCGGGGTCATCGACGGCATCGCGTTCCAGACCAATATCCTGGCGCTCAACGCGGCGGTGGAAGCCGCGCGCGCCGGCGATCAGGGCCGCGGCTTTGCCGTGGTGGCCTCCGAAGTGAGGAGCCTTGCCCAGCGCTCGGCGGGCGCGGCGAAGGAGATCAAGACCCTCATTACGGACTCGGTCTCCAAAGTGGACGCCGGCTCGCGCCAGGTGAACGACGCCGGGCGCACCATGGAGGAGATCGTCGCCTCCGTGAGCAAGGTCAGCAGCCTGATTGCGGAGATCAGCAAGGCCAGCCAGGAGCAGGCGCAGGGCATCGAGCAGATGAGCGAAGCCATGACCCAGCTGGAGCAGGTGACGCAGCAGAACGCGGCGATGGTGGAAGAGGCGAGCGCCGCGGCAGGCAGCCTCGAAGACCAGTCGCGCGCGATGACCAGCGCCGTGGCGGCCTTCCGTCTCGAAGGGCATGCCTCCGGCGCCCCGGCGTCGAGGCCCCTGGCCAGCCCCAAGCACCCCGTCGCGCTGCCCAAGCGCACGTCGGGCGAGATCGTGAAGATCGCGCCGCGCGCCAGGGCCGCAACCGCACGCTCGGCCGCGGCCGGGCGCGACGAAAGCTGGCAACAGTTCTAAGCCTAAGCGCGCTTCCTGCGCGTGGCCGGACGGCGGGCGCCCTTTGCGGCGACCGCGGCCGGTCCGGCGGGAGCGGGCGAAGGCGCCGAGATGCGCTCGAGCCTATAGCCATGCTGATAAACCGCGCTCAACCTCCAGCCCTCTTCGGGATAAAGACCGAGCTTGCTGCGCAGCTGGCTGGCATGGGTGTCGACGGTGCGCGTGCTGATGTCGGCGCTGATTCCCCAGACCGTGTCGAGCAGATAGGAGCGCGACAGCAGACGCCCGACATTGCGAAACAGGAGAACCGTCATTTCGAATTCCTTTTGCGTCAGCTCGATCGCCGCGCCGCCCTTGTGGAGGGTTCGCCCATGAGGATCGATATGGAACGCGCCCGCCTCGATCGGCTCGTCGCCGTCGCGCCCATGGCCCCGGGAGCGGCGCAGCAGCGCCTCGACGCGGGCGAGGAATTCGAGCCGGCGAAGCGGCTTGATGAGGTAGTCATCGGCACCCGCCTTGAGGGCGTGGACGATGTCCTCTTCCCGGTTCTGTCCGGTGGTGAAAAGCACCGGCAAGGGCTCGCGCACCGATTTGCGGATCGCCCGCAGCACTTCCTCGCCGGAAAGATCGGGCACGCGCCAGTCGAGAACCACAAGATCGAAGGTATCCCGCAGGACTGCCCGCAGGATATCGCTGCCGCGGCCGAACGTGCGGCAGGCAATTCCCTGCGAGCTGAGCCAGTGCTGCACCAGCTTGGCCTGCGAGGAGTCGTCCTCGAGCAAGGCGATGCGCGGGGTGCCCGCGGTTTTTGCGGTTCGCTCGGTCGCCATTCTCTTCTGCATTCGCCTTGTCAGTCATTCTACCCAGGGCCAAGCGCGGTGGCCGCATGACCCAGGCTCAAACGCGAATCCTCCATGTCGAGGACGACCCCAGCCTGCAGAACCTGGTGCGCATCACGCTGGCGCAGCTCGCCGGTTACGCTGTGGATACCGCCGGCGACGGCTTCCGCGCCATCGAGCTCGCGACCGAGCACACCCCGGACCTGATCCTGCTGGACCTTGACCTGCCGGGGGTAAACGGCATCGATACGCTGAAAGCCCTGCGTGAAGTCGAGGCCCTGCGTCAGGTGCCCGTCATATTTCTCACTGCCGCCAGCGATCTGCTGACGCAGATCGAGCTGCTTGAACTGGGTGCGTTGACTGTCCTGCAAAAACCCGTTCGGCCGCGCCAGCTGGTGCAGACCATCACTCGCGCCCTCGGGCGCCTGGAGCCCTGAAAATGCCTCAATCCCGTGACAGCCACGTATCCGAACGCCCGATGCAGGAAATTGCCGAGCGGGTCGCCGAACACGCCCCGTTGCTGCTCGTCTACCTGGATCGCGACCTGCGCGTGCGATTCGCCAACCGTCATTGCGAGAAGCTGTTCGGCCACGCGCCCCGCGACATCCTCGGACGCTTACTTGCCGAGCTGGTCGACGCGAGCACCCTGAAGCACGCCCTGGCGCACGTCGCCGAGCTCGAGCGTGGCAACCAGGCGCCGCGCGAGTATGTGCTGCGGAACAAGCAGGGGGCGCGCAAATTCGTGCAGGTGAGCGCTACAACCGACCGGGACGCGCAGGGCTGCAGCGTCGGTTACTTCGCCTGCGCGGGCAGCGTAGCGCTGGGGCTGGGCGAACTGGTCGGCTCGGTGGTGTGCGAAATGAGCGCGCTCGCAGCCGAACGGGGCGTGCGCCTCGAGACCAGCGCCGAGGGCGTCGCGACACGGGTGAACGGCGACCCGCGTAACCTGCGGCAGGCGCTTGCGCGCCTCGTCGGCGCCGCCATCGAGAGATCGCATCCCAGGTCCACAGTGCGCATACACGTCGGGGAGAACGAAGAGCGGGCCACCTTCCTCGTCGAAGATGAGGGCATGGAACCCGTGCTGGGGGGGCACCTCGGCCTGTGCATCTCGCGCGCCATCGTCGAGCGCCATGGCGGGACTCTGCGGGTAGCGAACCTTGAGGCAGGCGGGGCATCCCTGCACGTTGAGCTGCCGCGGGTTGCCAGCGCCGACGCGGGCGATCAGTCATGACGGCGCTCCTCGACCTGAAAGTGGTGCGCGAGCTGGCGCTTCTCGAAGTCAGTCCTGGAGACAGCTTGCTGCCGCATTTTCTCCAGACTTTCGCAACAGACGCCTGCGCGAGCCTCGAGCGCATGCGCACGCGGGCGTGCACCGCCGAGCCGCGTGAGCTCGCCCGCGAGGCGCACCGGCTCAAAGGCGGCAGCAGCTCGATCGGCGCGGTCCAGCTCGCCGGCGAACTTGCGGAGATCGAGCGCAGCGCTCTGGCCGGCGCTACTGCGGGCCTCGAAGAACGTATCGTTCGTGCGCTCGACCTGCTCTACGCGAGCTGCGACGCGCTGGTTCGCCTGTGTCATCACCATGCCCGGCCCCGCTGAGGGACGCGAATTGCCCCTCTTCCGGAAAACGGGGCGATGGCGCACCATAGGCTCGGCAGCCTAGGGGGAGGGCAGGGTGGCCGAAGCAAACAAACGCAGCCGGCGTCCGGGCGGCGCGCGCATGAAGCGCGCCGTGACCGTCCATGCCCAGCGCGGCACTGTGCGTCTGCGCGAAAGCTCCAAGCAGTTCCGGTTCGCGCAGGAAGCGCTCGGCATCGTCACTTGGATCTGGGACCTTCGCCCGGATCGCGTGCAGTGGTATGGCGATGCTTCGCTGCTTCTCGGCCTCGCGCCGAAAACTTTCTCCGGGCGTTTTCCCGACTACCTGAAGCACCTTCATCCGGACGACGTCGAGGCCGCCAAGCTGACATTCGTCGATTGCTTGAAAGGCCGGCGTCCTCACTATCGCGCCACCGAGCGCGTACTCTGGTCCGACGGCAGCGTGCATTGGCTGGAGACTTACGGCCGCGCCGAGTACGGCGACGACGGGCGCGCCGTGCGCATGGCGGGCGTGATCAAGGAGATCACCGAGCGCAAGAAGCAGGAATCCGCGCGTGTGAAGGCCGAAAAGCAGCTGCTGCGGGTGTTCGATGCGTCCCCCGACTACATTGTGATCGTCCGGGCAGCTGACGGCCGTTTTATCGCCGCGAACCCGGCTTTCGAAAAGGTTACCGGCTATCGCGAAGCCGAGATCGTTGGACGCACGGTAGACGATCTGAAGATCTGGGCAATGCCCGGCGAGCGACAGCGCTTTCTCGCCGAGCTGCAGCAAGCGGGCACCATTCGCGACCGGCCGGTCCTGCTACGCACCCGCAGCGGCAATACCGTCTCCGGGAGGATGTCCGCTTCGCTGATCGAGCACGAAGGCGAGAAGCTGGTCATCAGCCTCATGCACGACGTCACCGAGGTAAAGCAGCTCGAGCGCAAGGCGCAGCAGTCCGAGCACAAATTTGCCACGATGTTCGAGACCAGTCCGATCGGACTCGTCGTCACCCGGCCGAACGAGCGGCGCATCGTCGAGATAAACGACGCCGCGCTTCGCACGATCGGTCGATCGCGCGAGGAGGCGATGGGTGCTTTAACGGCTGAAATGGTCGACTGGGATGACCGGCCGATGCTCGAGCGGTTTCGCGCGCGCATGCTCGCCGGCGAACGACTCGCAGGCGTGGCGGCGAGCTTCTCGCGCCGCGACGGCAAACAGGTGCAAGTCCTTATTTCCGGCGCGCTGATCGAGATCGAAGGCGAGCCGCATCTCGTCATCTCGCTGCTTGACGTCACCGAGCAAAAGCGGGCCGAGCTCGCGCTACGCGAAAGCGAGGCGCGCTTCCGCGCGCTGACCGCCCTTTCAGCCGACTGGTACTGGGAGCAGGATGAGCACTTTCGCTTCGTCTGGCAGCCGGGCGAGGACTCGCGCCTGCAAGGAAATCGCCCTCCGCGCTACATTGGGCTGACGCGCTGGGAAGCACACCCGGAGAGCCTCAGCGCGGAGGAATGGGCTGCGCACCACGCGCAGCTCGAGGCGCATCAAAGCTTTCGCGATCTCGAATTTGCCCGCCTTAGCGCCGACGGCGTGATGCGCTGGGTGAGCGTCTCCGGCTACCCGATCTTCGACGACAAGGGCGCATTCCGCGGCTATCGCGGCGTCGGGCACGACATCAGCGAGCGCAAGCGCAACGAGGTGCTGCTGATGAACATCGCCCGCGGCGTGTCCGCAGAGCTGGGCGATGCCTTCTTCCGCTCGCTGGTCGGGCACCTGGCGCGCGAGCTCGGGGCCGACTTCGCCTTTATCGGCGCGGTGGTGCCGCCCGCAAACGACCGGGTGCGGACGCTCGCCTGCGTGATGGACGGCGCCATCGGGGAGAATTTCGAATACCGCCTCGAAGGCTCGCCGTGCATCAACGCCATCACCAAGCGCGGCACGGTCGTGTATCCGCAGGGGGTCGCCGAGCTGTTCCCGCGCGACAGCGGCCTGAAGAAGCGCGGCATCGAGGCTTACGTCGGAACCTCGCTGCACGCCGCCGACGGCAGCGCCCTCGGCGTGCTGGTGGTGATGCACCGCAAGTCGGTCGAGCGCGGCGCTTTCTGGGCCTCGATGATCGAGATCTTCGGCGCCCGCGCCGCGGCGGAAATCGAGCGCTCGCGCGCCGAGGCCCTGGTGCGGCAAACCAACGCTTCGCTGGAGCAGATCGTGCGCGAGCGCACCGCGCAGCTCGAGGAAGCGAACCGCGAGCTGGAGAGCTACAACTATTCGATCTCGCACGACTTGCGCCAGCCGCTCAACGCGATCGCCGGGTTCTCCGAGCTGCTGCGCGACAACCCCGCTGGCGCGCTCGATGGCGCCGCGGACGACTACCTGCGGGAGATCGAGAACAATTCGCTGCGCATGGAGCAGATGATCGATGCGCTGCTGGCACTTTCCCGCGCGGGCCGCGGGGCGCTCAACGAGTCGGAGGTGGACGCGAAGGCGCTCGTGGAATCGGTGCTGCGTGACCTCGCCGCCGCGGGCCCGCTGGCCGCCGAGCTCGTGGTCGGCGAGCTGCCGCCCGCCAGAGGCGACCCGGTCCTGCTGCGCCAGGTGTGGGCCAATCTCATAGGCAATGCCATCAAGTACTCCGGCAACGGCGGCTCGCCGCGGGTGGAGATCAGCGGGTCGTCGCGTGCGGGAGCGATCGAGTACACCGTGCGCGACAACGGCGTGGGCTTCGACATGCGGCACGCTGCGCGGCTGTTTGAGCCGTTCCAGCGGCTGCCTTCGGCCGGGGGATTCGAAGGCAACGGCGTCGGCCTGGCGATTGTGCAAAGAATCGTGCGGCGGCACGGAGGAACGATCAGCGCGGACTCGGCCCCCGGCAGGGGCGCGACCTTCCGCTTCACTCTGCTCGGGTAAATATTCTTCAGGCGCCCGCCGGGCTTATCTGATTGTCCATAGAATGTAGGGTGATAAGGAAGGGCTTAGGGAGAATAACGTGCTCAACAATCTGAAGGTGGGCCAAAGGCTCGTCATCGGGAGCGGGATGCTGTGCGTGCTGGCGGGCCTGCTCGCGTGGATCGGCTACCGGGAAATCCATAGCCTGCGGGCGCAGCTCGACGCCGTGCCGGAGATGATCGGCACGCGAGTCGCGCTCTCGGAATGGCAAGGCGCTACCGGGACCAACGCGGCGCGGGTCGTGGCGATCCTGCGAAGCAACGATACAGCCCTGGGCGAGCTCCTTGCGGAGGACATGAGGAACACCACGGCGACGATCAGCTCGCTGCAGAAGCGCATCGAAGCTCTGCCCATGAGCGACGACGCGAAGCGCAGCTTCGCCGAGGTAGGCAACGCCCGGGCCGCGTACATCACCGCGCGCGAGGAGACGCTCAAGCTCAAGCGTGAGAAGAACGCCGATGCGGCGAAGCTGTTCGACACGAAATTCTATCCGGCGCTCGCCGGCTACGAGCTGGGGGTGGCGACGTTCGTCGACGACCTGTCGGCCAGGTCCATCGGGGACCTCGCGTTCGCGAAAGAGCACTCCGACGAAGGCGTGGCCCTGCTCGGCATGTGCGTGGTGCTGTTCCTGGTCGTGGCCTCGGTGCTCGTCTGGCTGATGGTGCGCTCGATTACGGTGCCGGTCGGCGATGCCGTCAGCGTCGCAGAGGCGCTCGCCAAAGGCGACCTGACGCGCAGGATCGAAGCGCGCAGCAACGACGAGATCGGCGCGCTGATGCGCGCGCTCGCCAAGGCGAGCGAGCAGCTCGCTTTGCTCGTGCGCGGCATCCAGGAGTCGGCTGCCACCATCAACGGCGGCGCGCAGGAGATCTCGCACGGCAACAGCCAGCTTTCGATAAGAACCGAGTCGCAGGCTTCCAGCCTCGAGGAGACCGCGAGCTCGATGGAGGAGCTGACGGCGACCGTGCGGCAGAACGCCGACAACGCCAACCGGGCGAACCAGCTGGTGCAGGGAGCGGCGGCCGTGGCGGCCCGCGGCGGCGAAGTCGTCGGCCAGGTGGTGCGTACGATGGAAGAGATCGCCCAGGGCTCGAAGAGAATCTCCGAGATCACCGGCATCATCAACGGCATTGCGTTCCAGACCAACATCCTGGCCCTGAACGCCGCGGTCGAGGCGGCGCGCGCCGGCGACCAGGGCCGCGGCTTCGCGGTCGTAGCGAGCGAGGTACGCAGCCTCGCGCAGCGCAGCGCCGAGGCGGCGAAGGAGATCAAGGCCCTCATCGAGGAGTCCACCAGCAAGGTGAACTCGGGCACCAAGCTCGCCGCCGAGGCCGGCAAGACGATACAGGAGGTCGTTGCATCGGTGCACAAGATGGCCGGGATCACCGGCGACATCAGCGCCGCGAGCCGCGAGCAGGCGGCCGGGATCCAGCAGGTCGGTCAGGCGGTCACGCAGATGGACCAGGCGACGCAGCAAAATGCCGCGCTCGTCGAGCAGGTCTCGGCCGCATCGGCGAGCCTGCAGGACCAGGCGGTCGGACTGTCTCGCGCCGTGGCGGTGTTCCGGATCGATCAGGTAGCGGTCACCGACGCCGGACTGAGACTGCCCGAGGAGGAGCGCCTCGCGCTCACCGCGAACTCCGGTTAAGCCGGATCGTCGCTTTTGCTGTCCTCTTCCGGAGGATTTTTTTCTCTTTCCTCGGAAGCTACCCGGTAGCGCTCGGCGGCCCAGTCGCCAAGGTCAGTAGTCTTGCAGCGCTCGCTGCAGAACGGCCGCCACATGTTCTGCGGGCCGAAGGCCGCCGGTGCGCCGCAGCGGGGACAGGGCACGTGCTTCATGGGCGCTGGCAGCCGAGCTGCCTCAGAGATTGCAAAACGTGAGCTCGAAATCCACGTCCCAGTCGGCGGTGCGCGTGCGCGTGTCCTCGCCGTTCTGCGAGAGGAAGCGGATGTTCAGCACGTACTTGTTGGCGCTGATCTCCGGCACGCAGGGTGCATCGGGCGCGATGCGCACGCGCATCATCTGCGCGGTCTTGCCGCCGAGCATCTGCTGGAACGTTCCCTGGGCCGCCTTGACGGGCTGCGGCTTGCCCGACTCGCGCAGGATCCGCAGGATGATCGCGGTGCCGTCGCGCAGCGGGTAGAGCGGGCCGGTCCACGCCGCGAGCTGCCCGGTGCGCTCCTCGGAGGGGCGGTGCAGCCAGTAATGATACGAGGGCAGGTCGAACTCGCAGGCGCCGCCGGGAATGCCGGTGCGCTGCTTGATCGACATCAGCCAGTCGTTTTCACGCAGGTACTGGCCGATCTTGCCGGTCATCGCGAACAGCGCGGCCGAAGCCTGCTCGATGTCCTTGACCACGCCGGCGAGCGCGTCCTCGGAGATGTCCGGATTGTTCCGGAAGGAGAGCAGCACCTGTTTCTGGCGCTCGAGCTCCTGGAGAAGATCGGACTTCAGGTCGGCGCGGCTCGCGACCTCAAGAATCTCGAACAGCGTGAGCAGCGCCATGTGATGGTCGTGCGGGTCGGTGAGCGCGATGAAGTGCCGGGAGCGCTCGAACAGGTCCTCCAGCCGCAGCAAAGTGCGGATGCGCTCGTTGAGCGGGTACTCGTAGGTGATCACGGCCTGGCGAATTTTAGGTATTTTTTGTGGAGTTCGCCCACCTGTTTCCGCAGCGCGTCAAGACTCCCGCCGTTGTCGATCACGTCGTCGGCCGCCTTCAGGCGCGCCGGGCGCGCCGCCTGGGCCCGGATGATTTTCCGGATCTCGTCCTCATCCAGTCCCCGGTTCTTCACGCGCGCGAGCTGAGCCTCCTCGGGCGAATCCACCACCAGGACTCGGTCGACGCGCCCCCGGTAGTCGCCGGACTCGACGAGCAGTGGTACGACGTGGACGATATAAGGGCCGGGGGCCGCCGCGATGCGGCGGGCCGATTCCTCGCGGATCATTGGGTGCAGGATGGCCTCCAGTGTTTTTCTGGCCGCGGGGTCCGAAAACGCCAGGCTGCGCATCTTTTGGCGGTCCATCGCGCCGTCGGGCGCTACCGCTTTTTCACCAAAGAGTTTTTTTATCTGGGAAACGGCCCGGCCATTTCTGCCGGTCAGCTCGTGCGCGATGGCGTCGGTGTCGACCACGCTGGCGCCGAGGCGGGCGAACTCTTCGGCCGCCTCGGATTTTCCGCTGCCGATGCCGCCGGTCAGGCCGACCACGAACGCTTTCCTCACTGTCCCGGCAGGTACCAGCGCATGATCGGCTCGCCCCAGAAAAGGCCCACGATGCCGGCGATCGCGAGGTAGGGGCCGAAATGGAAGCGGAAGCTCGCGTCCCAGCGGTGCCGCGCGGCGAACATCTGCAGCGCGCCGAACACGAGCCCGACGACCGAGGACAGCAGGATCACGAGCGGCAGCAGCTTCCAGCCGAGGAACGCGCCGACCGCGGCGTTCATCTTGAAATCGCCGTAGCCCATGCCTTCTTTGCGCGTGAGGAGCTTGAAGATCCAGTACACCAGCCAGAGCGAGAGATAGCCGGCCACCGCTCCGCTCACGGCGTCGGGCAGCGAAGCAAAAGTATCTCTCAAATTGAAAATCAGACCGATCCAGACCAGCGGCACGGTGAGGTCGTCGGGCAGGAAGCCGGTTTCCTGGTCGATGAAAGCGAGCGCGATCGTGAACCATATGAAAAGCGCGGCGCCGAGAGCGGCGAACGAAGCCCCGAAGCGCCATGCCGAGTACGCCGCTCCCAAGCCCGCCAGCAGCTCCACCAGGGGATATTTCAGTCCGATGGGCGCTTTGCAGTTCGGGCAACGACCTTTCAAAAAAGCAAAACTGACCAGCGGAATATTCTCGAGCGCGCCGATGCCCTTGCCGCAGGAAGGGCAGCGGGATCGCGGAACGACCAGGTTGTACGTCTCCTGGGGAGGCAGCTCCTGGCCTGCAAGCTCTGCGCACTCGGCGCGCCAGGCGCGCTCCATCATCTTCGGCAGGCGATGGATGACGACGTTCAGGAACGAGCCGATGCACAGCCCGGCGACCAGCGCGACCCACGGAAAGACGGCTGGCTGAGCGAGCCAGCCGAGGCCCGTCATTTCAGACCACGGCGCCGAGCTTGAAGATCGGCAGGTACATCGAGATGACCATGCCGCCGATCAGCGTGCCGAGGACCACCATGATCATCGGCTCCATCAGCGAGGACAGGGCGTCGACCGCATCGTCGACCTCGGCCTCGTAGAAGTCGGCCACCTTGCTCAGCATCGAGTCGAGGGCGCCGGTCTCCTCGCCGATCGACACCATCTGGATCACCATGGCAGGAAACACGTTCACGTTCTGCATCGACGCCGTGAGAGCGGTGCCGGTGGAGACCTCGGCCTGGATCTGCTTGGTCGCCACGTAGTAAATATAGTTGCCCGCTGCGCCGCCGACCGAGTCGAGCGCTTCCACCAGCGGCACGCCGGCGGCGAACATCGTGGAGAGCGTGCGCGTCCAGCGCGCGATGGTCGCCTTGCGGATCACGTCGCCGAAGACCGGCAGCCTGAGCGACAGCCGGTCCATGAAGATCTGCACCGACAGCGAGCGCTTCCAGGCCTCGAGGAAGCCGTAGATGCCGCCACCGACGACGCCGAAGATCAGCCACCAGTACGACACGAAGTATTCCGAGACGGCCATAACGAACAGCGTCGGGGCGGGCAGGTCGGCGCCGAAGCTCGTGAACACCTGTTTGAACGCCGGGATCACGAAGATCATGATGACGGCGGTGATGAGAAAGGCCACCGCGATGATCGCGATCGGATAGAACAGCGCTGCCTTGATCTTCGACTTGATGGCGAGAATCTTCTCCTTGTAGATCGCAAGGCGATCGAGCAGGGCCTCCAGAACCCCCGCCTGCTCGCCCGCGGCGACCAGGTTGCAGTAAAGGGCGTCGAAGTACAGCGGATACTTGCGGAACGCCGCGGCCAGCGTCGAGCCGGTCTCGACCTCGGTCTTGAGCTCGAACACCAGCTTCGCCACCGCCGGATTGCTCGCACCCTTGCCGACGATCTCGAACGATTGCAGCAGCGGCACGCCGGCTTTCATCATCGTGGCGAGCTGGCGGGTGAAGAGCGCAAGGTCTTTCTCGCCGACCTTGCCGCCGCGGCCGATTTTCTGCTGCTTGACCTTGGTGATGAGGATGCCCTGGCGCCGCAGAGTCGCGTTGACCAGCGCCTGCCCGGTGGCGCGCATTTCGCCGCGCACCACTTTCCCGGCCTTATCCTTTCCCTCCCAGACGAAGGTGATTTCCTTCGGTCCCCCTTTTGCTGCCGCTGCGGCCGTCGCCATGCGTAACGCTCCCTAAGTCCCCAGCCTCATTGACCCATTATTGCTGCCGCGAGCATAGCGCCCGGCGGCGTTTTTTGTAAAGGCTTAAGTTCCCCTCCTAAGCTTCTGACACCTCTGTATTTTCCACCGGTTCCACGGGCCTGAATATGCGCACCGTCTTCACCGTGCGGCCCTGAGTGTGAACTATCTCCATGGGGACATCGCCGATCTTGATCGAAACATCGGCTTCGGGAATGTCCTGCAGGTGCTCGACGATCAGGCCATTGAGGGTCTTCGGGCCATCGGTCGGAAGCGACAGCCCCAAGGGCGACCAGGCCCATCAGCTCGCCGTACTCGTCGACCACGAGCGCGATGTTCTCCTTGTTTTCCTGGAAGAACTGTATCTGGGAGAGCACCGGCGTGGTCCCCGGCACGAAGTAAGGCTCGGCTATAAGCGAGATCAGCGCGTCGCGGTCGAGGGTCCCGGTCGGAAGCGCCGCGAGCACCTTGCGCAGGTGGAGCACGCCGACCACCTCGCCGAGCGCGTCGCGGAACACCGGCAGCCGCATGTGGTGGCTGGTGATGAGGTGGCGCACGATCGTCTCCATATCGTCGTCGAGCTTGATCGACTCGATCCTGGCGCGCGGCACCATGATGTCCTGCACCGTGACCGCGCCGACGTCGAACAGGTTCAGCAGGATCGACAGGTGCTTCTTCGGCATGAAGCTGGAGGACTCCAGCACCAGCGTGCGGATCTCCTCCGGCGAGAGCTTCGGCGCCTCCAGGTTCGAATCGGGGCGGATGCGCAGCAGCCACAGCAGCGGCCGCACGAAGAGATTGACGAACCATGCGGCGGGGTCGAGCAGCCTCAAGGCCGGCTTAAGCGGGTAGGCGATCAGCAACGCCGTCTTTTCCGGGTAAGTGGCGCCGATCACCTTCGGCGTGATCTCCGAAAAGACGATGATCAGGAACGAGATCACGAACGTGCCGACGAGGTAGACGACATTGCCTTCGCCGAACAGGGCGACGGCGAGCCGGGTAGAAAGCGCGCTCGCCCCCACGATCACCAGTGTGTTGCCGATCAGGATGCCGCCGAGCAGCCGGTCGGTGCGCTTCAGGAGCTCTTCGACGCGTGTCGCGCCGCCGTGGCTCTGCGCGACCAGGTGCTTCAGCCGGTAGCGGTTGAACGCCATCAGCGCGGTTTCGGCGATCGAGAAGAACGCTGACAGCGCGAGCAGCGCGACCAGCCCGGCGATCTCCCACCAGAGCGAGTGTTCGTCCATCAGCGGATAAGGCGCGGCATCAGGCGCGGTGCAGCACGACCTCGAGGACGAAGCGGCTGCCGATATAGGCGAGAACCAGCAGCACGAAACCGGAGAGCGTCCAGCGAACCGCGGTGCGGCCGCGCCAGCCGTAGAGCCAGCGCCCCGCGAGCAGCGAGCCGAAGGTGATCCACGACAGCACCGCGAACACCGTTTTATGGTCGAAGCGCATGGCGCGGCCGAACAGGGTTTCCGAAAACGCGATGCCGGTGGCGAGCGTCAGCGTGAGAAAGACGAAGGCGGCGCCGATCAGCCGGAAGAGGAGCTTCTCAAGAGTGAGCAGCGGCGGCAGGTTCAAGACCAGGAAGTGGCTCTTGCGATGCAGCTGGCGCTCCGCCACCGCCATCAGCGTGGCGTGCAGCAGCGCGATGACGAACAGGCTGTACGCCACCATGGCGAGCGCGAGGTGCAGCTTGAAGGCGCCCGCCTGCGCGTAAGTGCTGCTCGACGCGAGCCCCGGAAAAATCGCCGGCAGCGGCGCCGCGACCGCCGCGAGCGGCAGCACCAGCGGCTCCATGCCGTCGAGCCGGTAAAACAGGCTCTCGATCCAGTACATCGCCACCGCGAGAAAAGTCATTACCGACAGCGCCTGAGCGAAGCCGAAGCGCAATGCGGAGGTTTCGAAGATTTGGTAGTACAGGGTTGCGCCGTGAAGCCCGAGCGGCACGAGAATCGCCAGCCGCTCCCAAGGCTCTAAACCGCCTCTCCTTTCTGTCGATCCCTGAGGGGTCTGCGAACGGTGCCAGCGGGTGCGCCAGAAGTGCCACGCCAATCCCACGTACACGGCCGCGGCGATGACGTGAATTACAATGTCGGGCACCCCTCAATTTTATCATTCCATGCTAGACAATCTGACCGCGCGGCTCGCCGCCATCGCGAAGCGCATCCGCGGCGAAGCGCGGCTCTCCGAGGCCAACATCCAGGACGCGTTGCGCGAAGTGCGCGTCGCGCTGCTCGAGGCGGATGTCGCGCTGCCGGTGGTGAAGCATTTCATCGACTCGGTGCGCACCAGAGCGCTCGGCGAGGACGTCGTCGGCAGCCTCACGCCCGGGCAGGCGCTGATCGGCGTCGTGCACCGCGAGCTGGCGCGCCTGATGGGCGAGGCGAACGTCGGCCTCGATCTTGCCGCGCAGCCGCCGGCGGTGATCCTGCTTGCCGGACTGCAGGGCTCGGGGAAGACCACCACCGGCGGCAAGCTCGCCAAGCTGCTGATCGCCGACAAGAAGAAAGTCGCGCTCGTATCCGCCGACGTCTATCGTCCGGCCGCGATCGAGCAGCTCAAGACAGTCGCGGGCCAGGCAGGAGCGGTTTTCATAGAATCGAATATCAATGAAAAGCCGATCGACATTGCCAGGCGTGCAATCGAGCACGCGCGCACGCACTACCTCGACGTCCTGATCGTCGATACCGCCGGCCGGCTCGCTGTCGATGACGAGATGATGCGCGAAATCGCGGATCTCCACGCGGCGCTGAAGCCGGTCGAGACCCTGTTCATCGTCGACGCGATGCAGGGCCAGGATGCGGTCAACGTCGCCAGGGCGTTCAGCGAGCGCCTGCCGCTTACCGGCGTGATCCTCACCAAGCTGGATGGCGATGCCCGCGGCGGCGCAGCCCTTTCCGTACGCCACGTTACCGGCAAGCCCATCAAGTTCGCCGGCGTCGGGGAGAAGCTGACCGGGATCGAGCCGTTCCATCCCGAGCGCATGGCTTCGCGCATCCTCGGCATGGGCGACATCCTGTCGCTGGTCGAGGAGGCGCACGCCAAGGTCGACGTCGAAGAGGCGAAGAAGCTCGCCGAGAAAGTGAAGAAAGGGAAGGGCTTCGACCTCGAGGACTTCAAGTCGCAGATCGCGCAGATGAGCAAGATGGGCGGCGTCGCCTCGCTCATGGACAAGCTGCCCGCCCAGCTCGCCGGCCGGATCGACCCGGCGAAGCTTCAGGACGACAAGCAGCTCAAGCGCATCGAGGGCATCATCAGCTCCATGACCCCGCAGGAGCGCCGCAAGCCCGAGCTCATCAAGGCGTCGAGGAAGCGCCGAATCGCCGCCGGGGCCGGCGTCTCCGTCCAGGCCGTCAACCAGCTGCTCAACCAGTTCGAGCAGATGCAGAAAATGATGAAGATGATGAAAGGCGGCAACCTGCAGCGCATGATGCGCAACATGAAGGGGATGCTGCCGGGAACGCGCTAGCGCCGGCTAGGCGTAGCAGCGCAGGCGGCGCGAGAACTCTGCGAGCGGGCTCACGCCGCTCGACTCGGCGCGCCGGCACCAGTCTTCAAGGCGCGCCACGAGCTGCTCGCGCGTCGCCATCGAGCGGTCCCACAGCGAAACGAGCTCCGCGCGCATCGCGTGCATCGTCTGTATCGCCCGCGCTTCCGCTGCGCCGAGGCGCTTGAGCGCCTTCTCGTAGCTCGCGAGCACGTGGTAGCGGTTCTGCACCACGGCCTGCAGCGTCGCTTCGTCGGCGGCTGGCTTGGCGGCGACGAAGCGCGGCACCGGCGCAAGGTGCTTGATCTTCGCCAGGCCGAGCGCCGACATGATTCGCAGGTAGAGCCAGGCGAGGTCGAACTCGTACCACTTGAACGAGAACTTCGCCGAGGTCGGATAGGCGTGGTGGTTGTTGTGCAGCTCCTCGCCGCCGATGAGGATCCCCCAAGGCGCCATGTTGGTGCTCACGTCCTCGGTGGGCGAATTGCGGTAGCCGAACCAGTGGCCGACGCCGTTGATCACGCCCGCGGCCCAGAACGGGATCCACACGATCTGCGTCAGGAAGATCAGCACGCCAGGAACGATTCCGAACAGGGCGACGTCCGTGAGCCCGGTCATGGACAGACCGATCAGCACGTACTTCGAGTAGAGATTGCGCTCGAGCCAATCGTCCGGCGTGCCGTGGCCGTAGCGCGCGATGGTCTCTTCCTTCGCGGACTCCGTCACGTACAGGAAAACGCCACCCCAAAGCACGCGGTTGATGCCGTAGATCTTCGGACTGTGCGGATCGTCCTCGGTCTCGCACTTGGCGTGATGCTTGCGGTGCACCGCGACCCACTCCCGGGTCCGCATGCCCGTGGTCAGCCATAGCCACAAGCGGAAGAAGTGGCTGGCAGCGGGATGCAGGTCGAGCGCGCCGTGCGTCTGATGACGGTGCAGGAACACGGTCACCGCAACAATCGTGACGTGCGTCAGGCAGAGCGCGGCGAGCGTATAGCCCCACCAAGGCAGGTCCAACACTCCAGAGAAGATGCCCGGCATCAGCGTGTCCATATCCGAACCCAGTATACGCGTCGGAGGCTTTCCAAAACGCCGATTTCTCCCGTATAATCCGCGCCTTTTCGCGGTTTACGGGGTATTCCCAAATGGTGGTGATTCGACTGGCGCGAGGTGGCGCGAACAAGCGGCCGTTCTATCACGTCGTTGTGGCGGATTCGCGCAGGCACGTGCAGGGCAAATTCATCGAGCGGCTGGGGTTTTACGACCCGAAGGCGCCCGAGGGGCGTGAGTCGCTGCGCGTGAACATGGAGCGGGTGAAGCATTGGCAGGGTAAGGGCGCCCAGCTTTCGCCGACGGCGAAGAGGCTGGTGAAGCAGTTTGCGAAGAAGGCCGCCTGAACACTTGCTAGAGATGGGCCGCGTCGCCGGGTCGTATGGCGTGCGCGGATGGGTGAAGGTAGCGCCTGGCGGCGGAGTCAACCAGGCGCTTGCCGACGCCAAGGAATGGTGGATTGGCGACAGGGCTTACAAAGTTGTCGCCAAGGTGCACGGCGCCGCGGTGGTGGCGCAGCTCTCCGGAGTGCATACGCGCGAAGAGGCGCTGGCGCTGAAGGGCTCGAAGGTGTCGGTGCGGCGCGAGGCGCTCGCCGAGCCGGGTGAAGGGCACTACTACCACGCAGATCTCCTCGGGCTCGAGGTGGTGAATGGCCAGGGCGAGGTGCTCGGCGTGATAAAGCGGCTCTTTACGAACGGCGCGCAGGACGTGATGGAGGTATCAGGGGACGGCAAGACGCGGTTGCTTCCCTGGGTTCCGGCGGTAGTGATGGAAGTGGACCTCGCCGAAAAAAAGGTCCGAGTGGATTGGAGAGCGGACTGGTGATCCGCTTCGACGTGGTGACGCTGTTTCCGGAGATGTTCGCGGCGCTGACCGGAAGCGGCATTACGAGCCGCGCGCTGGAAGCAGGACTGTGGTCGCTGAAGACGTGGAATCCGCGCGATTTCACCACCGACAACTACCGGACGGTGGACGACCGTCCGTACGGTGGCGGGCCGGGCATGGTGATGCTGGCGGAGCCGATAGAAGTAACGCTGAACGCTGTGAAAACCGCGGGAGGCTCTGGAAGAGTTATTTACCTCTCGCCTCAGGGCAGGAGGCTGGATCACCGAAGGGTGATGGAGCTGGCGAAGGAAGAGGCGGTGACGCTGCTGTGCGGCCGCTACGAGGGCGTCGACGAAAGGCTGCTCAAGCACAGCGTCGACGAGGAAGTCTCGATCGGGGACTTCGTGCTCTCGGGCGGCGAGCTCGCGGCGATGGCGTTGATGGACGCGGTGGTGCGCCAGTTGCCGGGCGCGCTGGGCGACGAGGCCTCGGCGCTCGAGGAATCGTTTGCCGACGGGCTGCTCGACTGCCCGCAGTACACGCGGCCCGAGACCTACGCGGGCGAGAAGGTGCCCGAAGTGCTGCTGTCGGGGCACCACGAGAACATCCGGCGCTGGCGGCTGAAGCAGGCGCTGGGCAGGACCTGGCTGCGAAGGCCGGACCTGATCGCGGCGAGGAAGCTGAGCAAAGAGCAACAGAGGCTGCTGGAGGAATTCCGGCGGGAGCACGAAAAGTCAGACGAGAGCGGAGCACGAACATGAACCTGATCCAGACGATCGAGCAGGAAGAGATCAAGCGGCTGAAGCGCGAAATCCCCGACTTCTCGCCGGGCGACACGGTGGTGGTCAACGTGAACGTCGTCGAAGGCGAGCGCAAACGCGTCCAGGCCTTCGAGGGCATGGTGATCGCCAAGCGCAATCGCGGCCTCAACTCCTCGTTCATCGTGCGCAAGATCTCGTCGGGCGAGGGCGTCGAGCGCACCTTCCAGACTTACTCGCCGCTGATCGCCTCGATCGAGGTGAAGCGCAAGGGGGACGTGCGCCGCGCCAAGCTCTACTACCTGCGCGCGCGCTCCGGAAAATCCGCGCGCATCCGCGAGCGGACCGGCGGCGAAGAGGGCGGCACGGCCGAGGAGTAAGAGTAAAATCGGCCGATGCGCCGCGAAACTGCCGCCATCAGCCCGATTGCCGAAATCATCGCCGCCATCCGCGGCGGCGAAATCGTCATCCTGGTCGACGACGAGGACCGCGAGAACGAGGGCGATCTGGTTTTCGCCGCCGAATTCGTCACCGCCGAGAAGATCAACTTCCTCGCCAAGCACGGCCGCGGCCTGATCTGCATGCCGATCACCGAAACGCACGCCCTGCGCCTCGGCTTGAAGCCGATGGTCGAGCAGAACCGCTCGCGCCACGGCACCAACTTCACGGTTTCGATCGAGGCGGCCGAGGGGATCGCTACCGGAATCTCGGCCCATGATCGTGCCCTGACCATAAAAGCTGCCGTTGCTGAGAATTCAAAACCCGAAGATATCGTCCAGCCCGGCCATGTCTTCCCGCTGATCGCCCAGCCGGGCGGCGTGCTGGTGCGCGCCGGCCACACCGAGGCCTGCTGCGATCTCGCGCGGCTCGCCGGGCTCGCGCCCGCCGCGGTGCTGTGCGAGATCATGCGCGACGACGGCACGATGGCGCGCCTGCCGGACCTGGTCGAGTTCGCCGCAGGGCACAAGTTGAAGATCGGCACCATCGCCGACCTGATCGAGTATCGCAGCCGCAACGAGTCGCTGGTGCGGCGGGTTTCGGAGCGCGAGATCGAAACCCCCTGGGGAAGATTTCACCTGGTGTCGTACCGCGATCTTTCGGTCGGCGCCCTCCACTTGTCTCTGTCTTTTGGACAAATAGAGTCCAAGAAGGAAACGCTGGTGCGCGTGCACGAGCCCCTTTCCATCGTCGACCTGCTCGATTCAGGAAAGGGAACGCATTCCTGGGGGGTTGGCGAGGCATTGCAGGCAATCCGGAAATCCGGCTGCGGGGTCTTGGTGCTCATGAATTGCAGCCAGTCGGGTGAATCGCTTGAAGCGCGCCTCGAAGAAGCCAGGCCGCCGCGCGCGGGCCGCTCGATGGACCTGCGGCTGTACGGCATTGGGGCGCAGATCCTGCGCGACCTCGGCGTCGGCCGCATGCGCCTGATGGCCGCGCCGCGCAAGATGCCGAGCATGGCGGGCTTCGGCCTGGAAGTGGCGGGATACCTGAGCGGCTCCGCCGCGCTGCCACACGAGGGCTCCGACGAACTGCCGGGGCGCTAGGCCATGCGCCTGGGCATCGTCGCCAGCCGGTTCAACGAGGAAATCTCCGGCGAGCTCCTCAAGCGCGCCAAGTCCGAGGCGGAGAAACTGGGTCTCGCTTTTTCGGTAACGAGCGTTCCCGGCGCGCTCGAAATCCCTACCGCCCTGCAATGGCTGGCGCAGACCGGGAAATACGATGCGCTGGTCGCGGTCGGCTGCGTGATCCGCGGCGACACCTACCATTTCGAGATCGTGGCGAACGAATCGGCGCGCGGCGTCATGGACGTCTCGCTCGAATGCGGTCTGCCGGTCGCCAACGGCATCCTGACTACCGACGACGAGGCGCAGGCCAAGGCGCGCCTCGACAAGGGCGCCGAGGCGGTGCGCGTCGCGGTCGAGATGGCCAAGCTGAAAGCCGGGCTGCAATGAAAATGGCAAAGCGGCAGGCGCGGGAAGTGGCTTTGCAGGCGCTTTACGCCTGGCAGCTCTCGCACGGCGATGCGCTCGAGCAGATGAAGGCGCTCGACGGCTACGAGGGCGCCGATCAGAAGCTCGCCGAGAACATCGTGCGCGGGGTGCTCGAGCGCAGCGCCGAGCTGCAGGCGGTGATCTCGCCGTACCTCGATCGCGCGTTCGACCGGCTTTCGCCGGTCGAGCGTGCCATTCTCTACATCGGCAGCTACGAGCTTTCGTCCCAGCCCAGGACGCCGTTCAAGGTGGTGCTGAACGAGGCAGTCGAGCTCGGCAAGAGCTTCGGCGGCACCGAAGGGCACCGCTTCGTCAACGGCGTGCTCGAGAAGATCGCCGCCGCGCTGCGTCCCGACGAATTCGCGAAGTCGAGAAACATTGCCTGAACGAATTTGAGATTATTCGCCGTTTCTTCACCCGGACGGCAAAGCACGCCGTGCAGGGTGTAGGCGACGATTGCGCGCGACTCCAGGTTCGCGCCGGCCACGAGCTCGCGGTCACTACCGACATGCTGATCGAAGGGCGGCACTTTCTGCCGGGCGCCGGGCCGCGCGCGCTCGGCCACAAGGCGCTCGCCGTCAGCCTCTCCGATCTTGCCGCATGCGGCGCCACGCCGCGCTGGTTTACTCTGGCGGTCGCTCTGCCCTTGGCGGATGAACATTGGCTAAAGAGCTTTTCCGAGGGCCTGTTTGCCCTCGCGGACCGGCACGGCGTCGAGCTGGTCGGCGGCGACACGACGCGCGGGCCCCTGGCCATCGATATCACCGCGCTTGGCGAGGTACCCGCAGGGCAGGCGCTGTCGCGCGCCGGCGCGCGGCCGGGCGACGATCTATGGGTCTCGGGGGAGCTCGGCGGCGCCGCGCTGGGACTCGCCCACCCCGAGATCCGCGCAGCGGCGAAGCGCCTGCACGAGCCCGAGCCGCGCGTCGCGCTCGGCAAGCGGCTGCGCGGACTCGCGCACGCGGCAATCGACGTTTCCGACGGCCTCGCCGGCGACCTCGGGCATATCCTCGAGCGCTCCGCGGTGGGGGCCGTGGTGCGCTATCAGGACATTCCTAAAGATGCTTCGCTGGTGAATCTGAAGAACGAAGAACTCGAAAAGCAGTGCGTGCTCTCCGGCGGCGACGACTACGAATTGCTTTTTACGGCGGAGCAGGGGGTTCGGGAAAAAATCGAATCGCTTGGCGGCGAGCTGAAACTCCGCTTGAGCAGAATAGGTTGCATCGAAAAGGAAGAGAAGAAACTCACGATCCTCGACAGGGGCAACAGGCCGATGGCCCACGAGGGCGGCTACGATCATTTCGCCGCCGCGTGAATCCGGCATGATCATCTTTCGCCCCAGCGTGGCGTTCGCAGCGTCGCATCCGGCGCACGCGATCGCGTTCGGCTTCGGCGCCGGCCTCGCGCCGTTCGCGCCGGGCACGGCGGGAACGCTGCTCGCCTGGCCGGTCGGCTGGTTCCTGGGCGGCGACTATCCCCCGGGCGTCCTGATGGCCGTGGTCGCGGCGTGCTTCCTGATCGGCGTCTGGGCTTGCGACGTGACGGGAAGGCACCTCGGCGTTCCCGACCACGGCGCGATGGTGTGGGACGAGTTCGTCGCGTTCCTGCTGATCCTCGCGATCCTGCCGCAGAGCCTCGCCTGGCAGGCGGCGGGGTTCATCCTGTTCCGCTTCTTCGACATCCTCAAGCCGCCGCCGATCCGCTGGTTCGAGCGCCGCTACCACGGCGGCTTCGGAGTCATGTTCGATGACCTGCTCGCCGCGGGCTATACGCTTCTCGCTCTCTCTTTTTTCAAGAGGATTCTTCTTTGAAGAGTCTTGAAGCCATTTCTCTGGAAATCGGCCGGCGTCTCAAGGCGTCCGGGCAGCTCCTCGTCACCGCCGAGTCCTGCACCGGAGGCTGGGCGGCGCAGGCCGTTACCTCGGTCGCCGGTTCCTCGGACTGGTTCGAGCGCGGCTTTGTGACCTATTCGAACGATTCGAAGCGTGAGCTGCTGGGAGTTGCGGAAGAGACCCTGAGAAAATGCGGCGCCGTGAGCGAGGAAACCGCGAGGGAAATGGCGCTCGGCGCGCTAGGCCGCAGCAAGGGAACGCTGGCCCTGGCGATTACCGGGGTTGCCGGCCCCACCGGGGGCAGCAAGCAGAAGCCCGTCGGGACGGTGTGCTTCGCGTGGGCGAGAAAGGGCGCTGCCGCGCACAGCGAGACCAAGCGCCTCAAGGGCGATCGCGAAAGCGTCCGCAGGCAGTCGGTTATCCGCGCTCTCGAAGGGGTAATCGAATTGCTTGAAGAAAAAGGTCGCGAAGGGTAGAAAAGGGCAGGGGTGGAAAGAGAGGTCGATATCCCGGATTTCTTTCATGCAAACCGTTAGACCCGCCGCAGTAGCAGGGACGTTCTACCCCGGCGATCCGCGGTCGCTCGCCGCCGAGGTCGACGATCTCATCGGCGGGGTCGAGCAGCTCGCGCCGCGCCTGGGTTTCCCGAAGGCGCTGGTGGTGCCGCATGCGGGCTATATCTATTCCGGGCCGGTGGCGGCGCGCGCCTATGACGTCATCGCTCCCGCGCGCGGCATCGTAAAGCGCGTCGTGCTGCTCGGGCCGGTCCACCGGGTCGCGGTACGCGGTTTGGCGCTGCCCGCCGCGGAATTCTTCGATACGCCCCTCGGCAGAATCCCGATCGACCAGGATGCGGTCCGGGGGCTCGCTTCGCTGCCGCAAGTGGTGAGCAGCGCGCCTGCGCACGCCATGGAGCATTCGCTCGAGGTGCAGCTGCCCTTCCTGCAAAAGGTGCTCGGCGACTTTTCCCTGGTGCCGCTCGCGGTCGGGATGGCGAGCGTGGAGGAGGTCGCCGCGGTGCTCGAGCGCCTGTGGGGCGGCGCCGAGACGCTGATCGTGGTCTCGACCGATCTGTCGCACTACCACGCCTACGACAAGGCCCGCCAGATCGACGGCGCGACGATTGCGCGCATCGCGGGGCTCGCGACCGATATCAATCATGAGGAGGCATGCGGCGCGACGCCTCTGAACGGACTTCTTAAGGTTGTGAAGAACAGGAATCTTTCCATCAAGCTGCTCGCCGCATGCAATTCAGGCGACACGGCGGGCGGTAAAGAGCAGGTGGTCGGCTATTCGTCTTTCGCGCTCCACGAGGGCGGCGCGGGAGTGTCGCTGGACGAGGCGGGCGGTACGCTGCTGGCGATCGCCAGAAGCTCGATTGAAAATTCGTTGTCCGGGAAAGAAAGCAAACTCTTCTCCGAAAGCCCCTGGCTGAGGCAAGCCGGGGCGACGTTCATCACGCTGATGAAGAGCGGCGCGCTACGCGGCTGCGTCGGCAGCCTCCAGGCGGTGCGGCCGCTTGAGATCGATACGGCGGAGAACGCCCTCGGCGCGGCGTTCCGCGACCCGCGGTTTGCCGCGATGACCGCCGAAGAATGGCCGCAATGCGGCGTGGAGGTCTCGCTGCTGTCCGCGCCCAAGCCGCTGCGCTTTGCCGACGAGGCGGATCTCGTCTCCCAGATCCACGCCGGCGAAGACGGCCTGATCCTCGAATGCGACGGCAAGCGTGCAACCTTTCTCCCGCAAGTATGGGAAGGTTTGCCGCAGAAGGAGATTTTCTTGAGAGAACTGGTCAAAAAAGCCGGCCTTCCCGCCGACACGCGCCTCGGGCGCTGTAAGGTCTATCGCTACCGCGTAGCGAAGTGGAAGGAAAAGTCGTAAATGCAGGAAAGAGAAGGAAAAGAGGTAGGCAGCTCCTATCCGGGCCGCTGGTGGCACCCGCTGGCCGACGGCCGCGTGCAGTGCGACCTGTGCCCGCGCGACTGCAAGCTGCACGAAGGGCAGCGCGGGATGTGCTTCGTGCGCAAGATGGAAGGCGGCCGCATGGTGCTGACCACCTATGGCCGCTCATCGGGGTTCTGCATCGACCCGGTGGAGAAGAAGCCGCTCAACCATTTCTACCCCGGAACCAGCATCCTTTCCTTCGGCACTGCGGGCTGCAACCTGGCGTGCAAGTTCTGCCAGAACTGGGACATCTCCAAGTCGCGCGATCTGGACAAGCTTCAGGACGAGGCGAGCGGCGACACGATCGCGCGGGCGGCGCTCAAGCTCGGCTGCAAGTCGGTGGCGTTCACCTACAACGACCCGGTGATCTTCGCCGAGTACGCGATGGACATCGCCGACGCCTGCCGCGCAAAAGACGTGAAAGCCGTGGCAGTCACCGCGGGCTACATCCACGCCGAGCCGCGGCGCGAGTTCTACGCCAAGATGGACGCCGCCAACGTCGATCTGAAGGGGTTCACCGACGATTTCTACTACAAGATCTGCGGCGGCCGGCTGCAGCCGGTGCTGGATACGCTGGTCTACCTTGTAAAGGAGACCAGCGTATGGACGGAGATCACCACGCTTCTCATTCCGGGAAAGAACGACGCGGACGAGGAGCTCAAGGCGGAGTGCAAGTGGATCCGCGAGAACCTCGGCCCCGACGTGCCGCTGCACTTCACCGCATTCCACCCCGACTGGAAGATGACCTACATCGAGCGCACGCCGGCCTCGACCCTGACGCGCGCTCGAGAAATCGCGCTGCTCGCGGGGCTGAATTATGTATACATCGGCAACGTGCACGATGAAACCGGCGGCTCGACCTATTGCCCCTCGTGTGGGAATGCGCTGATCGTGCGCGACTGGTACGACATCCGCGGCTACCACTTGGGCGACGACGGCGCCTGCCAGTTCTGCGGCACGAAGCTGGCGGGCCGCTTCCAGAAATTCGCCAAGCCTTTCGGCCCGCGGCGCATTCCGGTGCGATTACAACAGGAAAAAGTATTCCTCTAAAACCAGGATCCACGGGCTGGCTCGCCGCTCTTTGCTCCAGCCGGGTCCTCGCCGCCACGTGGTTCGTCGCGTACTCGGCGATACTGCCCCTCACGCAAGCCGCCTGGGGGCTGAGCGGCAAGCAGGCCGGGCTGATCCAGTCGGCTTTCCACCTCGGTTACCTCACCTCGCTTTTCATCGTCGGCTTCATCGCCGACCATTTCGGCGCGAAGCGCGCCTACATCACCACGGGAATCGCCGCCTGCGCGAGCCCCTGGGCGTTCGTGCTGTTCGCCGACGGCTTCTGGTCGGCATTCTGGCTCCACGCCTTGACCGGTCTTTGCCAGGGAGGGACCTATACCCCGGCACTCGCGCTCATCAACGACAACGTGGATCGCTCGCGGCGCGGCCGCGCCATGGGCTATCTCATCGCCGGCTCGAGCGCCGGCTATGCGTTGTGCCTCGGCGTGGCCGGTCTCGCCCTCAAGTTCACCGACTGGCGCGGCGCGCTCGCGGTCGTGGCATGCTTGCCGGTTTTTTCGTGGCTGCTTGGGCTGTACGTGTTGCGGGGGACGCAGAACCTCGTTCATCCCCGTCCGGCGGGCGAGTCGCTTCTCGCCTCCCTGCCCCTGGTTCTCAGGAACAGGAGGGGAATGCTGTCGATCTGGGGCTATACGTTCCATAACTGGGAGCTGCTCGGGCTGTGGGCCTGGCTGCCCGCTTTTCTTACCGCTGCTTTGCTCTACAAAGGAATCTCCCACGAAAATGCAGCGGCAATGGCCCTGATGCTTGCCGCGCTCACCTACGTCGCGAACATCGCCGGCTCGATCGTCGGCGGCACCATGGCCGACCGCTGGGGCCGGACGCAGACGATTCTTCTCTGGTCCTGCACGAGCCTCGTCCTTTCTTTCAGCATCGGCTGGCTGATCGCCGCTCCGATCGCGCTGCTGGTGGCGCTCGCCTGCCTGTACAACTTCGCCGGCATCGCCGACTCCTCGACGCATTCCACGGTGCTCGCGGAGAGCGTGCCGCCGCACTACCTCGGGGTCGCCTATGCGGTGCGCTCGGTCATCGGCTTCGGCTCCGGCGTGGTAAGCCCCGTGGTGTTCGGATGGGCTTTGGATTTTTTTGGAGAAAAAACAAACGCGGAACCGCTCGGCTGGGGGATTGCCTGGGTGACCCTCGGGCTCGGCGGGCTGCTTGGCCCGGTTGCGACATGGAAACTGCGGCAAGGTTCGAAAAGCGGCTCGTGAAGCCGTTCTCCGAAGCTTGCGAGCGCAATCGCGAGCCGATCCTTGCCGTTCTCAAGAGGATCTTTTCCGATCGAAAGCGCGTGCTGGAGATCGGCTCCGGAACCGGCCAGCACGCCGCCTATTTCGCCCCCGCGCTGCCGCATCTGGTCTGGCAGCCGAGCGACGTCGCCGAGCATCTCCCCGGAATCCGGATGTGGGTCGAGGAGACGGGCGTGCCCAACCTGCGCTCGCCGCTCGAGCTCGACGTCGACCGCGCCTGGCCCGATACGTTTGCCGACGGCGTGTTCTCCGCGAATACCTGCCACATCATGTCCTGGACGCAGGTCGAGCGCCTGTTCGGCGGGGTCGGCCACCGCCTGCCTGCAGGCGGGGTCTTCGCGCTTTATGGGCCGTTCAATTACGCAGGGCGCCACACATCCGAGAGCAACGCGCGCTTCGACGCCACGCTGCGCGAGCGCGACCCGCTGAGCGGCGTGCGCGACGCGGAAGCCATCGTTGCGATTGCAGAAAGGGAGTACCTTTCAAAGAAGGAAGACGTCGCAATGCCCGCCAACAACCGGCTCCTGATTTTCAGAAAAGAAAATCCTCATGCCTGAGCGCTTTGACGCCATCGTCATCGGAACCGGGCAGGCCGCGCCGGCGCTGTGCGCGCGGCTCGATAAGGAGGGCCTCAAGACCGCGCTCATCGAGCGCAAGCTGCTCGGCGGTACCTGCGTCAACGTCGGCTGCATTCCGACCAAGACGCTGGTGGCGAGCGCACGTGCGGCCCACGTGGCCGGTCGTGGCGCTGAATACGGGTTTTCCATTGGAAAAATTGAAATCAACATGCGCGCTGTGAAGGCGCGCAAGGACGGCGTGGTGAAGCAGTCGACCGACGGCCTGGACAAATGGATCGCCGGCATGAAGAACGTGACGCTGATCCGCGGCGAGGCGCGGTTCACGGGCCCGCATTCCATTTCAGTCGGGGAAAGATTGCTGGATGCGGAAAGAATATTCATGAATGTAGGTGGGCGGGCCCTGGTCCCGGATCTGCCGGGTATCAAGGAGGTCCCCTACTTCACCAATAGCAGCATGATGGAGATCGATTTCGTCCCCGAGCACCTCATCATCGTCGGCGGCAGCTACATCGGCCTGGAGTTCGCTCAGATGTACCGCCGCTTCGGCTCGAAGGTCACGGTGGTGGAGCGCGCGCCGAAGCTGCTGCCGCGCGAGGACGACGACGTCGCCGCCGAGATCCGGGCGGTGCTCGAGCGCGAAGGCGTGCAGATCCGCACCGGCGCCGAGTGCATGGCGCTGAAGAAGAAGGGCGATCGCATCTCGATCGCGCTCGAGTGCAAGGGCGGCGAGCCGCTCGCCGAAGGCAGCCACCTGCTGATGGCGGTCGGCCGGCAGCCGAATACCGATGATCTGGGCCTGAAGGACGCGGGCATCCAGACCGACGAGCGCGGCTACGTAAAAGTGGACGACGAGTGCCGCTCCAGCGTGGAAGGCGTGTGGGCGCTGGGCGACTGCAACGGCCGCGGCGCGTTCACCCACACTTCCTACAACGACTACGAGATCGTGGCCGCCAATCTGTTCGACGGCGACCGGCGGCGCATATCAGACCGGATTCCGGCTTACGCGCTGTTCATCGATCCGCCGCTGGGCCGGGCCGGCATGAGCGAAGCCGAGGCGCGCAAGAGCGGCCGCCGGCTGCTCGCCGGCAAGATGCCGATGACCCGGGTCGGGCGCGCGCGGGAAGCGGGCGAGACGCAGGGCTTCATGAAGGTGGTGGTCGACGCCGATTCGCGGGAGCTGCTCGGCGCCGCGCTCCTCGGCCTGAACGGCGACGAGATCGTGCACTCGCTGCTCGACATGATGTACGCGAGGAAGCCCTACACCACGATCCAGCGGGCGGTGCACATCCATCCGACAGTGACGGAGCTCATTCCAACCTTACTGGGAAATCTCAAACCACTCCCGTAGGATTTTTCCCCGGAAAACCCGCTCAGAACGCGAATACGTCGGGGCCCGCGAGCTTGCGCAGGCCGGCGCAGTCGACCAGGGATATCATCCGGTACCCCACCTTCAGCAGCCCGTTGCGCTCCAGGCGCTTGAGCTCTGCGTTGACCTTCGAGCGGCCCGCGCCAAGCATGCGGCCGAGGTCGGTCTGCGTGATGCGCAGGTCGATCTGCCTGTCTACCGAGATATCGCTCCCGCCGCTCATCGCCTGGCCGAGAAGGCGGCGCGCGATCCGCTGCGACAGCGGCGCGACACTGATGTCCCGGACCACCGTCATCGCGAGAGTAAGCCGCCGGTGGAGGAGCTTCGCCACATGGCGCCACAGCCAGCGCCGCTCGTCGAGCAGGGCGGTGAACTGCGGGCCCTCCATGACGATGAGCGACGTTGCGCCGGCGGCACGCGAATCGACCGTCGTTTCGACATTGCTCAGGACGCTGCCGATACCGTAGAAGCCTCCCGGCCCGAGCATCGCATAGACGAATTCCCTGCCCGCCGGAGTCACGCTGCTCATGCGCAGGCAGCCGGATAGCACGATCCAGATTTCCTGCTGGCGGCTGCCCGCGCTTGCGGCCGATTCGCCATCGCGGAGACGCCGTATGCGGCCGAGCTCCGCCAGCCGGTCGAGGTCTTCGGGCGACAGATCGCGAAAATGGATGCTGTGCGTCAGCGCAGTGCGGATGCGGGCGAATTCCGGCCGCCTTTGCATGGCTTCCTCCGGGCCTGAATTGTTCCCTTCGGGACATTCTGCCCCCTTTTCTTTCGGGAATGTTCATTTCTGCGCAGACCGCGCGACTGATCGTCCTTATCATCGCGCGCTTCTCCCATGGATATCGACAGAGACAACAGCCGCGGGCGTTTCAGCGCCGTCGGGCGGCTCCTTCCCGAGGAAGCGAGCGAGCTCGCCACCTCGGCGCTCGCCGCCGCCGGCGCGGAGCGCGTGTCCACGCTGATCGTGGACATGCAGGCCATGACCCTGACGCGTGGAATGTCCGTCACCGAATGCCACAACGTCGGCGAGCGCCTCGCGCGCGCCGGAAGCGGTCTGCAGAAAGTCGCTTTCGTCGTGCGCGACCATTGCCTCGAGACCCACACCTTCATTTTCACGGTCGCCCGCAACCGCGGGCTGCGGGTGGCGACCTTCGAGAATGAACCAGCGGCTCTGCAGTGGCTGCAGGCCGCCTGAGCTGGCCGCCCCGAATCAGTCCTTCATCAACAGGTGCATGAGCGAGCTGGTGTCCCAGCGCTTGCCGCCGCGCGCCTGGATGTGCGCGTAAAACTGGTCCACTAGCGCGCTGACCGGCAGCCGCGCACCGTTCTTCTTCGCCTCCTCCAGGCAGATGCCGAGGTCCTTGCGCATCCAGTCGACGGCGAAGCCGAAGCCGTCGAACTTGACCTCGTTCATCTGCTTCCAGCGGTTTTCCATCTGCCAGGACTGTGCCGCCCCCTTCGATATGACCGCGATGACTTTCTCGACATCCAAATTTGATTTTTTTGCGAAGGCCAAACCCTCTGCGAGGCCCTGCACCAGGCCGGCGATGCAGATCTGGTTCACCATCTTGGTGAGCTGGCCGGCGCCGGGCGAGCCGATCAGCGCCGCCATCTTGGCGTAGACGTCGATCACCGGCTTCGCCTTGTCGAAGTCCGCCGGCTCGCCGCCGCACATGATGCCGAGCTGGCCGTTGACCGCGCCCGTCTGGCCGCCCGAGACCGGCGCGTCGACGAAGCCGATGCTTTTCTGTTTGGCTTTCTCAAATACCTCTCTCGCCACGATGGCTGACGCAGTAGTGTGGTCGACCAGGATCGCCCCCTTTTTCATGCCGGCGAGCGCCCCGTTGTCGCCGAAGGCCACCGAGCGCACGTCGTCGTCGTTGCCGACGCACATCATCACGAAATCACAGTCCCTGGCCGCCTCGCGGGGCGTGGCTGCGTGCTTGCCGCCGTGCTCCTTCGCCCACTGCTGGGCCTTGGCCGGGGTGCGGTTATAGACGGTCACGTCGTGCCCCCCTTTTTTCTTCAGGTGGCCCGCCATCGGGTAGCCCATAACGCCCAAGCCTAGGAATGCTACCTTCGCCATTGCCATCTCCAAGAGATTGTTAGAACTGAGAAAAAGGAATTTTAAACCCCAGCCGTTGACAGGTCGCGGTCAACCCGTACAATACATGGACGTTTATACAGTATCCGGTCCGGCCCGGGGCTCTCGGAAACCCGCAGTCAATCCGAGCATCCTGCCGTAGATGCCGAAACCTAAAACAAGAGGTACAGCATGGATGACAGCAAATCGAAAGCGCTAGCCGCGGCGCTGTCGCAGATCGAGAAGCAGTTCGGCAAGGGCTCCATCATGAGGATGGACGACGCGGCGATCAGGGACATCGACATAGTGTCCACGGGCTCGCTCGGCCTGGACCTCGCGCTCGGCGTCGGCGGATTGCCGCGCGGGCGGGTGGTCGAGATCTACGGTCCTGAATCCTCGGGCAAGACCACGCTGACCCTCCAGGTCATCGCCGAGATGCAGAAAATCGGCGGCACCGCCGCGTTCATCGACGCGGAGAACGCGCTCGACATTTCCTACGCCGCCAAGCTGGGCGTGAAAACAGAGGACCTGCTGATTTCCCAGCCCGATACCGGCGAGCAGGCGCTGGAGATCGCCGACATGCTGGTGCGCTCGGGCGCGGTCGACGTCATCGTCATCGACTCGGTGGCGGCGCTCACGCCCAAGGCCGAGATCGAGGGCGAGATGGGCGAGCCGCAGATGGGCCTGCAGGCTCAAGTTCTACGCCTCGGTGCGCATGGACATCCGGCGCATCGGCTCGATCAAGAAGGGCGACGAGGTGGTCGGCTCCGAGACCCGCGTGAAAGTGGTGAAGAACAAGGTGGCGCCGCCGTTCCGCCAGGCCGAGTTCGACGTCATGTACGGCGAAGGCATCTCGCGCGAGGGCGAGCTGCTGGAGATCGGCGTGCTGCACGGCGTGCTCGAGAAATCCGGCGCCTGGTACATCTACAGCGGCGACCGCCTCGGCCAGGGCAAGGACAACGCCCGCGACTTCCTCAAGGAGAACGCGGCGATGGCGAAAGAGATCGAGGCCAAGATCCGCGAGAAGGCCGGCGCCAAGCCTGCGGCACCGCAAGTCGAAGCGGCAGTTGAAGACAAGAAAGTCGAGCAGCTGCCGACTCGCAAACGGGGCGGCGGCAACGGCTAGTCCGGTTTGAGTACCGACGGTCCTGACACACTCGCAGAGCTGAAGGCGCGGGCCCTCAGGTACCTGGTACGGCGCGAGCACTCGCGCGCGGAGCTCGCTCGCAAGCTCGCTCCGCACGCCGAGTCGCCGGAAGCGGTCGAAGCGGTTCTGAATTTGTTGTTATCCAAAAAACAACAATCCGATGAGCGCTTCGCCTCAGAGCGCGCCCGCGTCCTTTCTCGCAAGTACGGCGCCGCACACATCCGGCACGATTTGAAGAGCAGGGGGGTCGCCGATGAGATTTCCGAAAGAGTGTCTTCCGGTTTGAATGAATTGGAAAAGGCCAGGACAATCCTGCAGCGCAAATACCGCGAACCGGCCACTACGCGCGAAGAGCACGCGAAGCGGGCGCGCTTTCTTCAGGGCCGCGGCTTCTCCTACGAAGTAATTAAGCACGTACTGTCATCGCGCGACGACGAGTAAACGTTCATTCCTGTACGCGGCACGTCACTAGTGCGAAGCGTAGAAAGGGGGTGAATGGAATGGATCAAGCACAGGCATTGGCGGTGGTCAGATCTCTCGCCAACGGTGTCGATCCGGAGAGCGGTGAAGTATTTCCGTCCGAAAGCGCGTATCAGCGCCCGCAGGTGGTGCGCGCGCTGTACGAGGCGGCCACGGCGCTCGAGAGGATCGAGCGCTTCGAGCGCCGCAGGGCGCAGATGCCGCCGAAGACCGGCGAACCGTGGACCGAGGAAGAGGACCGCAAGCTGCTCGCGTCGTTCGACGCCGGGCGCGCGCTGCAGGAGCTGGCGGCGGCGCACGAGCGAACGATGGGCGCGGTGCGAGCGCGGCTTCTCAAGTACGGCCGTATCAACGCATAGCAGGGGCGGGGCTTTCCCGGGGCGGCCGGCCGGCGCGCCCGGGGTTTTTCGGCCTGCTGCTGCAGGGGTTCTTCGGCACTAGTACAGTAGAATTCTCGTAATGAAATCAAACGAGATTCGCTTGAGCTTCCTCGACTATTTCAAGTCGAAAGGCCACGCCATCGTGCCCTCGAGCCCGCTCGTTCCGGCGAACGACCCGACGCTGCTGTTCGTCAACTCGGGGATGGTGCAATTCAAGGATGTGTTCCTCGGCAGGGAAAAGCGCCCTTATAAGCGCGCCACCACCTCGCAACGGTCGCTGCGCGCCGGCGGCAAGCACAATGATCTGGAGAACGTCGGCTACACCGCGCGCCACCACACTTTTTTCGAGATGCTGGGCAATTTCTCCTTCGGCGACTACTTCAAGAAGGACGCGATCCAGTTCGCCTGGGAACTGCTCACCAAGGTCTATAAGCTGCCGCCCGAGAGCCTCTGGATCACGGTCTACCAGACCGACGACGAGGCCTACGAGATCTGGACCAGGACGATCGGCGTGCCCCCCGAGCGCTGCGTGCGCGTCGGCGACAAGCCGGGCGGGCAGAAATATCAATCGGACAACTTCTGGCAGATGGCCGACACCGGTCCCTGCGGCCCCTGCAGCGAGATCTTCTACGACCACGGCCCCGGCATCGAAGGCGGGCCGCCGGGCTCTGCCGACGCCGATGGCGACCGCTACATCGAGATCTGGAACCTCGTCTTCATGCAATTCAACCGCGACGAGAAGGGCGTGATGCATCCGCTGCCCAGGCCCTCGGTCGACACCGGGATGGGGCTCGAACGAATCGCCGCGGTGCTGCAGCACAAGCACTCGAACTACGAGATCGATCTTTTCCAGGACCTGATCAGGGCCGCTGCGAGGGAAACTCATCAGAAACAGCTGAAGAGCCCCTCGCTGAACGTCATCGCCGACCATATCCGTGCCTGCAGCTTTCTGATCGTCGACGGCGTCATCCCGGGCAACGAGGGGCGCGGTTATGTCCTGAGAAGAATTGTGAGAAGGGCGATCCGGCATGGCTACAAGCTCGGGCAGAAGCAGCCGTTCTTCCATCGCCTGGTGGAAGATCTGGACCAGGCGATGGGCGATGCATATCCGGAGCTTCGTTCCTCGAAGAAAAAGGTTGCCGAAATCCTGAAGCAGGAAGAAGAGCGCTTCGCCGAGACGCTCGAAAACGGCATGAGCCTGCTCGAGTCGGCGCTCGCCTCGGGCGAGAAGCTGCTCGACGGCGAGACGGTGTTCCGCCTCTACGACACCTTCGGTTTCCCGGTCGACCTGACCGCCGACATCTGCCGCGAGCGCGGCGTGATGATCGACATGGCCGGCTTCGAGGCGGCGATGGCGCAGCAGCGCGGGCGGGCGCGCGCCGCGTCGAAGTTCTCGATGGCCGCGGGGCTCGAGTATTCGGGCGGCAAGACCGAGTTCCACGGCTACGACAGCTTGAACCTGCCCGCGAAGGTGATGGCGCTGTATCGCGACGGTAGCTCCACGCAGGTGCTGAAGGGTGGCGAGTCGGGTGTGGTGGTTCTCGATCGCACGCCGTTCTACGCCGAGTCCGGTGGTCAGGTCGGCGATCGCGGAGAGCTCGTCGCATCCTCCGGCACCTTTGCAGTGGAAGACACGCAGAAGATCCAGGCCGAGGTGTTCGGCCATCACGGCACGCTCAAGGCCGGGACGCTCAAGGTGGGCGACAAGGTTGAGGCGCGCGTGGATACGGCGTTACGTGAGCGCACTATGCGGAACCACTCGGTTACGCACCTTATGCACAAGGCCCTGCGCCAGGTGCTCGGGCCGCACGTGCAGCAGAAGGGCTCGCTTGTCGACGAGGACAAGACCCGATTCGACTTCGCCCATGACAAGCCGCTGAGCGATGAGGAAATTCGCCAGGTAGAGCTTCTGGTGAACAGCGAGATCATGCAGAACACCCCGACGCGAGCTCAAGTCATGCCTATCGAGCAGGCAAGGAAGTCGGGAGCCGTGATGCTGTTCGGCGAGAAATACGGCGATGAGGTGCGGGTACTCGAGATCGGCTCGTCGCGTGAATTCTGTGGCGGTACCCACGTTGCCCGCACGGGCGATATCGGCGTTTTCAAGATCTATTCTGAAGGCGGAGTGGCCGCAGGGATCCGTCGGGTGGAAGCCACGACGGGTTCAAATGCCCTTGCCATGATGAACGACCAGCTGCAGGAGCTCCGCGAAGTTGCGAAGCGTCTTAGGACTCAACCTGGCGCCGGAATGGTCGAGAACGCGGTGGACAGCCTGCTTGAGGAGAAAAAGGCGCTGGAGAAGGAGCTGGCCAGGCTGAAATCAAAGCTGGCGTCGAGCCAGGGTTCGGATCTCAGCGCGCAGGCGGTCGACGTCAAGGGCGCCAAGGTTCTCGCGGCGACCCTGGATGGCGCGGATTCGAAGACCCTGCGCGAGACCATGGACCGGCTCAAGGAGAAGCTGAAGTCGGCGGCGATCGTGCTCGGCGCGGTGAACGACGGCAAGGTATCGCTGATCGCCGGGGTGACGGCCGACCTGACTGCGCGGGTGAAGGCAGGCGAGCTCGTCAACTACGTTGCCCAGCAGGTGGGCGGCAAGGGCGGCGGCCGTCCGGACATGGCGCAGGCCGGCGGCACCGAGCCGGCGAAGCTGCCCGGAGCGCTGCAGTCGGTGCGCCCCTGGGTGGAACAGCGCCTTTGATCTAGAAGCCGATCCGGGATTTCTTGCCGCGCGGGTCCTGGATGTCGTCCGGGCCGACTTCGCTGCGGCCGGCGATTTTTGCGTTGCCGAACGCCGTCTGGATCGAGCGCCGTATCTCGCGCGGCGGCATCGCCGCCAGGCGCTCGAGCGTCCCCGCGGACAGGGCCTCGGGGAACTGCCGGCCCCAGTCGTGGGCGCCGCGGATCTCGTGGTAGATCGATTGCGCGATGCGCGCCGCGCCCTCGGCGTCGGGAGCGTCGATCTCGTAAACCGTGAGCCGGTTGAGCAGCGGCTCCGGTATCCGCGCCGCTTCGTTCGCCGTCGCGAGCCACACGGCGCCCGAAGCGTCAATCGGCAATTCCACGAACTCATCCACAAATCGAATCGCGGTTTCGACCTCGAGCAGCTCGTAGAGCGCGCCCAGCGGGTCGTATTGCCCGTCGGCGCTCGCCTTGTCGAGCTCGTCGACCACGATGACCGGGTTGGCGTAGTCGCCGTTCAGGAAGGTGTCGAACACCTTGCCGGGCTTGGCGTTTTTCCACTGCGACGAAGCGCCCGACAGCACCCAGCCCGCCGTGAGCGAGCTCATCGGCACGAAACCGTAGCCGGTACCGAGCAGCTGCGCCAGCCGGCGCGCGAAGTGCGTCTTGCCGATGCCGGGCTCCCCGAGCAGCAGCATCGGCGGCAGCTCGATCGAGTCGTCGCTGTCGACGCACAGCGCGAGATGCTTGCGCACGTCCTCGAGCACCTCGGTGAAGTTGGGCAGGTCCTCGAACAGCGCATCCATCTCGGGCAGCGCCGAGGGCTTGACGGTGAAGCGCTGTCCGCCGAGGCGCAGCATCTTTTCGTAGAGCGCCCGCAGCGCTTCGTTCGCCGCCGGTGAAAGCTCGTGCAGCGCTTTCTCCACGACCGGGACGTCGTAGACATCCTTGAAGCCCGCAATCGGAATAGCCGACATTGTTAGCTACCTGCCTTTCTTTTCGCCGCTATAGCCACCCCGCGGGAAAAACCTAACACGACGCTCCTGGCCTAGCAAACCTCAAGCCAGCGCTCGGCTGGCAGTCAGCGCCCGCGAGTGCCAATCGTGTACAGTAATCCGGCATGACTGCAAAAACGCAGCAGCCCCGCTCCGGGATGACGCCCGAACACTTCAGGACTTTCGGCGCCGGCTACCTTCCGGGGCTGGTCGGCGTGGAAATCCTTTCGGTGACGGCGGCGGGCGTGGAGAGCCGGATGCCGGTGCGCAAGGAAGTGATGGCGCCCAACGGCTTCCTGCACGCCGCGTCGGTGATCGCGCTGGCAGACACGAGCTGCGGCTACGGCTGCGTCGCGTTGCTGCCGGAAGGCGCGAAAGGCTTCACGACCATCGAGCTGAAGTCGAACTTTCTCGGCACAGCGCGCGAAGGCGCGATCTTCTGCCGGTCCACGCCGGTCCACCTCGGCAGGACGACTCAGGTCTGGGACTCGATCATCACCGTGGAAGGCACCGAAACGAGGATTGCCCTGTTCCGCTGCACGCAGATGGTGCTCTGGCCTAAGGCCTGACCGGGGCTTTCACTGCCCCGGGAGCGGAGGCGCTCCTGTTGCCGCGGCCGTTCTTGCCGGAGAGGGTCCGGATCAGGCCTTCCACTCCGTTGTTGCGCACTTCGTCGGCAAACGCCGTGCGATAAGTGCCCATCAGGCTGATGCCTTCGATGCGCAGGTCGTACACCTTCCAGCCGGTCGGGGTCTTCTCCATCTCGTATTCGAAGCTGACAGGCTGCTCGCCCGGCCGCTTTACCTGCGAGCGCACGGTGACCTCAGTATCCGAAGGCTTGAGGCGCAGCGGACCGACCACGACCTCGGAGTCGCGCGAGTTGGCGACCGCCGCCGTGTACGTGCGCACGAGCAGCGCGCTGAACTCTCGAGTCAGCTCCTCGCGCTGCTCGGGAGTGGCGCTGCGCCAGCTGAGACCCATGGCGATCTGCGTGGCGCGCGCGAAGTCGAAGTGCGGCAGGATCTTCTGGTCTACGAACGGCCCGATCTTGGCCGGGTTGCCGGCGCGCAGCTCCGGGTCCGCCCGCATGGCGGCGAGAACCTCTTCCGAGAGCCGCCGAATCAGCGCGTCAGGAGCGGGCTCCTGCGCGAGCGCGAGTGCCGTGGCTGAGACGAGCATGAAGGACGCAAGGAGGTTTTTCATACGATAGGGGACACAGGCTGCGGCTCTAGCCGGCGCGGGAGGCGGGCTTCAAATCGTGGATCGCTGGCTTTGCATCGACCTCGTCCATGTAGGCAAGAGCGAGCTGGGCCGTCGGCACGACGAGCGCGCCCGCGGCGAGCGCGGCGGCGGTGAGGAGGAGTTTCATTGTGAGCTCCGGAATAAGGCCCCCACTGTGAAACCGCCGTCTGTCGGAGGGATTTCCGGACCGGGCAGGCTGCGTTACATCCGAAACGGATCCATTTGCCAAACCGCCGCCGGCTGTGATTGAATCCCTTTCATGCAACGCTGGTTCTTCGGTTTCTTCTTCTATTTCCCCTGCCTGCTGGCGGACGGGACCGGCTAAGCTCAACCCGAATCCAAGAAAAACCGCCAGCGCCGCAAGCCTGGCGGTTTTTTTTTGGCCGAAAAGGTGACACCCATGACGATACCCAGCGACAACCACCTGGTCCCCGCCGACAAGACCTCGCTCACCGACGACGAGCGCATCGAGAACATCGTGCCGCTGCCCCCGCCCGAGAACCTGATCCGCTTCTTCCCGATCCAGGGCACGCCGGTCGAGGCTCTGATCACGGAGACGCGGCGCAAGCTGCGCCAGATCCTGCACGGCAAGTCAGACCGCCTGCTGGTGGTGATCGGCCCGTGCTCGATCCACGATCCGGCCGCTGCGGTCGCGTATGCGGAAAAACTGGCCGCGGAAAGGAAAAAGCACGAGGCCGAGCTCGAGGTCCTGATGCGGGTGTACTTCGAGAAGCCGCGCACCACGGTGGGCTGGAAGGGCCTGATCAACGACCCGTACATGAACGGCAGCTTCCGCATCAACGAGGGGCTGCGCATCGCGCGCGATCTCCTGGTGCGGATCAACAACGCCGGCGTGCCGGCGGGCTGCGAGTTTCTCGACGTGATCTCGCCGCAGTACATCGGCGACCTCGTGTCCTGGGGCGCCATCGGGGCGCGCACCACCGAGAGCCAGGTGCACCGCGAACTCGCTTCAGGCCTGTCGGCGCCGGTCGGCTTCAAGAACGGCACCGACGGCAATGTGAGGATCGCGGTCGACGCGCTGCTCGCGGCGCGCCAGAAGCACCACTTCCTCTCGGTGCACAAGAGCGGGCAGGTGGCGATCGTCGAGACCCGCGGCAACGACGACTGTCACATCATCCTGCGCGGCGGCAAGACCCCGAATTACGATGCCGCGGCGGTCCAGGCGGCCTGCGAGGAGCTCGCGCGGGCAAAGCTGCCCGAGCGGCTGATGATCGATTGCTCGCATGCCAATTCGTCCAAGAAGTACGAGCGCCAGGTCGACGTGGCGAGCGACATCGCCGGCCGGATCGGACAGGGCGAGAGGCGCATAGTCGGGGTCATGGTCGAGTCGCACCTCGTCGCGGGACGTCAGGAGCTAGAGCCTGGCAAGCCGCTCAAGTTCGGGCAAAGCATCACCGATCCGTGCCTGGGCTGGGACAGCTCGGTGGAGCTGCTGCAGACTCTCGCGGGGGCGGTGAAGGAGCGGCGAAAGCGCCGCCGCAGTTAACTAAAGTCGCATTAGATTCGGCATAATGTCCGCAGCATGCTGGCCGCCCAACATCTGGCGCACCTGGAGCATCTCGGCGATGCGACCAAATTCGCGGCCCAGATCCACGCCCTGATACCGAAGTGCGCCTTGCTGGAGAATTTCTCCACGGCGGAGGTGCGCCTGCTCGCCCATTTCATGGAGGTCTACCGCTCCGGCGCGGGTATCGAGATCATCCGCGAGGGCGAAGGCGGCGACTTCATGTTGATGATCCTCGAGGGCAGGGTCGAGGTGCAGAAGCGCGACCGCTGGAACACGCAGCAGCTTATCGCTACGGTCGATGCCGGCAAGACCCTCGGCGAGATGTCGATGATCGACGGCGAGGCGCGCTTCGCGACCTGCATCGCGATCGAGCCCGTGGTGGTCGCGGTTCTCAGCCGCGAGAACCTGGCGCGCATCATCGTCGAGCAGCCGATGCTCGGCGCCAAGATCCTGATGGAGCTCGTGCTGATGTTGTCGCAGCGGCTGCGCGCCACCAGCCAGCGGCTGCTGGGGCTGCTCGACGAGCACCCGCAACGCGCGGAAACCGTCTCGTAGCCCGAATTGCAGCTGAAATGTAATTTGGCGCTCTCCTGTCAGACTAAGAGCGTATGCACGCCACCCTTCCCTTGATGCGCAGCTACGGCTTCCCGGCGCTGCGCCGCGGCCGCCTCGAGACCCTGCAGGTCAACCTGGGCTACAAGTGCAACCAGAGCTGTCTGCACTGCCACGTGAACGCCGGTCCGACCCGCACCGAAATGATGTCGCAGGAAATCCTGGCGGATGTTCTTTCGTTCCTCGCCGTCTCATCGGTGAAAGCGCTCGACATCACGGGTGGAGCGCCCGAGCTGCACCCTCACTTTCGCGACCTGGTCGTGCGCGCCCGTGAGCTCGGCGCGCACGTCATCGACCGCTGCAACCTGACTATCCTGCTGGAGCCGGGACAGGAGGGCCTCGCTGCGTTTCTCGCCGAGAATTGCGTTGAAGTCACCGCCTCCCTGCCTTGCTACACGGAGGAGCTCGTCGATCGCCAGCGCGGCAAGGGGGTCTACGAGAAGAGCATCGAAGGCCTGAAACGGCTCAATGCGCTCGGCTACGGCGCCGAGGACGGCCGCCTCGTGCTCAATCTTGTCTACAACCCGCAAGGCACGTCGCTGCCCCCGGCGCAGGACAAGCTCGAGGCGGATTACAAGCGCGTTCTGGGTGAGACGCATGGCGTGGTGTTCAACAGCCTGTTCACCCTCGCCAACATGCCGATCCAGCGCTTCGGTTCGACGCTGATATCGAAGGGGCAATTCAACGACTACATGGCGCTCCTGCACCGCTCGCACCGCGACGAGAACCTCGAATCGGTGATGTGCCGCACGCTCGTCTCGGTGGACTGGCAGGGCTATGTCTACGACTGCGACTTCAACCAGATGCTCGATCTGCCGCTTGCGCTGGCAGGAAGGAATCGTCCCCAGCTTTCCGATCTGATAGGACGGGATCTTTCGGGCAACCCGGTCGCAGTGCGCGACCACTGCTACGGCTGCACGGCCGGGCAGGGCTCGTCCTGCGGCGGCGCCCTGCATGCATAGCGCGGGCCCCGGCAGGGCCTGCCCCCTGTCGTATCGCTATGGCCCTACGGTTTTTCAAAAGATAGATTTTCAAGTAGAAACTCTTTGGGTCGCGGGCGGCCTTTACGGCAACCCGTTCGCGCTCGAACGCCTGGTTGAACTCTATGAGCGCGAGCAGGGCAGCAAGGCGCTCGTCTTCAATGGAGATTTCCACTGGTTTGATGTCGACTCTTCGCAGTTTTCGGCAATACAAGTTTTAATAGAAAAATTTACGGCGACGCGCGGCAACGTCGAGACGGAGCTCGCAGCGTCCGCCAGCGAAGCGGGTTGCGGCTGCGGCTACCCCGACTGGGTCGACGACGATGCCGTCGCCCATTCAAACAACATAATCGAAAGATTGCGGAACACGGCGATACAATTCCCGGAAGCGAGGACGAAGCTGGCGGCGCTGCCTATGCATCGGGTCGCCAGCGTCGGCGGCGAGCGCGTCGCGGTGGTGCACGGCGACGCCGATTCCCTCGCCGGATGGGGTTTCTCCCAGGAAACCCTTTCGCAAGCCGAGGGGCTTGACGCGGCAGGACGGAGCTTCGACATCGCCAAGGTCCGGGTATTTGCCTCGAGCCACACCTGCCTGCCGGTGCTCCAATCCTTTCCTGGAGACCGGGCCATCGTGAACAACGGCGCCGCCGGCATGCCGAACTTCCGCGGCACGCGGTTCGGCCTCGCAACCAGAATTTCAGTGCGGCGTTCGAGGAACCCTGCTTACTTTGAAAAACTGAAATCCCTCTTTGTAGAGGCGGTGCCGCTCGAATACGACGCGCAGGCGTGGGACAAATGCTTCCTGGCGCAATGGCCCGCCGGGTCGGATGCGCACCGCTCATACTACGGGCGCATCGTCGACGGCCCGCGCTATGCCGTCGGGCAGGCCCTGCGCCGCGCGAAGGCAGGATCGCCCCGGCTCGCCGCGTGAGCCGGTCGCGCCTCGCCGTCCTCGTTGCGATCGCCGCGCTGGTCGCGGCGTTCTTCCACTTCGACGCCGGGCAGTACCTGCGGCTGGAATACTTCCGCGAGCAGCGCGCGGCGATCGACGCGTTCTACGCGGCGCACCCCATACGAAGCGCGGCGATCTACTTCGCCGCCTACGTGGCGGTGACGGCGCTGTCGCTTCCGGGCGCGGCAGTCATGACCCTCGTCGGCGGCGCCATCTTCGGCCTGCTGTGGGGCACCGTGATCGTATCTTTCGCTTCGTCCATCGGCGCGACGTTCGCCTTTATCGCCAGCCGATTCCTGCTGCGCGATTGGGTCCGGCAGCGCTTTGGCGACAAGCTGCACCGGATCGACGAGGGCGTCGCGAAGGAGGGGGCGTACTACCTGTTCGCGCTGCGCCTGGTGCCGGTGTTTCCGTTTTTCGTCATCAACCTGGTGATGGGGCTGACGCCGCTGCGCACCTGGACTTTCTACTGGGTGAGCCAGCTCGGCATGCTCGCCGGCACCCTGGTGTACGTCTACGCCGGCACCAAGCTCGGCGAGTTCAAATTGTCGGCGGGCCTGATCGTCGCCTTTACCCTTCTCGGCTTGTTCCCGCTCTTTGCCAGGAGAATCCTCGATTTTGTAAAAGCAAAGCGGGTATACGCGCGCTGGAAGCGGCCGGCGAAGTTCGACCGCAACCTGGTGGTGATCGGCGCCGGCTCCGCGGGGCTGGTGTCTGCCTACATTGCCGCGGCGGTGAAAGCCAGGGTGACGCTGGTCGAGAAGCACCGCATGGGCGGCGACTGCCTGAACACCGGCTGCGTGCCTTCCAAGGCGCTGATCAAGACCGCGCGCGTGCTTTCTCAGATCAAGAATTCGTCGCGCTACGGCATCAGGACTGCGACGGCCGAATTCGACTTCGCCGACGTCATGGAACGGGTTCAGCGCGTCATCAAGACAATAGAGCCACACGACTCTGTGGAGAGGTATACGGATCTGGGAGTGGAGTGCCTGCAGGGTGAAGCTCGAATCATTTCGCCCTGGGAAGTCGAAGTAACGGCAAACGGGAAAGTCCAGGTACTGTCCACCCGCTCCATCATCATCGCCGCGGGCGCGCGGCCGCTGGTGCCGCCGATTCCCGGGATCGACAGGATCGAGGTGCTGACCTCGGACACGGTATGGGATCTGCGCGAGTTGCCGCGGCGCCTGGTGGTGCTGGGCGGCGGGCCGATCGGCTGCGAGCTCGCGCAGGTGTTCGCGCGCTTCGGCTCGCGGGTGAGCCAGGTGGAGATGCTGCCGCGCATCCTCGTCCGCGAAGATCCCGAGGTTTCCGCGCTGGTCGCGAAAAGATTCCGGGAAGAGGGCGTGGACGTACTGGTCGGGCACAAGGCAAAGCAGGTGGTTCTCGAGGACGGAAAGAAAATCCTCGTCTGCGAGCGCGACGGCGAGGAGGACGTCCGGATCGAGTTCGACGCCCTGCTGTGCGCGGTGGGGCGCGCGCCGAACACGGCCGGCTACGGGCTCGAGGAGCTCGGCATTCCGGTCACCAAGGCACGCACCGTGGAGACCAACGAGTACCTGCAGACGCTCTATCCGAACATATTTGCCTGCGGCGATGTCGCCGGGCCTTACCAGTTCACGCATACGGCCTCGCACCAGGCCTGGTACGCGGCGGTGAATGCGCTGTTCGGCGGCTTGAGGAAATTCCGCGCCGACTACTCGGTCATTCCGTGGGCGACGTTTACCGACCCCGAGGTGGCGCGCGTCGGCCTGAACGAAACCGAGGCGAAGGAGCGCAACATCCCCTGCGAGGTCACGGTGTACGGCGTCGACGACCTCGACCGGGCCATCGCCGACGAGGAGGCGCACGGCATGGTGAAAGTTCTGACCGTGCCAGGCAAGGACCGCATTCTGGGCGCGACCATCGTCGGCGACCATGCCGGCGACCTGATCGTGGAATTCATCGCCGCGATGAAGCACGGCATCGGTCTCAACAAGATTCTCGGCACCATCCACATCTACCCGACCCTCGCCGAGGCGAACAAGTACGCCGCCGGCGTGTGGAAGAAGGCCCATGCCCCTGCGGGTCTCCTGAGAAAAGTCGAGAAGTTTCACGCATGGATGCGCGGCTAGCGGTCATTGCGGCCGTTTTCTGGGCGAATTGCGCTTTTTCCCAGGCATTCGACCATTCGCATCACGCCTGGGACGCCCTGCTCAAGAAGCACGTGGCCGTGCTCGACGGCGGCAAGGCATCGCAGATGCGCTACGCCGCAATGGCTCTGGACCGCGCCGCGCTGAAAGGCTACCTTGAAAAAATCTCTTCGGTGACAGAGGCGGATTTCGAGCGCTGGACGCCGCCGCAGCAGACGGCGTTCCTCATCAACGCCTACAACGCCTTCATGGTGGCAAAGATCCTCACGCGCTACCCGGACATCAAATCGGTATGGGACTTCGGCAAGCTGTTCGGCAATCCTTTCAAGGATCGCTTTTTCGCTTTGTTCCAAAAACCATTTTCCCTGGACGAGATCGAGCACGAAACATTGCGCAAGAAATTTCGCGAGCCACGGGTCCACTACGCGCTGAACTGCGCCTCGGTCGGCTGCCCGATGCTGCGGGAGGAAGCCTACGCGGCCCACCGGCTGGAGCGTCAGCTCGAGGAGCAGGCGGTGCGCTTCCTGTCGGACCGCACGCGCAACCGCCTGGCGCGAGGCAAGCTCGAGGTGTCGAGGATCTTCGACTGGTACAAAGAGGACTTCGAGCCGCGCCCGGCTTACTTCGCCCGCTATGCGAAGCTGCTGTCGGATGACGTCGCGGGGCAGGGCATGATCGCGCAAGGCACGGCGCCGCTGTCCTTCCTCGAGTACGACTGGGCGCTCAACGAAGAGCGAAAATGAAGCTCTCGGTGGTGATCCCGGCGCTGAACGAAGCGGCGCGCATCGGTGCCTGCCTGCAGGGGCTGGCGCCGCTGCGCGGCCGCGGCCACGAGCTGATCGTGGCGGACGGCGGCAGCGACGACGGCACGGCGGAGGTCGCGCGCCCGCTATGCGACCGGGTGATCGCGGCGCCGCGCGGCCGGGCCTCGCAGATGAACGCCGGGGCGCGCGCGGCGGGCGGAGATGCGCTCGTCTTTCTGCATGCCGATACGCGCTTGCCGGCGATGGCGGATGACTTGATTTTCGATGCGTTGCGAAGCAATCACTGGGGACGATTCGACGTGAGAATCGAAGGCCGGCATCCGCTGCTGGTGATGGTGTCCTGCGCGATGAACCTGCGCTCGCGGCTCACCGGCATCGCCACCGGCGACCAGGCGATCTTCGTGCGGCGCGAGGCGTTCGGCGGATTTCCAGAGATCGCTCTCATGGAGGACATCGCGTTCAGCAAGGCGATGAAGCGCCGCGGACCGCCTGCCTGCCTGCGCGGGCGGGTCACCACCTCGGGGCGCCGCTGGGAGCGCCGCGGCGTGCTGCGCACCATCGTGCTCATGTGGCGGCTGCGCCTGCTGTATTTTTTCGGCGCGCGTCCTGAAGATCTTGCGCGCCTTTACCGCAACTGACGTCGCGGTCCTGGTCTTCGCCAAGGCCGCGCTGCCGGGCCGCGCCAAGACCCGGCTGATACCAAGGCTCGGCGAATGGCGCGCGGCGCGGCTGCAGGCGCGGCTCACCGCGCGCGCGCTGCGCACGGCACGAGACGCCCGCTGCGGAACGGTGGAACTTCATGTCCTCGGCGGGAAAACATTCCGGATAAGAACGAAAAAGCAGAAGGGCGCGAATCTCGGCGAGCGGATGTACCGTGCATTGAGGAGCACGCTGCGCCGCCATCGGGCCGCAATAGTCATCGGCACCGATTGCCCGGTTCTCACGCCGCACGATCTGCGCCGTGCGGCGCGCTTGCTGTGCGGCGGCTGCGACGCAGTCATTGCGCCCGCCGAGGACGGCGGCTATGCGCTCATCGGGATGAGGAAGGTCTCTGCCGGGATCTTTTCCGGAATCGCTTGGGGCGGCTCGGATGTCTACAGCGAAACTGCGAAAAGACTCGACTCGGCGGGCTACCGCTGGCGGGCCTTGCGCAGGGTCTGGGACCTGGACCGGCCCTCGGACCTGGACCGCCTTGCAAGCCTCGGCCTCAGATCGCGCCGCTTTTCCTGAGCCCCGCGGCGAGCCGCTCGGCGATGACGCGGTAGCCTTTCGCGTTCGGATGGATCGTGTCGGATTTCAGGTTCGAGTCGCGCAGCACCTCGCCGATCACGCCTTCCTCGTAGGGCAGGCGGAACTCTTTTGCGATGCCGGCGTAGAACTCCGGCGGGCTCATGCTGAAGCCCGGCTGCGGCGTGCCGATCAGCATCACCTCGACGCCGCGGTTTTTCGCCAGCTTCACCATCTCGCGGACGTTGCTCTCCGCCTGCCGGTTGCCCAGACGCCGCAGGAAATCGTTGCCGCCGATGCAAAGCAGCAGCAGCCGCGGGGCGTGCTCGTCCAACGCCGCGGGCAGGCGCGCCAGCGCCTGCGCCGTGACCTCGCCCGGGACGCCGGCACGCACCACGCGCCGGCCGATCAGCTGCTCGAGCTGCGCCGGGTAGCTCTCCTGCTCGGCGGCGCCGCTGCCGAAGGTCAGGCTGTCGCCGAAGGCCAGCACCACCGCTTCGCCCGGCAGGCGAGCGAGCCTGGCGGGGGGATCGCCGCAGCTTGCCGTAAGGGCAGCGGCGAGAAGCGGCAGCACCACGATGAAGCAGCGCAGCAGAGAGGCTGACATTCGGCGCAAGCGCATCGGAAGGAACCGATGTTACACTTTGCCGCGCAGGCGCCGGAGGAGGAGGAAAAGTGAAGATCAAGAGTCCCAAGGATTTCTGGGCGGGCATTATGTTCATCGGCTTCGGCGCGTTCACTATTGCCTGGTCGCTGACCCACTATCAGATGGGCACCGCGGTGCGCATGGGGCCGGGCTACTTCCCCACCATGCTCGGCGGGCTGCTCGCAGTCCTCGGCATCGCGGTGCTGCTCGAAGCGCTGGTGGTGGAGGGGCCGAAAGTGCAGGAATTCCACTTCCGCCCGCTGCTGCTGATCAGCCTCGCCTGCGTCGCGTACGGTTACCTCATGAAACCCCTTGGCCTGATCCTCGCGACCGTCGCGCTGGTGTTCATCAGCGCATTCGGCGGCCACGAATTCAGGTGGAAGGAAGTCACGATCCTGTCCGTCATCCTGGTGCTGTTCTCGGTGCTGGTGTTCGTGAAAGGGCTGACGCTGCCCTTCCCGATCTGCCCGGACTTCATCGAGAGCTGCCCGATCCGCTAGAGCGGCCATGGAAATCCTGCACAACCTGATCCTGGGCTTTGGCGTCGCAGTCTCCCCGGTCAACCTGCTCTACTGCCTGATCGGTTGCCTGCTCGGCACCCTGATCGGCGTGCTGCCCGGTATCGGCCCGGTGGCGACCATCGCGATGCTGCTGCCGATTACCTTCAACCTGAACCCGGTATCGGCGCTGATCATGCTCTCCGGCATCTACTACGGTGCGCAGTACGGGGGCTCGACCACGGCGATCCTGGTGAACATACCCGGCGAGTCCTCTTCCGTGGTCACTTGCCTGGACGGCTACCAGATGGCGCGGCAGGGGCGCGCCGGGCCGGCTCTCGCCATCGCGGCCATCGGCTCGTTCTTCGCTGGCTGCGCCGCGACGCTGCTCATCGCTTTTGCCGCGCCGCCGCTTGCCGAATTAGCGCTCAAGTTCGGTCCGGCGGAATACTTCTCGCTGATGGTGCTCGGCCTGGTAGCGGCCACCGTGCTCGCGCACGGTTCGCTTATCAAGGCGATCGCCATGGTGATATTCGGCCTGCTGCTCGGCATCGTCGGCACCGACGTCAACTCGGGCGTGCTGCGCTTCACCTTCGACGTCCCGGAGCTCTCCGACGGCATCGGCTTCGTGGTGGTGGCCATGGGGATGTTCGGTACAGCCGAGATCATCGCCAACCTCGAGGTGAAGGAGAAGCGCGAGATCTTCACCGCCAAGCTGGCGCACCTGTTCCCGACCAAGGAAGACTGGAAGCGCTCCTGGGCGCCGATCTTGCGCGGCACCGCCCTGGGATCGATGCTTGGCATCCTGCCCGGCGGCGGCGCACTGCTCGCCTCCTTTGGCGCCTATACGCTCGAGAAGAAAGTCTCGAAGTATTCGCACGAGTTCGGCAAGGGCGCGATCGAGGGCGTCGCCGGACCGGAGTCGGCCAACAACGCCGGCGCGCAGACCTCGTTCATCCCGATGCTCACGCTCGGCATTCCGGGCAACGCAGTGATGGCGCTGATGATCGGCGCGCTGATGATCCAGGGCATCGCGCCCGGTCCGCAGGTGATGAACGAGAAGCCTGAGCTGTTCTGGGGCCTGATCGCCTCGATGTGGGTCGGCAACCTGATGCTGGTGGTCCTCAACCTGCCGCTGATCGGCATATGGATCAAGCTGCTGACCGTGCCCTACCGTTACCTCTACCCGTCGATCCTGGTGTTCATGGCGATCGGCGTCTATAGCCTGTCGAACAACGCTTTCGATGTGCTCATCATGGCGGTGTTCGGCATCCTGGGCTATGTCTGCGTCAAGCTCGAATGCGAGCCGGCGCCGATGATCCTCGGCTTCATCCTCGGGCCGCTGATGGAAGAGAACCTGCGGCGTGCAATGCTGCTGTCGCGCGGCGACCCCTTCGTCTTCATCAGCCCGTCGAAGCCGATCAGCCTCGGATTCCTCATCGCCTCGGCCATCCTGCTGACGATCGTCGCGCTGCCGTCGATCCGCAAGAAGCGCGACGAGGCCTTCGCCGCCGAAGACGCGTAGCGCCGTTCGTGCACCGCATCGCCGTTCTTGCGGCCCTTGCCGCAGCGGCCGGGCTTGCGTCCGCCCAGTCCTGGCCTTCCAGGCCGATTCGCCTGATCGTTCCCTACGCTGCCGGCGGCCCAGTGGATCTGTCGGCGCGCCTGCTCGCGCCGAAGCTGCAGGAGGCGCTCGGCCAGCCGGTGATCGTGGAGAACAAGACTGGCGCGGGCGGCAACATCGGCGCGGACTTCGTCTCCAAGAGCGCGCCCGATGGTCAGACGCTCGTCGTGGGGGCGATCGCGACGCACGCGATCAATCCCGCCCTCTATCCGAAGCTGCCTTACGACCCGATCCGCGATTTCCGGCACATCGCGCTGCTGATCCAGGTTCCCAACGTGCTCGTCGTGAACAATGATCTTGCAGTTCACAATGTAAAAGAACTGATAGCGCTTGCGAAAGAAAAGCCGGGCAAGCTGGACTTCGCGTCCGGCTCGACGGGCTCCACCGGTCACCTGGCGGGTGAGCTGTTCAAGCAGATGACCGGTACGTACATGGTGCACATCCCTTACAAAGGCTCGTCGCCGGCGGTTGCGGACCTGCTCGGCGGGCGGGTGCAGCTGATGTTCGACAATCTCGCCAGCGCGCTGCCGAATATCAGGGCGGGCAAGGTCAGGGCCCTCGCCGTGACGACCTTGAAGAGAAGCTCGTTTCTCAAGGAAATTCCCACTCTCGACGAGTCCGGCCTGAAGGGATTCGACCTGACAACCTGGTGGGGCGTCATGGCGCCGGCGAAGACTCCTCAAGCCGCAGTGGACCGGCTGGCAGGCGAAATCAATAAATTAATGGAGCTTCCGGACATCAAGGAGCGTTTTGCCGCGATGGGATCGGAGGCGCCTGCCGTGCGTACGCCTCGCGAATTTACTGCCTTCGTCGAAAAAGAACTAAGGATCTACTCGCAGCTTGTGAAGCGCTCCGGCGCTACCGTCGACTAGAGAGCCGCGATGGTCTGTACTTCGACCAGGAATTGCTCCTGCACCAGCCGGTCGACGATCAGGAGGGTGTTGGGCGGGTAGGCGCCGTCGGTGAACATCCTCGGGAATTCGCGCAGCCGGTACTGCATGAATTTCGGGATGTCCTGCGAGTGCACGAGGTAGGTGGTGAACTGCGCCACGTTGCCCCAGCCGGCGCCGGCGGACTTGAGCGCCTTCTCGATCTGGGCGAACACGCCCGCGCACTGCGCGTCGAAATCGTCGCCGGCGGCGAGCATTCCCGCGATGAACAGGAGCTCGCCGGCCTTGACCCGCGCGATGTGGGAATACTGGCCGAGCGGCTTGCCGAGGCTTTCCGGGTTGACGATCCTGATCTCGGCCACGGCGCTTATTTGCGCGCGGCGGAGCGGCGCCGCGCGGCGATCTGCTTCTTCACCGCCGCGACCAGCTCGGCGCGGCGCACCGGCTTGGCATGGTAGGCATTGGCGCCTGCCGCCATGCATTCCTTGATTGTCTTGGAATCCGATACCACGGACACCACCAGCACCGGGGTGGCGGCGTTCGGCGGCGCGGAGCGGATGTCTTTCAGGACCGCGAGGCCGCCGATTCCCGGCATCAGCAAGTCGAGCAGGATTGCGTCGTAGGCGTAGGTTTCCGCGAGCTTCAGCGCCTGCTCGCAGGTGCCGGCGAGCTGCACATCGGCATCCAGATCGGTCGACAGCATGCGCGCGAGCAGCAGCCGGGTGGATTCTTCGTCGTCGACGATCAGGATGCGGTGCCGGGTGATCTGCTCTTCGCGCGCCACGGCTGCGAGTTTCTCACGCGAGCGCCCGCCGCTACCAGTCTTTCACGCAGGGCCCGGAATAAAGCACCGGGCCGGTGGGCGCCCCGGTCGGCGAACCGCCCGGCGGCTCCAGGCTCACCGCCAGCATCGGAACATCGGACAGCGTCTTGTCCGCCGCCGCGGCCAGCTGCAGCACGGCCCGGTTGGCGCCCGGCTTGTCGCGATCCGATATCAGGCCGAGCGATTTGGGTTTGCCGCCCCTGGGCAGCGCCCACAGCTCGAGGCTCGCGTCGCTGACCTGGATCGATGGATCCAGGGTCCGCACCCGCAGATAGGTCTCGTCGCGGCGCGCCGAGACCATCAGTACCGGCTTCTGTGTCCTGGGATCGCTGAGCAACGCGACGTACCCCGCAGGGCCGGCCTGCCTCTGCAGCAGGACCGCCATGAGGACCAGAGCTGCTGCGGCACCGCTCGCGACCAGACCCAATCCACGCCAGAATCGCCCCTTGCCGCCCGGCGATGAATGCGAAGGGCCGAGCCGCGCCAGGATCTCGTTCCACACGCGCGCCGGCGGGTTCCTCGGCGAGACCGCCTGCGCGAGCGGCGCAAGGCGCGCCTCCCATTCGGAGACGGTGCGCGCGATCGCGGCGTCCTCGCGCATCCAGCGGCGGAAGTGCGCGCGCGCGGCGCCGCGCAGCGTGCCAAGCGCGTACTCGGCCGCGAGGCGCTCTTGCAGTTCCATTTTATTTTTGTAGTTCAAGACAGTCCTTTAACCTCAGCAGGCCGCGCCGCACCCACGTCTTCACCGTGCCCAGCGGCTCGCGCAAGTGGCTCGCGAGCTCGGAATGCGACAGACCGTCGTAGAAGGCGAGCGCGATCGCCTGGCGCTGCTTGCCTTCCAGCCCCTTCAGGCAGCGCAACAGCGCCTGGGCGTCCTTGGCGCGCTCGAGCTCGGCGAGCGGGCCGGGGTTGCCGCTTTCGGCGCTATCCACGAGGCTGCCGTCTGCGTCGCTAACCTCGGCGCGCGGGCGGCGCAGCCAGTCGAGGCAGCGGTTGCGCACGATGCTCGTCATCCAGGTCATCGGCGCCGCCAGGGCAGCGCGGTACTCCGGCGCGTGCGTCCAGATGCTCACGTAGCACTCCTGCAGCACCTCTTCGGCCCAGTCTTCACGCCTCAATATACGTACCGCGACGCCATACAGTTTCGCCGACGTAGCCTCGTAGAGCCGGCCGAAAGCAGTCTGGTCGCGCTTGGCGCAGGCGGCGAGCAGCCCCGGGAGGGGATCGCCGGGGGTCACCGCTTCTTGCGCTGGTGGCGCCACTGGACGTCGGAGCGCCCGGCGCGGCGATTGAGCGCGCGGCCGGCGACGAACAGCAGATCCGAGAGGCGGTTCAGGTACTGGCGCGCCTGCTCGGTGACCGGCTCGGCGCGGCCGAGCGCCACCAGGCTTCTCTCGGCGCGGCGGCACACGGTGCGCGCGACATGCGCCGCGGCGGCGGCACGGCTGCCGCCCGGCAGGATGAACTCCTTGAGCGGCGGCAGGCCGGCGTTCCAGGCCTCCAGCAGCTTTTCCAGGTCTTCGATTCTTTGCGCAGCGAGCATGGCGTGCCCGGGAATGCTCAGCTCGCCCCCGAGGTCGAGCATATCCTGCTGTACGCGCTCGAATGCCTCCCGGATGTCTTCCGGCACCTCCTCGGCCAGCAGCGCGCCGAGCGCCGAATTCAGCTCGTCGACATCGCCGAGCGCCTGGACACGCGCGCTGTCTTTCGGCAGGCGCGAGCCGTCGCCGAGGCCGGTCTCGCCGGCATCGCCGGTTCGCGTGGTGATCTTGGAGAGCCGGTGGCCCATCAGACTCCGGGGATTATATGGGTCAGCGCCAGAACGCCAGGACCATCGCGATGATCTGCAGGTTGATGAAATGGTAGGCCGCGTTCAGGCCGAAGAGCTTCCAGGGTCGGTTTTCCCAGGCGACCGCGCCAAGCAGCATCGGAACGAAGAACCCGAGCCAGATCCAGAAGCCGTTGAAGAACCCGTAGAAGTAGGACGGCTGGTCGGCGCCAGCGGCCCAGACCGAAGGCCGCCACACCTCGCCGGTGAACACAAGGACGTAGGCGGTGAGAAAGGTGCCGAGGATCTGCAGCCCCATGGAGCGCAGCATCATCCCCGGCTCGGGCTTGACGTCGGCCGGTATGTTCATCAGCGCCGCCCAGTTCTTGCCGAAGAGCGGTCCGTGCCATAGCCAAGCAAACAGGAAACTTGCGACCACCGCTGCGATCACTGCGAGGTAGTTGACGTGGATTTGCATGAGCGCTCCTGAAGGATAGAGTGGATCCGTTGGTTCAGTTCTTGCGGCGCACTTCGCTTTCGAGGGAGCCGCGCGACAACCGCGTCGTGACGCGATCCCCCTCGTTCACCTGCGCCGCTTCGGTGATGACCTTGCCCTGTGGGTCGAGCGTGATGCTGTAGCCGCGCGCGAGCACGCCGGCCGGGCCGAGCCCAGCCAAGGCTACTTGGAGCCGCTCGAGCTTCGACTGAAAAGACTGGACGTTGTGGGTGAGCGCGAATGCAAGGCGGGCGGCAAGATGCAGCAGATGCTGCTGCGCGGCTTGAAGGCGCGCGCTCGGGTGGACCAGCCGCCTGGCGAGCGCATCGAGCGCCTGCATCGCGTACTCGAGCTGGCGGCGGGTTTCGCGCGACACGCCGCGCGCGCAGTCCGCGACGCGCGCGAGGAGCTCGGCGCGCACCGGGGTCACCAGCTCGGCGGCCGCGGTCGGCGTCGGCGCGCGCCGGTCGGCGGCGAAATCGGCGATGGTGAAATCGGTCTCGTGACCGACTCCCACCACCACGGGAATGCGCGACGCACGGATTCCACGGGCCACGGCTTCCTCATTGAACTGCCACAGGTCCTCGATCGAGCCGCCGCCGCGCACCAGGAGCAGGACGTCGCACTCGGCACGCGCGTTTGCCACCGCGAGCATCGCTGTGATGCGCTGCGCCGCGCCTTCGCCCTGCACCGGAGCCGGGTAGACGATGACCGCAATGGTGCTATTGCGGCGCGCGATGGTCGTCAGCACGTCGTGCAGCGCTGCCGCCTGCAGCGAAGTGATTACGCCGATCGTGCCGGGATACTGCGGCGGCGAGCGCTTCGCGGCGGGGTCGAACAGGCCTTCGCGCCCGAGCTTCTCCTTCAGGCTCAGGAAGCGCTCGTAGAGCGGTCCGAGCCCGGCCTGACGCAGCGCCTCGATGTTGAGCTGAAAGCGCCCGCGCGGCTCGTATAGCGTGACGAGCGCGCGGGCCTCGACCTGCATGCCTTCGAGCAGCTCCCAGTCGAGCGCCGCGGCCCGGCTGCGGAACATTACGCAATCGACCTGCGCGGCGCCGTCCTTCAGGGTGAAGTAGTAGTGCCCGGACCCGGCCCGCGACAGATTCGACAGCTCGCCCCGCACCCACAGCAGCGGAAAGCGCCGCTCGAGCGTGTCGCGCACGCTGCGCAGCAGCTCGGAAACGCTGAGGATGTCGCCGGGGGTATCGCTTTTGTGCAACTTGGAAGCCCTCGCAGCGCGTAATTTCATTAAATCCATTGCCGTTTTTCAGGACTTAGTATCCACGAATGGAGAAAGACTAATCCACACCGCGGAGACCTCGGCGCCTGGCGGTGACAGAGTCCTTCGCGGAGGCCGATTCCTTTGCGTAACCTGCTGTTTGCTCTAGGAAAAAAACTGCTCAAATTTTGATCGGAACCGTCTTTGCAGCGCATCCAGCGGGCTTGGGTGCCTCTGTTCATCGGCAATCCACAAACTTATCCACAGCTTTTTGTGGATATCGCGAGATCTGCTGCATCGAATGATCTGAATACGAACGCGTGCGACCGTTTGGTGCACTGCGGAACTTGCGGCAGCGCGAGAGTATGGCTTAAAGTCGCCGCACCAAGAACCCTACGCTCCGCTAAAAAGGGAACGGCGAGAAGCCGCCGCAGAGGCAGAGCCGCAGAAAGGCACGGGGAAGCGCGTTGTTCTCTATTATCCAGGCCGCAGGATGGCCAATCTGGCCACTGCTGCTGACCTCGGTCATCGCCGTAGCGCTAATCATCGAGCGCACCATATCGCTGCGCGACAAAAAGATCGTTCCCGCCACCCTGCTCGAGCAGGTAGTGTCGGTTTATCAGCGCCAGGGGGTCTCGGGCGATGTCGTGGAGCGGCTGTCGAAGGATTCGCCGCTCGGCGCCGTGCTCGCCGCCGGGCTGCGCAACTACAAGAGCTCGCGCTACGTCATGAAGGAGGCGATCGAGGAAGCGGGCCGCGCCGCAGCGCACGACATGGAGCGCTTCCTGACCACGCTCGGCACGATTGCCACCGCCTCGCCGCTGCTCGGCCTGTTCGGCACGGTGATCGGCATGATCGAGATCTTCGGCTCGCAGTCGCCGACCGGCGGCACCAACCCGCAGCAACTGGCGCACGGCATCTCGGTGGCGCTCTACAACACCGCCTTCGGCATCGCCATCTCGATCCCGTCGCTGATCTTCTACCGCCACTTCAAGAACAAGGTCGATACCTTCGTGGTGGAGATGGAGCAGCAGGCGGCGAAGCTCATCGACATCGTGCACGGCGAGCGCATGGACTATCAGGGACAGTCCACCGGCCAGCCGCCGCGAGGCTGACGCATGGACTTCCAGCGCGGCAAGGAAAAGGAGCAGCTCGAGATCAACCTCGTGCCGCTCATCGACGTGATGATGGTGATCCTGATCTTCCTGATGATCACCACCACCTACTCGAAATACACCGAGCTGCAGATCAACCTGCCGACCGCGGACGCGGAGAAACAGCTGGAGCGCTCGAACGAGATCCCGATCCTGGTCAACGCGCAGGGGCAGTACGTCATCAGCCGCATCCCGGTCGTGTACCGCAGCGTCGAGCAGCTTGCCGAGGAGCTGCGGCGCGCCGGCGCCTCCCTGAAGGACCCGGTCGTGGTGATCAGCGCCGATGCGACCGCCACCCATCAGTCGGTGGTGCGCATCATGGAGGCGGCGCGCCTCGCGGGCCTGTCGCAGATCACGTTCACCACGCAGTCCAACAAGTAGCTCGAATCCCGTGAAGCACTGGTATCGACGCGGCGCCGTTGCTTGGCTGCTGTGGCCGGTAAGCCTGGTCTTTGGTTTCATCGTTTTTTTCAGGAAAATTTTTTTCAAGATTCGCCTGCTGCCAAGCGAACATCCCGGAATCCCGGTCATCGTGGTGGGCAACCTGGTGGCGGGCGGCAGCGGCAAGACCCCTCTGGTCATCTGGATCGCGGAGTTCCTGAAGTCGAAAGGCTGGTCGCCGGCGATCGTGTCGCGCGGCTACGGGACGAAAGAAATCGCCCCGCGGGCCGCGACCATCGCCTCCGAGGCGGATCAGGTCGGCGACGAGCCGATCCTCCTCTCCCGCCGCAGCGGCTGCCCGGTCTGGGTCGGCGTCGATCGAATCGCAGTGATTCGCACGCTGCGGGCGAAGCACGAGGACGTCGATGTCGTGATTCTCGACGACGGCCTGCAGCATTACAGGCTGCGTCGCGACATCGAGATCGCGGTGGTGGACGGGCGCGGCTTCGGCAACGGCTTTCTCCTGCCGGCCGGTCCGCTGCGCGAGCCGGCGTGGCGGCTCAGGACGGTGGATGCCTCGGTCTCGCACGGCAACCCGACCCTGGGGCGATTCAAGATGGCGCTCGAAGGCGAGACTTTCCACCGCATGACGGATGCGCGCGACCGCCGCCCCGCGAGCGCGTTCGCCGGGCACAAGGTTCATGCGGTGGCCGGCATTGGCGATCCGAACCGCTTTTTCCTGCATCTCGGCAAGCTCGGCCTGAAGCCGATACCGCACCCGTTCCCGGACCATCACCCGTTCACGCCGCGCGATCTGGAGTTCGGCGGCGAGGAGCCGGTCGTGATGACCGAGAAGGACGCGGTAAAATTGCGCCGCGCCGCGCATGCGCATTGGTGGGTTCTTCCCGTCACGGCGCGGCTCGATCCGGCGTTTGGGGACTGGCTCCTGGCCAAATTGAAGAAATGAGCTGAATGAGCGGCGTCGATCCAAAGCTGCTTGAGATCCTGGTTTGCCCTTTGTGCAAGGGCAAGCTCGTCTATAGGAAGGAAGCCGCCGAGCTCGTCTGCAAGGCCGATCGCCTCGGCTATCCCGTGAAGGACGGCATTCCGGTGATGCTGGAGGAAGAGGCGCGCAAGCTTCCCCCCGAAGAAGAAGTGGCGTGAAGTTCACCGTCATCGTCCCCGCCCGCTACGCTTCCAGCCGCTTCCCAGGAAAACCCCTCGCCGACATCGCAGGCAAGCCGATGGTGGTGCGGGTCTGCGAGCAGGCGGCGAAAAGCGGAGCCGCCGCGGTCCATGTCGCCACCGACGACGAGCGGATCGCGAAGGTGGTTCGCGGGCACGGCCACTCGGCGCTGATGACGCGCGCCGATCACGCTTCGGGGACCGATCGCATCGCGCAGGCGGCGAAAATCCTGAAGCTGAAGGACGGGGAGATCGTGGTCAACGTGCAGGGCGACGAGCCGCTTGTTTCACCGCGGCTGATTTCGCAAGTCGCGACAACCCTGGAGAAGCGGCAAGACGCCAGCGTATCCACGGCGTGCCACGCTATTCATGACGAGGCGTCGCTTTCCAGCCCGAATGTCGTGAAAGTGGTGCTCGACGCCAAGGGTTATGCGCTCTATTTCTCCCGCTCGCAGATTCCTTATCCGAGAGCGCCGGGTGCGACCTGGTACCGGCACGCGGGCATCTATGCGTACCGGGTCGGATTTCTTTCGAAGTTTTCCTCCCTCAGGGAAAGCGCCCTGGAGAAGATCGAGGCGCTGGAGCAACTGCGCGTGCTCTGGCACGGCTATCGGATTGCGGTCGCGGTCAGCAAGACCGAGATTCCGCCCGGCGTCGACACGCCTCAAGATCTCGAGGCGGTGCGCAGAATGCTTTCATGAACCTGATCCTGCTGGGGCCCCCGGGCGCGGGCAAGGGCACGCAGGCGAAGTTCCTGCGCGAGAAATTCGGCATCCCCCAGATCTCCACCGGCGACATGCTGCGCGCCGCGGTGAAGGCGGGCACGCCGCTCGGGGCGGCGGCGAAAAAGGTGATGGACGCCGGGCAGTTGGTGTCCGACGACGTCATCATCGGGTTGGTCAAGGAAAGGCTGAAGCAGCGCGACTGCGCGAAGGGCTATCTCTTCGACGGCTTCCCGCGCACCATTCCGCAGGCCGAAGCGATGAAGGCGGCCGGGGTGGCGCTCGATTTCGTTCTCGAAATCGACGTTCCCGACGATGAGATCATCCTGCGGATGAGCGGCCGCCGCGTGCATCCGGCTTCCGGACGCAGCTACCACGTGAAATTCAATCCGCCCAGGATCCAGGGGCGCGACGACCTGACCGGCGAGCCGCTGGTGCAGCGCGACGACGACCGCGAGGAGACGGTGAAGAAACGCCTCGAGGTTTATCGGGCGCAGACTAGGCCGCTGGTGGACTACTACGGCAAATGGGCGGCGTCGGGCGACAAGAAGGCGCCGAAGTACCGCAAGATCTCCGGCACAGGCCCGGTGGAAGAGATCAAGCGCCGGGCCTTCGCCGCGCTGACCTGATAAAATTCGACCCCTTTTTGGGGAGAACAACATGACCGGCGGCCTGCTCTTCGCGCTGCTTTGCGCGCTTCTTGCCATCGTCTACGGCGCCTGGCAGATCACGCGCATCCTGCGGCTTCCCGAGGGCAACGACCGCATGAAGGAGATCGCGGCGGCGGTGCGGGAAGGCGCGGTCGCCTACCTGTGGCGCCAGTACAAGACCATCGCGATCGTCGGCGTGTTCCTGTTCCTGGTGATCGGCTTCGTGAAGCCGCTCGGCTGGGCGACCGCCTGGGGATTTCTCCTCGGGGCGCTGCTCTCCGGCGCCTGCGGCGTGATCGGCATGAATGTCTCGGTGCGTGCGAACGTCCGTACTGCGGAAGCGGCGCGCACCGGCCTTAACGAGGCGCTGCAGGTGGCGTTCACCGGCGGCGCGATCACCGGGTTGCTGGTAGTCGGGCTGGGCCTTTTCGGTGTGACCGGCTACTTCGGGCTGCTCTATGCCAACGCGCTGGACAGGAGCAATCTCAGCCACGTCATCCACCCGCTCATCGGCCTAGCCTTCGGCGCGTCGCTGATCTCGATCTTCGCGCGACTCGGCGGCGGCATCTTCACCAAGGGCGCGGACGTCGGCGCTGACCTCGTCGGCAAGGTGGAAGCGGGGATCCCCGAGGACGACCCGCGCAATCCGGCGGTGATCGCCGACAACGTCGGCGACAACGTCGGCGACTGCGCCGGCATGGCAGCGGATCTTTTCGAGACCTACGCCGTTACCATCATCGCCACCATGCTGCTGGGCGCCTTGCTTTTCAAGAGCGGCGCGGCGCTGCTCTACCCGCTGGTCATCGGCGGCTTCGCCATCATCGCCTCGATCATCGGCACCTGGTTCGTGAAAGCCAATCCCGGCGACAAGAACGTGATGCCGGCGCTCTACAAGGGCCTCGGCTGGGCCGGCGGCCTTGCGCTTATCGCTTTCTACCCGATCACGGTCCTGATCATGGGCGACGTGGTAAGCACGATGCCCTTCGATGTCGGCGGCAAGATGAGGATGATCAGCGTCTGGCACCTCTACGGCACCGCGGTGGTCGGCATGGCGCTGACGGGATTTCTCGTCTGGATCACGGAGTACTACACCGGCACGCAGTTCGGGCCGGTGCAGCACGTCGCGGCCGCGAGCGTCACCGGGCATGCGACCAACATCATCGCCGGCCTCGGCGTGTCGATGAAATCGACCGCCTGGCCGGTGCTCGCGGTCTGCGTGGCGATCGCGGCGTCCTACTCCCTTGCCGGCCTGTACGGCATCGCGATCGCCGCGACCTCGATGCTTTCCATGGCGGGGATCATCGTCGCCTTGGACGCCTATGGGCCCATCACCGACAACGCCGGCGGCATCGCCGAGATGGCCAAGCTGCCGGACTCGGTGCGCGAGATCACCGATCCGCTGGATGCGGTCGGCAACACCACCAAGGCGGTGACGAAAGGCTATGCGATCGGGTCCGCAGGCTTGGCAGCGTTAGTGCTGTTTGCCGATTACACGCATGCCCTCGAAGCCGCGGGCAAGAGCGTGAGCTTCGATCTCTCCAATCACATGGTGATCATCGGGCTGTTCATCGGTGGCCTGGTGCCTTTCCTCTTCGGCGCGATGGCTTTGGAGGCGGTGGGCCGCGCGGCCGGCTCGGTGGTTCTCGAGGTGCGCCGCCAGTTCAAGGAGATTCCCGGGATCATGGCCGGCACCGCGAAGCCCGAATACGGCACCGCGGTCGATCTGCTGACGCGCGCGGCGATCAAGGAAATGATGATCCCGTCGCTGCTGCCGGTGCTGGTGCCGATCCTGGTCGGCGTCATCCTCGGGCCGCAGGCGCTCGGTGGCGTGCTCATGGGAACCATCGTCACGGGCCTGTTCGTCGCCATCTCGATGTGCACCGGCGGCGGCGCCTGGGACAACGCCAAGAAATACATCGAGGACGGGCACCACGGCGGCAAAGGCTCCGATGCGCACAAGGCGGCAGTTACCGGCGACACCGTGGGCGATCCCTACAAGGACACGGCCGGCCCGGCGGTCAATCCGCTGATCAAGATCATCAACATCGTGGCGCTGCTGGTTGTACCCTTGATGGTGTGATGCTTTTTCACGGGAAATACGCAATAAGGGCGGCCGCGGTCGCCCTTTTTATTTGTTGTCTTGGCTCAGAGGCGCGCGAGGCGGTTACCGCCAAGAGGTTCATGGTCGCGGCGGCGCATCCCCTGGCGGTCGACGCGGGCTACTCGGTCCTCAAGCTCGGCGGCAGCGCGGTGGACGCCGCGATCGCGGTGCAGATGGTGCTGGGGCTGGTCGAGCCGGAGTCGTCGGGGATCGGCGGCGGCGCTTTCATGCTGCACTGGTCGGAAAAGGAGAAAAAGCTGCGCAGCTACGACGGACGCGAGACGGCACCCGCTGCGGCCCGACCAGACAGGTTCTTATACGAGAACAAAGAGCCTATGGAGTTTTTGCAGGCTGCCGTGGGCGGCCGCTCGGTGGGGGTGCCGGGCGTGCTGCGGATGCTCGAGCTGGCGCACCAGCGGCACGGCCGGCTGCGCTGGGCGGAGCTCTTCCAGTACGCGAGCTTTGCCGCCAGGGAAGGCTTCATCATGTCGCCGCGGCTGCATGCGCAGCTCGAGCAAGAGCACTTCCTGCACGCGGACCCCGAGGCTAGAAAAATCTTCTACGGCCCGGACGGCCGCCCGAGGCCCCCAGGCTCGCGGCTCGTCAATCCCGCCTACGGCGCCACGCTCCAAGTCCTCGCGGTCGAGGGCGCAGGGGCCTTTTACCGCGGTGCGATCGCATCAGACATCGTTCGCGCCGTGCGCTCGCACGCGAAACCGGGCGATCTCACCAAGGACGACCTCGGGGGATACCGGGCGGTCGAACGCGAGCCGCTCTGCGGCCCGTACCGGCGCTGGCGGCTCTGCTCCATGGCGCCGCCCAGCTCGGGGGGAGTCGCCGTCCTGCAGATCCTCGGACTCCTCGAGCGCGCGGGCTTCGACCGCGCGCCGCCGGACTCGGAGCGCGCGGTGCACTTGTTCTCGGAAGCCGGCCGGCTCGCCTACGCCGACCGCGCGAAGCATCTGGGGGATCCCGATTTTGTTTCTGTACCGACAAAAAAATTGCTGAGCGGACCGTATCTGGAAAACCGCGCAAAGCTGATCGGCGAGCAATCGCTGAAAATTGCGCCGCCCGGAGACACCGAGGCGCCGGGCACCAGCCACATATCGATCGTCGATGCCGAGGGCAACGTCGTGTCGATGACCACCACCGTCGAAAGCTCGTTCGGCAGCCGCGTCATGGTGCGCGGCTTCCTGCTCAATAACGAGCTCACCGATTTTGATTTTTCCCCTGGAAAAGCAAACAGCGTAGGGCCCGGCAGGCGCCCCAGGAGCAGCATGGCGCCGACCATCGTCTTCGACGGCGAGAAAAATCCCGTTTTGGTGATCGGTTCACCCGGCGGCTCGATGATCATCAACTATGTGGCGAAAGCGCTGGTGGGAGTGCTCGACTGGCGCCTGGACGTGCAATCGGCGATCGACCTGCCGAACTTCGGCTCGCGCAACGGGCCGACGCTTCTCGAGCAGGAGAGCCGCTATGAAGCCTTGCGGGGCGAGCTGCAAAGGCGCGGCCACGACATCGAGGTCCTCCCCCTGACGAGCGGCCTTAACGGCATCGAACGGGTAACCGGTGGCTGGCGCGGCGGCTCCGATTCGCGGCGCGAGGGGATCGCGAAGGGCGGCTAGGCCGGTCGCAGCTGCTTTCTTATTTTCGAAACAGAGTCCTGCATCGGCGCCGAAACGTCGACTTCGATGGCGCGCGCCGGCGGCTCGAGCGCGTCGAACTGGCTCCGCAGCAGAGTGGCGGGCATGAAGCGGTGCTTTCTCGCGGCGAGCCGCGAGTGAATGAGCTTGAAGTCGCCGCGCAGGTAGACGATTTCGCACGCTTGCAGCTCGCGTGCCAGGCGCTCGCGGTAGGCTTGCTTGAGCGCCGAGCAGCCGATCACGGCGGAGCGGCCCTGCTTCTGCGCTTTCAGAAGCTCATGATTGATCCGGTCCAGCCAGGGCCAGCGGTCGACGTCCTGCAGCGGGATGCCAGCTGCCATCTTGGCGATGCTGGCCTCCGAATGGAAGTCGTCGGCGTCGAGATAAATCCAGCCGAGTTCGCGCGCGAGCGCCTCACCGATGGTCGTCTTGCCCGACCCGGACACGCCCATCACGAGAACGATCATTCTTGTTTTTGAACGGCGTGTCCGCCAAATCGCGCGCGCATCATGGCGAGCAGGCGGCGTGCGTAGTCGGAGCGCCCCTGGCTCGAGAAGCGTCCCATCAGCGCCATGGTGATGACCGGCGTCGGCACGCCGAGCTCGATCGACTCGAGCGCGGTCCAGCGGCCTTCGCCCGAGTCGGCCACGATCGGCGCGATGCCGGAAAGATTTTCACGGCCAGCGCCTGCATCATCCCGTACTCGATGCCGTTGTGGATCATCTTCGCGTAGTGCCCGGCGCCGCTCGGCCCGCAGTGCAGCCAGCCGCGCTCGGGATGCGGCGCGAGAATCTTCGCGCACGGTTCGAAGATCTCGATCGACTTGGCGGTGCCGCCGAGCATCAGGCAGAAGCCCTGCTCGAGGCCGTGCACGCCGCCGGAGACGCCGGCGTCGATGTAGCGCAGGCCCTGCTGGGACAGGGCGAGGGCGCGCCGCTTCGAATCGCGGTAGTAGCTGTTGCCGCCGTCGACCAGCGTGTCGCCCGAAGAGGCGAGCGGCAGCAGGTCGCGGATCGTGCTCTCCACCGCCTCGCCGGCCGGCAGCATGATCAGAACGATCCGCTCGCCCGCGAGCCGGGCGCACAGCGCCGCGAGGTTCTCCGTGCAGTCGACATTCGGCTCGCCCGCGATCGCCTGCCGCGCCTTCTCTGCCTGGTCATAGCAGATCACGTGCACGCCCGCGCGTGCGAGGCGCCGCGCCATGCCGGCGCCCATTCTGCCGAGACCGACGATGCCGATTTCCATGTTCGCTCCTGGGCGAGAAGCCGCATTCTATGGTTAATATGTATCGGGTTTTCAAGAACGGGTGAGGAGAGCGACATGACTCCCAGGATGCTGCTTGCGATTGCTCTCGTGGGATTTTCTTTGGCCGTGAAAGCTCAATTCCCGTCGAGGCCGCTGCGCGTTGTCGTGCCATTTCCGGCGGGCTCGGCGACCGACACGCTTTCGCGCGTCCTCGCCAATTCGGTATCGCAGCCGCTCGGCCAGCCGGTCGTGGTGGAGAACAAGGCGGGCGCGGACGGCGCCATCGCCGCCGCCGAGGTCGCGAAAAGCGCGCCCGACGGTTATACCCTGCTGATGGCGACCAACAGCCCCATGTCGGCGGTGCCGGCGATGAAGAAGAGCCCGCCATACGATCCGCTGGCGGACTTCACGCCGATCACCGACATCGGCCGCTACACCTTCTTCATCGTAGTCCATCCCGAGGTGCCGGCGAAATCGCTCGCCGAGCTCATCGGCTATGCGCGTGCCAACCCCGGCAGGCTCAACTACGCGACCGGTAACACCAGCGGCATCGTGTCGACGGCCTACTTCGCCTCGCTGGCGAAGATCGAGCTGGTGCATGTGCCCTACAAGGGCGAGCCCCAGGCGCTCACTGATCTCGTAGCGGGCCGCGTGCAGCTCATGTTCGTTTCCTCGGGTACCTCGGTGCCGCTGCTGCGCGACGGAAAGCTGCGGGCCCTGGTGACCACGCTCGCGCGGCGCAGCGCGCTGCTGCCCGAGGTGCCGACCATCGCCGAAGCGGGCATGCCGCAGTTCTCGCTCACCTCGTGGGCGGGCCTGTTCGGGCCGGCGAAGATGCCGCGCGAGGTGGTGGGGCGCCTTAACCGGGAATTCGTCGCCGCCATGGGCCGGGCCGAGGTGCAGGCGGCGATGGACAAGCAGGGATTTGCTCTCAACCCCTCTTCGCCCGAGCAGCTAGCGCAGCTCGTGAAGGAGCAGCTCGAGAGCTACCGCCGCGTCCTCCGCGCGGCCGGCGTCGAGCCGGACTAGCTCGCCGAAGCTTCGCAGCCAGGTAAGCTGGCGCTTGGCGAGCTGCCGCGTGGCGGCTGCCGCCCGCTCGCGCATATCCGCCTTGCCGAGCTTGCCTTCGAGGTATTCCCAGGTCTGGCGGTAGCCGACGCAGCGCATGCTGGGCATCGCAGCTGCCAGTGGGTAGCGCTTCTTGAGTTCCCTTACTTCTTCGATTAGTCCTGCGCCGAGCATTTCGTCAAAGCGCTCCGCGATTCTCTTGTGGAGCGCCTCGCGGTCGGAGGGTATCAACGCGAAAGCTCGAACCTTGAAAGGCAGATCCTGGTTCCGGAGGCCTTGAAGGCTCGAGAGGGGTTTGCCGGTGAGCCGCCACACTTCCAGCGCGCGCTGGATGCGCTGTGCGTCGTTCGGCGCCAGCCGCCGCGCGGTCTTCGGATCGATCTTTTCGAGCTCGGCGTACAGCGCGGGCCAGCCGCGGCGCGCCGCCTCGGCATCGATCTCGCGGCGCAGTTGCGCGTCCGCCTGAGGCAGGGTATCCAGCCCTGCGACGAGAGCGCGGTAATAGAGCATCGTGCCGCCAACCAGAAGCGGCGTTTTCCCTCGATCGAGAATGTCGCTGACCGCGCGGATCGCGTCCGCCCGCCAGCGCCCGGTGGAGTAGCTGTGATCCGGATCGATGACATCGATCAAGTGATGCGGCACGCTTTCGCGTTCTGCCGCGCTCGGCTTGGCCGTGCCGATGTCCATGCCCCGGTAGACCTGGGCGGAGTCGACCGAGACGATTTCCAGGGATATTGTTTTTGAAAGAGCGAAAGCAAGCGTCGACTTGCCGCTCGCCGTCGGGCCGAGAAGCGCGAAGGCCGTGCGCGTCAACTCGGCGGCCGCCGCGGCACGCTAGCGGCCTCCTGTCACGTCGAGGATCGAACCGGTCGTATAGGACGCCTCGTCGGACGCGAGCCACAGGATTGCGTGCGCCACTTCCTCGGCCTCGCCCGCGCGCGCGAGCGGCGCGGCTTTGCCGATGCGCTCGACCCGCGCCGGATCGCCGCTCGTCAAATGGATGTCGGTGCGGATTACCCCGGGGCGCACCGCGTTGACGCGGATTCCCTCGGCGGCGACTTCCTTGGCGAGGCCGATGGTGAAAGTATCGATCGCGCCTTTCGAGGCGGCGTAGTCCACGTAGTCGCCCGGGCTGCCGAGCCGCGCCGCCGCCGAGGAGACGTTCACGATCACGCCGCCGGCCCCGCCATGGCGCTTCGACATGCGCTTCACCGCTTCGCGGGCGCAGAGAAAGCTGCCGGTGACGTTGATAGCGAACATGCGCGCGAGCCGCGCTGCGGTGATGTGCTCGACGCGTGTGCTGCGGTCGACGATGCCGGCGTTGTTCACGAGCGCCGTGACGCGGCCGAGGGCGCGGTCGGTCTGCTGGAAAAGGTTGAGGATATCGGCTTCCGCCGCGATGTCGCCCTGCACCGCGATCGCCTTTCCGCCATTTTTTTCTATTTCCTGCTTCAGGTTTTCCGCCGAAGCACGGTCGCGCAGATAATTTATGCAGACCGCAAAACCGCGCTTCGCGGCGAGGCGCGCAGTCGCCGCGCCGATGCCGCGGCCGCCGCCGGTAACGATCATCACCTTGTCCATCAGCGGCCGCGCAGGAACAGCTTGTCGAGATCGCCGAGCGTGAGCTGGTACCAGGTCGGGCGGCCGTGGTTACAGCTGCCCGAGCGCTCGGTTTCCTCCATCTCCCGCAGCAGCGCGTTCATCTCGGTAGCGGTCAGGGTGCGATGGGCGCGCACCGCGGCGTGGCAGGCCATGGTGGCGAGCAGCTCGTTCTGGCGCGCCGACAGCACCTGGCTCGCGCCGTACTCGCGGATTTCGCGCAGCAGGTTCCTGGTCAGCCCGACGATGTCGCCGCCGGCGAGCAGCGCGGGCGCGGCGCGCACCGCCAGCTCGCCGGGGCCGGCGACGCTCAGCTCCAGGCCGAGACGCTCGAGCGCTTCGCGATTCTCCTCGGCCGTCGCGATCTCCAGCGCCTCCGCCCTGAAGAGCGCGGGCACCAGCAGGCTCTGGCGCTGCACCGCGCCGGCGTCGATGTTCTGCTTCAGCTTCTCCATGATGATGCGCTCGTGCGCTGCGTGCATGTCGACCAGCACCAGGCCGGCCTGGTTCTGCGCGAGGATGTAGATGCCGTGCAACTGCGCGAGGGCGTAGCCAAGGGGGTGCTGCTCTTCCGTTTTTTCAAGAGAAGTATCTTTGGGAAAAGAGACGGCCATGAAGGTCTGATAGGCCTGGGCGGGTTGCTGCATCTGAAAAGCCGCCTGAATGGAGCCTCTTTCATTCACTGCGGCATACGCGACAGGCGCCTCGGCCGCGCCCGGCGACAATGCGCGCTGCAGGGCGTGAAGCACGGACTGGTGGACGGCGCGCGAATCGCGGAAGCGCACTTCGGTTTTCGCCGGATGCACGTTCACGTCCACGCCGCGCGGATCGAGCTCGAGGAACAGAACGTAAGTGGGCTGGCGCTCGCCGTGCAGCAGCTCGGCATAGGCCTCGCGCGCAGCATGCGCCAGCAGGCGGTCGCGCACGAAGCGGCCGTTGACGAAGAAGTACTGCGCGTCGGCGCGGCTGCGCGCCGCCTGCGGCGTGCCGGCGAGCCCGAACAGCCTCAGCGGGCCGCTCTGCACTTCGATCGGCACGCTGGCATCGATCAGTGGCGCCCCTAGCAGGGCGGCGACGCGCTCGGCGAGCGGCTGGCCGCGCAGGCTGCGGCTGACGCGGCCGTTGTGCTTCAGCGTGAAGGCGACCCCGGGCTTCGCCAGCGCGATGCGGCGGAACACCTCGTCGCAATGGCCGAACTCGGTCGGCTCGGTGCGCAGGAACTTGCGCCGCGCCGGCGTGTTGAAGTACAAGTCGGCGACCGCGACCGTCGTGCCTGGAGCGCGCGCCGCCGGCCGGACCTCGCCGACCTCGGAGCCTTCGGCGTGGATGGCGCTGCCGTGCGCCGCGCCCGGCCTGCGAGTGGTGATCGACAGTCGCGAGACCGAGGCGATGGCGGCGAGCGCCTCGCCGCGAAAGCCCATCGTGGCGACCGCCTCCAGGTCCTCCAGGCTGCCGATCTTGCTGGTGGCGTGGCGCGCCAGCGCGAGCGGCAGGTCCTCGCCGGCGATGCCCTGGCCGTCGTCTTCCACCTGGATGCGCTTCACGCCGCCTTCGTCGAGCGCCACGGTGATCGCGCGGGCGCCGGCGTCGAGGCTGTTCTCGAGCAGCTCCTTGAGCACCGAGGCGGGCCGCTCGACGACCTCGCCGGCGGCTATTTGGCTCACCAGCAGCTCGGGAAGGACGCGAATGGCGCTCACGACAGAAGTATAAAGGGCGGGGCTATAGAATCGCAGCCGTGGAGCTCATTGCGATGTTCTGGGATCTCGTCGTGCATCTCGATCAGCATCTCGAGAGCTTCGTGGCGCAGCACGGCGCCTGGGTGTACGCGCTGCTGTTCGGCATCGTGTTCTGCGAAACCGGGCTGGTGGTGACGCCCTTTCTACCCGGCGATTCCCTGCTTTTCGTCGCCGGGGCGATCGCCGCGGTGGGCGGCATGGACATCGTCGCCGTCACGGCGACTCTGGTGGCCGCCGCGCTGTGCGGCGACAACGTGAATTACTGGGTCGGGCGCTGGATCGGGCCGAAGGTGTTTCACTACAGGGAATCGCGCTGGTTCAATCCGGAGCACTTGCAGCGCGCGCACGCGTTCTACGAGCGCCACGGCGGCAAGACGATCATCCTTGCCCGCTTCGTGCCGATCGTGCGCACCTACGTGCCGTTCGTCGCCGGCGTCGGCGCGATGCCCTACCTGCGCTACCTGGCGTTCTGCGTTGCGGGGGCGCTGCTGTGGGTGGTATCGCTGTGCCAGGTGGGCTACTGGTTCGGCAACATCGCGGCGGTGAAGAACAATCTCACCGTGGTGATCATCGTGATCGTGCTGATTTCGGTGTCGCCCGCGATCGTTGCTTTTCTACGAAACAAATTGGAGAAAAGAAGAAAAGCATTGATCTAATTCAGGGCAAGCGGCGATTGCGGCCGGGGCGGGTGCTTGGTGAAGTAGTCGCGGATGCCGCCGAGAATGGCGCGCGCGAGCCTGTCCTGATAGGCCTCGTCGTTCAGCCGCTTTTCCTCCTCGGGGTTCGAGATGAAAGCAGTCTCGACGAGGATCGACGGGATGCTGGGCGATTTCAGCACCGCGAAGCTGGCCTGCTCGACCTGCCCCTTGTGCAAGGTGTTGACCGAGCCTAGCTGGCGCAGCACCGAGTTGCCCAGCCGCAGGCTGTGATCGATGGTCGCGGTCTGCGAAAGGTCCAGGATGGTGCGCTTCACGTAATCGTCCTTGCCCTGGAGATTCACGCCGCCGATCAGGTCCGACTGGTTTTCCTTCTGCGCCAGCATGCGCGCCGCCTCGGAGGTGGCGCGGCGCTCGGACAGCGCGAAGACCGATGAGCCGCGCGCGTTGGGGCGGACGAAGGCATCGGCGTGGATCGAGACGAAGAGATCGGCTTTCACCTTGCGGGCTTTCTCGACGCGGTCATCCAGACGCAGGAAGTAGTCGCCGTCGCGCGTGAGCAGCGCGCGCATGTCCGGCTCCTGGTCCACCAGCGCCTTGAGCCGGCGCGCGATCGTCAGCGTGATGTCCTTCTCGCGCGAGCCGCGCCGGCCCCGCGCGCCGGGATCCTCGCCGCCGTGCCCGGCGTCGATCACGATCGTAGCGAGGCGCGTGACCTTCGGTTTTCCTTTCTCGAAAGAAGGAATTTGCTTTTCGGGAAGGGACTTTTTTTCGGTTTCCTCGATCAACGCCAGCAACGGATCGATCGGCACCAGCGGGTAGATATCGAGCACCAGGCGATGGCCGTAGTCGCCGATCGGCGGCAGGGTGAACACCTGCGGCTTCACTTCGCTCTTCAGGTCGAGCACCAGCCGGATCACGCCCGGCCGATTGCGGGCGACGCGCAAGCCCTGGATGTACGGATCGTCGGTGGCCACCCTGCCCTGCAGCTCGGCGAGCGCGGGAGAAATCTCGGCCACCTCGAGGTCGAGCACCAGGCGATCGGGGCCCTTGATGCTGAAAAGGTTGTACTTCAGGTCGACCGGGGATTCCAGGGTCAAACGCGTGTAATCGCGCGCCGGCCAGATGCGGCTGGCGAGGACCTGGGCGTGCGCCGAGGCTAGGAAGAAGGCAGCCGCGAGCCCGCCGAGGAGAGCCAGGCTGCGCCCGCCTCCGAATGCGCTTCGAGACTGGCGAGCCTCGCTTCTTCCTGGAAAGCGAGATTGATTTCCAGATCCGGCGGCGCAAGCAGATTCCCCGCGCGCTCCGGCCACTCGACCACGCAGGCGGATTCCGGATTGAAGTATTCCCGGAAGCCTGAGCTCATCCATTCTTCCCGATCCTTGAATCGATAAAAATCAAAGTGATACAAGTTTAATCTCGAAAGCGGGTAAAGTTCAACCAGCGTATAAGTCGGACTTTTCACCCGCCCTGCATAACCCAACGCGCGAAGCAGCCCGCGGGCTACCGTGGTTTTCCCCGCCCCGAGGTCGCCCCGCAGGTGAAGCACCCGCCCGGGTGCCACCCCGGCCGCGAGCGCTTCGCCCAGCCGCCGCGTAGCGGCCTCGTTCGGCAAACTAAGATGGCGGGACATGGACTATCCGGCGCTGGCCAAACGCATCAAAGTCTGGGGAGCCGAGCTCGGGTTCCAGGCGGTCGGCATCGCCGACGCCGATCTCTCGGCGGCGGAGCCGCGGCTGCTCGCGTGGCTGGAGCGAGGGTGGCATGGCGAGATGGAGTATATGGCGCGTCACGGCGCGCTCCGGGCCCGGCCCGCAGAGCTGACCCCCGGGACGGTACGGGTGATTTCCTGCCGGATGGATTACCTGAACGATCCTTCGCGGGAAATCTCTGCTGATTTCAAAAAGGCGGCCATCGCCCGTTACGCCCGGGGACGCGACTACCACAGGGTCCTCAGGAAGCGCCTGCAGAAGCTCTGCGACCGGATCGAGGAGCAGACCGGCGCCTTTGCGCACCGCGTGTTCTCCGATTCCGCCCCGGTCATGGAAGTCGAGCTCGCGGCGCGCGCCGGCATCGGCTGGCGCGGCAAGCACACGCTGCTCCTCGATCGCACCGGTTCGTGGTTTTTTCTCGGCGAGATCTACACGTCTCTTGCTCTGCCGCCGGACGCTCCGGTCGCCGAGCATTGTGGGAGCTGCCAAAAATGCATCGACGTCTGTCCTACAGGAGCCATTCGCGGTCCGTACCAGCTCGACGCGCGGCGCTGCATCTCGTACCTCACGATCGAGCACCGGAGCGCCATCCCCGAGGAGCTGAGGCCGCTGATCGGCAACCGCGTCTACGGCTGCGACGACTGCCAGCTGGTTTGCCCATGGAATCGCTTTTCAAGCCTGACGGAGGAAGAGGACTTTCATGTGAAAAACGGCCTGAGCCAAACCACGCTGGTCGAGTTATTCGCGTGGACCGAAGCCGAGTTCGACGAGCGCCTGCGCGGTTCGCCGATCCGGCGCATCGGCTACGAGCGCTGGCTGCGCAACCTCGCGGTCGGCCTCGGAAATGCGCCCTCGTCGGCGGAGGTCGTCACAGCCTTGCAATCAAGACGCAACTATCCTTCCCTTCTGGTGAGAGAACACGTGGAATGGGCCCTGAAGAGGCATGAACGCCTGGCAGCCTGACCGCCTGCTTCCGGGCTTCGAGTCGCTTGAGCTCGGTTTTCCCGATGACTACGACGGCGCGGTGGCGGCGACGCTGGTGCGGCTGCCAGAGGGCCGCCTCTCACCTGGCGGGCCACGCGGTCCTGTGCTGTATGTCCACGGCTACACCGACTATTTCTTCCAGCGCCACATGGCCGAGCGCTTCGCCGCCGAAGGCTATGCGTTCCACGCCATCGACCTGCGCAAGCATGGCCGCTCGCTGCGCGCCTACCAGCACCCGAATTTCTGCAAGAGCATCGACGAGTACTACGCCGATCTGAGCAAGGCCATCGCCGTCATCGGCGCCCCGGTGCTGCTTGCCGGCCATTCGACCGGCGGCCTGGTGTGCGCGCTCTACGCCCACGAAGGCGCGCGCCGCGACCAGGTAAGCGCGCTCTGGCTGAACAGCCCGTTCTTCGACTGGCGCGCGCCAGACTGGAAGCGGCCGCAGATCCACATCGCGGCGGCGATCGGCCACTTCAGCCCCTTCATGAAAAGCCCCGAGGCGCTGCCGCGCGGCTACACCGAAAGGCTGCTCGAGGACTGGCAGTTCGACACGACGCTCAAGCCGGTGAAGGGATTCCCGATATTTCTCGGCTGGATTGCAGCCATGACCGATGCGCACCGGAAAGTCCAGCGCGGCCTGCAGATCGGCTGCCCGGTGCTCTCCATGCATTCGGACGAGGCCGACGTGGTGCTCGACTGGCGCCACATCGCGCGCTATTCGCGCGGCCTGGGGCCGGATGTGGCGGTGCTGGCGTTTCCTGGCGGGCTCCACGATCTGATTCTGTCGCGGCGCGAGGTGCGCGAAGAGGTCTTCAGGCAGCTTTTCGCCTGGGCGGCACGAGTACCAGCGTAAGCAGGGTCGCGGCAGCCCAGGCGGCGTAGGCGCTCGTGAAGACCCATTCCGGCGCCCGGTAATAGAGCAGGCGATGGGCCCAGCGCCCTACAAAGGAGTCTGGACGCGGCCCGCTGCGCAAGGTGTCTTCCCAGAGCGTCAGCGGGCAGGCCACGCCGATCAGGGCCTCGCCGGCAACGAATACGATGGCCGCAAGGTGCAGGTAGCGGAACCAGGGGTTTCTGACCCAGCGCCAGCCGAGCCCGGCGCCGAGCCAGACCACAACCAGGCCACCGACGATGAAGGCGGCGATAGCGAAATGAAGTATTAGGAGCGCGTCAGCGAGCAATCGGACGGTTGGGATCCGAGATCCAGTCGCTCCAGGATCCCGCAAAGAGCTTCGCGCCCGGCAGGCCGGCGACTTCCATCGCCAGCAGGTTGTGGCAGGCGGCTACGCCCGAGCCGCAGTAGTTCACCACTTCGCCGGCCGGCTGGTCGCCGAGGATCTCGAGGAATTCTTTTTTCAGATCGCCGGGCTTCTTGAACGTGCCCTCGGCGCTCAGATTGTCGGCAACGTAGCGGTTCTTCGCGCCCGGGATGTGGCCGGCGACGCGGTCGATCGGCTCCTCTTCACCGCGATAACGCTTCGGCGCGCGGGCGTCGAGCAGCAGCATGTTCCGGCGCCGCTGTTCGACGAAGCCGACGCCGACTGCGGTGTCGGGACGCATCCGCACGGGATACTGCGTGCGAGGAAAGCTCGGGAGCGGCGAGCTGACCGGCCTGCCCTCGGCCAGCCACTTCGCCAGCCCGCCGTCGAGCACCGCCACTGCATCGTGACCGACCCAGCGCAGCATCCACCACAGGCGCGCCGCCACGGAGCCGTTGCCGGCGTCGTAGCAGACGACCTGGTGCTCGGGCTGCAATCCCTGCTGGCCGAGCCAGGCGATGAAGGCGCCGGGGTAGGGCAGCGGATGGCGCCCGTTGCGGCCGTCGCGCGGCGCGGAAAGGTCGCGGTCGAGGTGCGCGAACAGCGCGCCCGGGATGTGCGCGGCGAGATACTGCTCCTCGCCGAGCTGCGGCTTCGCAAGGTCATGGCGGCAATCGAAGATCCGCCAGGAGGAAAGATTTTCTTCTAGATTTTCTGTCGAGACGAGGGTGGTATGAACCATCACTGCTGCAGCTTGCGGTGCAGCCACTCGTGGAAGTGCACCTCGGCGTCTTCCATCGGCGATTGGTAAGGTCCGGCGTCGTCGAGCCCCTGCTCGTACAAGGCGCGGCGGCCGCGATCGAGCCGCATGCAGATCTCGTTATCCTCGATCGCGGTTTCGACGTAGGCCGCCTGCTGCGCTTCGATGAACTCGCGCTCGAACAGCGCGATTTCCTCGGGGTAGTAGAACTCGACCACGTTGGTGGTGCGCGCCGGGGAGCGCGGTATGAGGTGCGAGACGATCAGGACGTTCGGGTACCACTCGAAGGTCAGCCCGGGGAAATAGCTCGCCCACAGCGCGCCGTGCTTCGGCTCGCGGCCGTCGAGGTACCTGAGACAGGCGTCGTGCCAGTGCTTGTAGACCGGGGTGCCCGGGCGCTCGAGACCGGCCTTCGCCGCGACGATCTGCACCGAGTACTCGGCGCCGTAGTCCACGGTGAAGTTGTTGCAGTCGGTGAAATTGCCGAGGCCCGGATGGTAGAAGTCGACGTGGTAGACCTCGAGATAGGTCTCGACGAAGGTCTTCCAGTTCACGCCGTACTCGTCGATGCGCACCGAGTCCAGCACATAGCCGCCGAAGTCCCAGTCAGCGAGGGTGGTGATCTTCGCCAAGTCGTGGCGCGGGTCGCGCGGGCCGGCGAACAGCAGGCCCTGCCAGGTCACGAGCGGCGTCGAATGCAGCTTGACGCAGGGGTTCTCTTCGAAAAACGGCGCGCCGAGCAGCTCGCCCTTCAGGTCGTAGGTCCAGCGGTGCAGCGGGCAGACGATATTCTCGATGTTGCCGCGGCCTTCCAGCATGATCGCCTGCCGATGGCGGCAGACGTTGGAAAGGAGTTCCACCCCGGAGGGGTTTCTTACCAGGACTTTCGCGTTGTCCGCCCAGGCGAGCGTGTGGAAGTCGCCGACCGACGGCACAATGAGCTCGTGCCCGAGGTCCGACATCGTGTTGAAAACGCTCCTGATTTCGTTGTGAAGGCGCTGGAAAAACAGTATCTTACCAAACGATGAGCAAGCCTTCAGGCGAGCTGAGCAAGCTTAATTTCGAGCAGGCGCTCGCGGAGCTGGAAAAAATCGTGGCCCGCATGGAAAGCGGCGAGCTTTCGCTCGAGCAGGCGCTCGCCACCCACAAGCGCGGCCTCGAGCTCGCCCGCTTCTGCCAGCAGAAGCTGGAGGCGGCCCAGCAGCAGGTCAAGGTGCTTGAAGGAGAGGTCCTGAAGCCTCTCGCCGCCGCGCCGCCTGAGGCGGCGCCTGAACCCAGTGAAGATCGTTGAAGGCGACTTCCAGGCCTGGATGGGAGGCATTCAGGCGCGGATGGAAACGGCACTGGCGCGGCTTCTCCCGCCTGCCCACGTAGCCCCGGCGCGGCTGCACGAGGCGATGCGCTACGCGACGCTCGAAGGCGGCAAGCGGGTGCGGCCGCTGCTCGTGTTTGCCGCAGGGGAGGTCGCGGGGGCTGCCGCGCAGCGGCTCGAGATCGCGGCCGCGGCGGTGGAAATGATCCACGCCTATTCGCTGGTGCACGACGATCTGCCCTGCATGGACAATGACGTCCTGCGCCGCGGCAAGCCCACCGTCCATGTCGAATACGACGAAGCCACCGCTTTGCTGGCAGGTGACGCGCTGCAGGCACTGGCCTTTCAGATAATTTCCGAGCATAGGCTGACCGATGCGCCGCAGGCGCAGCTCGAGATGGCGAAGATTCTCGCCGCCGCGGCGGGCTCGCGCGGCATGGCGGGCGGCCAGCAGATCGATCTCGAGTCGATCGGAAAAATGCTCACGCTGCCCGAGCTCGAGGTCATGCACATCCACAAGACGGGGGCGCTTATAAGGGCTGCAGTGCTCCTTGGTTCTTCATGTGGGAACGATTTAAATGAAACAGAAAAAGAAAAGCTGAATCGCTATGCCAAGGCCATCGGCCTGGCATTCCAGGTGGTCGACGACGTCCTCGATGCCGAGGCGAGCACGGCGACCCTCGGCAAGACCGCGGGCAAGGACTCGAAGCAGGGCAAGCCGACTTATGTCTCCGCGATCGGACTCGCGCGCGCGAGGGAGCGCGCCCAGGAGCTGCGCGCCGAGGCGCAGGGCGCGCTGGAAGGTTTCGGCGGCAGGGCGCGCCGTCTCGGCGAGCTGGCCGACTTCATCGTTCTGAGAAAATTCTAGGCATGAGCACGATCACCGGAGACCTCGGCTCCGACAAGGATGCAGGCGGCTACAATCCTTCGATGTACGAGCTGCTGAAAGCCATCGACGACCCGGCCGTGCTGCGCAGCCTGGATCGCAAGCAGCTGCCGCAGCTCGTGGAGGAGCTGCGCGGCTACGTGCTCGAGTCGGTGGCCGGGACCGGCGGCCATCTGTCCTCCAACCTCGGCACGGTTGAGCTCACGATCGCCCTGCATTACGTCTTCGACACTCCCGAGGACCGCATCGTGTGGGACGTCGGGCACCAGACCTATGCGCATAAGATCCTCACCGGGCGGCGCGAGGCGATGGCGCGGCTGCGCATGACCGACGGCATCTCGGGCTTCCCGCGGCGCAGCGAGTCGAAATACGACACCTTCGGCACCGCGCATTCCTCGACCTCGATCTCGGCCGCTCTGGGCATGGCGGTTTCGGCAAAATTAAAAAATGAAAAACGGCGCTGCATCGCGGTGATCGGCGACGGCGCGATGTCCGCCGGCATGGCCTACGAGGCCATGAACAACGCCGGCGCCATGGACGTCGACCTGCTGGTGATCCTGAACGACAACGAGATGTCGATCTCGCCGCCGGTCGGCGCGCTTACCAATTATCTCGCCCGGCTGCTCTCCGGGCGCATCTACGCCTCCGCCCGGCGCGCCAGCGAGCATCTCCTGAAGCGAGTCGGGGTCTGGGAGCTGGCGCGGCGCGCCGAGGAGCACGTGAAGGGCATGGTGACGCCCTCGACCCTGTTCGAGGAATTCGGCTTCAACTACATCGGCCCGATCGACGGCCACGACCTCGATGCGCTGATCCCGACGCTCACCAACATCAAGAAGCTGAAGGGGCCGCAGTTCCTGCACGTCGTCACGCGCAAGGGCCAGGGCTACAAGCTTGCCGAGGACGACCCGATCGCGTATCACGGGCCGGGCAAGTTCAATCCCGCGGAAGGCCTGAAGAAGAGCGCCGGCGGCAAGCCGAGCTACTCGCAGATCTTCGGCGACTGGCTGTGCGACATGGCGGCGCTCGACCCGCGCCTGGTCGCGATCACGCCCGCGATGCGCGAAGGCTCGGGCATGGTCAAGTACTCGGAGCAGTTCCCCGAGCGCTATTTCGACGTCGGCATCGCCGAGCAGCACGCGGTCACCTTCGCCGCCGGCCTCGCCTGCGAAGGCATGAAGCCGGTGGTGGCGATCTACTCCACGTTCCTGCAGCGTGGCTACGACCAGCTTATCCACGACGTCGCGATACAGAACCTTCCGGTGGTCTTCGCGCTCGACAGGGGAGGGCTGGTGGGCGGCGACGGGCAGACGCACAACGGCGCCTTCGACCTCGCCTACCTGCGCACGGTGCCCAACTTCGTCGTGATGGCGCCGTCGGACGAGAACGAATGCCGCCAGATGCTTTACACGGCGTTCATGCTCGACGGCCCGGCCGCGGTGCGCTATCCGCGCGGCGCCGGCCCGGGAGTCGAGATCCAGAAAGACATGAAGGCGATTGCTCTCGGGAAAGGCGAAATCAGGAGAACCGGCAGGAGAATCGCGATTCTCGCTTTCGGTGCGATGCTGAAACCCGCCCTCGAGGCCGGCGAGGCGCTCGACGCGACGGTCGTGAACATGCGCTTCGTGAAGCCTCTAGACATAAAACTGGTTCGGGAGCTGGCCGGTAACCATGACCTGCTCGTCACGGTCGAAGAGCATCAGGTGATGGGGGGCGCAGGATCGGCGGTGTGTGAAGCTCTTTCAAATCTCAATATTCACAAGAGGGTTTTGCTGCTGGGTCTTCCGGACCGTTTCGTTGATCATGGCGACCCGGGCAAGCTGCTTGGCTCGGTAGGCCTGGATGCCCAAGGCATCCAGAACTCGATTCGAAACGTAATGTCCGAGTAATTTACTCGGATGTTAAAATGACTCCATGAAAGCACGCGACCTGCACAACATTCCAGACGTCCAGGGCAGCCCGGACTCCCGCAAGCTCAATATCGACAAGGTGGGGATCAAGGCGATCCGCCATCCCATGCGGATCCAGGAGCGCTCGGGCGGAGCGCAGCATACCGTCGCCACCTTCAACATGTATGTCTGCCTGCCGCACCACTTCAAGGGCACGCACATGTCGCGCTTCGTCGAGATCCTGGAAGAGCACGAGCGCGAGATCACGGTCGAGACCTTCCAGGTGATGCTGAAGGAGATGGTCGAGCGCCTCGAGGCCGCCGAAGGCCACATCGAGATGAGCTTCCCCTACTTCATCGAGAAGAAAGCGCCGGTCTCCGGGGTGAAGAGCCTGATGGATTACGAGGTCACGTTCTTCGGCGAGGTGAAGAAGGACAAGGCGAGCTTCACCATGCGGGTGATAGTGCCGGTGACCAGCCTCTGCCCCTGCTCGAAGAAGATCTCGGATCGCGGCGCGCACAACCAGCGCTCGCACGTCACCGTGACGGCAAGCACCAACGACTTCGTCTGGATCGAAGAGATCGTCGATCTGGTCGAGAAGCAGGGATCCAGCGAGCTGTACGGCCTGCTCAAGCGCCCGGACGAGAAGTACGTCACCGAGCGCGCCTACGACAACCCGAAGTTCGTCGAGGACATGGTGCGTGACGTCGCCGCGCTTCTGAATCTTGACGAACGTATTGAGTCTTACGTTGTGGAATCGGAAAACTTCGAGTCGATCCACAATCACAGCGCCTATGCGCTGATCGAGAAGAATAAACGGGCGCGGTAAGGGGTTTTTTCGCGGCGTTTCTTTCGGGGATTCTTCTTACGGAAGAGGCCCAGGCTCAGGACTTTGCGGCCCAGCGCGCCCGGATGGTCGCCGAGGTCGACGCCATGTATGCCGACACGCGCCCGGAAACCGGCCTGGCAGCGATGTCGGACCCGGTGAGGAAGGCGCTCGGCAAGGTGGAGCGCCATCGCCTGGTTCCCGCCTTGCAGGCCTGGGCCGCCTACCGCAACCACCCGCTGCCGATCGGCAGCGGCCAGACGATCTCGCAGCCTTACATCGTCGCGCTGTCGACCGACCTGCTGGGATTGGGCTCGGGCAGCGTGGCGCTGGACATAGGGACCGGCTCGGGCTACCAGGCGGCGGTGCTCGCCGAGATCGCCTCGCGCGTGTATTCCATCGAAATCATTCCCCACCTCGGAAACGATGCCCGAAAGCGTCTGGCAGAGCTCGGTTACGGCAACATTGAAATCAAGATCGGCGACGGCTACAAGGGCTGGCCGGAGAAGGCGCCGTTCGACGGCATCGTGGTCACGGCCGCGGCGCCGAACGTGCCGCCCGCGCTGGTGGCGCAGCTCAAGCCGGGCGGCAGGATGGTCATCCCGGTGGGCGGCGACGGCGACGTGCAGTACCTGAAGCTGATCACAAAGCGCGTCGACGGCGGCTTCGACGAAAAGCGGATATTGCCCGTCAGGTTTGTGCCGCTCGTACCTGGGAAGTAATAGTCGCCGATTCGCGAAGCGAATTGGAACTGATCAGAATCTTCGTATCAGGATCATCGTCTGCCCTTCGCGCTGCATCTCGACGCGGTTGAGAAAGCTCATGCCGAGCAGCGCGACGTCGAGCCCTTGCTCGATCACCACGCCATCGACCGACGTCAGCTCGATGCCGCCGAGCCTCACCCGGTCGAATCTGACCTGGTAGACGGTCACGGCGCCGTTGGCGGTGTGCGACAGCCCGCGCACCCCTTTGCGGTAATCGATGCCCAGGCGCACCGCGTCGCGCCCGGGAAGCGCGATCAGCGTGGCGCCGGTGTCGACGAGAAAGCGCACCGGCGAGCCGTTGATGGCGCCTTCGGTGACGAAGTGCCCGGCGGCGTCGGCTGCCAGGGTGGCGCTCTGCCGGCCCGTGCCGCTGGCGCTCGCCTCGCTGCGATAGTGCTGGCCGCGCACCAGGAAGCGCTTCTTGCCGTCGATCTCGACCGTGGCGCGCTCCTTCTCAACCGAGAGCACGGTGATGCCGCTCCACTTCTGCCCGACCTTCACGGTCTTGGGGTCGCCGCCGTCGACCGCCAGCACCGCCGCCTTGTCGCCGATGACGCCGATCAGGGCGACATCGGCGGCCGCCGCCGGCGTGCAGGCGAGGAGCAGCAAAAGCGAAATAAAATAGGGCATGAAGCCGGTTATGCTTTAGATGAAGCCCGTAGCCATCCTTCGAATGGCCCGCAGCGAAGGCCCTGGGTATTTTGCCACCTATCTGGAGCGGCGCTCCATTCCATGGAAGCTCGTGGCGCTCGACGAGGGCGAGAGCGTGCCGCGCGACCCGCGGCGCTTTGCGGGGCTGGTCTTGATGGGCGGTCCGATGAGCGCCAACGACGATCTGCCGTGGATCGCCCCGGCGCTCGAACTGCTCCGCGACGCCGTGCGCAAGGACGTCCCGGCGCTCGGCCACTGCCTGGGCGGGCAGCTCATGTCGAGGGCCTTCGGCGGTACGGTGCGGCGCAACCCCGTCAAGGAGATCGGCTGGGGCGAAGTGCGCGTCGCGGACAACGCTGTCGCGCGCGGGTGGCTCGGCGACCTGACGTCCTTCATGTCGTTCCACTGGCACGGCGAGACCTTCAGCATCCCGCCGGGCGCCACCCGCGTTCTCGAGAACGAGCATTGCGCCAACCAGGCGTTCGCGCTCGGCGTGCATCTCGGCCTGCAATGCCACGTCGAGATGACGCAAGACCTGATCGAGGCCTGGGTGCGCGGCGGCCAGGATGAAATTAGGGAGAGCGCCAAAAGCCCGGGCGTGCAGAAGCCTCAAGACATGGAGAAGGACCTGGCGCGGCGCCTCGACGCGCTCCACCAGGTCGCCAACCGGCTCTACGACCGCTGGACCGGCAATCTCAGTCGCGGAAGTTGATGAACTGAAGGGGCAGGTCGGTAACCGACTTCCTGACGAGCTGGATGGCCGATTGGAGGTCGTCCTTCTTCGCTCCCGAGACCCGCACCGCGTCGCCCTGGATCGAGCCCGCCAGCTTCAGCTTCGCGTCCTTCAGCAGCTTGACGATGCCCTTCGCCTTTTCCTGCGGCACGCCGACCTTCACCTTGATCGGCTGTTTCACTTTGTCGCCCGAGATCTTCTCGATGGTTCCGAGCTCCAGCGAGCGTACATCCACGTTGCGCTTGGCGAGCCGCGCACGCAGCACGTCCATCACCTGGCCGAGCTTGAAGTCGTCATCGGCGTAGACCGAGAGCTCGAGCTCCTTCTGCTCGATGCGGGCGTCCGAACCCTTGAAGTCGTAGCGGTTGGTGATTTCCTTGTTCGCCTGTTCGATCGCGTTCTTCACTTCCTGCTGGTCGACCTGCGAGACGATGTCGAAAGAAGGCATCGGGCCCCTCCTCTGGCAATATGATGCCATGCCGGTGGTAAACGTGAAGGGCGCAAGCGTGGAGGTCGAGTCGCTCGGCGCCGGGCGCGACCTCGTATTGCTGCATTCGCTGCTGGCCGAGCGCAGCGCCTTCGACCGGGTGGCGCCGTTGCTCGCGCGCAAGCGCCGCGTGTGGCTCGTCAGCCTGCCGGGCTACGGCGCGTCATCGCCTGCCGGCACAGACGTCGAGCACTATGCCGACCGGATCGCGGAACTGCTGGAGGCGTTGCGCCTGCCGCGCGAGACCGATGTGCTCGGCAACGGCTTCGGCGGGTTCATCGCGGTGGCGCTCGCCGCGCGCCATGGCGAGCGCTTCTCAGGAGCGCAAACGCGCGCTCGAGAAAGCCGACGCCGCCTGCTTCCGCAGCGCCTGCCTCGCGCTTGCCAGGCTCGATCTTTCGGCGGTGCTGGTCGGGATCGGCAATCGAACGCTGGTAATGGCGGGAAGCGAGGACGCCACCACGCCTCCAGCGCTGGCACGCGAGCTGGCGGCGGGAATTCCGGGCGCGCGCTTCATGGAGATGGCCGGGTGCGGGCATTGCCCGCAGATCGAGAACCCCGCCGCCTTCGTCGCGGCCGTGGAGGGCTTTCTTCCCTAGCCCTGCATGTAGCCGTTGAGGTCCGGGGTACTGATCACCCATCATCGAGCGTTCAGGCGCTGCAGCTCCTCGATCCAGCGCAGGGTGATGGCACGAATCCAGTCGAGATCGGCCTGGTTGTCGTAGGCGCCGTATACGGTGAGGTTGACGGCTTTGCCGCGCAGCAGGAGGAGCGTGGTCGTGGAAAGCATGTACCTCGGCGTCTCCGAGGACGCCGAAGGCAGCCGCGCGCCCTGCAGTATGGAGACGGCATTGGGCTCGCGGCGCAGCTCGGCGAGGAGTGCGGGCCGACCCTGAAGCGCGTCGAGGTATTTGGGATAGTCGGAAGTCCCGGCCGGCGGCGGTTTGCCGAGCTCGCGCAGCGACTCTGTGACGAGGCTCGTGAATGCGCCGAGCGTGACGCGCTCGCGCTCGAGCCCGCGCGGGGTGACGGCGACCATGTAGCGCTTCGCCTCAATCTGGTCGCCGAGCGTGAAGCGGCGCAGGTCGGCGTCGGTCAGGGCGAACAGCAGGATGCGGTTCGACGCCGAGGTGATCGACTCGGCGAGCTCCTGCAGCCGCGGTGAGCCGGTGAAGCTGGTGTCGGAGAACCCGGGCGGCGCATCGAGGCCCAGGCGCGTGTCGCCGATCTGCACGGCAAACGGCGCAGCGCTTGCGGAGGCTGCGTAGAAAAATATTAACGAGGTAAGGAAGCGCCCTATTTTCGACCCCTTCTTGCCGCGATCCGCAGCCGCAAGGCGTTCAGGCGGATGAAGCCCGCCGCGTCGGCCTGATTGTAGGCGCCTTTGTCGTCCTCGAACGTCGCGATCGAAGGATCGAACAGCGAATCGGACTCGGAGGCGCGGCCGCTTACCAGCACGGTCCCCTTGTAGAGCCTGACGCGCACCGTACCGTTGACCGGATTCTGCGAGGCGTCGACGAGCTGCTGCAGGAGCTTCCTCTCCGGGCTGAACCAGTAGCCGTTGTAGATCAGGCGCGCGTAGCGCGGCATCAGGTCGTCCTTGAGCGCGAGCACCTCGCGGTCGAGGGTGATCGACTCTATTGCGCGGTGCGCCTTCAGCATGATCGTGCCGCCCGGGGTCTCGTAGCAGCCGCGGCTTTTCATGCCGACATAGCGGTTCTCGACCATGTCGAGCCGGCCGATGCCGTGCCGGCCGCCCAGACGGTTCAGTTCCGCCAGGACCTTGGCGGGGGAAAGCTTTTTCCTATTCACAGAAACAATATCGCCGTTGCGGTATTCGAGGTCGACGTATTCGGGCTTCGCCGGCGCCTTCTCGGGCGACACGGTGATGCGCCACATCGATTCCTCGGGCTCGTAGCCCGGGTCCTCCAGCACTCCGCCTTCGTAGGAGATGTGCAGCAGGTTCGCGTCCATGGAATAGGGTGCGCCGCCGCCTTTCTTCTTCTTGTGCTCGACCGGGATATCGTGGCGCTCGGCGTAGCGCAGCAGCTTGTCGCGCGACAGCAGGTCCCACTCGCGCCACGGCGCGATCACCTTCACGTCCGGCATCAGCGCATAGGCGCCGAGCTCGAAGCGCACCTGGTCGTTGCCTTTGCCGGTGGCGCCGTGGGAGATCGCGTCAGCCTTGGTCTTCCTCGCAATTTCAATCAGATGTTTTGCAATCAAAGGCCGGGCGATCGAAGTGCCGAGCAGGTACTCGCCCTCGTAGAGCGCATTGGCGCGGAACATCGGGAACACGAAATCGCGCACGAATTCCTCGCGCAGGTTCTCGATGAAGATGTTCTTCGGCTTGATGCCGAGCTTCAGCGCCTTCTTCCTCGCCGGCTCGACCTCCCCGCCCTGGCCGATGTCGGCGGTAAAGGTGACGACCTCGCAGCGATACTTGTCTTGCAGCCACTTGAGGATCACGGAAGTGTCCAGGCCGCCGGAATAGGCCAGGACCACCTTTCTAATTGGTGTCGATTTCATTTGATGAAGCCCAGAAGCAGGAATTCGAGCAGCGCCTTCTGCGTGTGCAGGCGGTTTTCCGCCTCGTCCCACACTACGCTCTGCGGGCCGTCGATCACTTCGGCCGCCACTTCCTCGCCGCGGTGCGCGGGCAGGCAGTGCATGAAAAGCGCATCCTTCCTCGCGGCGCGCATCATGTCGGCGTCGACCTGCCAGTCGTGGAAGGCGCGCCTGCGCTCCTCGTCCTCGGCCTCGAAGCCCATCGAGGTCCAGACGTCGGTGGTGACGAGGTCCGCGTCCCGGGCCGCCTGCATGGGATCGGTGAAGGTTTCGCAGTTCTGGTTGATTCTTTCCTTCTCGATCTCGTATCCCGGCGGCGTCGACACATGCAGCTTGAAGTCGAGCAGCGCCGCCGCCTGCAGCCAGCTGTGGCAGACGTTGTTCGAGTCGCCGACCCAGGCTACCGTCTTGCCGCGGATCGGGCCGCGATGTTCCAGGTACGTGAAGAGGTCGCCGAGGATCTGGCAGGGATGGTTCTCGTTGGTGAGGCCGTTGATCACCGGCACGCGCGAATGCCTGGCGAAGCGTTCGATGATCTCCTGCTCGAAAGTGCGCACCATGACGATGTCGCACATGCGCGAGACGACCTGAGCCACGTCTTCCACCGGCTCGCCGCGGCCCAGCTGCGAGTCGCGCGTGGCGAGGAAGATCGCGGCGCCGCCGAGCTGGTGGAAGCCGGCCTCGAACGACAGCCGCGTGCGCGTCGACTGCTTCTCGAAAATCATCGCCAGGGTGCGGTCCTCCAGCGGCCAGTAGCGCTCGTATTTCTTGAACTTCGCCTTGATCCACTTGGTGCGCGCGAACAAATGCTCGAATTCCGCGCGCGAGAAGTCGTCGAACCGCAGGAAATGCCGCAGCTTCACCTTCATGCGGCCGCGCGCTTTAGCAGAAATGCTTTTAAGACAGGAACCAGTCTATTCAGAACTTCCTGCGCCTCGGCCTCGTTCATCACGAGGGGCGGCAGCATGCGGATGACGTTGTCCGCGGTCACGTTCAGCACCAGGCCCGCGTGCAGCGATTCCAGGACCAGCTCGCCGCAGGGGCGGTCGAGCTCGACCCCGATCATCGACCCCATGCCGCGGATGTCGGTAATGCCGGAAAGGTTTTGCTTTTTCAGCCCTGAACGAATGATTTCTCCGACCCGCTGGGCGCGGTCCATCAACGCTTCTTCCTTGATGGTGTCGATGGTGGTGACCACACCCGTCATCGCGAGCGGGTTGCCGCCGAAGGTCGAGCCGTGGTTGCCCGGTTTGAATACCCCCTTGGCGCGGCCGCCGACCACGCAGGCGCCCACCGGCACGCCCGAAGCGAGCCCTTTAGCCAGCGCCACGACCTCCGGCAGGAAGCCGGCGTGCTGGTAAACGAACCACTTGCCGGTGCGGCCGAGGCCGCACTGCACTTCGTCGGAGATGAAGAGCCAGCCCTGTTTCTGGCAGATGTCGTACAGGCCGCGCAGATAATCCAGGCGCGAGACGTTGATCCCGCCTTCGCCCTGGATCGGTTCGATCAACACCGCGGCGATGTTCTTGTTGTGCTCGGCCACCTGGCGCACCGCTTCCAGGTCATTGAGCGGCACGCGCACGAAGCCCTGCACCAGCGGCTCGAAGCCCGCCTGCACCTTGCGGCTCCCGGTGGCAGACAGTGTGGCGAGCGAGCGCCCGTGGAAAGCCTTCTCCATCACGATGATCGCCGGCTCCGCGATGCCGCGCTCGTGCCCGTACTTGCGCGCGACCTTGATGGCCGCTTCCGTGGCCTCGAGCCCTGAATTGCCGAAGAACACTTCTTCCAGACCGGTAATCTCGGCGACGCGGTCGGCGGCCGCCTCCTGGTCGGGGATGCGCCACAGGTTGGAGGTATGAATGACGCCGCTCCTGATTCTTTCAACCAGGGCCTTTGTAAACCTGGGATGCGCGTAGCCCAGCGTGTTGACGGCGATGCCGGCGAGCGCGTCGAGGTATTTCTTCCCGGCTTCGTCCCAGAGCCATACGCCTTCGCCGCGCACGAAGGCGACCGGCTGGCGGGCGTAGGTGTTCATGACGTGGGACATCGGGTTCTCCCAAATGCGAAACGGCGGCAAAGGCCGCCGTTTCGTGAATGCTATCAGGACTACCGGAGGGCTGCGAGCGCCTGCTCTGCGTCCTTCACCAGCGGGTGCTGTGGCTGCTGCTTGACGAAATTCTCGAAGCCCGCGGTGGCCCGTGCCCGCTCGCCCAGCGCCGCGCGTGCGAGCGCGCTGCCGAACATGGCATTGGCGGCAAGGGGGCTGCGCGGGTTGTCCTGGAGGAACGACTCGAACGCCTTGGCCGCGTCGGCGTAGCTACCCGAGTCGGCGAGCGCCTGTGCCTTCTCGAGCGCTTGCCGCTCGCTTGCTTGCTCGCGCTCGCCCCTCCAGTAGGGCTTGAGCTCCGACTCGGTGGCCTCGGCGCCGCGCAATCCGGCGGTCACGGTCACGCTTCCGGCAGCGGCGTGGGGGCGCGGCGTCGCCGCCCGCAGCCGGGCCCACATCTTGCCGAGCAGGTCCTTCACTGTGGAAGGCGATGCCTGGCTTGCCTGCGCCGCGGCCGGCGCCGCGGGCACGAGGAACAGGGCAGCAGCCAGCAGGCTCGCGGTTAATCGGGTTGCAGTCTTCATGTAAACCCCCTTCGCTAGTTGCCTAGCAGCTTGGCGAAAGCGCCGTACTGGGCCGTAATGTCCGATTTAAGCCGCGTCGCTTCGCGGAATTTGTCACGCGCCTCGGGAAGCTTGCCGAGCCGGTAGAAGGCGAGGGCGGCGTTCAGACGAATCCCCGCGTCGGCGGGATCGAGGTCCTCCGCGGTCCGGTAGGCGTCGAGCGCGCGCTCGAAGTCGCCGCGGCCGAAGTACAGGTTGCCCCGATTGTTGAGCGCCGACGCGTTGCGCGGGTCGACCTCGAGAACGGCGTCGAACTCGCGCTGCGCGACGTCCATGACCCCGTTGCGCGCGTAAATGGTCCCGATCTGCAGCCGGGCGTCGATGTCTTTCGGGTTGGCGGCCAGGGCCTGCCGGTAGGGCAGCACCTCGCGCTCCAGACGGCGCGCGAGCAGCAGGCTCTGCTCGCGCTCGATGAGACGGCTCACCCGGTCTCCCGAAGGCACCTCGACCGTGAGCGGCGCAGGCGCGAGCGTGGCGGGCGGATAGCGCTCCCAGGCCTGGCGCAGCGACACCACCTTGACCTCCTTCTTTGCCGCAGCCTCGCGGTACTTGCGCGCGCCTTCGGCCCAGGCCTCCGAGAAGGAGGTTGCGACCAGCGTCGCTTCCACCGGGATCCAGACTTCGCCGTCGCGGATCACGAGGAGCTCGTCCTGCAGGCTGATCAGCCCCCGGTCGGCATCCTTTACCCCGGTCCGGAACATCATGAAGAGATGGCCCGGCACCTCTACCAGCGCCGATTCGATGCCCAGGTTCTCGTAGGCGGCGGCAAGCAGCACCGAGAGATCGTCGCAGTCGCCGCTCTTCAGCTTGAGCGTCTCGCGCGGGAACTGGACGTAGTCGACCTGGTCAGCCGCGAGGCGCGAGTAGGGCGTGTTCGGATCGGGCTGATAGCGCAGCCCGAGCGCGCTCAGGACGTTGAATACCGTGGCGGCCTGGCTGAGCGGCCGGTTCAGCACGCTCTGCGGCGCTCCGTAGCGGTTCGCGGCCTCGCGTACGAAATTGCGCAGCGTGTCGTCTCGCGGGGTGATAAAGGAGCCGATCATGTCGCTGTTCGACCAGACGAGCGCGTTCTTGCCGTAGAGCGTCATGGGCTGCGTGATCTCCTGCGAGCCGTCGCGCGCGTCGGCCAGGGCGAGCGTCACCACGACCAGCACCCGGGTGTCCTCGTCGATGCCGAGCACCTTGTTGTTGAAGGTCGCGTTCAGCTTCAGCTCGAGCGAGCTCTTGGACTTGAGCGCCGGGATCTCCTGGGTCACCGGGAAATCCATGTACTCCTTGATGAAGAACGACAGGCGCAGGCCCTTGTAGTCCTCGGCGCTGTCGTTGCGCACCTTGATGCGGCCCAGCGGCTCGGTGGCGTACTGCTTGTGCGCCGCCACGAAGACGCGCTCGAGGCGCAGGTTTTCCATGGCGATGCGCCCGCCGGTGCCGGACTGCGCCTTTTTCTTGCGGTCGTAGGCGTCCGCCAGCTCGCGCCGGTTGGCGTCGCTCGGGTTCAGCTTGACCGCCCGCGCCAGGGCCGCGATGGCGGCGTCGTAGGAGCGCTGGTTGAGCTGCAGCTGGGCGAGCATGACGTAAGGCGCATCGCTGCGCTCGTTCAGGCGCGCGGCGCGCTCCAGGTGCGACTGCGCGTCGACATAGAGATTGTTGTCGGCGTAACTGCGCGCGAGCTTGAGATGCACGTCGTAGGAATCCGGCTCCAGCGCGGAAGCGCGCTTCAGCGCCTCGATGGCCTCGCCGTTCTTGCCCTGGCGGTAGGCCGCGTCGGCCCCGAGCAGCAGGGCGTCGAGGCTCTTCGGCGCGAGACGCTGCGCTTCGCGCGCGGCGTTGGCGGCGTCCTGCCAGCGCTCCAGCGCGGCGAAGCTGCGGGCCTGCACAAGCCTCAGGTCGCCATCGCCGGGCTGCAGCGCGACGGCGCGGTCCAGCGGCGCCAGCGCCGCTGCGTGACGTCCGGTGCGAATTTCAAGGTCGGCAAGCTGGCGGTACACCGTCACCGGCGCATCCGGCAGAGCCGCAGCGCTGGCGAGCGCCTCGCGTGCCTTGCCCTCGTTTTTCAACGCGAGATAGGCCTCGGCGAGTCCGGCCCAGGCAACGCCGTTCTTCGCGTCGAGCTTGGTCGCGCCGGCGAAGGCGATCACGGCTTCCTCGGGCTTCTCCTGCTTGAGCGCGATACGGCCCAGGATGTACTGGCCGCGGCTTTCCTGCGCCGGGCTGCCGACGAGGGACAGCGCGATGGTGCGCGCCTTGTCCATCTCGCCGAGGGTGAGATGGATCTCTGCGCTGGCGAGCAGCGCGTCCGGGTCGCGGGGCAGGATTTCCAGCACGCGCGCGTAGCGCATCAGCGCCTCGGCGTGCCGGATCAGGCTCTGGAGCACGCGCGCGGCGCGGCGCCACAGGTCGGCGTCGGTGGGCGCGGCCGCCGTGGCGGCGTCGAGCTCCGCGATGCCTTTGTCGGTCGCGCCTAGGCGGACCAGCGCTTCGCCACGCATCGTGCGGGCTGCTGCGTTCGACGGGTCTTTGGCGAGCGCGGTGTCTGCGCAGCGCACCGCCCCAGCGGGGTCGGCGAGCTTCAGGCTCAAATCGGCGCACAGCGTGTACGTCGCCGCGTCGGCCTGGCCGGCCGCCAGCGCACGCTCGATCGCGGTGCGCGCGGCGAGCAGATCGCCGCTGGCGGCGAGCGCCCGTGCCTCGAGCTGCCGGCCGAGGATCTCGAAGCCGGGGCGGCGGGCGAGGTCCTGGAAGTGGGCAAGCGCCGCGTCGTGCCGGCCGAGCGCCAGCAGGCTGCGGCCGAGGTACTCGACGTGCGCCGGATGGCTGGGCGCGACCTTCGCGGCGCCCTCGAAGCCGGCGAGCGCCGCCTCGAACTGTTTTGCCTCGAACTGGCGGTACGCGGCGCGGAACAGGTCCTCCGCCGGTACCGAAGCCTCGCCCTCGACGTCGAGACGGGTATACGCGCTCACCTTGAAGTAGGTGACGGGCTTCGCCGGGTCGACGGCGAAGGAAGCCTCGGTCTCCTTCGTCTCGCTCGTGCGCTCGTAGGCGCCGTCGCGCTCCGCTGCCGCGTACACGCGGTAGCCCGTGACGTAGCGCTCCGGAGACTTGCGCCAGGTCAGTTTCACTTTTGCGGGCTCGCCGAGCGCTTCGAGGCCGCCGACGCGCTGCGGCGACTGCAGAAACTGATAGATCGCGAGCTGCTTGCGCCCACGAGAACTCGAGCTCCGTTCCCTGGTAGACATCGACGATCTGCTTCGCGCGCTCGGTCGAGGCAAGCACGTAGAGGCGGCCGTCGCTGTCCACGCTCAAGCTGTGGATCGTCTCGTAGCCGCGCCCGGCGCCCAGCGCGTGGCGCCATTCGCGCGCCGCGGAGAATACCTGCACGGACTTGCTGTCGCCGTCGGCGACATAGATGTTGCGTGCTGCGTCGGTTACGACAGCCACCGGCCTTCCCACCCGCCGCGGCACCTTGTCGCCGGCGTTATCGGGATCGGCAAGCTTGCTGACGAGGATGCCGTCGCGCGTGAACAGCTGCACCCGGCGGTTGCCGCTGTCGGCGACGTAGAGATAGTCGGCAAGATGCAGCCCGCCGATGTCCGAGAACTCGCCGTCGCGCGAGCCCGAGCGCCCGACGGTGAAGCGCAGGGCGCCGTCGTGCGAGAAGATCTTCACGCTGCCGCCGTCCGAGATGGCGATCTCGCGCGCGTCGATCGCGGCGCGCTGCGGCCGCTCGAACTTTTCCGGGAAGACGGACTTCAGCTTGCCCGAGCCATCCAGGCGCGCGACCCTGCGGTTGCGGGCGTCGAGGCATAGCAGGTCGCTTTCGGCGAGCGCGTAGACGCGCTCGCATTCCACGGTCGACCAGGATGAGCGTCGAATGCTTGGCAGGCGATCGGTTTCCGCCGCGGCGACCGGCGCCGGCGGCAGACGGAAGAACTCGACCTTGCGGTTGCCGACGTCGGCGATCGCGAGGTCGCGCCCGGAGATCGCCAGCGCCGCGACTTCCGAGAACTGGCCGCGGCCCTTGCCGGGGCTGCCGAAGCGCCGGCGCACCTGGCCGGCCTCCCAGTCGAGCTCGGTAATGTTGCCGTTCTCGCCGTCGGCGACGAACAGGCGCCCCGCGAGGTCTGCCGTCAGCGCGCGCCAGCGCGCGTTTTTGTTGCCTGGAACCGATTCCGGAGTCAGCCGCTTTAGGAGGCGCCCCGTGCGGTCATACACCGAGACGCGGCCCGCGCCGGTCTGCTCGAGCACGTAAACCCGCTCGGCGCCGTCGACCGCGACCTGGAACGGTTTGACGAGCGAGGTCTTCTCGTCCTTGCCGGCGCCGATCGAATGCAGGAAGACGCCGAACTCGGAATAGACGCCGACCCGGTTGTTGCCCTGGTCCGCGACGTACAGCCGCCGGTTGACCGAGAAAGCGAGGCCCTGCGGGTCGTCGAGCTCACCGGCGCCACTGCCGCTCGCCGCGAACACGCGCTCGGCCTTGCCCTGGGCATCGATGATCGCCAGCAGGTCGTTGCGCGTGTTCGCCACGGCGACGCGGCCGGACCCGAGCCAGGCCACGCCGCCGAGTTTCTTGGCCTCGAATGGCAGGTCCTTCGCTCCCGCGATCGGTGTCGAGCTCGCGGCGTTGCCGGCAATGCGCCAGAGCGCGCCGCGCTCGCGGTCGGCGATGATCACGCTGCCGTCCGGCGCGAGAGAGAAGCCGCTGAAATCCTCGAACGCGCCGCGCTCCTCGGCCTGCCAGGCGCGCAGGAACTGAACTTCGGGCTGCTGTGCAACGGCCCGCTGGCAGAGAAGCGCGCTGAGCAGCAGGCTGAGAAACCCGAGCCTAGAATAGCCAGCAACCACTGCGACTCCCCCTTTGCACCCTCACTCCGCATGACACCAAAGCCAGCGACATCGCGCGGAATAAGAGCGTGGGGAATTCTAGCACCGGCGCGCATGGCCCGAGCCATGGGAATCATCATCACGCTCGGCGTAATTTTGCTTTTTTTGACAGAAGTGCCGCTGCTCGACCAGCTGGAGCTCAAAACCTACGACATGCGGCTGCGCGCGCTGCCGCGGACCGCGCCGCGACATGTAACCATTGCAGCGATCGACGAGAAAAGCCTCGCCAGGCTCGGCCGCTGGCCCTGGAGCCGAGCCACCTACGCGGAGCTGATCTACAAGCTGGATCGCGACGGCGCGCGGGTCATCGCTTTCGACATCTTCTTTCCGGAGCGTGAATCGGCGAAAGCCGATTCGCAGTTCGCGCGCGCCATCGGCTCCACCCGCAAGGTGGTGCTAGGAACGGTGTTCTTCCTCAATCGCGAGGATGTTCGCCATCTTGGCGCTGCGAGCCTCGAGGCGGCGATGAAGTCCATCGAGCCGCAAGCGATCTCCGACGTCCGTGCAGCCAGCAATGCAGGCGCCGGCTTCGAGATGCCCGAGCCGCACGGCGTGATCGCCAACATTCCCGAGCTGCAGACGAGCGCCGCCTATACGGGGCACGTCAATGTGCTGGCCGATCCCGACGGCGTAGTGCGCCGCACGCCCCTGATCCTGCGCCACGACGGCCGCTATTTCCCGGCCTTCGACGTGCAAGCTGCGCGCGTATTTCTCGGCACGCCCGAGGTCTCGCTGGAGCTGGCCGACTACGGCATCGTCGGCCTGAATCTCGGATCGAGGCAGATTGCGCTCGACGAGGATGGACGTTTCCTGGTGCGCTACCGAGGCCCGGAGCGGACCTTCAACAGGGTTTCCATCGCCGACATCCTCGAAGGCAAGGCCGACGCGGCCCTGCTGCGCGACCGGATCGTCCTTATCGGCAATACCGCCCAGGGCATCGGCGACATGCGCGTGACGCCCTATGGACGCGTTTTTCCCGGCGTGGAAGTGCGGGCGAACATTATCGAGAGCCTGGTCGAGGGCGAGGTCCTGCATAGGCCCGACTGGATGACCTGGGTGGACGTCGCCGGGATGATCGTGATCGGACTCCTGATGGTCGGGCTGCTGCCCCGGCTGGGCGTGTTGTGGGCGGGAATCCTGGCGGCGGTGGCGCTGGCGGCTTACCTGTTCCTGGCCACCGCTCTGTTCCGCAGCGAAGGGCTCTGGCTGAACGTGGTCTATCCCTCGCTGCTGATCGCGCTGCTGTTCGCTTCGGCCACGCTGGTGCACTACTTCTTCGCTTTCTCGGAGAAGCGCTACCTGAAGCTCGCCTTCCAGCACTACGTTCCCCCGGCGGTGGTCGATGGCCTGGTGTCGGGCGCCGACCGGCTGCGGTGATGAACGAGTATTTCACCGCCATGACCGACAAGGTGTTCGAGCACCGCGGCTCGCTCGACAAGTACATCGGCGACGCCATCATGGCGGTATACGGCGCGCCGGTCGCAGAAACGCAGCACGCCGCGCTCGCCTGCCGCACTGCGCTCGAGATGATTTCCGTGCTCGACGCGCTGCGGGAGAAATGGCGGCCGCTCGGCCTGCCGGCGATCGACATCGGCGTGGGCATCAACACCGGGCCGATGATCGTCGGCAACATGGGATCGGCGAGCCGCTTCAACTACACGGTGGTCGGCGACGCCGTGAATCTCGCGTCGCGCATCGAATCCCTCAACAAGACCTATGGCACGAATATCCTGGTGAGCGAGTACACCTACGAGGTAGTGAAGCACGAGTTCCCGTGGGCGCGCGAGATCGACAGCGTGCGCGTGCGCGGCCGCACCCAGCCGGTGCGCCTTTACGAGCTGATGCGCGAGGAACGCTACAAGTCGCTCCACTGGCTCGACGAGTACCGCGCGGCCTACAAGGAGATGCGCGAAGGCGAGCGCACGCGGGCCTACGCGCTTTTCACTGCGCTGCACGCGCACTCGGCCGACGCGGCGAGCGGCTACCACGCCAAGGTGTGCAAATACCCGCCGCGGCGCCAGGCGGACTAGTCAGTGGTTCGCCGTTAGGGTCGCCGCCGCCGTCCGCTTCAAGGGGAAACGGACCGTGAAACGGCTGCCCTTTCCGAGTGCGCTCTCGATCTCGAGCCGCGCGTCGTGTCGCGCCAGCGCGTGCTTGACAATGGCGAGGCCTAGGCCAGTACCACCGGTTTCGCGCGAGCGGCTGCGGTCGACGCGGTAGAAGCGCTCGGTCAGCCGCGGGATGTGCTCGGGCGCGATGCCGATACCGGTGTCTTCCACCGTGAACGAAGCGCCGTCGGGGCCGTCGCGCCACAGGATGCGAATCTTGCCGCCCTGCGGCGTGTAGCGCACTGCGTTGGTCACCAGGTTGCCGAAGGCGCTCGCCAACTCGGCTTCCGAGCCGAGGATGTCCATCGCGGGCGAGCCTTGCAGGGAAATCGTGTGGCGGCCGCCCGAAAGCGCTTCGGCGTCGGAGCGCACGCGCTCGAGTAGCGGCCTTACGCGCACCCGGTCGCCGGTCAGCGGCGGCGCCGATTCGAGCACCGACAGCATCAGCAGGTCTTCGATGATGCGGTGCATCCGCGAGGCCTGCTCCTGCATCATGCCGAGGTAGTCGCGGGTACGCTGTGGATCGAGCTTCAGCTCGCGTACCGTTTCCAGGAACCCCACCAGCACGGTGAGCGGCGTGCGCAGCTCGTGGGAGACATTCGCCACGAAGTCGCGCCGCATGGTCTCCAGGCGCTCGGCCTGGGTGACGTCGCGCGCCAGCAGCAGCTTCTGCGACTCGCCATAGGGGATCAGCTGCAGCGCGAGCACGCCGCCGGCGCCGATCGGCACACGCACCGCCGTGGCGTCGCTGTGATCGCCCTGCGCCAGGTAGTCGACGAATGCCGGGTCGCGGACCAGGTTCGTGACCACCTGGCCCAGGTCGGTGCGCGCGTCGAGGCCGAGCTGCGCCGCGGCGGTATCGTTGAACCATTCGATGTGGTTCTGCGAGTCCAGGATCACCACGCCGTCGGGCAGCGCCTGCGCCGCGCGCCGGAAGCGGATCAGCGCGTCGGCGAGCAATTGCTCGCGCCGGCGGCTGTCGCGCTCGTAGCGGTGCAGGGCGGTGAGGACGTTGTCCCAGGTGCCGCGGCCCTCGGGAACCTCGCCCGGGACCGGCTGCGCGAGCCAGCGCGCGAGCACTGCGAGATGCCACAAGTGATAGAGCAGGATGGCGCAAACGCAGGCGGCGAACATCCCCCAGCCCCAGGCCGCGCTGGAAAGCAGCCCGGCTGACAAGCCGGCTGCCGCCGAAACGGCGAGACCGGCAAAGGTGCGTAAAAAGATGTTCTTCAGAGTTTCCGAAATCCGTAGCCCGAACCGCGAACTGTGTCGATGAGCCGGTCGTGCCCGCTCGGCTCGAGCGCCTTGCGCAGCCGCCGGATGTGCACGTCCACCGTGCGCTCCTCGATGAAGATGTGATCGCCCCAGACGTGGTCGAGTACCTGGGCGCGCGAATAGATCCGCTCCGGGTGGGTCATCAGGAAGTGCAGGAGGCGGAACTCAGTCGGCGCCAGCTCGACGACGGCGCCCCCGGCCGTGACCCGGCGCCCCGCGGGATCCAGGCGCAGGCCCGCGATCTCGACTAGGTCGTCGGCGAGCTGCGGCGCCCGCCGGCGCAGTACCGCCTTGATCCGCGCCGCGAGTTCCTTTGGGGAGAACGGCTTGGTGAGGTAGTCGTCCGCACCGGCCTCGAGCCCCGAGATCTTGTCGTGCTCCATCGCCCGAGCGGTGAGCATGAGAATCGGCAGCTCGCGGGTGCGCTCGTCTGCGCGCAGGCGGCGCGTGAGGCTCACGCCCGAGTCGCCCGGCAGCATCCAGTCGAGGATCAGCACGTCGGGCAGCTCGTCGCGGATCGCGTTCTCGGCTTCTTCGGCGGTGGCGGCGCGCAGCACGCGATGGCCGGCGTGCTCCAGGTTGACTGCCACGAGCTCCTGGACCTGCGGCTCGTCCTCCACAACGAGGATGGTTGCGCTCAAGGCAGTTTCGCCGGGTCGGTATGGCGTATGTCCGTGCCCTTGACGATGTAGATCACGTATTCGGCCATGTTCTTGGCGTGATCGCCGATGCGCTCGATCGCCTTGGCGACCCAGATGATCTCGAGCGCCGTGGAGATGGTGCGCGGGTCTTCCATCATGAAGGTGATCAGCTGGCGCAGCACGGAGCGGAACTCGCTGTCGATCGCCGCATCGTCGCGGATCACGTCCGCCGCGGCGGCGACGTCCAGGCGCGCGAACGCATCGAGAGCGCGGCGCAGCATCGACAGCGCCACCTCGGCGGCGTGGCGCACGTCGACGCTATGCGGCGGCTGGCCGCCGCCGCGCTCATGGATGCTGCGTGCCATGCGGGCGATCTTCTGCGCCTCGTCGCCCATCCGCTCGAGGTCGGTGACGGTCTTGGTGATCGCCAGGATCATCCGCAGGTCGTTCGCCGCCGGCTGGCGCCGCACGATCACCTGGCTGCAGTTTACCCGCGCAGTTAGCCAAACCTGCCGGTGATGTAGTCCTCGGTCTGCTTCATCTTCGGCTTGATGAACAGCTCGTCGGTGACGCCGAACTCGATCATTTCACCCAGATACATGTAGGCCGTGAAATCCGAGACCCGCGCCGCCTGCTGCATGTTGTGCGTGACGATCAGGATCGTGACGCGCTCTTTCAGGTCGTGGATCAGCTCCTCGATCGAGGTGGTGGCGATCGGGTCGAGCGCCGAGGTCGGCTCGTCGAACAGCAGCAGCTCCGGGTCGGTGGCCAGCGCGCGCGCGATGCACAGGCGCTGCTGCTGCCCGCCCGACAGGTTGTAGGCAGGCTCGTTGATGCGATTCTTCACTTCGTCCCACAGCGCTGCATCGTGCAGCGACTGCTCGACTTTCTCCTCGATGCGCCGGCGCGAGCGCTCGCCTCGCACCCGCAGTCCGTAGGCGACGTTCTCGAAAATCGACTTCGGGAACGGGTTGGGCTTCTGGAACACCATGCCGATGCGCATGCGTACCTCGATCGGATCCACCGCCTTCGAAAGCAAATCGGTGTTGTCCGGATGGAGCACTATCGTGCCGTCATAGCGGTTGCCCGGATACAGATCGTGCATGCGGTTGAAGCAGCGCAGGAAGGTCGACTTGCCGCAACCCGAGGGACCGATCAGGGCGGTCACGCACTGGTCGTAGACCGGCATGCTGATATCCTTTAGCGCGCGGAACGCGCCATAGAAGAAGTTGAGGCCTTTGACCTCGGCCTTGGGCGCGAGCGCCGCGTTCTTCTGGGTTAGAAGCTCCGTCTTCATCAAAGTATCAGGCGCGGACATCATTATCCCCTACCACTTGATATTGCGTCTCAATCGGTATCGCAGCCAGATCGCCGCGCCGTTCATCGCCAAGGTCATCACCACCAGCACGAAGCCGGCGGCGGCGGCGTTGACCTGGAAGGCGGCCTCGGGCCGCGAGGTCCAGTTGAACATCTGGATCGGCATCACCGTGAATGGAGAGAACAGCCATTCGAAGGACAGGAACGGCGCTTCCGCCTTGAGCGGCGAGGGCGGCAGGAAGGCGATGAAAGTGAGCGCGCCGATGGTGATGATCGGCGCCGTCTCGCCGATGGCGCGCGCCATGCCGATGATCACGCCCGTGAGGATGCCCGCCGAGGAGTAGGGCAGGATGTGGTAGCGCACCGTCTGCCACTGGGTCGCGCCGCAGGCGTAGGAGCCCTCGCGGATGCCCTGCGGGATCGAGCGGATCGCCTCGCGCGTCGCCACGATCACCACCGGCAGGATGAGCAGCGCAAGCGTCAGGCCCGCCGAGAGAATGCTCTGGCCGAGGCCGAACTGGTAGACGAACAGCCCCAGTGCCAGCAGGCCGTACACGATGGAGGGCACGCCGGCGAGATTGGTGATGTTGATCTCGATGAGATCGGTGATCCAGTTCTTTGCCGCGTATTCCTCCAGGTACACCCCGGCCGCGACGCCGAGCGGCACCGCGACCAGCGCGGTGACCACCATCACCAGCGTGGAGCCGACCCAGGCCGACAGTATCCCGGCCTGCGCGGCGCGCCGTGACGGAAAGTTGGTGAAGAAATCCCAGTCGAGCCTGCCGACGCCGTTGAGCGCCATTTCGGCGAACAGCGCCGCGAAGGTGAGCACGCCGATCATGAGCGCGATCACGCCTACGACGGTGAATATCACGTCGTATCTCTTTCTTTTTTGTATTTCCCTCTTCAAATCCATTTTCAATAGCTCTCGCGGAAATGTCTGCGCATGAAATGGCCGACGACGTTGCAGGCGAGGGTGAACAGCATCAGCGTCAGCCCGGCGGCGAAGATCGTCTGGTAGCCGACCGAGCCGTGCGGCAGGTCGCCCAGCGCGACCTGCACGATGTAGGCGGTAATGGTCGCGGCGGGCTCGAGAGGATTGAAGGTCAGGTTCGGCTGCATGCCTGCCGCCACCGCGAGAATCATGGTTTCGCCCACGGCCCGCGAGATGCCGAGGATGTACGCGGATGCGACACCCGAAATTGCCGCAGGGAAAACGACGCGCAGCGCGGTCTGCAGGCGCGTCGCGCCCATGGCGTAGGAGCCTTCGCGCAGCGCCATCGGCACCGCGCGCATCGCGTCCTCGGAGATCGAGCTGACGTAAGGGACGATCATGATGCCCATGACGATGCCCGCCGCCAGCAGGTTGAAACCCGGCAGCCCGGGGTAGATCTTCTGCAACAGCGGCGTGACGAAGAGCAGCGCGAAATAACCATAGACGATGGTCGGGACCCCTCCGAGCAGCTCGAGGAAGGGCTTGGCGGTTTCACGCACCTTGAACGGAGCAAACTCCGACAGGTAGATCGCTATCACCGTGCCGAGCGGAATCGCCACCGCGAGCGCCACCGCCGAGCTGGTCAGCGTGCCCGAGAGCAGCACCATGATGCCGAAATGGGCGTCGTCGAAAAGCGGCGTCCACTGCGTGTCGGTCAGGAACCTGGCGAGCGGCACGGCCTGGAAGAACACCACCGATTCCTTGACCAGGATGTATACGATGCCCACGGTCGTGAACACCGAAACCAGGGCGGCGAGGAACAGCAGCGCCTCGATCGCGCGCTCGCGGATGATGCGGGCGCGCCGGCTTGCCAGCCGGGCGCTGATCTGCAGGTCGCCGCCGGGAAGTACTGCGCTCAATGCGCGGCGTCGCGCTTGAGGAGTTCTTCGATGGTGATGCCCACTTCCGCCATGCCGCCGAACACGGTTCCCTTCTTGCCCTTCACGACATGCTCCCACGCCTGGGTATATGCCTTGGCGGGCAGCGGCACGTATTTGACTTCCCTGGAGAGCTTGGCGCCGTTCTTCATGTAGTACTCGGCGAACTCCTTCACCTCGGGCTTGGCGAGCGACTTGGCGTTGATGTAGATGAAGATTGGCCGTGCGAGCGGCGAGTAAGTGCCCTTTTCGACCGCTTCCATCGACGGCTCGACCGCCTGGCCCTTCTCGTTCACGATCGGCACCGCCTTGAGCTTGTCCTTGTTTTCCACGTAGTAGGCGAAGCCGAAATAGCCCAGCCCGTTGACGTCGCGCGACACTCCCTGCACCAGGACGTTGTCGTCCTCGGACGCGGTGAAATCGCCGCGCGAGGATTTCGATTTGCCGACCACCGCTTCGGTGAAGTAGTCGAAGGTGCCCGAATCGGCGCCCGGGCCGAAAAGCTTCATCGGCTGGTCCGGCCAGGCCGGATTCACCTGGTTCCAGCGCGTCACCTTGCCCTGCGCCGCAGGCTCCCACATCTTCTTCATCTCCGCGATGGTGAGCTGCTTGATGAAGGTGTTCTTCGGATTGATGACCACCGTCAGGGCGTCGAAGGCCACGGGCAGCTCGTAGTACTCGATGCCGGCCGCCTTGCAGTCCTCCATCTCCTTCTTCAGGATCGGGCGCGAGGCGTCGGAAATGTCGGTCTCGCCGCGGCAGAACTTCTTGAAGCCGCCGCCGGTGCCGGAGATGCCGACCGTGACTTTGATGGCGTTCTTTTTTGCCTTCTGGAACTCCTCGGCCACCGCCTCGGTGATCGGATAAACCGTGCTCGAGCCGTCGATCTTGACCACCTTGTCCTGGGCCAGGGCGGGGGTTGCGAGGGCAGCGGCGATTGTTGCGATTGCACCTGCAAGAATCACTGATTTCACTGGAATTTCCTTTGCTTGGGCTATTTACGCCAAGCAAGGTTATGACGCGAGTATTGCCGATTTGTTACCGCCGTCCTTTGACTGTAATAACAAGGCGGTTAGGCAAGCCGCTGCAGTCCTTTCTCTTCGTCCGCTTTCAGCACGCGGATGCACGGCAAGTAACCCTCGTGGACCACGCCGTGCATTTCCATCCGCTTGTGCGAGTGGAGCAGGTCGCCGAGGTAGTCGATGATCTGCGAAGTGATCAGCTGCCCCGGCACCAGCACCGGGATGCCGGGCGGGTAGGGCACGATCTGGTCGGCGCAGATGTGGCCGGTGAGCTTCTTGTTGACGCGCTCACGGTCGTCGAACACCGGCACCAGCTCGCCGCCGCAGTAGTACGCGTCCCTCGGCAGATAGCGCAGCTTCGTAAATCCGGGTATTTCCGGCGTCTGCACGAGACGCCGCGGCTGGCGCCCTTCGCGGGCGATGCGCATCAGCGCGTCGTATAGCCGGGACACCTTCGACCGCGTCGTGCCGATCGTCAGCAGCAGCGTCAGCGTGTTGAACGTCGATTTCTCCACCTGGATGTTGTAGCGCTCGAACAACTCCTTCTGCAGGTCCTCCACCGTGTAGCCGCAGCCCGAGATGTCGATGGTGACCTTGGTCGGGTCGAGGCGAATGCCGTCATGCTTGACTTTTTCCGGCAATAGGTCATCCAGCTCCAGGACGCGGAAGACCCTGGTTGAATTAATTAGATTTCTAACCTCGGAAGCGAGTTCCAGCGTTCTCGACAGCAGCTTGTAGCCCTCCATCACCGCCTGCTTGCGCGCGACGTCGAGGCTTGCGATCAGCCCGTACTGCGGGCTGGTCGAGGTGTGCATGTTGAAGTTCTCGCGGAACAGGTGCTCGCGGAAGCCGGGATCGTTGATGTGGATCATCGAGGCCTGCGAGAACGCGGAGAGCACCTTGTGCGTCGATTGGGTGGCGTAATCGGCGCCCGACTCGAGCGCGGTCGGCCGGAATTCCGGATGGAAGCGCGCGAAGCCGTACCAGGCCTCGTCGATGATCACCTTGATGCCCCGCGCGTGCGCCGCCTGGACGATCGGCACCAGGTCGTAGCGCAGGCCGTCGTAGGTGCACGAGGTGAGAATGAGCGCCTGCGCGTCCGGGTGTTTTTTTATTGCGTTCAGCAAGATCTTTTTTGGTACCGGGCCGTACAGCCCGTACTTTCGGTTCAGCGCCGAGTCCAGGTAAATCGGGTTCGCTCCGGAAAGGACAACGCCGTGGTGCACGCTCTTGTGACAGTTGCGGTCGAGGAGCAGCTTCTCGCCCGGCGCCAGCAGGGTCTGGAAGATGACTTTGTTGGCGGTCGAGGTGCCGTTGGTGGCGAAGTAGGTGCGGCGCGCGCCGAAAGCCTTGGCGGCCATCGCCTGCGCCTCCGCGATCACCCCTTTCGGCTCCATCAGCGAGTCGAGCATCGGCACCGACACCGAGAGGTCGGCGTCGAACACGTGCTCGCCCATGAACTCGTAGAAGTCGTTCACCCAGGGGCTGCCGCGCAGCGACTCGCCCGAGGAGTGCCCGGGCGTGTGCCACTGGTCCTTCGCCATCCAGACGTAGTTCTTCAGCTGGTCGTAGAAGGGCGTGCGCGCCCGCTCCTGGATCTGCGCGTTGAGGATGCGGTAGATGCCGCGGTAGTCGCGTTCCTCGCGATAGAAATAGCCGTCGACCGATTCGGTGAACAGCTTGTCGACCACGTCGTCCTCTTTTTCCTGCGCGATCAGGATGTAGACGTCGAGCTCGGGGCGAAAGCGCGTAATCCGCTGCACCAGCTCAAGGGCGGACATCTGCAATTTCTTTTTGGAAGAACCATTCTTGGAAAGGGTGTACAGCCTGTCATCCACCAGCACCGCCTGCAGATCGCGGTCGGACTCGATCAGCGCGAGCGCTTCCTTTGCCGTGGTGACGCCGACGAAACCGATCCCTAGCGGGTTATCGAGCGAGCGCGCCGCCGCGTTCAGCCCCTTCACGAACTCGCGCAGCACGAGGTGCTCGTCGTTGATTACAAGAATTCTGCTCGAGGGCTTGGCCATCAGGGGTTGTAACTATAATGACGAATGCCCGGCCAGGGGGACCAGAGCGGAATCGTCGAATTCGTCATCCAGGGCGTCACGCTCGACGGCAAGCCGTTCCGGCCCAGCGACTGGGCAGAGCGCCTGTGCGGCGTGATGTCGGCGTTCGGCGGCGATCACCGCATGCAGTATTCGCCGTTCGTCCATCCGGTCACGGCGAACGGCGTGCGCTGCGTGATCGTGGACGTGCGGCTGGAGGAGGTCGAGCCGATGGCGTACCGGTTTCTTATGAGCTTCGCGAAGGACAACGACCTGCGCACACGCGACGGCCGCATCGCGGAGCGCAGCAAGCTCGCGGAAATGCAGCGTGTGGGGGACACCGCTTGAAAAATGGGGACAGACCCCACAGGAAAATGGGGTCTGTCCCCATTTTTCACGGCCTAGCTGCTACTTCATTCCCTTCAATGCGTGCGCGAGCCGGCTCTTGTGCCGGTCACCGGCGTTGTGGTGCATGACGCCTTTGGCGACCACGCGGTCGATGACGCGCTGCGATTCGCGCAGCGCTTTGGCGGCGCCGTCCTTGTTGCCGGCGGCGACCGCCTTGACGACGTTCTTCATCGCGGTGCGGACTTCGGTGCGCAGGCGCATGTTGTGCGCGCGCAGGCCGATCGCCTGGTGGGCGCGCTTGCGCGCGGATTTGATATTGGCCATGAACGGTAGAGTCCTGAAAAGGGCGCGAATTTTATCATGAACCTGCAGGTGAGCCTTTGAACCTGCTGCGCGCCCTCGCCGCCGTAAGCAGCCTGACCATGGTGAGCCGGGTCCTCGGCTACGTGCGGGATTTCCTGATCGCGCGCATTTTCGGCGCCAGCCTGGCGACCGACGCCTTCTTCGTGGCCTTCAAGATCCCGAACCTGCTGCGGCGGATGTTCGCCGAGGGCGCCTTCTCGCAGGCCTTCGTGCCCGTTCTGTCGGGGTACAAGAACAGGGACACCGAGGAAGACACGCGTGCCCTGATCGACCGGGTGGCGACGCTGTTGTTCCTCGCCCTGGTGGTGACCGCTCTCCTCGGCATGGCTGTGGCGCCGCTCATCGTGTACGTGACCGCGCCGGGCTTCGCCGCCGACCCGCAGAAGTTCGAGCTGACGGCGACGATGCTGCGCATCACCTTCCCGTACATCGCATTCATCTCGCTCGTGGCGCTTGCGGCCGGAATCCTGAACACCTGGAACCGTTTTTCGGTGCCGGCGATAACCCCCGCACTGCTCAATCTCTGTTTCATCGTGGGCGCGGTTTTCTTCGCCGAGCGCTTCGATCGGCCCGTCATGGTGCTGGCGTGGGCCGTGTTTATTGGAGGCGCGCTGCAGCTCGCCTTCCAGGTCCCGTTTCTCGCGAGACTTGGCCTCATGCCGCGCTGGCGGCTCGACTTCTCGCACCCCGGCGTGCGCCGCGTCCTTACGCTCATGGCGCCGGCGGCCTTCGGTGTTTCGGTGAGCCAGGTGTCCCTGCTGATCAACCAGATCTTCGCCTCCTACCTCACGACCGGCAGCATTTCCTGGCTCTATTACGCAGATCGGCTCATGGAGTTGCCGTCGGGTGTTCTCGGGGTGGCGCTCGGCACCATTCTGCTTCCCAGCCTGTCCAAATACCATGCTGCAGGGGACCAGCCCGAATACTCCCGCCTGCTCGATTGGGGATTGCGCATGACGGTGCTGCTCGCGTTGCCGAGCGCCGCCGCGCTCGCCGTGCTGGCTCTGCCGCTGATCTCGACGCTCTTTCACTACGGCCGCTTCACCGGACACGACGCCTTTATGACGCAGCAGGCGGCCGCCGCCTATAGCGTCGGATTGGTCGGCATCATCCTCGTGAAGATCCTCGCACCGGGCTTCTATGCGAGGCAGAATGTCGTCACGCCCGTGAAGATCGGCATCTTCACTTTGTTCGCCACCCAGGCGATGAACCTCGTGCTCGTGGGTCCGTTCAAGCACGCCGGCCTTGCGCTGGCCATCGGTCTGGGCGCTTGCCTCAATGCCGGGTTGCTGTATTTCCACCTGAGAAAGAACGACGTCTACGCGCCGCAGCCCGGTTGGCCGGTGTTTCTGCTGAAGGTTGCCGCTTCAGTCGGGGTTATGGCGGTCGTGCTCTTCACCACCATGGGCGAGGCGAGCTGGTGGCTGGACAGTTCGTGGCAGCTCAAGCTGCCCGCGATTCTCGGCCTGGTGCTGCTCGGAACGGCGGTCTACGGCGCCTGCCTTGCCGCGTTCGGTTTCCGGCCGCGCGATTTTTCGCGGAAGGGCGCCGCGTGACCGCCTCGCTTCAGACGTTCGAGAAAATTCTTTCCGAAAAAGAAGAAAAAATAGACCTGGCACGCGCCTGCCTGTTGATCGCGCAGGACGCGTATCCCGGGCTCGACGTCGAGCGCTATATGGGCGAGATCGAGAGCCTCGCGTTGCGCCTGCGCACCCGCCTCAAGAACGTCGGCGGCGTCGAGGAGCGCGTAATCGCGCTCAACGAATTCCTGTACGAAGACCTCGGCTACTGGGGCAATACCGACGACTACTACGATCCGCGCAACAGCTACCTGAACGAGGTCATCGACCGCAAGACCGGAATTCCGATCACGCTCGCGATCCTCTACATGGAAATCGGGCGCCGCATCGGCCTGCCGCTGGAGGGGGTTTCTTTTCCGGGGCACTTCCTGGTGCGCCTGCGGCTGCGCGGCGGGGTGCTGATTTTCGATCCTTTCTCGGGCGGCGCGCCGCAGTCCGAGCCGGAGCTGCGCCAGCGCCTGCAGCGCGTGATCCCCGAAGGCATCGCCGCCGATGTGTCGGTGGCCGAGCTGCCGCTCGAGCAGTTTCTCGAGCCGGCGTCCAACCGCCAGATCCTGGCGCGCGTGCTGCGCAATCTCAAGGGGATTTATCGCGAGTCCGACAAGCCCGAGCGCCTGCTCCAGGTGCTCGACCGGATGCTGGTGGTCTCGCCCGACGCCGCGGCCGAGCTGCGCGACCGCGGCTTCGTCTACCAGCGCCTGGAATGCTGGCGTCCGGCGTTGAAGGATCTCACCGACTACCTCGATCGCGATCCCGAGGCCGCCGACGTCGACGTGGTGCGCGCCGCGCTGGTGGAGCTGTCGGTGCGCTGCGCCAGGCTGAATTAGCCTACAATCAAGTTTCAAGCTTATTCTTTTTTTGTCGATCAAATTCCTTTAAGGAGGGGAAGGGCAATGCAACGCAGATCATTTCTGAAGAGAGCGGCCGCGGGCGTCGCCGCCGGCGCCGTAGCAGCGCCGGCCATCGCGCAATCGCAGCCGAGCGTCCAGTGGCGCCTCGCGGCGAGCTGGCCGAAGAGCCTCGACACGCTGTTCGGCGGGCCCGAGCTGATGGCGAAGCGCGTCGCCGAGATCACCGACAACAAATTCCAGATTCGCGTTTTCGCCGCCGGCGAGATCGTCCCGGCGCTGCAGGTGCTGGATGAAGGAGCACGGCTGCATCGCGCTGCTCGCCGGCAACACCGGCTGCCAGATGGGCGGCTGGTGGCGCAAGGAAATCAAGACGGTCGCCGACATGAAGGGCATCAAGATGCGCATCGGCGGCATGGCCGGCTTGATCATGGCCAAGCTCGGCGTGGTGCCGCAGCAGCTCGGCGCGCCCGACATCTACCCGGCATTGGAGAAGGGAACGATCGACGCGGCCGAGTGGGTCGGCCCGTATGACGACGAGAAGCTCGGCTTCAACAAGGTCGCCAAGTTCTACTACTACCCGGGCTTCTGGGAAGGCGGCCCGATGGTGATGACGCTGGTCAACGAGAAAAAATGGAACGAGCTGCCCAAGCAGTACCAGTCTGCGCTGCAGACCGCCTGCGGTGAGGTGAATTCCTGGATGCCGGCAAAATACGACGCGCAGAATCCCCCGGCATTGCGCCGCCTGCTCGCCAGCGGCACGCTGCTGAAGCCGTTCCCGCGCGCGGTGATGGAAGCGGCGGAGAAGGCTTCCTACGAGGTGTACGACGAGATGAGCGCGAAGAGCGCGCACTTCAAGCGCATCTACCCCGAGTGGAAGAAATTCCGCGACGAGCAGTTCCTGTGGTTCCGCGTCGCCGAGCAGACCTACGACAACTACAGCTTCAATTCCAAGATCGGCGCCCCGAAGTAGATTCTCGCAACGTCGACGAAAAACCCCGCCACGGCGGGGTTTTTTTTATTTCCTGGGCGTGCTGAAGTCGGGCGGCGGCGCCGCAGTTTCCTCGTCTTCGCTCTTGCGGTCGAAATCCGTCTTCGGGATCTCGATCTGGAATTTGATCGGATCCACGCTCGAGGGCTTGTCGAGGAAGGCGGTGACCAGCTGCGGGAATGCGATCACGATGCCGACCATGATGAGTTGCAGCACGACCCACGGGATCGCGCCCCAGTAGATCGCCGAGCTCTTGATTTCCTTCGGCGCGATGCCGCGCAGGTAGAACAGCGCGAAGCCGAACGGCGGGTGCATGAACGAG
>WNFI01173772.1_pt1 | contig 106068 bp, 162 predicted proteins | sample 5400471 | NCBI WGS metagenome assembly WNFI01 (sample SAMN13153348, study PRJNA577476) | soil metagenome | isolation source: 100 cm saprolite on Douglas fir-dominated hillslope | place: USA:California | collected 2013-09-17 | reverse complement strand
AAAACCAAGATGTATATATGGAAGGCTGCGACTGTCATGTACTTGCAGGCAACGTTACTGAGACAGACACAATGCTACTTATAGAAAACACACAGAATTTATGAAATCAATTATATCCTTGAGACTATAACCAGAGATAGGCGTAAGAAAGATTAATATGCAATACAGAATTTCAGTCACAGTCATTGGTATCTTTGAAACAGACGAAACAGATATAGAAAAAGTAAAAAAGACAATAATAGATCAGGCACAAACAGAATCAGAGATTGAACAAGTTATCATTAATGAAGTAAGACCATTGTGAGGGGAGGTGATAAGATGAAGAAAAGTAAACTTAATAAAATGAGTTTAATTGAATTGGCGCTTTTTGGAAAGATCAAAGAGACAAAAAGGCGCAAATCACTGGCACAAGTCTTAACAGACCTAGCAAGTAAGGAGTTTATTGAAAAGGGAAGAGTTGATCCATTAGTTGAGATCATGCAGAAAGAAGAAATAAAAGGCGCAAGAGCCAGTATTAAGAAACTAAGAGAGGAATTGACAAGCAAAGTGTTACAAGCGAGTAAATAGTTTCTTGTGTGTGACCATTAGTTAATAGTGGTCACAACAGAGGAAGCAATATGCTTTTATTCAATAAATATGCGCTTATTATTACATACAATGCGTATATTGTTATTAAACAAGTAGCACAAATTAATATGGCAGCTTTTACAAAAGATTATTCTATACCACAATTAAAGAGTTTGAAAGTCATAATAAGTATTGAAGAATCAGTGTACTTATGGCGTACTCTTAGTAAGGAATTAAAAAGAAATCAACGCTTACTCAGACACACACAGCAATATGTACAGCCTCCATATAAAGAACAACGTATCAAGCATTTCGCTAAACAATTAATGCACGCTCGTAGTATTATGACTTCTCTTGAAGTTGCAATAATGGATGTTAAGAACATTAAGAAATTGGAAAGGTTTGATACAGTAAATCATATTGACAATAGTGAATAAAGATGATACACTCTTTATAGACATATGAAAGCAACAACATTATTAGAAGAACTAGCAAAAGAGTTAGAAAAAGAACGTCAACAGATAGCTAAACTGCCTGATAGAGATGAATTTCAGAATATGGCAAAATGTGCAGCCCAAAATAGGTTACAGATTAAACTTGCTGTATTGGGAAGAGCATTAGAAATACTTAAGAAAGGACTTAGTAACTAATATGTACGCATTATTTAGAGGCAACCCGCGAGTTAATAAGAGCGCTGTAAGAATTCAAACATATAAAACATATGCACAAGCCGAATCAGATATAGCAGCAAGACGCAAGTTAGTTGAGCTATGTGGATTAAATGTACATTTGCGTACTAGTAATTGGTACATAAGTGAAGTAGGTGAATGATTATGGACAAGACTATAAATAACATTGATGAACTGTTACTGGAAGATGAATTGACAAGCGTAGATTTTGAAGATGAGAGTGCAGTAAGACGCTTTAAACTAAGTGAAGATGAAGCAACGGCAATAGGCACGTTTGCTAACTAAGATAGGGGTGTGGTTTCACGCTTACAAGACCATAAATCGTTGATCTCTGGGAAATCAACAGCCTCTAACCAAACAGACGTAGAGAGAATTTGACTCGGCATTGGGTTCTCTCTACAACGGACTTGATCGGAAGTAGGATTGTCTACCTTTTGGGCAGGGAGGATCACAGACAGCCTGCGAGTTCGATTCTCGCCAAGTCCACTAGGGTTAAGGTATCTCAATTTACTAGAGAGTGGAATCTAGATATAAAAGTTACATAACCAAGATGCAGGAGTATCACCTGCCCTTACCCAACGTACTATATATGAAAACACAAAAACAATTACTTGAAGAACATCGAAAACTCTTAGATGATAAATTCCATAGAGATTATCCAAATGGACAATTTGTATTACAGTTTAATCATTATACAGCGTTACATCTTAATCTAAGAAGAAGGACATCTCATTGCTCATACAAAGGTATAGGAGTAATAACAAGAAAGCCCTATGATAGGATTGATACTGGCATATATGACAATCCATACCAAAACAGCTCTTTTGGTAAAGTATATTACTACAAAACAATTGATGCACTTGTAAAAGGAGCACAAAAGAAAGATGTACCCCAAGCGCTTATTAATGCTTTTGTAGAAAAATGTAAATCAAGATGAATGAGCAACTATCTATCATTGACACAGCAAAGTATTGTAGAGATTGCAGACGAGCAAGAGATGTAAAACCAAAGGGATTTTTTACATGTGCAAAGTGTGGGACTAATTGGTTTACTGAGTAACTATGAAACACATCTATAAAATAGGCATTGAACTTGAAGGATATATTCATAAAGACAATTTCCAACCCTTTCATGATCAAGTTGCTAAATTTCCTTATCGCATAGATAATGATGCATCAATACGTGTAAGTTCTTACAGTCAACGAGGAGTTGAAATAAAACCTCTCCATGGTCTATCTGCTACTCAAATATATCGTAGTATCCCTTCTATCTGTCAATATATGAAAAAATATGACGTTAAAGTTAATGAAACTTGCGGCTTTCATTTACATCTAAGTCATAAGAAACTACACAGTCCTTATACCCTTAGACGATTACTTAAGTTATGGCTTGCCATTGAAGATATACTTGTTGCTACACAACCTATTTCAAGACATAAGAATAGATTTTGTCATAGATTACTTAAGGGATATGCAAATGGAGATACACTCAAGGTTCCTAATGATTATAGTGCAAGAAAGAGTTATGTAGGTTTAAGAGATCGTTATCAAACAATTAATCTACATGCACTTTATGGACATGGAACTATTGAGACACGACTACACGCTGGTACTACTGATGCGAAAACTATATTAAATTGGATAAGACTTATTACCTCTATATATGACTATGCGCTTAGTCCTTTTTATGATCCAAAAAAGATACAAACGTTATTTGAAATGCCTATATCAGATAAAAAGATAAAAGCAGCATATGATTTACTTGCTTTACCGGAAAAACTTCAACTATATTTTACAACACGTATTGATAAGCAAAAATTTCGTACTCTCTCTTATGAAAGCAAAGCAGCGATCACTGTGCGGAAGATTGATAAAATAAGAAAACAATTACAAGCCCAAAAAGCCAAACTAGATTTAAAGCTTAAGAAGATTGAAAGCGAAAACTATAGAGAGATAAGTATTATTAACAACTTATGAAACAATTACAAGAAGGATATTACATAGATATGGGTGGATACTCCTCCCAAATAGTAGAGTTAACAAACAAGTTTATAATTCTCAAAGATAATAACTTACTATACGGTGAATGTCGTATATATCCACGAAAAGATATAGAACGCCACATCGAAAGTGGAAAATTGCTTGTACTAAGTGATGATAAACTATACTTATTCGTATATGGAACTTTAAAAAAAGGTGAATCTCTTCATGACCTGCTTGAAGGAGCTATTTATCTAGGTGATGATACTGTAAAAGGTAAATTATATACCAATGGATCATACCCCTATATGTTTAAAGGCAATAAGAATGTACCAGGAGAAGTGTATGAAGTAACACCTAATATTTATTTACCTATTCATAGAATAGAACATGGCTCAGGTTATATAGCAGAAAAAGTTAAAACAGCAAAAGGGAAACAAGTACTTGCCTTTTATGCAAAAGACACAATTAACAAAGAATACTTAGAAGAAATTGACGTATTTTGATGTATTTAGTCATATTGATAAATATGAGTCAATATGTTATAAATAAGGAGGATTAAGACAAGATTATGCCAAGAAGCACATCTACCACAACTAGAAGACGCCCAATAAGAACACGTACTACAGGGAATAGACCACCTAGACTAACAATTGACGCTCTACAAGAAATAGTTAGAGCAAACATAGAACAAAGTGAACCAACAACAGTAGGAATACCACCCTCTCAATCAGAAAATCCCCAGGAAGTAGAACTTACAAGAGCACAAATCTTAGATACAATAACTGTAGCTTCACCTACTCCAAGAATACAGCCATCTAATCAACCTACTGGTATTGCTGCTATACTTGATAATCCAAGAATCTCTGAAGGCTCCTCACATCATCCACAAGTAACATCTACTATACCAAATCCTCCATCTCAATTAAGAGATGACGGCTTACGCCACGAATTTCCATCTATAGAATCTATACACCCACCACAAATTACATCTACTTGTGGAATAGAAGGTTGTAACGAGCCACCAGGACACCTACATGCAAACGTGTTAGATCATTCATCTCAATTATCAGAACCAACTCATCAAGCTACTAATATTATATGCAATGATTGTAGTCAAAGTGTTCCTGTAGAAACAACAAGCTTTGTAAATGGTTTACCATATTGTGCAAGTTGCTATAATCAAAACTTTAGAGCATGTCATGTGTGTCATGAAATGCAAAGCTTTACTAATGGTATGTTTAGTGAAAATGGTAATCATTTTTATTGTACAAGTTGTATTGAAAATGGCAATGGGTATATTTGTGAACGTTGCCAAAGTCTTTTTGAGGGTACACCACAAACAATTCATGGTGACTCATTTTGTAGTGATTGCTATGACGAACAAATCTTTTTTTGTGATGAGTGTGAAAACACAACAAGTAGAAGCGAAAGACAATATCATGAAGAATGTGACCAAGAATTTTGTGATGATTGTATTGGTAATCATAATTGTGAAACTTCAAATGAAAGGAGGGAGGATCAGCAACTACGAGCAACACCTGCAAATGTCTTCTTGAAAGGCCAAGTAGCAGGTTGCAGAATCATTACTCATTCTCGTTTCGTGGGTATTGAGATTGAAGCAGAGAGAGGTAAAGCAGAATACCTTTACAAGGTACTTCCCAAAGAAGTAGGTATTTCTGGTGATGGCTCTTTGCATGATCGCGGAATTGAAATACAAACTTGCCCCGCATCACTTTCAAAACTAGAACAGTTAGTTCAAGATACCTGTAGAGCTATTAAATCACAGGGATTCAAAGGCACGAAAGCATGTGGACTTCATGTACACGCAGACGCAAGAGACTTTAGGACTGACTATGCGAAAATTGTGCAAGTCATCAAAGTTTTCTACGCTTGTGAGGACTTATTATACTCAATGCTACCTCCCTCTAGGTGGGGTCAACATTATTGCCAGCGCTTATCTAAGAACTATCTATATAAAAACTTTAGCAAAAAGACAACACAGAAGAAATTTGATCTTGAATGGTACAAAATTACAGACCAAATGAATCTTGAGCGAGAGAAAAGACGAAAGTATAATGAAACACGCTATTATGGATTAAACGTTCATTCAATATTTTACCGAGGAACAGTAGAATTCAGATATCATAGTGGTACTATAGAACCAAATAAGATACTATATTGGACACAAATTGTACTTAGTATGCTTGAGTATGCGCTTACTAAGTACGATGAAAAGTGGGTACAAAAAATGTTTGACACTCAAACAAGTATTGATAAATTTCAAGAGTGGAGCAAAGTTATGGAGTTTAGGAATGATCTTATGAATTATATACGAGCACGAACTACTCAATTCAATCCTGATTATACTGTGAAGTTTAACAAAGGCAAAGCACAACGAATTCAAGATCGCAAAACAATTAATGCCAAAAAGAAATTACTCAAAACTACAATGGAATCATTCAGAGAAGGAGCAACCAAAGAACTAACAGAAAAGTTTTTACTTCAAATGGCAGAAAATGATATTGGAAGTCGTTACTTCAAGGAAGAAGTAGTAAAATTAATGAGAAGGTTAGCACTCCAAAAACTTGGTAACACCTTTGATAACGTACCTGTAGATGGAGGATTTATGGAAGACAATGAAATTGCAGTCATTCAGAGATGGATACATCAAGGAATGGAATTAGCACGTAACAACGCAGATCGTAACAGTGAACAGGCAGATTTTGAGGAGTGAGTTATTCAGTATATCCACTGTTTAACTTGCGAATTTCAAGATACAAACTATGACGAATATTATTTTCAATCAATCTATGGCTATCAGACCACTTAACTCCTTGATTACCAACTCTTGCAATCATTTTTCGCAAAACTCTTGCTTGCTCACGCTTTACAATGAGATATGGTTCAATAAAGTCAAGAATTTTCAAGCAATTCCTACCAGTAACTCGGATAGTATACAAGGTTTTCTTTCTATTCTTATCAAATCTATTGTACACACATCCTCCCATGCCAAAAAATTCTCTCAAAGTATCAATAAGTTCTTTATGAGTATTAAAAATCTCTATCATGGGTCTATAATGCGACCACGCATCAGTTTTCTTTGCTTTAAAACATCGAATACCAAGTGTGCCTTCGCCATCTACAATACCAGCAACATAAGCAGGAAGCAATTTAGTCATATTAATGTGTGTAACACAACTATACATAAGTTGTCAAGAGAGGGGGTGTATGTCTTATCTGTGGCCTCGCTGGGTATATAACCCATAAAGATGTAAAACTAACTCCAACGCAGAAAGAGCAAAGACTAGGAGTAATCAAGGGTCTTATGCTAGCTATGCAAGATCGAGGAATTTCTAGTGCTGGTGTAGTTGGTATTAATGATAAAAATGAATACATGATTTGCAAGAAAGCAGTTAGTGCAAGAGGTCTTATTGGGACTGATGTTTTCAAGGAGTTCGTTAAAATTAACCCTCGTATATGGATTGGACATACACGCGCACCAACTACAGGTGATGTAACAGATGAAAATGCACATCCATTTCATAAAGGACGAATAATAGGCGCACACAATGGTCATGTATCAAATTACAAAATGCTTGATGAAGCTGCAAAAGTAGATAGTGAAGCAATATTTACAACACTTGATAAATATGAAAATGACTACAAGAAGTCAATGAGAGAACTTAAAGGTGCATTTGCTATTACTTGGATAGATTTAGAGAACCCCGATAAAGTATTTCTTGGACGAGGTAGTAATCCTTTGTCAATCGTTAAAGTACCAGAAATTCAAACTTACTTTTGGGCTTCTACTTTCTTTGCAGTTCAATCTGTGGTTGGCGCAGTCTTTAATATTGAGAATAAAACAATATGGTCGCCAAAAGAGAACTTTGTATATGAGTTCAGTCTTGATTTTAAGATTAAGAAAACTGCAATAGAGTTTAAGCCCAAAGACGAATATAGTAGATACTATGAAGAAGAAAATTATAGTAGCTACATAAAAGATCATGAATCAGTTAGTAAGTCTGATACAAGTGCTTGTGACTTGGAAAAAAAAACATTCCAGGGCAACAAGTTTGAGAGAGGCAATAGTCAAACGGATCTTTTACCGGCACGTACATTGACTTCCAAAGAGATCATAGAAATAACCAATAGTGAAACCTATGAACTAGACTTCAATGATGTTGAGCGTTTTGAGCAGATGGATATGCTAACTTCACGCGATCTACTCGAAATTCAAGCTGGGCTTGATGAAGGGTGCAGAATGTGTGACAGTCCATTTGATCTTGATAATGATATGTTTCTTTTCTGGTCTCCACAAGAACGCGTTGTTATTTGTAGGTTTTGTTATCAAACACTAGAAGATAGAGCAATATTACCTATTGAAATAGATTATTTACTTACACTAATTGAAGATATTGAAGACTACGAAGAACAATTCACAAAACTACAACAGGAAGGTTTTTATAAATGAGTGATGATTGTGAAATAAAAGAAGCTGATACTATTGTTGCTATGCAAATCCTTAGAAATACTTATAACATTGATGTGTATAAGTTTACAAAAGAGCAATTAACTAATATGATAGAGTTATTACAAGTAGCAATAATCAATAGAGATATATAAAAAGATGAATAACTAATATGGCAATTATCCTGTCAATTAAATCCAAGACTGCTCGCTTACTCAAAAAAGAATGCAAAATTCCTCTTATTCGTGATACTAACATTGATTACATCGAAGGAGCACCAGATTTATTAATTCGCTGGGGGAGTCGCAAGTCACTTCCTATTACTTTTCAAAGAGTTCTTAACAAGCCAGAAGCCATCAAAAAAGCAAGCAATAAGGCAGAATGCCGTAAACTTCTTACAAGTAAACGAATACCAGTACCAGCACCTAGTGAAACTGAATTCCCTGTTATTGGAAGACCTGCCAAGCATAAGGCAGGTAGTGGATTCTTCGTATGTAATAACGAACAGGAAATTATCAATGCAAAAATCAATGGCGCAGTCTATTTCTCAAAGTTCTATCCAAAAACCAAAGAATATAGAGTACATGTAGCAGGTGATAAAACACTTCTTGTTTCTGTTAAAGAGGGAGATACAACTAAGATGATATGGAATAAGCGCTTAAGCAACTTTAATTTCAGACACATGCATAGGTCTGAATGGTTAGAAAATGAGGACTTATTTTATATGGTAAGGCTCGCTAAGAAAGCAATCAGAGTCATAGGGCTTGATTTTGGAGCAGTTGATGTACTCGCCTTTCCCATTGATCAAAGTTTACCAAAGTTTGTTGTGTGCGAAGTTAATACAACCCCCGCTCTTTCTCCATTAGCGATTAGTAAATATGTTAAGTATTTTAATAAAGTACTTGACAAAAGTGAATAAGTATGATACAATATAAATATGATAAAACGATATAGAATCATTATTGAAGTAGACGTTGATAAATTAAAGAAAGCAGTACAGGATCACAAACTTTCTATCATAGAAGGGATTAAGAGAGAATTGGGATGGGCAGAACAAGCAGGTATTACGCTTGAGGAGATACAGGAAGATATATGAATTGCAAGAAATGTAAAATCACACTTATCCTTATATTTATTGTCTTGATAGCAATCTTAATAGCGATAGGATATGTAGTTATTCATTATAAACCTTACGTGTATAAGCAAGTTGCTCCTATTCATCGCACAATATGATAACGTATATTTACTGGACAGACTTAACATTTCAAAAACAACAAGAACTTATTATGTTCTTAGCAGATGCAATGCTAGAACAACCTGAATATTATACTAATTATGATAGAGAAGAAATCGAACAACAGGCTGAAAAGCAGTTAAGCACAGTAATTCGCGCAATACCAGTAGAAATAAGTATTGACAAAAGTGAATAAGTATGATACAATCAACCACAGAAACACATTGCGAGACAGATTTTGATAAAGAGACAGGACAAACATTCTGTTTGTCTCACCAAGCATTTGTTTGTCGAGGATGTGATAAGGAGTTTGAACCACAAACTGATTATGACACAACATGTTTAGATTGTACAATAATAGCAGGTAAAAGCGAACGAATACCAAACTAATTATGAATGATAATAGGATAAGCGAAACAGCTATAGAGTTTCTTAAAGAGTCAAATAACATTGAGGGAGTATGGGATGATGATAGCCTCATACAAGCTGTGTTCGCTTGGAACTATATTCTAGCTCATAAAGAACTCACAACATCAAATATTCTCAAAACTCATAAGATACTTATGCTACATCAAAACATAAGACCAAATGAGAAGGGATATTTCAGAACAGTCGATATAGGACTTAGTAAAAATGGCGTAATAATCAAACAATTTCCTCACCCCAAGACAGTTCAAGAAAGTATGCAACAGTGGATTATTAATGCGAATGATGTAATAAAGAATGGAAAGAAGGAAGACAAGAAGTATCTAGCAAGTCTTACTGAAAGACAACATGTTACTTATGAAGGCATACATCCCTTCATTGATGGTAATGGACGAACAGGTAGAATCTTTTGGAACTGGCAAAAAGTAAAACTAGGACTTGATATAACAATCATTGCACTTGCAGAACGAGAGAAGTATTACGAGTTATTTAGATAATATGAATAAAGATCAATTTGCTTGGTTATTCAGTCTGAATGTAGGTATCTTAGTATTCGTACTATTACATACATTTATTGTAGACAAAACAGTAGTAAAGCAGGGGACAAAATATATTAATCCTAAAACAGTTTATAGTCAAGCAGATGTTAAAACCACTGAAATGGGTATTAAGCAATTGAGTGATCTCTGTCCTCCAGACAAAGCAACTCACATTACACTTGATTTTATACCAGATGGCAAGTCAGCCGTAGAATGCAACTAATATGAACAGAATAGAATTTGTTTGCTTAATCACTATTAACATACTTGCTCTCATCTTGTTTCTAGCACACACTTACAGTATTCCTGTAAGATACGTTGATAAACCAGTTGACAAGATAGTCTACAAAGACAAAGTTATTAGAGATTGTACAAACACAGTTACAAAGACTATCAAGCAGAATTATTGTAGCTATTCAGACAAATTAAATGCAGTTAGAGAAGCTTGTGGTGAACACTTAAACAATGGAGTTCAATCATATAAACTAGGATCAGATGGACAACCTATTTTTACCTGCAATCACTAATATGGACACGATACAGTACTTACCTTTATATATCATACTTACTTTAAGTATGGCACAAATTCTTTTTCTGTTTGGAAAAGAGCTACAAAAACAAGCAGCAGAACAGAAGCGAATAGGAGAGAAGGTAAAAGTAGATTTATCATATCTAGTACAACAAGGCCATAAAAGAGAAAGTTTTCCCGATGATAATGGAGTTATTGATAGCTTTTTCAAAAATAGTAATAATGAAAAATGGGTATACGTCCGAATGAATTACACAACAGATTATGGCACTTATCAAAGGAGTAATACAAGCAGATTTTCAATGCCTATCGAATACATATCACCATTAAATGAAAAAAAGCAAGAAGGAGGTGAGGAGAAGAACGTGTCACAGAAGACAAAGACTATAAGAAGATTCCCTAGAATTTTCAAGTACGCAATACTGACAGCATTAACAGTGCTTGTGTGGAAGGTTGTGCTTAATGCAGACCACATTGTGAGCTTCATTTATAGTACCTACTTCTTACACAAATAACCTATGGGTAAACTTGAAAAAGAAATAGAAGGCATAGCAGGTAAAGCTGAACGAATGGTAGATGACTTCGTTGTATATGCTAAGAAGCACAAGAAGCTCATCATCACATTGATTGTTATTTACTTAGCAAGTAAATACTTCTTTGGAGATGAAGAAGACGAGGAGGAATAAAACCTTCCTCTCTTTTCCAGAGGGTATAAGATAAAGCAAACCCTTTCTTATACCCTTTCGTAAGGAATACATGAAACAAAGAAAAGCAAAAATCACATTACAACTCAAAGGAAAAAAGTTAGACATGGAATTAAAAGGAACAGGTGAAGATCTTTTACTTCTTCTTGTTAACTGCCTTGATAAACATAACCCTGCTAATAAGACATTTACAGACCTACTTACAGTTGCCATGCAAGAACTTGTACAACATGAGTATAAAGAGCAATTAAGAGAGCAGAAAATTGAAACAGAACTAAGAATGCCTAAGAAAGTGAAAAACTAATGAAACTAAGACCTTATCAAACAGAAACATTACAAGCAATAAGAAAAATGCAAGAAAAGACTAACAAGCAGGTAGTCGTATGGGCAACCGGCCTGGGAAAGACAGTACTTGCCGCACACCTTCTCAAAGAACGCAACGGCATGAACGGATCATGTGGAGGTAAAAAAGCAATGTTTCTTGCTCATCGTGAAGAGCTACTTGAACAAGCTAGTGATAAAATTAGACGAGTTGATCCTTCTTTGTCAGTTGCTATTGAACAAGCAGAACGTAAGACTGCCTGCGAGCAAATAATCGTTGCTAGTGTACCTACACTTGGTCGTAACAATTCAACCCGTATTGAGAAATTCAGACCAGAGGATTTTTCAACCATCATTATTGATGAAGCACATCATGCAAGTGCTTCAAGTTATAAAAACATACTTAGACATTTTGGGGTACTAAAAGGAGGATCAGCAGATTGGAACAAAGAAATACTTCTACTTGGTATTACTGCAACCCCTAACAGAATGGATAATGAGGGAATAGATCAGATTTTTGATGAAACAGTTTATTCGTATGGCATACTTGAAGGTATACAAAATGGATGGCTTTCACGTATTAGAGCATTTAGAGTAGATACCAAAACGGATCTTAATTATGTTCACACGCAAGCAGGGGATTTTGCAGTCAATGAGTTAGCAGCCGAAGTAAACAATCGAGCTCGCAACCAACTTATTGTCAAAACATATCAAGATCTCCTTAATGGTAAACAAGCACTTGTATTTGCAGTCAATATTTATCATGCAGTATCACTCAGTAACCAATTTAGAGAAGCGGGTATAAAAGTAGTACATATTATAGGCAGTACAACAAGTGTACAAAGAAGATTGTATCTTGAAAGATTCTATAAGAAAGAAATACAAGTTATGGTCAATTGTATGGTTCTCACAGAAGGTTATGATAATGATACGATAGATGCAATTCTTATGGCACGTCCTACTCAATCAGGTATTTTATATCAACAAATGATAGGTAGAGGAACACGCACTCATACAAACAAACCATTTTTAACTGTTGTAGATTTTGTTGACAATACTACTAAACACTTACTTAAAACTTCTGCTTCCTTACTTGGACTAGAAGGCGCAATCAATTTTCAAGGCAAAGATATACTTGAGAGTAAGGAAGAAATAGATAAGATTCGTGAACTTAATCCTAATTTTGATTTAAACAGAGTTGATATGGATAAAATAAAGTACATAATGGAGGAGATAGACTTACTAGCAGGTCTTGGAGTACCAGAAGAAATAAGGGAAGATGCTAATTTCTCATGGCATAGATTTGGCGTAGACGCATATAGAATTGGAATTGGCGATAACAGATACTTCACAGTATTCAGAACCCTTACAGGGCAGTACAAAGTCACCTACGAGATATATAATACAGCAACTAAACAGACTTACACCGAAGAACTAGGAGAATGTGAGACTCTTAAAGAAGGAATCCAACGAACAGAGACATACATCTTCAATAAACACAAAGACTCACTTAAACTCATTTCAAGAAAAGCAGCATGGCGTGTTGAACCCCCAACACCCAAACAACTTGCCTTTTTGATGCAATTCAAAGGAAAATATAGTATTACACCAGATTTAGTGAAAAATATTGACAAGGGACAGGCAAGTGACTTAATGACAAAGATTATCAATTTGAATATGAAATATGAATAATAACATAAGATTTACTATAGCTGTAGTAATATTACTTTTTGGCTATCCAACAGCCATATTCTTTAACACAGATAGACCTTTATTATATGCAGGCTTTTTAGCTGTGTGTTATATGTTAGCAACTAAGAATGAATAAAATACTTAATCACTCAATTGAACAACAACGCCTTTTCTTTGCACTTTGCAGACAGTATGGTTACAACAAAGAAGAAGCAATGGAACATGCCAGAAAAAGGTACAACAAGGAACATATAGGAGAATTATCTTCTGATGAAATAGGAGCAGTTATTGATTTAATGAAAGACAAAAACAAAGAGAGTGATCCTGTTATAGAGTTTATAGCTTATGATAATGTTAATAAACGAATATTTCGTGTAATGAATATAGATTTATGGGAAGATGGCGTCAATGAAGTTACTGAACAATATGAAATAGACGGCAAAGGATCAAATTTTACAGACAAACATATCACTATCTTACAATTTACAGGTAAGCGTGACTACTTTGGCGCAAAACTCTATCGCTCTGACGTCTTTGAAGATCGTAACAAAGAACAATGGATGGTTGAATGGAGTAATAAATACTATGCCTGGATTGTCTATAACGTACAAACAGATCAAATCAAATTCCTCCATACATTTAGTATCGTTAAGAAAATAGGCAATGTATATACAGGCGTGAAAGGAGGTGAGAAAAATGGGTAAAATGAAACATTACACCCCTAAAGAAATAGCTCAGGTATTAAGAGCTAACGCTAGTAATACTCCAGTTCGTGAAATAGCTAATGAACTAGGAAGAACTACTGGCGGTATCAATATGCTTTTATGGCATTTTGAAACTTTCAAGAAGGGTAAGTGGAAAAATCATATGTCAAATTCATGGAAGAAAGCCTTCAAGCAATACCTTTCCGCTGATGGTAAAGGAGCTGTTGAAATAAGAGCACAAGTCCATGAAGTCAATAACCAAGATAATCTTCTTGACCAACTAGATTTAGCTTTTGAGAACGTCAAACAATTAACTGTCAAAGTAATTCAGAGTGAAGTTGAAAGACGCAGTAAAGAAGCAAACAAAGAAATTCAAAAAGAGTTATCTGACCTTAGAGAGTTTCGAGAACAAGCAAGAGAAACAAATCTTGCTGCAACTCTTAGACGTAGTTTTATGGAACCATAAAACTTATTTTGTTCTTAATCTAACAAGAGGGAGTATATTTCCAGTATATTCCCTCTTGACAAAATAAGTACATTTCGTATATCGTTCACTAATGGCACTCATCTCTCGCAATCTTAATGAGATTGTTGACCGAAAACAGAGCTTTGTAAATAAGATAGCTGCTAGAATAGCTGACTTTGCTGGTAGTGTACCTTTCGTAATCTTTCATGGAATATGGTTTGGAATATGGGTAGTTATTAATCTAGGATTTACCAAACCCCTTATGGCTCCCTTTGATCCTTTCCCCTTTGGTCTTCTTACTATGGCTGTGTCTCTTGAAGCAATTTTCCTTTCAACCTTCATTATGATAAACCAGAACTTTCAAGATGATAAAAATAGACTTGAAAGTCAATTAGACTTTGAGGTAAACAAAAAAGCGGAACTTGAAATCAATGACATGCAAAAAGATCTAGCAGGTTTACATGAGAAAATGGATAAATTACACGAACATCTTGGAGTTGAGGTATTGACGAAAGAAAAATAGTAAGTAATAATACACAATACATGAGACTACTCTTTGGTAATATATTAATAAAACCCCTTGAAGCAGAAACTACTACATCAACTGGTATATATTTACCAAACACACAACATGACATTATACAAAAAGGAAAGATAGTTGCAATAGGCTCAGGTTCACTTGCGCTTGATGGCTCACCTATACCCATTGAAGTACAACCAGAAGACACAGTGTGTTATGAAACTATTCGTGCAAAAGACATTATGATTGAAGGAGTAGCACATAAAGTAGTAGAACAACGAGATATTATTATGGTCATATGAAAGTCCAAACAGCCTGCGTAGTTTGTCATAAAAGAGCAAAACGAATTCCACTTAGTGAAGAACTAAGTCTCTGTATGAAACACTACCGTATAAGAAAGAGGGAAAATGTCAAAAACTAGAACATCACACACTCCCGAAGAGCGTACTATTTACTGGAAAGAAAGAATGCTAAATTTAATTACTAGTACAAAAGGACAAGTAGATCTTGACTTCATCAACTTAATCTCCAACGTTCATCATGTTAAGCTTGAAGAAGAAAAAATCTTCCTTGCAGTTCAGCATGTCCGAGATTCTTTTAAAGAACTCTATACTGCGATTAATGAAGCACAAGAAAATAAACAAGAAGTAACTACTACCTCCATCGACACTCCACAACCTCCTCAGAAGCCTTACAGTGGCTTTGTAGAAGCCACACAAACAGATGAAGACATCCAAGTGAAACTTAGTTGAAAGGAGGTAGTATGGATATAGAAGGTATGATGAGAGGACTTGATTTAGCAACAACTAAGCAATATCTCACTCTCAAAGAAGCAAAAGACTTTTTACAAAGATTTATTGAAGCCAATATTAGAAGTATTGAGCAAGATGTAGAAGAATTTGAAGAAAGAATAACGTAATGAGCGCAAAAATGATAATTCGAGGGCATGAAGCCCGAAATAAACTCCTTAAAGGAGTATATGAACTTGCAGAAACAGTCATAATCACTCTTGGCCCAAAAGGACGCAATATTGCACTTGACAAAAGATGGTCTGCTCCAACTGTGTTGCATGATGGTGTATCAATTGCAAAAGAGATAGAACTCAAAGATCCGTTTGAAAACATGGGTGCACAACTTGTTAAAGAAGCTGCGGATAAAACCGTTGATCGAGCTGGTGATGGTACTACAACTTCAACTTTACTCGCTTATGCTATAATTAACAAAGGAATGTATCACCTTCAACTAGGTCGCAACCCTATGACCATGAAGAAAGGAATCGAAATGGCAGTTAATTTTCTTGTTGACGAACTTAATAAACTTGCAAAACCTGTTACTACCAAAGAAGAAATTGAACAAGTAGGTACAATATCTTCAGCAGATCACGCAATTGGTAAACTACTAGCAGAAGCTATAGAACGTGTTACTAATAATGGAGTAATCACAGTCGATACAAGTACTGGATTTGAAACAACTATTGAATATAAAGAAGGAGTTGAGTTTGATAAAGGATATCAATCACCTTATTTTGTAAATACCAAAGAAGCAACTGTTGAAATCAATAATCCCCGTATTCTATTTACTGACCTCAAAATAGATAACCCTACAGAACTTGTAGAATGGCTTAATAGTGTATGTCCTCCAGAAGAAAAAGACTTCGTACTAATCGCTGATTCATTTGAAAATCAAGTTCTACCTACACTCATTCGCAATAAAGAAGCAGGAAGACTTAATATCGTTGCAATAGAAGCCCCTGGATTTGGTATTAAGCGTAAATGGTTACTTGAAGATATGGCTATCTTAACAGGAGGTACATTTATTAGCAGAGAAGCAGGACGAATGCTAAAATCTATACAAGCCAGTGAATTAGGTAGAGCTGATAAAGTGTGGTGTGACGTAGATAATACACGAATCATAGGAGGAAAAGGTACAAAAGAAGCAATTACTGGACGTGCTAAGACTGTTAGGCAACAAATGAAACAAACAAAATCAGAGTACGAACAGAAACAAATGCAAGAAAGAATTGCAAAACTTACAGGCGGTGTAGCAATTATTCAAGTTGGAGCTTATTCTGAAACAGAATTAAATGACAAGAAAGAGCGCATTAAAGACGCTGTTGAAGCAACACGTAGTGCGGTTGCAGAAGGCATCATAGCAGGAGGAGGAGCAACGCTCTATAACCTTTCTTCAAAGGTAGTCGCATTGAAAGATCTTGCCATAGATGATGAAGATATACAAGCAGGAATAGAGGTAGTTGCAGAGGCTATTCAAACACCTTATGAAACTTTAATGGCAAATGCTGGGCTTCTAGTAGACGACTTTCCAGTTCCTACCGAAACCCATGGTGTAGATGTAGAAACTGCAAAATATGTAGATCTATTCAAAGAAGGAATTATTGACCCAAAGAAAGTTACAAGACAAGCTTTACAAAATGCTTCTTCTGTTGCTGCAATGATACTTACTACCGAAGGGCTTGTTGCTGAATATTCAGAAGATAAAGAAAAAGCTGAACAAGTTATGTCCTATTCCCCCTATTAACTGCATTACTCTCTAAGTTCTTTCTTACATGTTCTTCTTCCTCCCTATCTAATACTCGGTGAAAGGGACAATCAATACATTCCATAATTAACGCACCATCATGACATTCAAACATTCGGATCGCATGAAAAACTTGACATGAAGTAAGTAATTGGAAAAGCTGCGTGTGCTTCGGGAGAGTTGTTGGTATCATACCAGAACGATAGCAAGAACAGGCAGGTTTGTCAATATCTATATGAGCCGATCAGAGGCTATGCTCCCCTCACCTGACGTTTACAAAACGCCTGCTCTTCTGAATGAGCTACATCGGCTTATGTTGCGGAGCAGGTATCGAAACCTGACTGAAACGTTATGAGCGTTTCGTGCGAACCTTATACTACCCCGCGGTATTATTTTCTCATCGTGTGCAAAGCACAACGAGCAAGAGTTACATTACCCTTAATATCTACTTCTACCTGAACAGAAGGTTTACCACATTTCTCACATGGTGTTTCTGAGGGCGTAATAGCATGTACTGATGACATAGTTTAATCAACTCCTTTCTTAAGCTCCTCCCCCAGGCTCCGCTCCTGGAACTTCATCCTTAACAGGGATGCATTCTACTAATTGAATTAGAGAGGAATATTGAGCGAGATAAGGGAATCGGACCCTCGTCTCCAATCTGGCAGAATGATGTGTTACCATTACACCAATCTCGCATGTGAACTCGGTTGGATTCGAACCAACAACCTAATGCTTAAAGGGCATTTGCTGACTAACCATTGAGCTACGAGTCCTTTTATTATATTCTCTTTGCCATCTACTCTTTCCTTCTCTACACAAATCACATTTACAATATCTATAAGAAGATAAAGTACCGTGAGTTTGACGAGCATCTTTTTGCCCCATATCTATTAAAGTTTTCTTATGATGACAGACCTTACATAATAATTGACATTTATTTATTTCTTGCCAAAATCTCTCTTCCCCAATTGACCATCCTTTAGCTATAGTAAAACCCTTCAATCCTCTATCTTTATGATCAAATTCTAAATTTTCCAAATCTCCACATATGACACACTTACCTCCAAGTGCTTTAATAGCATCTTGTCTGCGAGTATGATACCTTCTAAGCATATATTGTCGCATGTATTTATTACCACTCATACATATATTAAAACATACCTGCTTTAATTTGTCAAGCCCACTAACACTTTTATGATGTCCTCTTTTGAGGTAACACCCACAAAGCGTTTCAACTCTTTGTCATCTTTAAGGATAACAAGAGTCGGAATACTCATAACTCCATACTTATCTCGTATTGATCGCCATTCATCAACATCAATCTTACTGACCTTAATATTCAGCTTCTTTTCCTGCTTCTTTAAATCATCAATTACTGGCTCCATAGTCTTACATGGAGTACACCAGTCTGCATAAAAATCTAATAATTGTATCATATTATTTCCCTTCTTGTGCGCCTCGTACGGGAGTTGAACCCGTTGTTTATTGATTGACAATCAATCGTCGTGACCGTCTGACCCACGAGACATTTGTTCCGCTCTAGGGATTCGAACCCCAATAGACGCGCCCAAAACGCGTCGTCCTACCATTAGACGATTGCGGAGTATGTTACGGAATCTGGATTCGAACCAGAATTCACTCCTTCAGAGGGAGACGTCCTACCTTTAGACGACTCCGTATTATTCTCTCGAATTATCTGCCACTAGAACATACAATCCATGAGATCTATACATTAGCACATCTTGTATCCTATCGTCAATACAAAACCATACATTCCACTTACCTCTAACATTTGCAAGATAGATTTCCTCCTTGACAATATCTGACCTGCGACGATCTCCTGTTCTTCTCATATACAACTCATCGTAATAAACGTTATGCTTCTTAAGCCAAGCTTCAGTAACTTCCCTGTGGCACTCTTCTCTACCTGTAATAAGTATAATCTGCGGACTAATAGTAGTATCCAAAGTTGCTCCAATAATATTATTAACAGGTTCAACTAGAATGTCATCAATTGACTTATTAAAATCATATACGCCTCTATTACTGCGCTTAGCAAGCGTTCCATCAATGTCAATAATTAAACAATTAAGTAATCCGTTCTGTCGAGGTGCCAAAGGAGCTGCTTTCCGCTCTTCAAGTTTATCGATATGCTTCTGATAACGATGCATTTGAGCTGCTAGTTCTTTATTTTGATTCTTGTTTATCTTGATTGGGCTTAACATATTGTTGATACATATTTGTTATAACGCCTTCTCCTACATGAGCTTTTCCTTCTCTTTGTGAATCTCGTCTAATACACTCTGCAAGTGAAGTATTAAATTCCTTAACTTCCACTTCCACATTCACACCATCAATTTTACCTTGGTTGAAATAATTCGCTAAACTTCTTATTGCTTCTTCGTGCTTAAGATACAAGTTTGTATCATCAACAATTACATCATAACCCGCTAAAATACACTCAGTAATAATCTGATCACGCATCTCAACAATGAAAACTTCATTCTGCTTACTCCACAAACTATTATCAAGCATTGCTCGCAAGTCATCTTTATTGACTCTTTTTGTGTTTGGCATCTTCTTTTGATAGTCTCGCGCCCACGTGGTCTTACCACTTGCAGGCAGGCCTTTTAATATTATAATTTTCATACTAGTTGTGCGCGGTTTTCGTGACGCGCCCCACGGTCTTATTACAAGACTATTGGATCAAGAATGTCGGATTCCTCCTCACATCCTCCTCGCCAAGCTCCAACCTTAGCAAAGACTGGTAATCCTGGTTTCAAACCATGTAAGGTAATGCTTCTCACAGGCCATGAACCGCCAGGAATATTATCTTCTCCATAAATCAAATGGTCTTTATCATTTCCATAAACAATTGAAAACTTGTCTACAGATTGTATATCAAACCAAATGAATGTTGCTTCCCCACTGTTACCTAATTTAAACCCATATAAATTGGGTTTATCAAAAGGAATATTGCAAGTTGCCGCTCCTGGTGCATTTGTACTACTTCCCTGGAATGTTGGAGGATTCCCTGGTTGTCCTGGTGTAGGAGTAGCACTAGGTGTTGCTGTTAGCGTAACAGTAGGCGTCACACAGGGTGTTGAAAACACAACAGTTTGTATTTTCTCTATATCTACTATTACTTGCTGTCCGCAAGGTATAGTAGGAGTCGGAGTAGGTTCTTTTTCGAGACAATTCCCCTCTAAATGAACTGTGCCGCTGTTGGTGTTTGTAACGTTATCACTCCATTTTCCTGATACCGTAAGAGTTTTATCTCCCGTAGTATTACCAGAAAAAGACTGAAAACCTGTTATGTGACCAGAAACTCCAATGATATTACCAACCTGAACACCAAAAACTGATGAACTTAATGCCGTAATCTTTTCTGTATGGTTACTTTCAGAGTTAGTAATTGTCCATGTAACAACTTCTCTAGATTGTCCATCAATTTTTACACAAGCCACTTTTCCTGAAACTGTTGAATGATGAGCTAATGCTTGAGGTGTAAAAACCGCAAACATTGGAACTGTCAATAAGACAGCTATAATTCCTATAATTAATTTCTTCATTTACTCACCTCCCCCGTGTTGAGATTCTTCAATAGTTGTTCTTTGTACCATTCTGGAAATTTCTGAACAGATTTTCTCAGAATATCATCAATAAAACACTTGTACAAATGGTTTTTAATGTTCTCAGTTTCTTCTTCCTTAATATCTTCTTGGATCTTCTTGATAAGAAATCCAATATCTCTTGGAGACTGTTCAAGTTTTCCTTGTTCTCTTGCGTGAATAACTGCCTTTTGCCATCTTGCTTCTGCTCTAAAACCTTCTACATAATCTTGTAAAGAGCTTTTTGGTTGTCGTATTTTCCAATCAGCCTCATGTCTTTCTTTGAAAGATTCTCGAACATACTTAGTAAAGAGAGGAAATATTGATCCTCCCAATAAAATAGTTTGATCATAATTCTTAATAACTATTCCCTCAACTATTTCATCCCCCAAGAAACTAGTTGTAGTCTCAATAATTCTTTTGATAAGATCCTCTTTAACATAAGAAACCGCATCTCCCCTCCAGAACTCTGGAATTACTTCAATATCCATGATCTTTGCAAGTTTCTCAAGTCGTTCACGATCCGCATATTTTCCTTTTTCTACTACATCAAATAACACTAAGTGATTAGTGGGAATTCTTCTATACTTTAGCGTATTATGCTTTGGTTTTTGTAAATATTCACAGTAGAAGTAAGTATCTAAAGGTACATGAAATCTTAATCTATCATAGAGAGTTTGTGTATATTCAACTACTTCTTTAAACATTTCAGCATAATTATCTTCTGTTAAGACTGCGCTCTTACTTCGCATCACAACCTGACCATCTTCATTTATGCCAAATGCAAAAAGAGAACCATCTACCTTCTCCTGCATCACAATTGGCCCAACTAACGCATTTTCAGTAAATGCTGATCCAAGAGTTAAAACTTTCCCGTAACTAGGTATTGCTTTCATCTTTTTTACCTCTACCAATAAATATTTCTATACTTCCACATACAGCAAAAGACAATATCCAAAGTGGATCAAGCGGCAATCCATGAAAAACCCAAGCAATAACGCAACCTATTAGCACTGGAAATGGTATAGTAATTTTCATTTTTTAGATTGTATCATATTTATTCACTTTTGTCAAGCAATCTTTCCAAGTGCTCTTAGATATTCTCTAATTTTCTTTCCTTCAAATATATTACGCGTAAGAAGTGGAATAGTAACGGCAGGTATACCAACAATATCAAAACAATCATTTACCCATTCGTTATTACCAACAACCGCCTTTACTTTACCAACTTTATTAATAGTTCTTTTTACCCATGTCATATCATTCGGATTATCATCTAAGTATACAATCTTTTTAATTTTATCCATAGTCCGATTTCTTTTCAAAGCCTTACACAACATATATTCACGCTCTTGAGGAGAAAAAGGATTATCGCTATTAATTACATTAGCACTACCAATACCAATAGTCAAAGAATCAGAAACTCTTAGCGCCTGTTGGATTAGATAAAGATGCCCATAATGAAGAGGTTGAAAGCGACCTACAACAACTGTGTGGTCGTAATGTCCGGTAAGTTCAGGCTCAGGAATTGTTTGATCTAAGAGGGGATGTGTAAAAATATCCAGATAATCTAGGTGAGAAAAAGTTTCTTGTCTTGAAGTAGGTTTTTCTTTCATATACACAAATATTCATCTAGCCGCAAAAATAAAACAGAAGCTTGTGGATCATAAGAAGACAATATTTTATCAGGCCTTATCCATACAGCTCTTGCACTTGCCTCTAACTGAGATCCGTCACCTAAAATCTCTCCTTGTTCTTGATCAGTTAAATCTACTGAAAATAGGTGATAAATAGTATCAGAAGATTTACTTGCATAACTAACTCCTAAATCAATTAAAGATTTTGGATGAATTGTATAGCCCGTTTCTTCGCGTAACTCCCTAATAGCACTTTCAGCAATGTCACCTTCAACACCACCAGTAATTGTTGATAAAAAATAAGCATATACATCCCAACAAGGAGTAATCTCTTCTTTCATTAGATATTCTCGGTAAGGATATTTACCAACTATGTTTGTCCTAAAAGGCAATAAAGCTACAATTTTACCATTACACCTTGTTTCATGAGAATAAACATACCCCCTAACACCTTCTTCAGGCGCTACAATCCGCTTAAGAGATACCCATTCATTCTGATATAGTGTTTCATTAATCATAACTTACCTGTTGTCTTATTTGTTCAAAGTTTTGATCAATAAGAAGTTCTCCATTACGATAAACAAGCTTTAACTGCTCATCAAACATAGGAATTTTTCTTTGTGCACTATTTAAAGTTATCCAACCTGCATCTGTTTTAGCAAGCCCTAGTCTTCCTTTTTTAGACATTTTATCTTTATCAGTCACAGGATCTTTGAAGACATCACGATCTTTTCCGCCTACAGTCACATTGCTACACTTATATGCAAACTTCATTGTATCTCTATTCATGTTTTGTAAAAGACCACCTCCTGAGCCAAAAGCAATATTATCTGCGCTCCATCCAGTACCCACTAAGGTTTGTAAGACACCAACCATTGTATTCTCATCTATTCCATCTCCCTGAATTAAACGAATATTAGGATTTAGTACCTTATATCCTTTTTCATTAACTGTGTTACCAAATGCCTCACCAAGAGTTTTCAGGATTTTTGGTAAAACAACATTAGGATCACCACTATCAGGTCTAATCACTACTACTCCTGTGCGTTGCAAAACAATATCTTTCAACTCATCTCCCCAAAGTTTCTTACAGGCATTATAGATATCATAAGAATCACTAACAACCGCAACTAATCCCTTAGGGAATTGTTCAAGCATATTAGCATATGCAAATAACTCACTATCTTTACCCCATGCAGTAATTGTACTATGTTCAGCCGCGGGAATAGAAAAAGCAGGCATATCTGCATGGTAGTATTTTTGAAGAAGAACAATAGCTGCTATGGTATCACTACCCTTAAAGTTGATAAGATGCGCTGCTCCCCCAAGTCCTGCACTTTCTTGGGAAGTAGATCCCCTATATCCAAAATCATGAAGTTTAAAATCGGATATATCGTTACCAGTTTTCTCAAGAAAAACTCTAAGAAGTAATTTCATCGCAAAAGATTTTGTTGCAACTGTTGTTGGATACCAGACTTGCTCAAGAAGTGTTTCAAGGTAACTCGTAAGCCAGAAACATTTTGGATCTGTGTTTTCAACTGTAAAAAGTACATTCTTTGTATCAACCAATGTTCCTTCTGCTACTGCCATAATCTCAATTGGCAATCTACCTTTATGTTTGCTAATAACATATTCCCAGCCTTTTCTATTGAACAAGCTCTTATCACCAAAGTGAGCTTCAAATATTTTTTCTGCCTCATCAATCTTTTCTTGTGTTACCACTTGCCCAACAAGATACTTTTTCAAGTAATATTGAAGCCCAAAGAAAAGTGTCTGAGGATATTTTGATCCTCTTGATTCAAAGTAGGAATAAACATACTCCGTTTTTGGAGGATACTGTTTCCAGTGACTTACTTTATAACTATCCGTTTGTAGTATTATATTGTCCATTTTGTTACTCCTGGATCTTTAAGCAAGGGTTTAACATATTGCTCATAGTAATCTTCAATAAATTTCTCTGGTACAAAATAATTTACACTTCTTGACGAATTTCTTTCAAGGCAAGTTGCAAGAGGTACATCAATAAAATCTTTTATCTCAATATCTAACATTAATGGTTTGAAGAACCGCACATAATGTTCTAATTCATCATTCAGTTCTTTGATTCGTTTTGGACTAAGATATGTTTCATCAAGAATCAGATTTTTACCTTCATCTAAAAAGAAATCTATTAACACAGCTCTCGATCCAAATACAGCATCATCATTTTCTACCAACCATCCATCATGCAACATGAACCGCAGGTCATCTCGACTAATCCGAACAAAATCTTTATGCTCAGTTACATATTTTTTTGACCAAGTACTTTTACCTGATCCTGAAAGCCCTCTTGTAATAATTACTTTTTGATTCATTTGTTTAATATTTCTTCAAGTGAAAAAGGCCGTAACTCATCTTCTATTTGTACTAGTCTATATTTTTCTTTGTTATTTTGCCAGTACTTGTAATCATAGTACTCATCTTTGTAATCCAAGTTTTCTGCTGGATTACGATGCTTACCCCTGTGGAAATGGCCATGAATATTCAAATCAACCAACTTCCCATGATTATATTGTGTTTGAACAGGCAATGGCGTTAAGGGAGCATGAGAAAAAGCCAAACCTCTATATACATAATAATCACAAGCAAAATCAAATCCATTGTCCATGTAGTAATCCCATTTTTCGTTATCGTGATTACCAAGTGCCAAAATCTTCTTACCATTCAATGAAGTCATTAAAGACTTTAACTTCTCTTTTTTACCTATTCCAAAAATAACATCTCCTAAATGAATAACAGTATCATTCCACTTAACCATCTTATTCCAATTAGCGATTAGTAGCTCATTAAAATCTTCTGGCCGGTTTTCGTACTTCTTAATATTTTCATGGTAGAAATGAGTATCGCTAATTACAAAAATGTTCATTTTAATAGTATCCCCCTCCATAATCAGGTTCTCTTCTACTAACTCCACAATGAGTACATATACCAGGATAAGCTCTTTCTCCAAAGTTAAAGGATAATGTATAATTGTATCCACAATTGGAGCAATAGAACGACTTTGAATACTGGTGTTTTTGTATCTTCTCTTCTATTTCTTTCTCAGTATGATCATGCATAACAAACACCTCCTAGTTCCAAAACTCCCTTCTCACTTTAAGTAAGAATTCATTTACTGGTTCAACATTAGTTTGCTTATTAGGATTTGCATTAAACGCTTTTATTACGCGAGTTTCCATATCCCAACAGGCCTGTATAACTTCTCCATGTAAGAAATTTCCTTCTTTAAAACGCTTGATCTGATCGTAAATTTCCGTTCCCATTAAGTTTACATGAAATGATCCTGTAGAAAGTAGTTCTTGACAGTTATATAGGACTCTTAAATAAGCTGCTGCATACTTAGGAGCACGCTTATCTTTGTTATCAAAGAACTTTTTTCGTTGATTAATACCATATCCTATAAAAGCATTTTTTACATCGACTGAGTTCCAAACATATGGAAAAAGTTTCTTTAATTCATCTCCCACACTTATTCCATCACTGAAACAAACAGATTCCTTCCAACCATTAGCTGACCAAGGAGAGAGAAATGTTTCAAGAACAGTGGGATTACATTTTGTTGCCATAAGAAGGAATTTACCAACTTCCCATGAAGTATCATCTTCATTACCTTCAATCCAACTTGTCTGCTCTGTGTGACTGCCAATTTTGAGGATTTCTGAAGTAGGCACTACAAATACTCCGCGATAGTCAAAGTCACTATCTTTGGTGGCAAGTCCGTGAGCTTGTGAACCCACAACTACTTTGAGTATTTGTTTCATTTTAAGTACCCCGTGAGAGAATTGCACTCCCGATCAAAAGTTTAGAACACTTCTGCTTTATCTACTCAGCTAACAGGGCTATTTTTTAAAACTGTTCCTTCGTGAATGAATCCGTATGAATATTTTCTGAAAAGCTTTACTTTTTTTTCTGGACTTGCATTATCTAGGTCTCCAACGTTTGCTAACCTATCTGCTACTTTAAGCATTAATCCACGACCTGTTTTAATATTAGGGAAATCCTTATTTTCATCCTTCGTTACTTCTTTTACAAGACTTGCCACATCCTCATTAAATTCTTTTACTAACTCTTCATAAGTAGTATTTGTGTCTTCAAGTGTGTCATGAAGATATCCTGCTGCAAGCAGGTTTTCATCACCTTTTGAAACTATTGCAAGAATGTAGTAAGTTGTAGTTGGATGAATAATATACGGTTGTCCATTGTATTGTTTACCCGTAGCATCATGCTTTGTCTTTGCAAATAGAAATGCTTTATCTACTATATTCATAGAAATTATATTATCATATTGACTCACTTTTGTCAAGTGCCCCTTAGCGGTACTGACCCGCTTTTTGAAAATTGAGAATCTTCCGTCCTGCCTTTAGACGAAAGGGGCTTTATGGGTGATATAGGAGATTTGCGCTCCTCCCGATATCTTCACAGGATATCATGCTTCTACTACAACATTACCACCATGTTTGTATACCACAATCTATTAATTATTTCATTGTGACACATAGCGGAATCGAACCGCTCTTACCTAGCTGAAAACAAGGTGTCCTAACCGATAGACGAATGTACCCTATTGTTTATTCAACAATAATTGTTCCATGCATACTTGGATGCACTACACAATGATAAGTATAAACTCCTACCTTAGTAAAAGTTACACTTCCTGATTGCTCATTTTGTAAAACACCAGTATCAAACGTTCCATTATCTGCTGTTGCGCTGTGGGCTACCGCGTCTTGGTTAGTCCATGTAACTTTATCACCAGCTTTTACAGTAAGTGTTTCAGTAACAAAGGCAAAATTATGAATCATTACTGCATGATTAGTCATTTTCATTGGTGCAGTAACTGAAGTAGTTGGACTTACTTGCATTTCACTAATAGTTGGAGAAATTTGCATGTGTTGTCCTGTTGGAGTAGCCATACTTGGCTGCATGTAAGTTGGTATTGCAGTTTGCATCATATTCTTGTAATACAATCCCGAACCAATAAGAATAATAGCTATAACAACAATTACTCCAATAAGTATATTTCCTTTTGTATTCATATATACACCTCCTTCTGTTTAGTACCCATACAAGGACTTGCACCTTGACGTCTTATCAACATGCGCTCTTGAAACGCACGTGTCTACTATTTCACCATATGGGCATATTGCTGCGATCTAATGCTCTTCAGGCACCCGCCGTGACCACCTTGGCTAGAATGACTTAGTAGCAATCTAGAGATTTGAACTCTAACTGAAATGGGTTTAAGCCATTTTCCTCTGCCGTTGGGATAGATTGCCGTACTTAGAATCCCAAGAGATGTAGTGCTCCAAAAAGAATTAAAGCCACACCAACTGCAATTGTAAGCCATTGCTGATTAATTCCAAGTGTTGCTAAAATAATACCTCCGATAACTGCTGCATCAATCATAAAAAACACCTCCTTAGAAATGTAATAATAATCCTAGTATCAAAATAATCACTAAAGAAACAAGCCATCCGTTCCAAGGAACTAAAGGCGGCAAGCCATTCAATAACCAAATGATTAACCAAATTACAAGTATCAGTAACATAGTACCAAACAAGAGACTCGAACTCTTACTTTGTAGTTTCTAAAACTACTCTCTCTACCAATTGGAGTAGTTTGGTGTGCGCAAGGCGAGAGTTGAACTCGCAATTCCGAAGACATAAATTCCTTAAATTTACATGTATACCGTTCCATCACTCGCGCGTAAGTATCTATATTAACATATCTTTTCTTAATGTCAAATATGTGCTGAAGGCTTGACTCGAACAAGCGACCTGAGACTTATGAAATCTCTGTTTTTCCCCTCAACTACATCAGCATATGTCCTCCGTGATGGACTCGAACCACCGGCGCGCTGGATGTAAACCAGCCGCTCTGCCGCTGAGCTAACAGAGGAATTTGTACATCTAAGAGGACTCGAACCTCCAACAGACGCGGTTCCGAAGACCGCCGCTCTATCCATTTGAGCTACAGATGCATATATTAATAAGCGCGAATAATGCGAATGGCTTTTACATCTTCTCTTGGTACTCTACCAAGATGTTTAAAGAAAATAAACTTTGACTTCTTATCAAGGAAGTTATCAACAACTGGCTCTCGACCAATTTCTCGAAAGTAAACCATTACTTTCTTGTATCTAGGAGCAGATGTATGACCATTTCGTCCTTTATTTCGCATAGTGAACTCCCTGAGAGTTGAACTCAGACTTCCCGCCTTAAGAGGGCGATGCTTTGACCATTAAGCTAGGAGTCCTAGTGGACCGCAGGAGAATCGAACTCCTACTGAGTCATTGCAAATGACCCGTGCTGGCCGTTATCACTAGCAGCCCATGATTATTACATTTCTTCATATCGTATATCATATCAGATTGTGGACCTGGGGAGTAACGATCTCCCGTGCAGCTTATTCCTCTTTTCAATGTTTACAAGTTTTAATATCTTACTCACCGCCACCTGCCTTTACGACTGGCAAGAAAACGAATAATTTCTTATCCTCCACCTTATTGGTTTGCACTTCTCTAACTACAACAAGGAAAAATCAGGGAAGCGTCAACCATTATGCGAACACAAAATGTGTTGGTTGAATCATTCCGAGCTCTCGCTCGATAGCTGCCTTTTCAGCAAGCAATGATGCTCTTCTATTAATTTTTGCAGTTATTTTCTGCTGTGATTACGTCACAAATCGACTTGCATTGTCAAAGTCCTAATCTGTCGATTCATTTCAGGCCCATGTAAGTAGTATCATAACATAATATACCACTTTTGTCAAGATAGAATATCACATCTAGAGATAAATATCAAGAGGCTTTTACGTGTTTATTTGGATGCGTCACCCCAGTACTATCGACTTCCATCAGGTAACATATCGTTCTTTGGAAATCTTCGCATAACATCACCCCTTTTCCTCTACTTCTTCATCCCACATAGCAGGAGCAGTCAGAGCAACATCAATTTTCTTCTGTTCAATAGCTCTAATCATTGCACCTGCCTGTTGATTAGTACTTGCAGTTGACTCTGAAAATATTCTTGCTCCCTGTTCTTGGAAAATAAGATTAATACTCCCATTTGGCCCTACCTTCGTTTTTGCAACAAGTAATTTTCCAAATGGATTATAGACTAGGTTTTCTTCATCAGATGCCTTTCTAGTGACAATCATGACCTCTGTTGAATCTTGTTGAAATGCACCACTCCCTGAAATATCTTCAGTTGTAGGATTAACTTCTTTATTACCAATATGTGGGGGGCGTTTTCTTAAATGAGCAATCATAAGGACAGCCGTTCTATTTTCTTTTGTTAGAAAAGCCAATTGCTTAATGACGTTACCTTGCTCTTGAACCCAGTTTACCTTATCTCTCACAAAATATCCAATATGATCAATAATGATCAAATCATAACTTGTTGTTAAAGCAGCAACTGTTTTTTGTAGATCTTCAATTGTCTCTATGTCACGATCTATGAATACATTCACGTTTTGATCTTTTGCAAGTTCATAATAATCTTCGCCTGTTAGTTCTTTGAAATCCTTTTGAAACTTAACTGAAGCTAGATAATCGATTACTTTTGTTCCAGGTTCCAAAGCAATGTAAAGAACCTTTCGCCCTTGTTCTGAAAGATTAATTGCAAAGTTACAAGCAAGTTGTGTTTTTCCAACATTAGTAACACCTGTCATAGTGTATAAATGACCAGGAATAAAGCCTTTAACAAGCGTATCTAATTCTGGCCATCCAGTACTAGGAGCACGTTCTTCAAACTTTCTCTCTTCAATTCTTTGCGCAACAAGATCAGCAATAGTTCTTGGCATTTTAGTAGGCTTCATTTCTTCTGCTGTTTTCTTTGGATTATTAATAACAAACTTTTTTGCATCACGAATCGTTTGTTCAGTAAGTTGCTGTGGGTGAGGAGGTTTGTATTTTGCCGCTTCTTCTCTAAGGTAGTTTTCAGCAATGTCCCATTCATACTCCTTAAATCGATTAAAGATAGCAAGACAAAGAGAAAGGAAACTATTATGCTGAGAACCAAGTGAGACAAATCTTACTTTGTGTAAATCTACTGGTTCTCCGTCATCCTTCTTAAACTGCTGTAGTTCGTGTTCTGAAATAGTTGGTAATTTACTGATGTGACAAGTGGATGTCCATTCATATTCTCCCTTCTCTGACTTTGTAGAGTCTTTCCAAACCTTTGAAGGAGGTAAAACAATGAATCCTCCATCTGACTTTATTTCTACATTCACTCCCTCTCTATATCCTGACGTCTTTACTGGATCTATATATTTAAAGAAATGATGCGTACCTCCTCTTCCTGTTTTACTTCTCAGTGGACTATCAAGAGCAACAGACATTCCTCCCTGCTTGTAAGAATCTTCATCAATAACAACAATTCCTGAGACCTCACCAGTTACAACTCCTATACCTGTTACAAGGGAATCACTAAACCACTCTTCCATCTGCTCAGGAGTAGGTTTGTTCTTTTGAAGAGGAAGCCAATCAATAACTGGAACTTTACTGTAGTGATAGAGTGGCATAATACTCCAACCTAGTGTTTCCCAGTAACTATATGCCCACTCCTTCAAAGTTCTTGAAGTATTCTGCATGTCTTTAACTACCATGGAGAAAGCATATCATAGTGTTTTACTGTTTTCAAGGTATTGACAAAATGAAAGGTATATGATTTAATGAGTAAAGTTAATGTAAGATTTTATCTTACCTCGCACCAAACCAGGCATGTGCAACGCGAGAGTCCATCAAGACTATAAATTGAGAGTTGCAGAGCACGGGTAAGCCTATCCCCTGGCAATCAAGAACGGGGATCGAGCGAATAAGTGTTTTCTATGGACACCCCAACTTACAGTGATACTCGATGAAAAGAGAAACTTGTAAGATGTATAGATATAACAAGGCAGAGAGTGAAAGCTGCAAGCAACTTGTTGAATACAACTTAGCTATGGATGTTTTACTATTTATTAACACCTACCTAAGGGCTCTGACGAGTGAATTATATATGCAAAAAAGTAAATTGTTAATTGTAAAATAGTAAGTTTAAGCGAAGGAAGTTAATAAGATTAAAATTGCTTCTTCTTTTATTATTAAATTAGTAACTCTTACTCCTATAGTTAATAAACTATGAATCCTATAATAAATACTAAAGTAACTTGTAAATTGTGTAACCAGTTACACGAACTAGAATACCAGTTTCAACGTAACACAACAAAACACTTAGTTTACCGTTGTAGTAACAGGAAATATAGTAAAGATAAAGCAGTAGAATTCTTACCAATGAGGGAAAACTTACCTATTAAGAGTTACTCTACACAAGAAATACCAACTAATAAAGAACCACAAATTCCTCTATTTAATAATAAGTAACCACAACAAACACCAAGTAGTTTATTCTTGTTGTCTGTTGGTTAACTCAAAAAGTGAGTCTTGCTTGGACCTCGATGTTGTGATCTCAAAGGTCACCATAAACTCTTTTTAGCAGAAAATAACAGGAAAGTCAACTTGACAGGTATTTATTATTCTGTTAGACTCACCAGTACTCCATGTCAAGAATGTTCAGACACATTACGAAACAGGTAAAGCTTCAAAAGAATATTTTAATAGACTTTAACTCAATACTCATGAAGTTTGTCTTAGGAATAGTATTTATTATTCTTATTGGATTAGTACTCATATAATAGGTCTCAGGTGTTACGGAAGCACAGTGGTCTCCAAAACCACTTGATTCAGTTCAATTCTGAAGGGACCTGCCAGTACATGGAAGTTGATTCATTCCCAATTGTAGGTTTTGTTATTTGTCAGGATTCTTTCCCTGACATTCTCCGTTGTCTTGATTCCCTAACTTGCTGTGATGAAATATATGTTTGTGATGGAGGAAGCAAAGATGGAAGCCGACAGTGGCTTGAGTCCGTTAAAGACATTTATCACTTAAAGATCTTTGATAGAACCTTTGATACAATGCAAGCACAGAGGAATTTCTTGTTATCTAAACTTCCACCAAATGTTTGGGTAATCAACATTGATCAAGACGAAGCATTAAGTCCTATGACAACTAAATACTTTAGGCAGCTTGTTAATAGTGTTTCTCCTGAGATTTATCAAGTTAGCAATAAAGAGAAGAGAGTGCTAACGTTTGATTTACCTTACCTTATTCTTATTAATGACTTTGAACATTATTGTTACCCCTATACTTTACTGCGTGGGAAAACCTTCTTTTATTACGAAGTAGATCTAGCTTTTTATCACCCTTATCATTCAGAGCCTTCTTACTCAGAGAAACAGCTTTCACAATATACAGCACTTACTGTTCCCAATAGATTCTGCATTTTCCACTATGCACTTTTTAATCCTAAGAGACACGAACAGAGAAGACACAGACTTCAGAAGTTACTTACTGATAAAGAGAGTTCTGTCGAGTGGGAATATCACCAGTGGTTTACTGTTCCTCGTAAGATTAAGGCTATCCCCGATGATTTTCTTGTTCAGTAGTCCTGTAGTACGATTGGTATATTGACTTACAACAACAGTCTGATAGATTAGATATTGGCTCTCACGAGGAGTCATTTTTTTACTCCAGATGTATGAAGCCAGATAGAAAAACTATACCTAATGATGTTATTGAATCCTTCAAAAAAGACGATTACTACTTTCCAACAGAATTGCAGAAGTTCCAATTTTATGACAAATATTCAAGATTCAATTATGACTTGGGTAGAAGAGAGACTTGGACTGAAACAGTTAATCGGGCTGTTAACTATCTCCAAGAACTCTCAGAGAACAAACTGCCTGTAGCTGATTATGAACGTATTCGTGACGCTATTCTTAATATGTCCGCTTCTCCTAGTATGCGATTACTGGCTATGGCAGGGGAAGCAGCAAAAAGACAGAATGTAGCAATCTATAACTGCTCTTACCTTCCCCTTGATTCTATTGATTCCTTTGTTGAAGAACTTACTATTGCAATGGCAGGTTGTGGAGTTGGATTTTCTGTAGAAAGACAGTATATAGAACAACTTCCAGAAGTGGGAAAAGGACTTGTGGTAGCTGAAATTCCTCATGCTCCTTATGTTATTGAAGATTCAACTGAAGGATGGACTGCTGCACTTCGATTAGGTTTAGAAGTGTGGTTTGCTGGAGATGATTGGTTGGAATTTGATTACTCACAAATTAGAAAAGCAGGCAAACCACTTAAAATCAAAGGTGGTCGTGCAAGTGGACCCAAGCCCTTTCAAGACCTACTTGAATTCACTCGTAAGATTATTTTAAACAGACAAGGACAGAAACTTAGACCTATAGATGCACATGATATAGCCTGTAAGATAGGTGAAGCAATTGTTTCTGGTGGCGTTAGAAGAACAGCACTTATTAGTTTGTTTGATTATGATGAAGAAGAAATGCTACAATGTAAGAATGGAGATAACATTGTTGGAAATGAGCAGAGATGGATGGCAAATAACAGTGCTGTTTGGCCTGAAAGTATAACAGATGAACAGATCACAACACAAATGCAAGAGATGCGAGATGGAATGCGAGGAGAACCTGGGATATTTTCTCGATATAACGCCAACAGACTTAAGCCAGAACGTAGAAGTGAAGCTATCTTTGGAACAAACCCATGCGGCGAAATTAACTTACGTCCCTACGAGTTTTGTAATCTTTCTATTGCAATTGCAAGAGCAGAAGATACCGAAGAGAGCTTACAAGAAAAAGTTGAAATTGCTACGATTATTGGAACAATCCAAAGCATGGCTACCAATTTTCCAGGCTTACGCCCTATTTGGCAGAAAAACTGTCAAGAAGAGCGATTACTTGGAGTGGATATTAATGGCCAGATGGATTGCCCCATAGTAAGAAATGCAGAAGTGCAAGCAAGACTTAAAGATCATGCCATTGAAACAAACAAAAAATATGCAAAGATATTGGGTATCCCACAGAGTACTGCCGTTACATGTGTTAAACCGTCAGGAAACAGTGGAGTCTTATTTAATTGTGCCTCAGGACTCCACGGTAGATGGGCAAGTTACTATGTACGAAATGTTCGTGTTCAGGCAGCCTCACCCCTTAGACAAGTTATGGCCACCCAAGGTGTCCCCATGGTTCCTGAGCTCGGTCAAATTGTCGAAAATGCTACAACGTATGTTGCCTCTTTCCCAATCAAATCACCAGCAGGCGCAATTACCAAAAATGACCTTACTGCAATTGAACAATGTAAATTCTGGTTAATGTCAAAACAGAATTTTACAGAACATAATCCTTCAGTAACAATTACCTACAAACCAGAAGAATTTGATGAACTTTTGAGATGGGTACTTGCTCATAAAACATGGATTGGTGGTATGTCATTTTTACCAGCATCAGATGCAAAATATGATCTTATGCCAAACGTTGAAATTACTCAAAAGCAATATGAAAAAATGATTGAAAAGTTTCCAAAGATTGACTTTTCATCCTTATGGCTTCATGAACAGAAAGATATGACAACCTCATCACAAGAACTCGCCTGTATAAGTGGATCTTGCTCCATAGACGATTATTCACTCTTACAATCTCCCATTATAAATATGTCTTGACATGATCACATTTTCCTGTTATAATAAAATAAGTATATGTTACGCAAGGATCTTCGAGGAAAAAAATTTGGTAAATGGTTAGTTCTTCAGGAATATTCTACGACAAGAAATAGAAACATAAAATACTTATGTCAATGTGAATGTGGAACAATAACCAATGTTTTATCATCTCATTTAATACAAGGTAATAGTAAGTCATGTGGTTGTTCTATTTTACGTGGAAAGGATAGAAAAGATTGGAAGGGATATGAAGGATTTAGTGGACAATTTCTATATAAATTACAAAAAAATGCTAATGGAACGAAGGGGCGACGTAAACTCTCATTTACAGTTACTCCTCAATATTTATGGAATTTGTATTTGCAGCAAAACAGAAAATGTGTTTTATCTGGATTATCTATCTTTCCAGATCCTAAATGGGATACAAAAGGAAATCTTTCATTAGATAGAATAAATAGTTCTTTGGGGTATGATCTTGGTAATATCCAGTGGGTACATAAGGATATCAACAAAATGAAAAATTCATTTAATCAAGATTATTTCATCAAACTTTGTAATCTAATTACTAATAATGCCTCTTGACAATTCTGCTCCAAAGTGATACAATCCATTTGATAGTAGCGACGATGAGGGTTACTTCGAAAATTTTATTTCCAAAACATACCCTCTCAATTTTTCTCTATCATCAATTAAATATTAACATTTGTAGAGTAGCGAACTTAAGCAGTTCATCGGTCAAACATATGTCTCAAGAACATAAGTAATTGGTTCAAATCCAATACTCCCCACAAACAAGGGGAGTAAGTTTTAAAACCTGCTTAGTACTATTCTCTCTATACTATGAAATTTAATACACGAAATACTACAAAGACAACAAATCTTGCAGGAGGAGACGCATATAGTGAATCTCCAAAGCTTGAGTTAGTGTCACTTCTTTTAACCTCCTTTGTTAAGGATCAATTCTATCGATCTGAAAAATCAGCCCTCAAGCAAGTAGGAAGTCTTATTGATGCAATTCCAGATAAGAAATTCTCAGCAAAAGCAGCAATCTATGCACGAAAAACATTTGGTATGAGATCTATCTCTCATGTTGTTGCAGGAGAACTTCTTAAAAGAGTAAGTGGTGAAGAGTGGATGAAAAACTTCTTGAATAAGGTTGTAAATCGACCAGATGATATTACTGAAATTACTGCATATTACCTTAAGAATTCAAATCCTCCACATGTTGTGACAAATTCAATGAGAAAAGGCTTTGCTAAGGCACTTGAGAAGCTTGATGAATATCAAGTTGCAAAGTATAGAGGTGAGAAGAATGATGTATCGCTTGTTGACGTGGTAAATCTTTTTCACCCAAAATCTACCCCAGCTCTTAAGAAACTTATTAAGGGAACTTTGAAACCTGCTGATACTTGGGAAACAAAACTCAGTGAAGCTGGTAAGAAAGCAGAAAATGAAGAAGAGAAATCAGAATTTAAGAAAGAAGTTTGGATTGATCTTATTGCTGAGCGAAGACTCGGATATTTTGCTGTGCTTAGAAATCTTAGAAATATTATTCAGCAAGCACCAGAAATATTACCTGGAGCACTTGCTATTCTAACAGACAAAGGACTTATTAAGAAGTCGCTTGTATTTCCTTTTAATTTTGTCACAGCTTTCAAGGAGATTCAAGCATTAAGTGGATCTATTAATACGCAAATACTTAAATCTGTAGTTATTGGACTTAGTGAGGCGATTGACTTATCGCTTAGTAATGTTCCAGAACTTCCAGGCGAAACAGCAGTTGTTCTTGACATTTCAGGATCAATGCAAGGTAAGCCAATTGAAATTGGAAGTCTATTTGCAGCTGTTTTAGCTAAAGCAAATAATGCTGATGTGCTTACTTTTGCAAGTAGGACTCGAAATATTCCAATTAATCCTCTTGATTCAACTGTAACAATAGCTGGTCAGTTACTTGATATATTTACGAAACATAGTGGTGGAACTGATTTTCATGTTATTTTTCCAGCACTTCAGAAAAAATATGATCGAGTCATCATCTTATCAGATATGCAGGGATGGATGGGATATGGAAGTCCAACTAGTGAGTTTTATGCTTACAAAACAAAGTATAAAGCAGATCCCTTTATTTACTCATTTGACTTACAGGGATATGGAACTTTGCAGTTTCCAGAGTCAAGAGTTTGTGCGCTCGCAGGATTTTCAGCTAAAGTATTTGACTTGATGAAATTAGTTGAAAAAGATCGAAAAGCATTGGTACACGAAATTGAGAAGGTTGAATTGTAATTATGAATGATTTTTTTGATAATCACTTAACTCATATGCTCTTTGGACTTTCTATAACAGGAATAGTAATTGTATTACTTGTCCTTTTTACTACATGGATAAGATTATCTTATGACAATAATCAACAAATGATAAAACAAGCACAAAAAGTTTGTAATAATCATCTTCTTTTCTTTACTGAAGAGTACGGTACAAATCATCCAATTATTGTTTGTGCCCAGCCCAAATAACTCATGGTAAGATTCATACTATTAGATGTCTTTCTCTTCCTTGTCTTTATAGGCATGATTGCCTCACTTATTTCCCTACTCTTATTTTTTGATAAAATCTTTAAACGAAGGAGATATCATTAATGACACCAGATCTCTACTCAAAATATTTTGCATATGATGATGATTGTCGAAGACATGATAAGTATAAGTGTTCTGATTGTAATGCAAGGGTTGAAAGAGAAGTAGCCAATATTTTAGCAGAACAAAAAGTAGCAGAAAGGAGAGAACAAATGAAAAATGAACCACCAAAAGCAATTGCAATAGTTCCATTAGATGTAAATGATGATGCTGATTCAGCATGTCAAAAAGCGCGAGCCATTGAGTCATTTGAACGACAGGTACAAATGGTACAAACAGTTTTTGGTTATACAGATGAAGAGATGGGAAAAATCAAAGTAGCACAATTACAAAGACTTGTTGTAAAAGCACAACAAGATGCAACTGTTGAGCACATGAATCATTTACTTAAAAGACCAGGATTTATAGAAAGATTACGATGTAAAATATCGTAACGAAAGGAGGTGATAATATGAACAATCAAGCAATTCAACAACAACTAGGAGGAGGTAATCCTAATAGAACTTCTCTTATTGTGAAAGAAACTGAAAATGGCTTTATAGCATCTGCGACAATTCAAGATTCAACTCCATATAAGAGAACTCTTGCAAGTGGAGAATATATGATTGATAGGAGATATCTAGATGGAATTAGTGGAGATTTTGTTTACAAGACTCTTGAAGATGCATTTAAGAATGCACCAATGATTCTCAAAAAAGCATATGATAATCTTCAAATAGAGATAAAACAATTTGAAGATTTAAACAAAGCTTCTGACTCCAAGAAAAAGGAGTAATAAAGAGAAGTTGAAAGGAGGTGATTAAATGGAAAGTCAAAATACAATGATTAAAGTCATTATTGGAGGAGTACTTGTATTCCTCATTCTTATTTTTGTTATCGCATTCTTTCCAATCGTTGTGATTGGAGCAGGACAAAGAGGTGTTGTATTTAATAATTTCTCAGGAGTAGAAAATAGAATTCTTGGAGAAGGAGTACACTCTCGAATTCCATTCGTGGAAAGCGTTATACAGATGCCTGTTAGAACACAGGCAACTACTTTTCAAGAAGTAGGTAATAATAGTGCTGGTACTCAAGATTCACAGAGAGTAGATGTAGATGTAGTTATTAACTGGAGATTGAATCCTGCAAAGGTAAATCAAATCTACCAACAAGTTGGTAACATTGAAGCTATCTCAGACAATATCCTTACTAACAATGTAAGAGATTCTGTTAAAGCATCTGTTTCAAAATATGTTGCACTTGATGTTCAGCGTAATCGAGATAATGTAGCTGCAAAAGCACTTGAATTGTTACAGGGAAAAATGAAGAAATACAATGTAATTGTAGATAATCTCTCAATTACTAACATCAATTTTTCAGACCAATTCAATCAAGCAATTGAAGATGCTCAAGTCCAACAGCAAAAATCAAAAGCAGCAGAATACGCTGTGTTGACTGCAAAGAATAATGCAGCAGCAACAATCGCTACAGCTCAAGGACAATCACAAGCACAACAACTTTTGCAACAGGCATTAACACCTGAGTTGTTACAGAAGATGTGGATAGATAAGTGGGATGGTCATGTACCTCAATTTGAGGGATCAGGATCGAACTTATTGTTCCAAATACCTGGTAAATAATATCGGGTCGTGGGGCGCGTCACGAAAACCGCGCACCTTTCTATGGAAAATTTATATTATAGGTCTAGGATTAAAATAGCATGGGTTATATTATGGGTTAGTGCTAATACAGCGCTTTATCTTTTCTTAAGACTTATTTGCACATTAAATTTTACTAGTTCTGTAGTTACCCTAGTTATTCTTAATCTCTGTTTATGGGCTATTAATCTTCTCTATAATCATTATGGAGGCAAGAGAAGATATTAAATTGAAGAATAACACTTGACAAATGTGGCAAAGTATGATACATTACATTAAGATGAAGAAAATATTCATTACAGTATTAATACTGTTTTTTGTTTGTACCTCAACAGCTTATGCAAGAGGATTTAGTAGTAGTGGTGGAGGATTTCATTCTTCAGGAAGTTTTAGTGGATCTCATTCTTATAGTAGTGGTAGTACTTATCATGGATCTTCTACATCACGTTCTTATACTTCAGGTGGAGGCTATAGATCATCACCTCCAAGTACTTCAGGACGTTCCTATACTTCAAGTAGTGGCTATGCTGGTTCTTCAGCAAGAACTACTTATAATACTTATCACATAGGTAATAGTTATTATTCACATCCTTATGGAGGATATGGTGGATGGGGTTATGGTGGATTTTATCCATTTTGGGGATTTTATCATCCGATGTTTTGGATGGGAGCTGATTGGTATGGATACTCTTGGTATAATCCTTATAGTTGGTATGGCCCACCACAGTTTAATGGATCATATATTGCTTTGACACTTTTCTTCTTTCTTATTTTTGGACTTATTATATGGCTTATTTACTGGAAAGCAACACGTGATACTTATAGATATTAAGAAAGGAGGATAAAATGATACAAGCAAAACTAATAACATCTACTACTCCTGCTGAGTTTGATCGTGATTTAAATCAAGAACTTTCACAACTCAAAAATGTAGTAGATGTTAAATTTTCAACCGCAGTAACTAATCATCCAGATAGTGAAAGAACTGTTTCTAATGACATATGGGATACTATTTACTCAGCGATTATTCTCTATAAGAATGGATAAAAGAGCAACTACGCTTAAGCAGAAAAGAGAAGTCATTATAGGAATATATCGACTCTGGAAACAATATCCTACGTTAACTTTTATAGAATTTATAGAAGTATTAATTGGTACACATAGTTATGATAGAGTTAATTGACTCTTGACAAAAGTGAATAAGTATGATACAATCTAAATACATGAAAAACAATAGAGCAAGTGGAGACGAATATTTTGATCGCATGGTAACTAGATTACTTGTTGAGCGTGATGAGGTTTCCAAAAAAATGCATACTCCATCAGGTAAACTTTCAGCATCAACTCTTGGTAATCCCACACAATGGCAAATTCTTAAAATGATTGGTGTGCCTGCTACTCCCATGGAACCCTATGTTCTTCGAAAGTTTTTGAGAGGATTTCAAGTTGAAAAACAAGCTATTGAATGGCTTGACCAAATTGGTTGTGCTCGTGAAAAACAGAAACCAGTTGAATACAAAGGAGCTGTTGGATATGTAGATATTACTGTAGATATGACAGCTTGGGATACAATAGGACTTGGGATTATTCCACACGAAATAAAATCTGTAACTAATGCGAAGTTTTCAAAGCTACGATCTGGAGGAGAAGCAGATCACTGGCATAGACTTCAAGCAACTATGTATGCACTTGCTATGGGAACTGAATACTATGTAATTAACTATATTTCAGGTGAAGACTATCGCATAATGAATTTTCTTTATAGCACCTTAGATACAGCTCAAGATGTTGAAGACATTATTACTACTTTTAATAAGTATAAAAATGAACACAAAGTGCCTATGTTTGAATCTCGCTATCCTTGGCAATCAAATCAGGATTTTAACAACTATCCAGAATGGTCAAAATTAACTGAAGCAGAAATAGAAGATAAGCTAAAGGAAGAATTTCCCGATGCATATAAGAGATTACAATTATAAGAAGGAGGTGAAAATATGGCTTGGAAAAAAGTAGGTTCAGGAGAAATGATCGATTTTAAGAGAGATGGTAAAGGCACTGAAACGATCGGTAAATATATCGGCAAACAAGAAGGTGCTGGAAACTTTGGTGGTACACTTCATCACATTGAAGTTGAAGGTATACTCAAAAGCGGATTTGGTAGCGCAGTTCTTGATAGTCGATTATTAAATGTTAAACCTGGTACACAGATAAAAATCATATACTTAGGGCAAGAAAAGGGTAAAAACTTTCCTAACCCAATGCATATGTATGATGTCTATGAGGATGATGGAACTGGAGAAGGAGGCGATACTCCTTCTAGTGACATTCCCTTCTAATTTTCTTACTCAACTAAGCGAATAAACTATGAGAGAATTTAGTGGCATGACTTTAGGAAGAATCCTTGAAGAGTTAAGATCAGAGGGGGTTACACAAATGTCTAGGTCAAGTTTCTACAGAAGAGAAAAAGACCTTGAGTTACCACAACCAGAACGGGTTGAACACATAATAAACGGTAAGCGACGAAAAGGTTGGAGATACTATACCAAAGAACAAGTAGCAATCATAAAGAAACGTATAAAGCAATATTACGGAATCGCTTAATGTTCTAAACGAATATTCGAATAACAGCATGTAATTCGCTCATGCTGTTATTTTTCGTGGAAGTGAGGGATTGACAATAGGACTTTACAGCTATACACTGATATTTAAGTCTTGGCAGATATTTCTATGAGTGCAAAAAATGCAAGATTACTTCGTAAGATAGCTGCTTTAACTGGAAGAACTGATGATTATATTAAAAAGCAAGTTAAGCAAATGACTCCTATACAGCGTCAAACTTACATGATTTACATAAAAACACACTTCAAAAGAGAAAAAGAGAAACTATTAGGAGTGTAAAATGGAACTAAAGACCTGCCTGAACTGCCAAAAGACTTTTGAGAAACGTGAAAATGAAAATAACTTTCGCTATAAACTACGAAAATACTGTTCGCAAGAATGTTATAGACAGCTTATGAAACGAGAAAGAAAAGGTTGGTATTCACATAATACATGGCCGAAAGCGAGTGAAAATGCAGCTTGACCTACCAAAACCTCCATCAATTAATCATATTTATGGTTACACCTGTCAAAAAGGATTTGCTCGTTCCTACATTACTAAAGAAGGAAAAAATTGGTTTGAAGTAGCAAGTCTAATGTTGAAAACTCAGTGGCATGGCGTAATGGTTGAAAAACCTTGTGCTGTGAGTATCGTACTTCGAACTTGTAGAAGACAAGATGTTGATAATATCCTCAAACCAATCCTCGATTTACTTCAAAAGACTACTGTCATTAAGAATGATGAATTGATCTATGAACTTGATATTAAGAAAGAAAAAGTTAGTAAAGAAGAAGAGAAGGTAATTGTTTGGGTACATGATCTTGACAAGACAGAATAAGCTTGTTAAGCTGTAACCAAGAAAGACCAGTAAAGTCACAAAGGTCCCCCTTTTTGTCTTAATCCTCTACTGGTCTTTTTTTATGAGTTTTTTGAAATCCTCCTTGAAGAGAACCACCACTTCCATATTTTGTATTCTGATTGAAAGAATAGGGATACGATAAGAGAAAAGAGCTTCTTCATATAATTTATCAAGCGTTTTTTTAGAGAGTGAATAGGAAGCTTTTGTGGTATCTTTTGAATCAATAAGAAATTTCTCTGTTTTAACATCTCCTGGGTGAGTCCAGAAATTTCCGCTTCCTTTAACGCGCTTCCCCTCAAAGGTTTTACTATCGTCATGTTCCTTTTGTTGCCAACGATTCATTTCTTTCTAGTCTCTTTCTCTCTCTCGCTTTTCTTTCTCTTGCTTTATGTAATTCAGCAATAACATCCCCTTGACAAGGTTTACAACGTTTTTGACTTAGCCTAACAAGAGCAGGGCATCTTTCACATTTATGTAAATTCATCATTCTATTATCTTTGAGCCTTCATAAAGATACTTGAAAGATCCTTTCTTATTTGGTGCTGATGTTTTATTCTTTTCAACGTTATATTGAACAATCTGTCCTATGACTTCTCCTGATTTCTTTTCTCCTTCATAGATAAAATCTGAGTCCTTGTGGATGCGTAATCTAATTGATGCGAAATGTCTAACTGCTTTGCCACCTGGTGTTACTGTGCCGAAAGCTCCCATGGGAGTAAGATTAGTTCTTAACTGATTAATGAAAATAATTAGTGTTTCTCTATTGTGTTGTAGTACTCTTGGTAGAATAGATGATAACAAGCGGGCACGAGGAGCCATGTGTATTTGTTCAATATCACCTGCCAGTTCATTCTTGGTTGTCATTGCAGCTAAAGAATCAAGTACTATTACTCCAGGATTAGTTGCAAGAAGTCTTATCATGGCCTCGAATATATCTTCTCCAACCCCTAGCTTTACTACATATAATTTACTAATATCTACTCCTAATGATTTAGTCCAAACAGGATCATAACTATCTTCTACATCTATATAGATACAATTAAGTCCCATAGACTGAGCATGTTTGATAGTTAAAAATGAAATAAGAGTCTTCCCAGATTGTTCAATTCCATACATTTCAACTATTCTGCCCTTAGGGAAGCCACCTCCTAGATCTCTGTCTAACTTAGCAATACCAGTAGGTACTCTGCTAATAGCCTCTGTAATGTACTCGCCTTCTCTACCTATAGTATTTACACCAAATAGCTTATTGAGTTCCGCAGCAACTCGCTTGAGCTCCTTTGTCTCACCAATAATCTCCTGTGTTGTAGGTTTTTTAGTTGCCATGAATGAATTCAACTATTTTCCAATAGCATTTTCTATGAGCTTCAAATTTCTCTTGTATTGCCTTAATGGGTTCTGAGGAATAGATAGTATAGGTATAAATTTCACCTGTTAATTCATGACAACGTATGCATGGCTCAACTTCTGTGTCTAGTTGTTTAAGTCTTTTCTCTTTGTCAATTTCTGTCTTCAGCTCACGAGTTGACCATGCTTGATCTGCTGCTTTTTCAAGGTAATCAAATCGTTGTTCGCCGTTAAAGGTATTTGTTTGATCGTTGTATTCATCTGCAAAACTTGCATTGAAATGGTGAGAGAAGGAGAGTGCAGGAATTCTTTTTTCAGGAGTAAATGCTCTTGCAACTCTAACGTAGTTTCCAAGTGTACCAGGTTTTGCACCAACTCTACGACTTAGTTCTTGAATTGATTCTTCACCAAATAGAGTTCTAAGTTTAAGCAGAAGGTCTGCTTTCCACCAGGAAGTTAAAAGAGAAACTCTTTCAAGGTGAATGTAATATGATTCATAATCTTCTTGAGTTTGCAATCTGTCGGTGATTTGGGGATCTAGGTATAAAGAGGCGTCGTTAGCAATAGCTGGCAGATCATGGTTCATACTGCTAATATACTAACTAAACGATTAGCAGTTGTCAATACATCTATTTGTACATCACCCTGGATTTGCACCAGGAACCAGCAATGTATAAGATTGCAGCTCCACTGTTGAGCTAGTGATGTGTACTTCCTAAGTGAGTCGAACACCTACTCGCAACGTATCAGATTGCTTTCCTAGCCGTTAGAAGAAGGAAGTATATGAGACCCGAATCAGATTCGAACTGATGGATAGAGATTTTGCAGATCTCCGTGTTGACCATTTCACCATCGAGTCAGTTGCGGAAGACACACGATTCGAACGTGTGAGACTGTTACATCCTCCTGGTTTCAAAGCAGGTGCATTCGTCCACTATGCTAGTCTTCCAATGAGCGATATAGGAGAATTGAACTCCTTTAACCTGCTTGGAAGGCAGGCTCCTGGCCAGTCGGACAATATCGCATAAGTCAGAGAGAGAGGAATCGAACCTCTGGATGCTACATAGTCCCAAACTACGTGTGCCGCCTCTACACTACACTCTGATTATTATATTGCGGAAGATAAAGGATTCGAGCCTTTGTGGTATTTCTACCGCATTCCTTAGCACGGAAGCCGAATAAGCCACTCTCGCAATCCTCCTTAATTGGGTTAAACTATAACATATCTATGTCATAATTGTCAAGAGTGGCTTTAAGGCTATTATTTTTTCTCTTCTTCAAGCATCACAATTGCTAAAAGAGAGTATACTGCATTATCCATAAGAGAATCAGTCATTGATTCATCTTTAACCATTGCTGGTTTCTTTGATAACTCTGCTATCCTGCTCCATTTATCAGCAAGTCTAACAAGTACTCCCTTGAAAGGAGAAATGCCAAAATTTTGACACCATTTCAAATTAGATAAAGGATCGCCATCTTTAGAGTAATCATGATTCTTTCTAGCATGTAATTCTGCTATCTCAAGCAAAAGCTCATAAAATCGTGGATGACCACCAAGTCTTTCCAGCTCTTCAATTCTCTTAATTAACTCTTTACTTTCCATAGTCACCTCCTCTCTATAGTTCGTATTTAAGTTTTCTTGGAGTTAGTTCTTTTGACTTATATCTTTTGCCTCTAAAAGTAAATTCTCCATTTTGGATAAGTGCAACTTGGGCATCAAAACTTCCATCTGGACGAATTTCACCATAACCAAAGCCATCACTTCGATTATTTGGTAAATCACGACCATAAGAAACAGGATTACAAATGGTTGAACAAGGAACTGAAATTCCAATTATAGGTTCTTCATCAGATGCAACATGTAAAGAATGTACTTCATAATCATGATAATGACCAAACATTACACTTCTGTGTAAATATTGAGTCATCTTTCTTGCATGTTGGTTTTTTGAAAAGGGAATATTATCTCCATGATAAAACCAGAGTTTTCCAAGTGCTATACCACGTCGATGTTTAACAAAAGCATCTACGAAGTTTAAACTAATATTGTTTTCTACTTCAAAGTAACCTTCTCCTTCGGGTAACATTCCAATTGCTTTGTTTGCCCATTGCTCATGATTACCAAAGATATATATAATCCTTGTTTTTTCACCAACTGCTTCTCTAATTGGTTTAAAGAAGTCTTCATTTGCAGCCTCATAGTAAGGTTTTGCAATAGGAAGATTTTTTGTGAGTTTTGGTACGTTCTTAGCCCAATGATTAAATGGGTCCATGTTAAGCATATCACCACCAAGAATTAGATAATCTGGTGCAGAGTCTTTTAATACTTGGAGCTTAGCATCAAAAAAAAGATTGTGTGGATAATGATCATCAAACCACGCAATGAAAGTTGTATAATCTTTTTCTTTTATCGGGAGGGGCCCGTCAATAAATTTATTCACGAATAGTCACCTCCTTCCTATTGTTTATAGACATTTTATGATAATTACTACTTAATCTCTGTTACAGCTGCTTCAGCAACATCTGCTGCAATTGTTGGTGCTGCTTTCTTTGCTGCTGCCTTTGGATTTTTTGCTACTAATACTTTAGCAACTTCTGTTGAGATGCCATTTCTGATACCTGCTAATCCAAGACCAATAATAATAAGATTAGTATCTTTAGTATACACCCCATAGATAATTGCTGCAAGTGCTATTACATATGTTTTGTATCCTTTAACTGCGTCCCAAATTTTTTGTGCCTGATTCATATAATCACCTCCTTACTTTAAATGAAGAATTCTCTTAATTGCTTCTTGAATTATTGTACCACTACCAACAAGGAAGTAAGAAGTATTTTGGTACTGCGCCATTTGTTTTTTGTTTGTAGTTTCTGATTGTGCTAGATCTGATCGTACCTTTATCAAATCAATTTCTGCCTGATTATAGAGATCTTTATAGGAAGAGCCTGCATCTGGATGATTTGCAGCATTTTGTGCATCTTGTAGTTGTTGTTGAAGAATTTTTATTTGTCCTACAAGTGTATCATTCTTAGTTTTAAGATCAGGTAATTGTTGATTGAGTACGGTAATTGTCTGTTCTGCTGTTGTTTTATCTTTCTTTAACTGGGCAATGGCAGCAATAATGATAGATCCATCAGAATCACGATTAATCCCCAAGTTATCGCATACACTATCATAAGCACCACTATTGTGTACAAGCTTATTAAAAGTTCCTGCATCAACGTAGGTTCCTGGTTGTTGTGGAGATCCCTTATACACAGCAAATTTTTGAATCGTTTGAGCCAAATTTGTACCATAATGAAGGGTAAAGTTATCATCAGTACCGTACCAAGGATCATAAATTGTAAGATTTGTTCCATCAAAATCATGAAGTTCTACAAAATGTGTTTGAATACCGTCGTTTGGATCATGATCAAAGTCAAGTTCTAATGTAACAGTGATTGTGTTGTCTGCTGCAAGTTGTTTAAGATAATTGAGATCTGCTGGTACGTCTTGGTAGTTCCTTGTGTCAATAAGCTGAATATCATCAAAAACAGCATGTAAATCAGCATCACTGAGTAAATCACCAGAAACATAAAGATTCCTTTGTTTATAGATGTCGTTAAGCGCATTTGGTTTGATCTCATGGCCATAATATCCTGCTTTCATTGCATGGCAAGTCAGAATACAACCATATTGTCCAATTGTTGCACCTGCAACTGATCCTAGCTGTTGGGAAGCCCATGCAGAATCTCGTTGACTATAGATAAAAGGATATTGTCTCATATTATTCTTCTTGTACTTTAACTATTGCTTGAATCTTAACATCGTCAATCTTCTTTTCTACAGTTTTTTGCTCCATCTTTCTGAAAAGTAATACATGATAAGTCAGTGCAATTAAGACAATCGCTGTTGCAAGAACATTAACAATATGTGCACTAGATTGAGTCAGTAATCTTGCTATAAACAATCCTTGTATAATAAATAAGAAGAAGACATATAGAGATGTCCAAAGTATAGCAATACGTCCAGATTTTGCAAATGCTTTAGGAATAACTGCAAGGAAAAATTCTAATACAAAGAGTAAAAAGAATAATATAGTACCAATAATAAGAATAGTTTGATCTTTCATGTTACTTCTTTAAGAATATGTTGATTATCAAGAAGAAGGTTGATATAGCAATTGAAATAATTGCTGCAACAACTGTCAACTTACCTTGCAAGTTAGCAAATTCCTTCTCTAGGATTGTTAATCTTCCTGTTTCTAAATTATCAAACTTAGTTTCAATTCTTTGAATGGAGGCATTTACCTGACCCATCTTTTGATCTACTAGTGTATATAATTCTCGTACTGTAACGATATCTTTTGTTGTTGCATTAGCCATATCATTGAATGAGGCATGTTTCTTATTTCTAACAGACCTTTTATCATCTGTCAAGTTATCTTCCTTGTGTAAAAGATGGTTTTATTCCAAGTTTTTTAATAAGCTGTGGGCTTAAGCCTCTTGCAACTGCATCTAGATATCGTTGTCCCTTTGTGTTATATACTTGAGAATTCTGTGCGCCTCCTACTCCTACATTGTAAGCTGCAATGCCATGATTAATATCTCCACCTGAAGCTTGTATGTAATGAGAAAGTAAATTAGCTGCATATGGTACTGCAAAATTAGGGTCTAGTGCTTGTTGGTCACTGACTTCAGGATGAGCTCTGTTATTAATTTGTGCAATGCCACGATCATAACTACCATCAGTATTGTAATTATATCCAGGTGTAGTTTGAAATCCATGTTCAGTAAAAAGAAGAGAAGCAAAAACATTTGGATCTACATTTGCTTGTTGTGCTGCACTATGAATTAGGGGAGCTAAATGCTCAGGCACAGGAGTAATTGTAAAATCAGGAAAACTAGATTGTGTTGGTTGTGATTGAGTTTGTGTAGGAGCTGTTTCATAATAATGTCCTCCTGGAGTTGTTACAGCATCATGATACATCTGTGTTTGTTGTTGGGGGCTGAAATTGCCTAAATATTGTCGATTTGCTTGTTGCCATGCACTTTGACCAGGCATGGGCGTAGGCATTCCTGCTGTGGAATTTGGTGTTCCAGTAGGTTGCATTGTTGGTGTAGGAGTTGGTTGTCCTTGAGCAGGATTTTGTTGAAAATGACTCATTAGATTATTAAAACCAATACCAAGCCACGAATCTCCTTCTGGATGTTGTACTATCTGATTTTGTGAAACTGGTGACTGAATATTTTGTGGGAGTTGTTTTGTTTGAGGTGGTGCAAAAGATTGTTGCATGTTTCTAAGTATTTGATCTGTGATATTTAATCCACGACCAACCACAGCGCCTGTTGCTTGAGCACCTGCGTTATATATTCCTTTTCCAGCTGATTGAAGCATTTGTCCTAAGTCCATAATTATTGTCTAAAGCTAGATATACCTCCTATTCCTTGCATTCTTATAGCTGTTCGTTGTGGTTTTGATAATTTAGGCATAGCAACCGTTGTTCTATCTTGTTGAGTTGGTCCTCCCGTTGTTGGCATACCTGTAACTGGCTTAAGTACGGCTTGTTGTGCTAATTTATCTAATGCAAGATTTAAGGGTGTTTGTTTTGTTGCAGCTGCTGGTAAATTAAATGTCATAGGTGGTGTATGTCCTGCTGCATCTCTAAAAGAAGCATAAAGTAATTGTCTTCTAAATGCATTATCCATAGAGTTTTGTGCATAACTTGTACTACTTGTTCCTGTTCCTGTGTTACTGCCACCAAATGTTAATCCAAGACCTGTTGAATCACCTGTATTTTTTGAAGATCCATAGTATAGTTTTTCTGCATTCCAGTAGGCAGGAAGCCATGAATTTGTAGAAAGAAGAGTTTTTGTTTTTACATCAGTTGCACCGCTCGCTGATCTTTCTGCTGAATATGAAAGCACTACTTGTTTTTGGTCTTTGTTAAGTTGTAACCAAGGATTATCCGTTGGATTTCTGAGTGGAATAATATTACCACTATCATCAACACCAGCAAAATTTGCGTTTTGATGTTGTTTTAAGAAGTCATTTTGTGATTGACCTGCTGGACGTGAATTCCATTGAGCTTGCAATTGCTGAAGTTGATATGGCTCTCTCATCACAGAAATATCTTTTGTCCATGGATGATTGGCAGCCCATGCTGATTTTTCTGCGCCCTGAGGAAGTGATGTCCATTTTTCATAATCTGCAATTTGTGAATTATTTGCTTGTTGATACATGGGATCAGGAATATGTGGACTATATGTTTTTCCTTGTGCTTCAGCAGTTGCTTTATTCTGTGCCTGTACATCAGGTCTGGCAAGATAGTCATTTTGTCCTCTCTGTATCTGAATAACTTTTGGATTTTCATAAGCAGTTAATCCACCTTTACCACCTGCTTGTTCTTGCTTCCATTGAGAATAAAGCTTCATGTCTTGTCCATTGTAATTATAAATAGGATCAAGTGTTTGTCCAGTTGCTTGTGCTTCTGCTTTTTTCATAGCAGCATATTTATTATAGAAATTAGGATTATCAGCAAATGCTTTATATCGATCAGTTCCTGAAAGTTCTTGTACTTTTTGAAGGTTATTAAAATCATCCTGTGACCAGTTCTTTGTTCCTGCATCTTTTCCATGAATGATTTCCATGCCTGTGGTTGGTTTTGAGCCAGGTGCATTTAATACACTAAGTGGTGATCGTTGGTTAGGAACAGCAGAGAATCCTTTTAAGTGTGGAGTAGTTAGACCAAGATAATTTGCTCCAACCTCAGCACCCGTTTTTTTACCTTGATCTATTCCAGATGCCATTGTATAGGGCCCTATTGTTGCTCCTGCTAAATTATTAATCCGAGCCATATTTGCTTGATCGGGTGTTATTTTATTAGTAACAATTTGTGATGCACCTGGTTTTAATACATCATTAAGTCTTGTTGTATTAGTTGCTTGTTGAGCACCTGCTCGTATCATTGGCTGAATATGACTTACAATTCCCTGTGGGATCTCTTTATTTGCAATTTGACCTGGTGCTTCTACAAAGTCACGAGCAAGTCCTAGAGACCCTGGAAAACGTAGTCTTGCATCTTGATTGCCTGTTTGTTGTTGAATATATGATTGTGCTGCTGTAAGTCCTCCATATAGCACTGCACCCATCATTAAAGGCATAACATCTTTACTAGCAGCTCCAGCTTGACCTGTTGCTAAATTGCCTATTGGTCTTCCTAGAATCCCAAGATTACCCTTAAGCCAGGGGTAAAAAATCATTGCTCGGCTAACCACATTTTTTTCAAACTCATTCGTATTGCCATAATCAACCATAAAATGTTGTGTTTCTGATTGAGCTTTTGCTGAATCAAGTCCACGATCAAGATATGTTCTATAAATTGCAGTTCTTAATGCATCATCTACAAAACCTACTGTTGCTTTATTTGCTCTCAGTGCTTGTCTCACAGGATTTAATGTGTCTGCAGTTTCACCAATCTTACTTGCAAGTGTATTATCATTAAAAACATTATCCATAACGCGTTGAAAAATACCAGGTCCTTGTTTATTACTAAATCCCCCAAGACCTATTCCTTGTCTTTGTGCTGCAAGATAATTGTCGTTCTTAGTTGCAACATCATTTAATGATTCAACAATATTCTTATGTAAATTAAGAACTCCACCTGGCCCTGCTTCAGCTGAACCTATGAGTGAATTGATATACATATTTGCAGGGTGAACTATGGGATTGGTTAAAATAGTTTGTCTAATACCGCTTTGTAGCACATCTACTGCATTAAGGATTGGATTTGTTGATTTATTGTTACCACCTAGAGAACCAATAGCATCAGCAAGTTTCGGATCTACCCATTTATTGCGAAGTCCTGGAACATCAACTTGCTTAAAACCTTTTACCTTGTAGTCTGAGATTTTTCCTTGCCATTGGTCTCCATTGAGTGAATCAAGAGCAGATGAATTATTCTTAAGTCTAAGCGTACTTTGAAGATTTCCTTGTAATGCTTTTATGGGATCAGTTTCTGCATTAATACCAAGAGAAGAATATTCTCTCTGAGTTGCAGTAACAGGCAGATATTGTTTACCATTTGTATCTTCATACGTTGAACCAACCTGTTTAAGACCAGATGCTGAACCAAATTTGCCAGGTGAACCTACAAGTCTGTCGCCTGTGCCGTCTGCTGGTATAAATCCTTGTATTTGTCTATGAAGATTTTCAGGAGAGAAAGTTGAAAGTGCAGTTTTCACAGCAAGTTTAAGATTTGGATCTATATTGTCTGAAGCTCCTTTTACTTGAATAGGACCATAATCTTGTAATGCTTGGAACTTGGGATCATTATCTCCTCTAACCTTAGAAGATAATCTATAAATACCTTGTAGTTGATTTTTTAAAGCAGTTTGTTCTGGTGTAAAACCCACTGCTAAAGAAGGCTCACTAAGAGATAATTGCACTTGTGATTTTTGATCATCAGTTAATCCCTTAAATTCTTGTGAAAGTTGTTTAACTGAACGAGTAATAAGATTTTGATTTGCTCCTTCATTTCCTTCTACTCGCTGTGCAAATGCACGTCCATCATTAACATTAAAATCATCAGAGTATGGTCTATTTAATTCAGAAGCAATAGATCCCATACTTGGTGTAAAGCCTTCTTTGGGTGCATAATTTCCTGTTTGTTGTGCCTGAGCAGACACTTTATTTGTTTGTTGTCGATCTTGATTAATCTTAATACCCTGTTGTGCTACGTTTTGTTGTTGTGTAACTTGTGCACCTTTTTGCTCTGTAGCAATTTGCTGATTAAGAGTATTAATATTATTCTGAAGTCCTTTAATTTGTCTTTGTACTTCTTTAGGTGACATTGTTTTTCCCTGTACTTGTCCATTTTGGATTCTTGTAAGTTGTGATTGTGCATCTTGAAGGTCTTGAGATGCTGCATTTCTTTGTTCAATAAGACTTTGTACCATTTCATTGGGTTGTTGTAATGTGAACTTAGGCGCTTGTTGTGAAGATGTTTCTCCTGCTAATCGCTGATTATTAAGCATATCCATTCCAAGTTGTGTATCTGATTTTGCTTCAGTTGTATCAAGCATTCCACCTTTTGCAAAGTAATCGTTTAATCCTTGTTGTGCAAGTGCTTGATCTGTGTAATTTCCCGTGTGGTCTGTTTCTATAGGATTAATAAACTTGCCTGTAAGTTTTTTATATGCTTCATCTGCTCTTGCTGCAACATCTACTTGTTGAGGACTTGCGCTTTTAATCTGCTTTTGAACATCATCAAGTTCTGATTTCATTTGATCAGGAACATCCTCATTATATTTAGCATACACAGAATGAGTAAGACGAGCATTTGCCCATGATTGATTTGTATGAAGTTGCACTTCAGCTCTTTGTCCTGATGGCATTTGTGCATCAATATGATACCCCTCATAATTTTGTGCTCCTGGTTTTTTGAAGTAATCATCAGTATTTAAGATCTTATATCCCCTTTGTTGAAGATTATTCTCAATTGACTGAACAGCTCCTGGAAGTTGAGTTCGATCATTAATCACTACTGCTCCTCGTAAATAATCATTAACATCGTTAACTCCATATGATTGATCTCCGTCTATGCGATGATCTACAATTTTTTCTGCTGCTGTTAAAGGATGTTTAACATTACTAATTGCACGACCATTAACTTGTTGTGCTGTAGTATCTAACATGTCATGAAATGAAGGTTGATTTGTAGTAGCATTTCTTACTTGGTCCATGATCGCTGATTGTCCTGGGGGTGATAATAAGTCTGCTCCATTTTGAGCAAACTGTTGATGCGTAATACTTGAATCAGGAAGTGTTGCATTAGGATTATTTGAAGTTTCTATAGCTTGTTCAACAGGGTTTTTCATTCGAATCTTTGATCCTCCTGCAATTCCCATTCCAAGAAGTCCTCCTGCTGCTACTCCCTGAGCTGTTGAGTCAAAAACATTACTTATATATTGCCCCATATCAGTAGTATCTCTATTTGATCCAAGTCCTCCTAGTAAACCAAATTCTCCACCCATTTTCATACCACTTAAAGTACCCTTAGCAAGAGAATCTGCAAGTCCTTCTTTTCCAAGTTGTTCAATGGCGCCTCCTGAACCAAGTGTAGCTACTGTTAAAATAGGCATAGCTGCTTCTGCTAAATCACCAATGGCTTTTTGCATTGTCCAATCATTAGTTCTAATATCAGTTCCTATATCAGTTCCTGCTTTTGCAATTTGTTGAGGTACGTTTGCTATGCCTTGTATTGCCTCTCCTGGAAGTCCTGCAATAAATCCAGCAGTTTGTGCTCCTGGTCCTCCACCAAGTGCATTGGCAACAGTAGGTTGAACTTGATCTGCAACGTTAAAAGGATGTTGTGCTAAGCTTTCCTGACCTTGTTGAACTGCTCCTAATGCACCAGCAACAGGAGTAGACCAAAAATTCTGGCCGCCATTTGATTCGGGATTAAAAAACTGTTGAACAGGCTTAGCTGCGCTTTGAAGTAAGTTACCAATGCCTTGTACTTCTTGTTGAGTTTGAGCAATAGGATTAACTTGTGGAAGGAGGCTTTGTGTTGCTTGTTGAGCGAAATTACCTACTGCTGGAGAAAATTGCTGCACCTCTTTGTTCACGAAATTACCAACACCACCTAAGGTGTTTTTAAACATATTTAATGCAGAGTTAAATGCTGAGTCCATATTATCATATTACTATTTACCCCACAGGATTAGTTAATTGCGAGAATTGATCATTTCTATTAGGTGTTGGAGCAAAAGTACTTGCGAAATTATTTCCTGGAGCTGCCCCACCGTTGATTTGTGTATTTTGTGTCATTTGACCTGGCATTTGACCAAGACCAACACCTAATTGATTAAGTGTTGAATAATACTGTTGTGGATTAAATGATCCTTGTGGTAATGTTGCTGATGCTAATTCTACTTGTCTTCTGATTTGTGTATCATAATCTTGAAGTGCCTGCTGATGCTGAAAGACAGTTTGAAGTAATCCAAGTTTTGCTGCTGCTTTTGCTGATTCAGTTTGTGCTTGATCTGAATTTATGGCATTAATACCTTGTTGAAAAGTATTCTTAATTTGTTGTTGAGCGTCAGTAAGCCAACCATCAAGCTTTGCATGTTGATCTGTTTTCCAATTAGCAATATCTTGATTCTCTGTATTAAATGTTAATTGTGCTGATTGATCTTGGTTACCAATTCCTGTTCTAGTGCGTAAATATTCTTGATTTAAAAGATCGTTTGTCGCAGCACCAGCTGATGATTGCCCACCATATAAAGCTGAATTTCTTTGTGATAAAGCATTATAATTATTGAGAGCATCTCCATAAGCACTTTGAGTCTGTGTGTTCCATTGATTCTTGTTTACACCAAGTGTATCAAGTAAACTTTGTGCTTGACCTTCTACAACTCCTCCTTGAGAAGTTGCTTTTTGTTGAGCGCCAGCAAGTTGAGCGTCTCTATCTGTGCCGAGAGTGCCTGATAGATTAGTTAAAAAGGCCGATTCAGGATTATAGATAGCATCAATATCTGATTGAGAAACACCAGGTGCTGAAGGTTGTGATGGTTGAGACGGAGCAATTACTGCATTATTAGAAGGTATTCTGGGTGTTCCTCCACCAATTGGTCCTGTTGATGCACCAAGCACTTGACCTTGAGCAGGTAAGTTCGCATATGGCATATTGTGCAAGATGGTTTGTGAAGCTGCTGGAGACCAATCTCTGTTGTCTCCTCTATCAAGAGCAGATACACCAAAAGCATTAAGTTTTGTGTCCGCAGTTCCCTGAATATAGCCTGGTCGTGATGGTCCAATTGGTCCCATTAATAACCACCTCCAAAGTTAGTCATTTTATTCTGAGTAATCATATTATTAACATTGATTTTCTGTGTCTTTGTTTTCTTTGGTTTTTTCTTCTCTTTATTTGATTTGAATAGTCCTTTTTTTGCCATATTAGTAGTCCTTCCGGTATGTATTAACACCAAGACCTGCTTGTGCATCCTGCTTTGTGGCAGGTTTTTTGATCTTTGGCTTTTTCTTTACCTTTTTTGCCATTTTATTTACCCACTTTTGCTTGTTTTTGGGTTCTGTCTTCTGTTGAAACCAGGCCACCTTTTGTCATCATGTCAAAGATTTCTTGTATTTCTGAATCTCCACCAAAATCAACATCATCATTTTGTTGTGAAACAAAACCTTCACTACCATTCATAAGTCCTTTTGATTTGATTTTAAATGTTGCCATATGTTCCTTTCTCAACATAAAAAAACGACCTTATATACTAGATATAGGTCGTTAAAACAGTGTCTGTTCACTGGAATCAACTATGTTGTGGATACATACAAACAGAACTATTTGTTTTTGTCAAGCCTTAAATTATGGAGCTTGACCAAATTGTCCTCCTACTTGAGGTCCACCTGGAGCTGCACCTGCAATTGGCCCCATTGGTGCGCCTCCTGTTGGAGGAGTTGGGGGAGTTGTTGCTCCTGGCATTGATGGTGTTTGTGGTTGTCCACCTTGTCCTCCCTGTGCCTGCATTGCTTGATCTCTTTGAATTAATTGAGACAATATTACAATCATTGATCGTACTACTGCAATTTCTTGCGGGTCAGTACCTGCTTGAGTAAATTGATGTAAAGCCTGAATAGCAGACATAAGCATCTTCGTATTACCTGGTTGGTCACCTGGTCCTGCTGGGCCTTGTTGTCCTGCTTGTTGTGCATTTGCTCCTGCTGGTCCTGCCCCATTAGGCACAGTTCCAGGCGTTCGATTAGCTCCTGCTTGTGCTCCAAGAGCATTTACCATTTGTGCAGGATTTGCACCAGGTGCTGCTTGTGAATTACCCGCAGTCTGTCTAAGACGATTAATCATTGCCATGTAAGGATTTTGTTGTTGATCCATATGTATCACCTCCTTATAACTGTACTATAATAATTTGTCAACTATAAGAAATTAAAAAGAGCAGATCCTGTATCTGCTAATGTACCATCAAATCGCGTATCTGCTCCTGGATTAGAACTACCTGTTGGAGTAATTAAATAATCTGCATGAATTCTTCCAACACTTCCTGCTCCACCATTACCTGCTCCATTATTTCCTGCTCCACCAGTTCCTGCTGTTGCTGCTATATTTGTTAGTGTAATATTTTGTCCTTTAAGAAGAATTGAGCCTCCAGCTCCTGCTCCTCCACCACCAGCAGTTCCTCCAATAGAATTTCCACCACTTGCACTAGTTGCGTTAATGTTAGGTAAGTTAATTGTTCGTGCAACTACAACAATAATTCCTCCACCATTACTGCCTCCTGGAGGTGATTGTACTTCTCCTCCTCCTTGGCCTCCACCTCCACCAAATGCCATTGAAGTAAGATCTGCTGATCCCACTGAGTTTCCTCCTGTGCCTTGGTTAGTACCACTTGATCCAGCTGTGCCGCTGGTTCCAGAACTGGCATTTCCACCACCAGCACCTCCACCAGCAGAACTATCTTGACCTGCATTGGTAGTTCCTCCTCCTCCACCATTACCATTTGCTGGTTGTTGTGGGAAAGTATTTGAACCAATACCTGGTGTTCCTTCTCCTTGTTGTCCTTCTCGAATACTATTCCAATTTACGCCACCTCTAAATCCAAGACTACCTGTTGTAAATTGTCCTGATCCTGTAACAGAATTAGTTGCAAAAATTGGTATTATACCCCCAGAAGATCCTCCCCACGCAGGAGAACTCACAACTGCATTAACGACAACAGAGCTATAAAATCCTGAAGTTACAATTTGTGCACCTGAATTAAAAGTAAGAGTTAAAGGAAAAGCTAGGGTTGCTGTTCCTCCTGATACACTAATTAAGAAATTAAATTCCCAATTTACAGCTGCTGTTGCACCCGTTCCTTGAGTTTGATGGATAATACAGGGTAAATTATATGTTGCATTTGCAATACCCGTAGGTCCCGTAGTAGCACCTGATGTACCAGTAAAAGATCCAACATTATAATTATCACTAGATCCTAATGTAGTTGTGGAGCTCCATGTTTTTGATCCTTGCGCTCCTGTTCCGAAACGATAAGACCATGAAGATGTATCATCTGATCGAAATTGTCGTGCCATAATTAACTACCTTGTTGAACAGTACTTCCCCAATAATTAATACCATCGAAGAAGAATTGAAAAATATCTGTTTTGTTAGCTGTAGTTGTAAGTGTTGGTGTAATACCATTATTCCAATTTATACTACTCCACCACGTAACAGTTCTTGATCCAGTTGAATCCTGTTTAAGAAAAATTAAGAACGCTTGAGGATTTGCAACATTAGTAACAGCAAGTGTTCTATTTCCTCCAAGTATTACTTTGTGTGTACTTGCTACATTCATATCAAATGTAATTGTTCCTGAATCAGTATCGGTTGTTATAGTAGGTTGAGTTACTGTAAAAATTGGTTTCCCCGAATAAGTAGGTGATCCTCCAATTGTTCCAGAAAAATTTCCACCTGAAATTGTTTTGTTAGTGAGAGTTTGGACTGTTATTAAATCAACTACTTTTGTTGTATCTAAAATTCCTGATGAATTAAGAACATTCATAATAGCCGTAATAAGATCATTCCAATGCGTAACAGTAAATACTTCTTCTACTTTTGCGCCTGATTGATGGGATTGAGCGCTTGAGCCTCCAAGACCCCTAGTACATCCTGTAATAGTAGTTGATGAAATACCTGTGAAACCAATATATTCACGCACAGTTGGAGTATCTACATTTGAAGCACTTTGTCGATCAATAACAATAACTCCAGGCGCTTGTAGTCCTGTTACTGAAGTAAGTGTAATTGAAGTATCGCCAGTTAAGACGTTACCATTAAGAGTTGTGTTAAAGGCATTAGATGTGCCTACTTTCCATAAATTTGCTGCCATATTAATACCCTCCTAGTCTTGCTGCTCCATTTGGTGATGAACTCAGTGTTACTAATTGAGTTTTTCCTGGATTATTTGGTGGTTTTGGTTTCTTTGTTTTGTAAGGCTTAAGAATTGCCTTTCTTTTCTCATGCTTCTTCATATAAAAAAACGACCTCTGCTTAATGCTTTGGTCGCTATGTGGCATTTTGTGCCTAAGATAACTATAAACATAACTTAACAGAACTTTCTGGAAAGTCAAGAGTTGAAAGATTTAAAACGACCAAATTTCTTACTCATATATTATAGATTAGGTATCCTAGACAGTCCAAGATGTCGGGTGATTCCCTCTTGCTTGTAACGTTGCAATACTCTTTATGCCTAATAATTGATAGTTTGATGTACTACCTGTTGTTAATACTTCAACCTGCAATGTTCTTCCTACCTTATAAAGTCGTGCTTTTCTTTGCAGTTCTCCTGCAACAATCTGTGAGCTACCACTTGTTAGTCCAAGTTCTATTGTTCCAAATTCATTAATACCCATACCTGAAGTACCTAAAGCAGATGCTCCAGTAAGTGAAAATGCTTTTGCAACTATTACTTGTCCTGATCTATCTTCTACATACAAATTAACTTGAACAGTTCCTATAACATTAGCAAAATGCATATAAACCTCATTAATCGTTTTGAATAACGTCCAGTCAGTAAAATCATCTTTCTTGCTTTTGAAGCTTGTATTAATACCTATTCCATTATCATCAGGAAATGCATAACCAAATTCCCAAATGTTATTATCTGTTGTTGAAGCTGCAAGCCAATGTTCTGAACCTACTGCATCTGTGTATAGAGCCCATTTGCCTATATTAAATGGAAATACCCAAGGCCCTGTAAAAGCAAGTCGTTCTCGATCAAAACAAATTGCTTGTTTTGAGTTAGGAAATGAAAGTATATATTTTTTATCAGCATATATAGCAGACGCCCCAGTCAAATCTGTATATGATAATGCTTGAAAGAAAGGTCTAATTTTAGCTGATATTTCGTTAGCATTAATAACATTAATAAGTTGAGGCTCATATCGTAAAATGAAAAGTCCTCGTCTATTAACAAACATAAGATCATTTTCAACAGCAATAATTGATCGATGAGAAGAACAACCTTGTGAAGCTGTTAATAAGCGATAAGTTGGTACTAAGATTGCATAGTTTCCGAAAGTTTGTACATCAAGTGAAACTTCCCATACAGAGCGTTCTTTAAATACAACAATTGTCTGTGTTGAAGTTTGTGTTCTATAATAAACACCAAGCCCTGTAATATCTTCTCCTGAGTCTGGTTCAACAAGAATTGAACCTCCTCCAGAAAAATAATCAAATCTTTCTTGTTGTGGATACCTACCTGAAATTAGTACTTTAGTTGGTGCGCCTGGAATACCTGCTAGAATGAGTCGATCTTGGAATCTAATAATATATTTAGCTCTAGGTCCACCTGTTGTATCAACTAAAGGCGCAGTGCGTGTTGGATCTGTTGCAAAGGTGCCCGAATCCATCCAAGTTGTTGTATTAGAGTCTGTTCCTCCTACCCAAACTTCAGATCCAGGTATTCCTCTATATACATTGTAACCAGTTAATGTAGCTCCTGCTCCCTGTGTTACAGGAGACCAATTAACTTTAACTTGTGTATTAAGAGTTTGTGGAAGCTGAGATAAAGCCACAGCTGTTGAGGCAATGGTTTCGCCCACGGGTGAAGTTGCTGAAACTCTCCATGACCAGGTTGTAACACCCGATGCTGCTGAGAGATTTGTTGCTGTTAATCCAGAAGGAACAGGAAGTGTTGCAAATCCAAGAAGTGTTGTAAAATCGTAACGTGCAAGTTCTCTTTGTGATGAAACAAGATAAATTCTTTGTCCAAGTTCTGCTGCTTCAACATTAAAACCAGATGCCCACGAAACACCCGTTATTTGTGTATAAGATGCACCATTCTTTTGAACTAAATATCCCCAATCTGAAGTTGCAATTACTTGAATATTATCATTAGCATCTTTAAAGTTACCAACAAATCTAGTTACGCCTGTTGCGCCAGATGTAAAATATGCCTGAGAGCCCCATCGTTTAGTGGGTAATCCTGAGCCAATAAGAAGCAGGTTTGTGGCATTCACCATTTCTGCTCCATCAATTTCAGTTTCTCTTAAAAGTGTATTGAGTCCTTTTCGCCATGTATTCCAAGTTGTTATCGCTGGCTTTGGTGGCTTAAAAGGAGTAGGTTTAAGCTCAGTAAGCATGTTAATTACGTCCTAATCGAAAGTTTTGTCTATTTTCTGGAGTTGTAATGCGGATTGGATTTACATATGATTCATATTTAGCTACACCTGCGTTTTCAACCATAGTAAGAAGTTTTTCTCGCGATTTTCTTTCTTCATCTTGATATCTTGGATCAGATCGTGATTCAAATACATAAGCAATTGTTCTCTGAGTTAAAAACTCTGAGTCAGGCAAAACAGGAAACTGTGTTGATGAAGCTAGTGAGGTAGGCATTGAGTAGTATGGAATTGAAACTGTTGCTCCAGAAGCAAGTGTTCCAGGATTCCATAATAAATAATAACCATTAGATGGGTCTCCATTAACAGTAAAGAACTTTTCATCTGTTTTTCTAAGAAGTACTCTTTCTGGTAGTTCTTCTGCCCATGACTCACCAGGTGTAACTCCTGTTGAATAATTCACAACAGGTCCTGTGATTTTCCGGAAGTCTTGAGGAAGTCCTATAGAACATAGTGAAGTCGTGATGCCTCCTTGGGGATTTGGATAATAAATTTTCTTGAGAACTTCCCAGTCAAAGGATTCTGCCCATTCAATTTGAGCCCGATTAATGAATTGAAGCCACAATAAAAAATCTGCACCACCATCTTGAGGCTGTGTAGGATCTTGGTTAACGGTGCTTGAAATATTTTGCATTATCACACCAATCGTTTGACGAGCTATATTAATACCCTCGCTTTCATAAAATTATGTCCCCAGCCCTTAATATTTTCAGGCATAGGTCTTTTAAATGTAATTAAATAGTGACATTCTGCACATAACGTTCTACAATTTTCCATTTTAAATCTTCCTTCTACATATTCTGACCAGGGCTGAATGTGATCTACTTGAAGATCTTTTTTTGAGTAACACAAAGTGCATTGCCACTTATCTCGCGCAAAAACTAATTTTTGCATAGTTTGTTGAAATGTTCTACGCTCAAGATAATTTTTTGATCTTTTATATCCTTCCCAGTCTTCTCTATTTGTAATTCCTTGTTGTGTCATAGATATCTTAATGCGTGTTTCTTCAGTTTGTGGGTGGCCATTTTTAGCCCAAGGAGCTTTTTTCCCCTTATTCCACCCAGCTATAGTACTCCTTGCTTTGCAAGCGTGAGAACAAAATCTACTCCTCACAATATTACGAGGATAGACTAATATATTTTTTTGACAAACCTCACAACACTTTTTAATTCTTTCAACTCTTCTCATACAAAAAAGACCACCTGCTTGTAAGAGATGGTCACATAGCGGCGTTTTGCGCCTAAGATGCTTTATCTTACCTATAACTGGACTTCTATAAAAAGTCAATTAGTATCCTGGAACTGGATGAGTAAGAAAGAAATTTTGAATGATGTAATAACTTAATCGTTTAGGACGTGCTGAGGTGTTACCTGTTGATACCGATTCAGATTTCCCATACCATGAATTATCGGTTGGATTAGTTGTATTTCTATTGTCTTCAAACTGGAAATAAGTATGTCCCATCATAAATGGATAGAAAGATTCTGCTTGACTAAGAAGATGAACATCTGCGTGTCCTTGATATTCCTGATTACCATTTGTAGATCCATCATAACATCCTGTGCCTATTTCAGTAAGCATAACTGCTTTTTGTGTATTAGCGCTAATTAGTTTGTCAAATCCATTAAGATTACTACCACGAAAAACCTGATTTGAATTACCACCATATTGTGTAAATCCAAGTATATCTAAGTTAGGAAATAAATTATCTATAGAAGGAACAGGTACGCCTCCATTTGATGTATAAAAAACTCGTGTACTATCGATTGTCTTGCCTGTCGAGCAAGCTAAATCAACTAATGTAAACCAGTCACTTTGTTGATTAGGAAGTGAAACATGATAGTTTCCTTCAGATCCATACCCATACGCAATAACTGCTGGATGATTTTTGTTTTTACCCACTAAGTTATTAGCAAAGTCATTTGCGGAATTAGTTCGATTCGTACCGCCTGTTGACTGAGTATAGTTAGTTGAAGTAATCCAAATGAAATAAAGAACCATTACTCCTAAACCATAGTTCCAAGCACAATCAAGACCACGTCCATAGTCATTAGCATTATAAGAATCATTATAAATACGAATTGTATTACATCCTTGGGCTTGAATATCTGCAAAATCAAAAGGAAGCATTGCTTCTTCTGTTGCAAAATTTGTTCCTCCTGGATTTGAAGTTGGTACGTTATTGTAATTACAACATCTTAAATATGTCTCAACTCCATTGTAATAAAATCTCCTGTTGCTTGTAGTGGTAGTTGGATTAGTTACAAAATCTACATATCCATCATCTAAATAGAAGTTATCTCCATTTGCAAGATTAGTTCCTTTAACTGTTATTGTAACCGTGCCTGTTGTATTAATGAAAATACTACATCGCATACGTGTCCATATTGTTGATGAGAGTTTATATCTAACAGTATCTTGTGTTGTGCTATCGCCGTTACAAGTAATTTGAGCACGAACAAACTTGCCTGTACTACTAATATCTCCTAATACCCATATATCGAAATAAATTCTTTGTCCTGAGTTTTGCGAAAAGAGAGTAAAACTTGTTGATCCTGTTGCTGCTGTTACATTAACTTTTAATGAACCTGTTCCTGTTCTTACAGGAGATGAAGCAGCAGTAACAGTTGCATTTGATCCTGACCATCCCGTAATTCCTGATTCAAAACCTGGGTTAGGTAATAAATTTGATCCTATGATTTGAGGGATAAGAAGATCTGCGTATATTTCAGATGGTTGAGTAAATCGTCTTGGCATATAATTATGATGTCAGAGTTCTAGCTTTTGAAAATACTGCATGATTATCCCAAACAGGAATTGTAGTTCCTGATAATGTTCCTGTAAAGCTATTGCCTGATGAATCTGTTGCTGATGTTCCAGAACCATCATCTAATTTGTAGTATCCAACAAGACTGGCTGGTGAAGGATTTGTATTTTGCCCATAGTACATTTGACTTGCTTGAGTTGCCGTTAAACCTACTCTCAAAATCATTATTTCATCAAGATATCCTTGATAGTATTCAGCATTACTTCCACCAAGTCTACCAAGTGCTAAGATGTCTGTTGTAGTATTCAAATTACCATTAACAACTGCTGTTGCAGCAGATGTCCCATTTACATAGAGAGTTGCAGCTGTTCCTGTACGCGTAAGAATAACGTTATACCACTTACCTGGAATTGGAGTTATAGTTGAGACAAGAGCAAATTCTGTTGTTCCAATATATAAAGCACCTCTAATTAGATTTCCATTTGTTAATCCTACTCCATATTGTCTATTGGAATTCCCTGCATTATTGTTACCTTTAAAAACAGCTTCCATAAAGTTTCCATTTGGAGTAGGCATAATCCATGCAGAAATTGTAAGATCTCCTGTCATGTCAAATGAAGAATTATCAGGAATACTGACATATGCAGTTGATCCATTAAATTTTAGGCAATATCCAAAGTCTCTTGTAGTAAATCGTGGCATATATCTCCTTAGTTCACTCGGTAAAGTAATGTAATAATTGTTGCTGCTGTCGTAGTAATAGTTACTCCATTAGCAAACGATTCATTTAACAAAACTGTAACAGGAATAGTAACATTACCAGGAGTAAAAGGTGGAACTAAATAATTTGTTCCTGAACCTACTGTGTTGTCCCATACTGTGATTTGGCCAGCTGTGCCTCCCCAGATGACTATTGCATGAAGAACTCCTACTCCAGTAACAGCAGTTGTTGCTGTTTGTGCTGTTGTATAAGAAATAGGAGTATATTTGTGTTCTACTTTAAGTCTATCAGCGCTTAAATCTTCACCTGCAAGATTAGCTCCAAGTGCAATCTTTGTATTTGCATTAACATCTCCTTGTGCATCTCCTCTTTGACCACTAGTAAGTGTTGGTGGAGTTGAATTATATACTACACCTGTTTTAAGAGGATTTCCAGAGTCTGAACTACCTGATGCAACATTTCCAGCCACAACCATAGGATTAGCAGTATTGCCAATGGGCGTTGTAACACCTGCTGTAGGATCAATAAGTTTAACTTTTTGGTAGTGCTCTGAACCTACACCTTGTTCGGTTGCAATAGTTGTTCCTGAGCCTTGTGTAATTGAAATATTATTAGCCATAATAAAAAACCACTAATCGATTGTTGATTAGTGGTAAAGCGGCGTTTTGCGCCTGAGTACCTTTGTATTTTGTTATAACTGTACCGCTATCAAATGTCAATCATTAAGTTGTGAATTTAAGTGTATGCCATGCCTTTCCATCCCATAATTCAAGTTGATTATCATTATAGTTATATCCAAATGCTCCAATTGGTGGATTTGTTGGTCGTTGAGAAATTCCATTCCAGAATGGCATTCGATTAAGACCAAGCATAATTGAAATTTCACCAGTGTCTAGACCATAATAGAACGGTGCATTGTTACTATAGAATGGTTCAATAGATAATTTATCTGTTACTTTTGAAGAATCAAATACATTTATTGATAAGATTGGGATTATTACTGTGAAGTTTTCAGTAGCAGCTGATGAATCGAAGATTATTTCGAAATCAGTTAACTCTAATATTAGTGATTCAGTTACTGTAGATGCTTCAAAGACATTAATTGTTATAATAACTGCAATATTGATAATTATATCAATTACAGTTGTGCTATCTAGCGCTGAGATTGTTTCAGCAATTGCCACATTAAAATTCTCAGTTACTATGCTGCTGTCAAATAATACTTCAATATCTGATATTGTGAGTGCAATATTTTCAGTCACTGTACTACTGTCAATTACACTTACTAGATCAACTACTGTTACTGTAAAGCTTTCGAGTACACTGGAAGTATCAAATATAACTTCAGTAATAATAGGTATTAATATGGTAAGAGACTCAGTAACTGTAGAAGTTTCAAATATATTAATAGTTACTAAGATAGATGTAATAACATCTGTTGCAGTTGAACTATCTGAAAGAGTTATTGCATATGCTTGAGCAATAGAAAGTGCTTCTGTAACTGTTGAACTATCAGATACATTAACTACACTTACAAGTACTACAGTTACATTCTCACTAACAGTTGATAAATCAGAAAGTATAAAAGGCGCAGAAAGTAATATTTGAACAACTACGTCAGTTACTATAGATGAATCAAATATTATATTAAGATCTACTATTTCAACTGTGAAGTTTTCAGTTATTGTGGATGTGTCAAGCACATTAATAGAATCTATTATTTCAATCTGTGTAAGAATATCAGTTGCAATTGCAATATCAGTTAATACTGGTTCTTCAATAAGTCCAACAGTAAGACGCTCCGAAATAAAGACTGTGTCATCCCAATAAATAGGTGTATCTGTTACTATTGAAGACTCTGAAACACTAATATCTCTTCCTTGCGAACGAGTAATATCAACAGTATCTGTTACTGTTGTTTTTTCAATAGGTTGCCAAAAGATAAGAACGTCTGTTGCTTGTGATTGATCAAATACATTAATATTCATATTACTGTAGTACTAACCCCCATTGAACTCCGATAATACCTATGAGTTCCATTGTAAAATTTTCAGTTACTGTAGATGCCTCAAAGATAGATTCAAATTCTGTAAATAATAGAATTAAAGATTCTGCAACAGCTGATGAATCGAAGACATTGATAAGATCTACAACACTCATAGTTATTGCTTCAGTAGCAGCTGATGAATCGAAGATGTTTAACACATAGATCTGAAGTGTTATAATATTATCTGTAATAGTAGAGGAATCAAAAATAATAGGTTTCTGTATAAGAATAACAGTTATTGACTCAGTAACAGTAGAAGAATCCGATATAACAGGTTCTTGTATAAGAGTTACTGTAATATTTTCTGTTACTGTTGAACTATCAGATATACTTTCATCTTTGATTGTTTCTATGGTATTTACTGTTTGTGCTGTTGATGAAGTAGAAGTAAATTGTGATCCATCCCATTGTACGCCTGTCTGGTCTCCATCAAAATATGCTGTTTGATTAGTAGCTTCCATTTGAATTGCATCAAAATATGCTGTTCCTGTAGCGGGACCACTTGAATCTAAGATTAATCGAACTACTGTTTCTGATCCAGCAGTATATGTACCTGTTACTTGTGTCCATGTACCTGTTGTAGAAATGAAATTTGTTGAAGCATATGTGAAAGAAAAATTAGTTGGCTTAAGATTAATTCCAAATGTTCCAAGAGTTAATGTAGAAATATAGATATAGGCTGAGAATTTATATGTTGTTCCAGGTACAACAGTTATATCTTGATAGGTAAAACAATTACTTGCAACTTGAATAAACTTAATTGATTGTGTTCCTTTGAAAGCTTGGTCTGTTGAATTAAAAGTAACGCTTGCTACTGTTCCTCCCTTTGTCCATGTTTCATTTGCTCCAGATCCTTCATCAGATGGATTAGTGATATAATTTCGACGCACATCTAATACGATTGAATTTTCATTAATACCAATGATATCTATAACTAGTATCTGAGTAATAAGATCAGCCACAGTTGAACTATCATTAACATTAATAAACTTAATGTCTACAATAGCTGGAGACTGTGGTACGGTAGTTGACCATGTTGGAGTTGTAGATCCAGATAATGTTCCCGTTTGAGAATTTCCTGATGCATCTAAAATTGTGGTTCCAGACCCCTCATCCATATGCCACCAAGCAGCCATTTTTGTAAGATCAACACTTGTTTGACCTAACTGGAAAAGTGTTGTAATTTGAGCTTGACTAAGAGCAGCACTATATACGCGAACATCTGTAATGTTACCAGCGAAATTTCTACCCCCAGCACCAGGAGTATCACCAATATGAAGTGCATTTGAACTTGCACTAAATGATCCTGAAGCAGTTGTTGCTCTTAAAATACCATTAACATATACCTTAATATTTGCTCCATCATAAGTACCAGCTATATGGAACCATGTTCCTGTAACAATAGTTACACTAGGATCTTTTGCTTCAGGAGTCCCTGAACCTGATCCAACCATGAAGTTTGTCGTTCCTGCTCCAACTCGTAGTGCATATCCACTATTGGCTCCTTCAGTCGCTACAACATCACTTAGAAAATCAGAACCTCCAAGTGAAGTTGCATTAATCCATGCAGAAACTGAGAAATTTGCAGGTTGAAGTGAAGCTGAGAAAGGAACATTAACAAAGGCAGTAGTGCCATTAAAGCTTAATGAGTTAAGAAATAGATCTGTTGCTTGTGATGCATCAAAGACATTAATACTTGGATCAACATCAGGATTCATGCCAGAAAAAGGAACTTCAGTAATGGTAGAAGAGTCAGTAACAGAAAGATTATTAATCATTACTATAGTTACGTTTTCTGTAATAGAACTACTCTCAAAAACAATGATGTTATAAGACCTGGGAGTAATTATTACACTTTCTGTTACCGTTAAAGAGTCAAGAACATTAACATAATAAACTAATCTAATAGTAAGACTTTCAGTTACTGTTAAAGAATCAAATACGTTGATGTTTTTCATTTGACGTGATTGAATTGTTATTAATTCTGTTGGAGTTGTAAATTCTATTTTTCCAATCTGACGAGGAGGAAGTAATTTTATTACTCCTATCATGTCAGTTGCTTGTGATTGATCAAAAATGTTTATATTCATATTATGGTGTCCATATTCTTATACTATAGTGTTCTCCCGATGTGGGAGATGGCATATTTTCAAGTAATACTAACACAACATTAAATGCCTCCGTAGCAGTAGATGATTCTGAGAAACTGAATGGATATATCTGTTGGATTAAGAAATTCTCAGTAACTATTGAACTCTCAGAAGTACTAATTAAGTTAATGATAATTACTGTTGGAATATCTATGGCTGTTGATGTTTCAAAAACATTAACATTTAAGGCATTCGTAATAATTGGACCTATTGTTGGTATATCAGTAACCGTGCTATTTTCAGATATGTTAACTACATCAACTTCTACTACTTGTACTCCTGTGCTTGTAATACCAAGTAATGTGCCCGTTGCTTGACCAGACCCATCAGTAACAATAGCTGAATCAAATGTATTTATAGCCCACGAAACAGACAAAACTACGGACTCAGTAACAGTTGATGAATCAGATACAATATCAAGATCAACTATTTTAATTATGATAGATTCAGTAACTGCTGAAGAATCATTAACAACTGGAACATATTGAAACTCTATAATAGTTGGTACATCAGTAACTGTTGAAGAATCAAATACGTTAACAAGATTTGTAATAGGAATAGCTATGAATTCTGTAGCTGTAGATGCTTCAAAAACACTTATTGTATTGCTTATTAATAAAGTTGGAACATCAAAAATAGCCTCAATAACAATTTTATCGCTATTCTCTTGTAATATATATGAACTATTTTCTTGCTGTAAGAAAGATAAACCATCAGTAATGATAGGAGTACAATATACCTGTGCAGTATTTACTGTATCAGTAACTGTTGAAGAGTCAAAAATTGCACTTGAAAAATATTGAATCTCAACAACTTTTACTGGTTGTAGCGTACTTACATATACATTTCGTACTCTATGTTCATTACTTGCTCCTCCAGTTTTAGCTCCCCATCCAAATAGACTACCACCAAGTGTTCTTGTAGTATCAGTAAAAGTAAGTTGTTGTACATTATCAAGAAACACAGTAAAAATATTGCCACTTGTTACTTCAATACGCGCATTATGCCATTTTGAATCTGCAAAAGATGCAACTCCCGTGGTATTACTAATTGTTGTTCCTTGAAAATTAATTTGAACTGGCTGGTTTTTGGGAGTATATTCATCAAAAGCAATTTGATAGCCTCCACAATTGATATCGTCTTCTGTTACTGGAGTTTGAGAACACCCATAATAGAAGTAAACTGCATCAGCGCCTGATCCTCCACCTGTCCAGAAGTCAAAATTGATTTCAAAGTTACTAGGTAATGTATTTGAATATTCAAATTCTCCATGCTGAGTGTTAATTGCAGTCGTGAGAGTGATCCACCCTCCGTTGTTCCAAGTAGCATTATCTTTAATTGTTCCTGTCGTTGGTAAGTTAGCTAAAGATTCATTAGAAAAGAACTGATATGGCGTATTTTCTGTTACTTGTAACGTCTCAAATACATTAATCATTGTCGTATTAAAAGATACTGATATATTTTCTGTAACAGCAGAAGAATCAAAGACATTGATTGCAAGATTTGGAATTATTGATACAAATTCTGTTGGATTAGTAAAGTCAATGATTGTTATTTGAGTATTTGCAGAAGTATTTAATAGTATAATGCCACCTGCATCAGTTATAGATGAGGAATCAAAAGGATTTATGAATGTACCAGTCTGATAAGTAACAAACTCTGTTGGTGTGACAAACTCAATAAAACCTATCTGTCGGGGGGGAGTTAAAATAAGAACACCTACAACTTCAGTTACTGTTGTTGCTTCAGATAATATATCAATATTCGCTATAGTAACTTTACTTGGTAATGAAGTTTGCGATGTAGAACCATTAACACTTCCTGTCCACGTAGATTGTGAAAAAGAACCATCAAAATATGTTCCACCCACTTGTGTAGTATCTTCAAAAAGAATTGCATCCCAATAAACAGTAAAATTTGGCGAATTAGTATCAAGAATAAGACGAACCACAGTTTCTGTATTTGCTGTATATGTTCCATTTACTGGAAGCCATGCATTTGTTGTAGAAACAGAATTAGTATTAGCATAAGTAAACGAAAAATTTGTTGGTTTAAGATTAATTAGCACAGATCCCGATATATAACTACCACTTGGTAAAAATACATACCCTGAAAACTGATATGTATGACCTGGAGTAACTGTGATGTCTTGATATAAGAAGCCATTAACAGTCGTTGTCATACTTGCAAGCTTTACAGAATTTGAACCAAATTTTGCTTGATCTGAAGAAGGCCATGTAGCATTTGCAGAAGGCCATCCACCATTTGAACCAATATTCCAAGTAGTTCCTATTTCAAAAGATGAATTTGGTACCAAATTAGTACGTGTATCCAAAGCAACAGTAAGTTCTAATATGTTAATAAAATTAGTTAATCTAACTGTTATAGATTCAGTAACTGCTGAAGAATCAGAGGTATTAATGAGTTTTACCATAAGACACAAAAAAACCCAGGCCTATTGACCTAGGTCTTTTTTTCCTTTCTTAAAAATAATCTAGGTGGAGCACGAGTAGGTAAGGATTTTATGAAAACCTGTAATTGAATGATGTAATGATTGAGTTGGTTTCTTACATATTCAACTTTTCTTTTTACACATTGAGCAAAAGCACCAAAGATATCTTTGACTTTAATTATTTCGACTATATTGATAAAAAGTGTAACCATATTCTACATCGCTGTTGTGCGAGAAACCTCATTATAATTTGTTCCATCAGATTTGAATGTTATAGTGAACACTTTTCCAGACACAGTTCCAGTTGCTAGTGTTCCTGTTGATTTGAAGCTTGTTCCAAAAGTAATTGTTCTTGAAGTAGTCCCAGATGTTGTAACAATAATAGTTAACGTTTGTCCTGAAATAACACTTGCCATATTTAATGTCTCATCTTGAGCTGGTGTTAAAGTAAAATTGTCACCTATTGTTGGATCTACAGAGATTGTTGCTGAAGCAGTTAAGGTAGTTACTTTAGTACCAGTAGGAGAATTAAATTTAAGATACCCAGTTGTTGTAGCTATATTACCATTATTACCATCATGTTGAAAAGTCAGAGCTTGTGTAAAATTCTGATTACCTACTTTGAAAAAGGGATTACCAAGTAAGCTCCATACATTAATATTTCCCAAAGCACCCCCTGCAAGACCCGCTCTCAAATTAAGATCTCCACTGCTTACTTCCACTTCCATATTGGTTCCATCATATGTAATATCTCCATATTTGATTCCATCAGGACCAATTAAACTATAAATTGGTGTAACACCACCAAGAGTAAGTGCAGCATTACTTTTAAAATAAGTGAAGTTTGTTCCTGAGGATGTATTCGATAATAGCGATCCACTATTTCCACTTCCTGTTAATCCAATAACAATTGTATTATTTGTTGTTCCTTCCATAAGAACACCATTTCTTTGTGTCCATGAAAATGGATATGGTCTTTCATAAGCTTGGCAACCAATTAACATCCATCCTGAAACGTTCTTTAATTGGAATCCATTGCCATAACTTGCATTGTTATTTTGATTATTACTATCAGCATCACAGTTCATAAACACACAATTTTGTGCACCATAAGTTGGATCTCCTGGATTATCTGAATAGAAGCCTGATTGATAATTATCTTGTGCCTGACAATTAGTAAAGTAATTATTATATCCTGCAATATAGTAACCATGATTATTACCACCAGCTGATCCGTTAAAGTAAGATTTACAGTTTGTAAAATGAGTATCGAGTGTTGTAAGATAAAATCCATTCAAGGCATTGGTATCAGCAATACATGAATCAAACACAGAATCAGTTAATGCGGCACCACTACTATAAGGAACATGAAATCCGTTACCACCATGTTGGAATGAATGTACTCTTTGAATATAGTAAGAAGAACTTCCAGGATTTGCATTCCACGCAACACCATTGTTTGGACAATTTTGTACTACAAGATCTTGAAGAATTACCCATGAGTTAGATGAAGCACTTGTTTGCATTAATATACCTGTTGCTCCTGTGTTGTGAGCTTTATTCCCATCAACAAGGAAATTATATAATTTAACTTGAGAAATATTAATTCCACTAATATAAAGAAGAGAACTAAGATTAGCACTATTGGCTTGAGTAATAATTGTTCCTGTTCCTTGACCTTCAAGATTAACGTTAGAAGCACTAATAATTACTTGTGCACCAAGTGTATAAGTACCTGCATGAAGCATTACTCTACCTCCACCTGCTGATTGGACTGCATTAATTGCTGCTTGAATCTGTACATCGTCATTTGTACCTGTAGTATAATAATCAGCTCTTGTAGTTGAACTTGAAGGAGCAACTACTTTAGTTGCAGGAGAATATAATAAGGCTGAAGCTGCTATGCGCTTAGTTACACTATTAGTAATATCAACAATAGGAAGAAGATCTGTTCCTATTGGTGTTGTATACGATGTAAGTTGTGATATTTTTTGATCTGCCATATAACAAAAACGACCTAAACAAATATATGCTTGGTCGTTATACGCCGTTTGCGGCTAAATAAGGATAATTTGCTTGTAACGGAACTACTCTTGAAAGTCAAGAACAAATTGCCTCTTGACATTTTAAAGTTAGATTAGTTATACAAAATATACTAGCAAATAGGAGTAAAACTCCAGTTGCGACCTAATCATTATATGAAAGGGTCGCTTTTTATTTATATGGCAGATTTTTTTAGTCCAGTCTCAGAACGACAACATAATGATATCCAAGATGCTCTCTCAAAATTAGTAAATGGGCTTCAACCTGATTCTACTTCTACTAGTGGTAACGCTGTTCTTAATGGTAATGTTACTTTCAAGGGATCAACTACTCTTCAAGGTGGAGATGTAATTCAAGCTAACTCTGCAAATGCTTTTGCAGTTGGTCAAAATGGAACAACAACTCCTGCTTTAAATGTTGATACAACAACAGCTTCATCTACTACTGGTTTGAATATTAAAAGCGCAGCTAATGGTTCAAATGTCACAGTAACTGTTACATCAGGCCAAGCAAATGATGGTGTTATTTTTACACCAAAAGGAACAGGCAAGTTTCAAATTATTCCTGGATCAAATAACACATTTACATTTGCAGTTTCTAATGCAGCAGCAAATAGTAACTATCTTGTAGTTGATACTTTAACTCCACTTGTCAATATAGGAACACAACTTCAAATATATACCAATAACGCTTTAGCTCTTACTGTTGGTCCAAATGGTAATACTAATCCCGTAGTAACTGTTGATAATTCTGTTGCGTCACAAGCAACGGGGCTTAAAATTCAGGGCCAAGTTGTAACAGGAGGAATTCTTCTTGCTGTTACTTCATCTGGTGCAGCAGAAGCTATGATTATACAGGCAAAGAATAGCTCAAATTCAATAACTATTAATGATACACTAGCAGCAGCAACAAGCCCACTTCTGGCAGGTATTGCAACTGATACGATTACAGGCACAGTAGCTGATGGATTCACAGGAGCACTTAGACTATCACCCACAATTAATGCTGCAACTGCACAAACTGTCGCTCGATATAACTATATTGATCTTGTTAATCCAGTATTGGGAGGCGCAGGTCCAGCAGCTGTTACTGATGCAGCTGTATTTAGATTTGGAGCCGCAGCAGGTACACACAAAGCAGTTGATTCAGGTACTACAAAAACAACTCCAACCGCAGTAACACAATGGGTTAAAATCAATGTTAATGGTACAATTGGCTATATCCCATCATACTCAAGTAAAACCTCATAATTGACAAAAAATAGAAGATTAACTACAATATATCCATGATCTTTAAGACTCAACAACCAATCAAAGGATATAAGAACGAAGATTTAACATACAACAAAGGAACGAAAGAAAATCCCGATATACAACCTCTTACTTTGGAAGTAGTTATTAATCTTGGATTGAATTCAGAAGTTGATAATGAAGTTATTTCTCCTGTTGATAAAATGAAAATATATGGTATTTCAGTAGCATTATATAAAAGCGATACAATAGATTTAACAGTTGATGATATGAGTTTCATTAAAGAGCGTGTTGGAAAAGTACTTCCTTCTGTAGTATATGGTAGAATAACTGAATTATTTAATACAATTCCTCAAAATTAACGATTATCACGAGGTTCAACTACTGGTAAGTAGTCTTGAGGCATCTCTAGTGGGAATAAACGACCATCCATATCTACATGTTTAACAAATATGTTTGTATCGACTAAAAATGGATTCTTCATCTTCTGATACTTACTCCAACCAGCCTTTTCAAAGAAACCCTCTTTCATTACACGATCACAAAACTTTAAATCTGATGTTCCAACATCTGTTCTGAAGCCACCTTGTTGTGGATCATACCAAACTTTCTCTGGTGCTTCAAAAACACGTCTTGTAATTACTTCTCCAACCTTATATTCAGCAGACTCTTCCCATACTGCTCTTAAAATAGATGAATGAATGATTACACAACCTGTTGGTAAGCCTGTGCACCAGACTCTTTCACCTATTTTCCACTTATAAAAGAAGGAATTACCTGCTCCACGGTATATCATAGGTTCTGGAGGAACAGATTTAGTAAAATACAACCCTGAAATAATAGGAATATCAGCTTTTCGCATGTATTCATTCATTCTAATGAAGCAATCAGGGGGTATAACATTGTCTTGTTCAATTAAAAAGAGCCATTCTACGTTACGATCTAAGCAATTACGCACAATTACGTTCTGTGCGTCAGGTACAAGGTACTTCATTGGTGCATATGCAATGGGAAGAGGCTGATATGAGTCCATCATACTCCAGTTTGTTGGAATTATCTGTCCGTAACGTGATAAAACCCATTCTGCACGCAATAATCCAGTCATTGGGGTGCCAATCATGACTTTATGGTTCCAATATCCCTTATTTATGTTCAATTCTGACCCTAAATAGCCCTTTTCAGTGTCAAAATCAATGCCTTTTTGTGGTTTTAAGAGCTTTTTTGATATATTTTTAGCCTTTTGATCGGGTATTTCCTTGATAGGAAGCTTGGTTGCATTGGGATTTGATTTAAATTTTCTTCCTGTGAATGTATCAGATACATCTAAAGGGCTTCTAGTAAGTGGATTTTCTGCATCTGGTACTCTTGACTTAACTTTTTGCTTTCTTGCTTCCTGAGCACCTTTAAGACCTACTTCAATAGCATCTAATTCTTTCTTTCTCTTCTGATAATTGATTATTTGTCTCATTATTGGTCTTTGTGATATGAAAAGTCATCTCTTCTCTTGACTAAACACACTTCCATGTTCTGTGAGGGGTTCCAAGTTGAATAATCTACCTTCCAGGGTTTAGGTTGGTATAAAGTATAGAGTTTTTCTGCAACTGTTGAATCAAGAGGATCAAAATAAGCCCATGTTATTTCATTATATCCTGATAAATGCGTTGGATCTTGCCAAAAACCAAGTGATCCTCCATATGGAAAGACCATCATTAGTTGTCCATCTGGTTTAAGAACACGCCAGCATTCATCCATGAAACGAACGAAGGTGCTACCATGAAACAAATCACCTATAGTCTCTTTAACTTCTTCCTGTGTAAGGAGTTCTTTCTTAATGAGAAGATTAACTAAGTCAGTGAGTTGAATAGGAATGGGAGATTTAGTGATATGTTCTACCATGTGAGATACCATGATACAAGAGCATGATTCATCTGGAAGAGGCCATGGAAACTTAGTTACATCATGCACAATATCTACTCCTTCGTAGGGAGTATAATCCATACCAACAAAACCTGGTTGTTTGTCTTTTCCACAACCTATATCAAGAAGGATACCTTGATTATTATCTTTGAGAACTTTTTCAATTTGCTTGGGAGTCACAAAAATATTCTGACAAGTTAATGATAGCTTGTCAATACACTAATGTTATTTATAAACCAATCATTAACTAATTACGAGAATCTTATTTGGTAAGTAACGTTAACTTGTTGATTAGTTTGAAGCTGACTTGAGCTATAGGTATTACCAGCAAACAAAGTTCCTGCATTTGTTGTTGAAACAGCAAAAATTCCAATGTTTGAAATTGATCTATTAGCTGTAATAACGTTTGATGCAAGAGAACCTGTAAGTTGTAATGTTTTAGATGAAACAGCTGAAGGTGTTACTGTAAATCGGCAACCTGCCGCATCAGTTAATTCTCCATTCAATCCTGTGTCAGCTGCTGCTGGGACAGTACCTGTTCCAAGAGCGAAGTATGACACCTGTGATGAAGCTGCAATTGCTCCTAGAGCACCTACAATATAGTTTTGATATCCAAGATTAGTAATCTGGTTTTTCTTCCAGCCTGAATCACCAACAACTTTACCATCTTCAGTAAGTTGAAGTCTGAAAAAACCTCTTGCTGTAACTTTTTCTCTCATTTTATTATTCATATTTCTGTTTCACCTCCTTTTAAAGGCACAAAAAAAGCGACTTAATCAGTAAATGATTAGTCGCAATGGAGTTTTTCTCCTATGTGCTAGTTTATAGTAACGTAACTGAACTTATTAAGCTTGTCAATAGCTAAGAATAAGTATATGTTGTTCTATTGTCCCAGATTTTATCAAACTTACTTGTTCCATTTGCGAATTGAATTGAAAGCACTCCAGCAACCGTCTGGAGACGTTGAATTTGCCAAACAGCAGAAGAAGTTGCACTACTAAGTTTTGCAATTCCAATATACACATTATTTACATCAGATTGATCAATAATTTTGTCTTGTGCTGGAAATCTTACTTGAGGTGATGTTATGTCTGCCATATTACATTAAAAGTAAACGATAATCTGCATCTGCAATTGTCCAATGGAGTTTAACTGTTTGCACAGTAAATCCATCAAAAGAGATCTTTTCATTTTGTTTAAGTGTATGGATTCCTCCATAGTTTGTTCCATCAAATGTCCATGATACTTGGAAATCTCCTTCTCCATCATTAATTATATAACCATAATGCGCTCGCCTTGCTTGATATAAACTCCCTTGAGTAACATCATTAAAGAAGTTACAGATTACATCTGGACCAGAAGTAAGTGTTCCTTCATAAGACACAGAATTACCATCTACATAAACTGCAACTCTTTGTCTATTTTCTGCTTTATCTTGTTGTTGAAATTGAGGCCCACGAGTTGGAATCCTCTGAGACATATTAGACATAATTTGCTGGTTTCCTCTCAAATGCACTTAAAGCTTTATCAAACGAGTCACGCTTTGCGGCGAGTCTTAAGTATTTATAGATGTTATTGTAACGCTTTTCTCCCCAAGCAGGAGGCTGAATGTTATCTTCAAGCTTTCTTATTTCAATCATGATATCTTCTACTTTGTTTGAGTTTACCTTATTAATTACATAGTCTGTAATAACAGAGATCTTATCTTTTGCTATCTCAAATTCACTTGGCTCTATACCAAAGAAACTTGCTATTTCATGAAATAAAGGTGAAGTGATATAGTTATCATTTGGAATAAGATCTGTTCTGGGTTGATTAAACTCATTTGTGGTCTGTTGTTGAACGGCATTCTCTGCTTCGACCACCGCAGTTGGTACCTTTTGGACGGAAATAACCACCTGCTGTTTCGGAGTAGGTGGTTTTTGAGGTTGAGCTACTATTGGTTTTGCTATTATCTCGTCTGCCATATTTATTCGTCTTCACTTTCTGTTTGTGGTTGTACCAACGTATATTTTTCAGGAGTATGTTCACACTCCAATTGAAGGGACTCTAAAACAGCTGCCATTTTAAGTTCAAGATCCTTAACGCGGTTATCTAAAATATCTACTTTGTCCATATAATCACCTCTATTCTGTTGTTACAGATTCTTCTACTGGTGTTTCAACTGAAACAGTTGCAGAAGATTCAGCAGTAGGAGCTTGTGGCTCTTGGGCTGGTTCATCAGAAACTATTTCCACTGATCCTTCCTTTACTAATTGCTCTACATTTCCTGGAAAATCAACAATATCTCCTACTGTAATTTCAGGATGTTCTTGTGGATACCAATCTGGATTTATTTTTCTTACTCTCATTATTGCTCACCTCCCTTATTTCATATAACACATCTTTATCTAAGTATGCAAGTGCACTTCTCAGTAGATTTCTATTGTCTTTAAAGAAACCTAGTCCTCTATTACAGGTATCACAAAGTACACCTCTTATTTTACCTGTTTGATGATCATGATCTAGGCAGGCTTTTTTCATAGATAAATTACAAATAGCACAAGTGCCCTTTTGCTTTTCAATGATTGCATGTTTATCACTTAATGATATGCCATATTTGCGCTTTAATAGATAGTCAGATACTTTCTCTTTATAATTCTTTGGTCTAATTCTTCTCTTTTCATTATTTTTTGTTCTTATAGGATCAACAATATACGTTCTTCCATATATTCTATGTCTCTCTAGCAAGATCTTTCTATGTTCTTGATAATAATTCTTATTATATTTACTGCGTTGTTGCTTGTTCATGTAAATTGAGTTTAATTAAATTGCCATTATCTTCTAATACTGGCCAGTTTTTTTCTCTAATCAACTGGTTTTTTCTTTTTACATATGCATCGTTTAGTAAAACGTGGTGTTTATCCCAATTCTCTTGTCCTCCGTGTGCACTTCTATCGTGTCTAAGCGTAAACGATTCATTCTCTTGATCAATATAGAACTTCGCAGTTTGCATATCATCTATTCTGTCGCAGAGCTGAAGCTGATCTCCTCCATAACCTGCAAAATCAAGTTGCTCATCCATTCCTCCTACATCAAAAAACTTAACACGAGGAATTGCTGCCCAATTCCATTCACAGTCATTCCAGTAACACTCATAGAACGTCCCATGTTTAGTAGTCTTACGAGGATCAGACCAGATTTTAACAATTGGTTTTCCATTTTCATCAAGTTGCTCATATTGGTCTCCAACTCCTGAGATAAGTGCTTGTCCGGCTGTATCTTCGTAGGCATCCCAAAACTTCTGAAGACCATCTGGAGGAATATATATATTATCTTGTAGTGAAACTACTAACTCGCCAGTTGCTTCTTGGAATAACTTGTTATAGATACGATTAAGAGCCCAGAAACCACCTTCAAAATCATCGTTTATCCATCTTGTGATAAATGGTGTATTAATTATTGGACAAGCTGATCTTGCTCCAATAATCCATTCAAATTTTCCATCAAATTGTTGATTATGCAGTGCTTCTTCAACTATCTTAAGACCTTCTGGACGTATCGTTGGTGTAAGTACTGAGATTTTCATAGATGTACTAATAACGCTTCTGCAATGTAGGTTGTTTTAATTCCTTTATCAAGTAAAGATTTAATAAAGTCCCAATCTGCCGCATATTCTCTACCTCTCCATCCAACAGATTGTGCAAGTTCAGTCTTAACAACAAAATTGCCACTTGTCATGCCACTTTTTTGTAATACTGCTCGTGCTGCTTTCAATCCTATATCTCTGTCTCGCCAGACACAATATGCCATATCTACTTTCTCTTTCTTTATTGCACCAACTAACTTAGTTAGAAAGAGTTGGTTGTATATATCATCTTCATTACAAAAACAAACGTATTCACCTTCTGCAAAAGCAAGTCCTATTGCGCGTTTTGTATGTCCCCAATCTTTACGATTTGGTACATCAATAAAATTACAAAGTGGAAATTCTCTCTTAAGTTCTTTGTCAAGATTACTTCCTACAACTACTAATTGCTTAGCAGAATAAGGCTGGTTCATCATATTTTGAATCATTCTTGCTGGATCTTTATGACTTGTTATTACGCAAGTAACTGTAGCTAATAACATGGATGAATTTCCTCCACATTTTGAATGATAGCAAGTTTCTGTCCTGTGTGTTTTAAATATCTAGTCATTTTTCTTTCAAACGATTCTCCTCCATATGCAACATGCACATCATCGCACTTTGGTTCTTTTAATGTAAAGATCTCCTTAAGGTAATCATGGTAAGGCTTCCAAGGAATAAGGTATACATGATCTGAAAATACATCTGTTTCTGTTTTTTCTTGTTCTCCTTCAACCTGCATCTCATATCTTGGTAATTTTGGTCTTGCTCCTGCGTAACCTTCTTCTATCTTCTTAATACCTGGTGTAATCCAGTCACCCTTTTTGTATAAAGAAACGTCCCCACAATAATGACAAATGTAATCAAACTGTTTGCCAAAAGCAAGTTCTATTAAACTATCTATTGAATACTTCCAACCATCTACTTGTGTTTCTGGATCTACAAAAATATCTGGTGTAAATCCAAAATGATGTAGGGCTCTATCAGCAACCTCTTCAGCAATTAGCACTTCATCTGACATAGTGCCAAATGCCTTTTGTGCCGCATTAGGATTAGGCATATTATTAACAATCATCCATCTAGCAGCAAATGGGTAAGCGTTTAGTAAATACTTATACTCAAAACCACCTTTGAATAGGTAAGAGAAATCTCTATAGTAACAATTAGTTGAGAATAGTACTTTCATTTTTCTCCCAAGGTGCCTTTGCTCCTTGATAAAACACAGGAATTGGATCAAAACCATGCTTCTTAATGAACTTCTCTTTATTTATCTTAGTTACTTTATCATAATCAAGCTTATGGAGCACATCTCCCTCTTTATGAGTGATCATTGTTGAGTAATTTCTCATCAAGAGACCACCTGCTTGTAAGCAGCGAGTCCAATAGTCAGTGTCTTCAAAATTGAACGGAGAAAATTGTTCATCAAACATTCCAATATTATCTATTGTATTTCTAGTAAGCATAAAGCAGTATCCTGGAAACCACTGGTAGTTCTCTTCTATACTTTGAAAGTTCTCTTTACCTACTACTCCAGGCGCAGAGATCATAGCTTTAGGCCAATTTACTGCATTTTTAAGTGCCTCAAGCCAACCTGCCTGCACAGTTATATCATCGTTAACAATCGCAATGTATTTTCCTCTTGCAATCTTAATACCATCGTTCCAGGAGGTAGCAATACCCCTATTTGTCTTATGTCTGATAAGCATATCTGGATTATATTCTGAGTTCTTGAAATGGATCGGTGATTTTGGTGATCCATCATCTATTAAAATAAACTCAAAGTCTGTGCTGCTCTCAATAATTGACTTACGCGCCTGAAAGACTACCTCTCGATGTTCATCATCTAGACAATAAACAGGCATTACTACAGAATATTTAATCATTTGTATGTTTCTCCTTATAATCTTCATTGATGTAATCTACTAATCTATCCATTGCTTCATAATGTGTCGAAAGATACTTCCAATTAACAGCAGGTAAACCTATTTCTGCAAAAAGTTCATCCATTTTTTTAATGGGAAGAAGAGGTAAATAGTCTAAGTTTACGATTTCTTTACTAGACTTAACAGTTAATGGTTTACAGTAAATTCTTTCATGTAAATGAGTATAACCATCTTCATCAATTGTTTCTGGTCTTACTAATAAGGTATATTTTGTACCTTTTACAAAATGCTCCGAAAGCCATTCGTTAAGTACCGCCTTGTAAACTGATTTGAGAGCCTTAAAAGCTCTTAAGATTTCTTCTTCTGACATATTGTACATTTCGGACAAATTCTCATATTATCCTATAACGCTTAGTATTCCTTTTCGTAGAGCATCTGCGTAGTATCGGTGATCCCAAATAGGAGAAGTAAGTAGTTCTTTGAGCTTTGGATTATCTTCTTCTATCTCAACTGACACACCACAGGCACGTGCCTCAAGAACTGAACGTTCAGATCCTCCTGTTATTGTTGCAGGCAGGTAAACTGTTTTACTTGCATTAATTAATTTACAAAGAAATTCTGGCGAAACTTCGCCCATCACACCACAGCCATATGCAATGAGTTGGCTCATTATGTCAAATGCTTCATCTGTTTGTTGAATATGACCTACTGCCATGCGATAGCCTTCTTTTTTAAGAAGATAAGCTTGACGTTTCCAAGCAGAGAATGAACCAATAGTTAAGTAATCGAATATTTCAGGATAAAGCCATGGATGATCATTAATTTCAATTGGATGAAATATATCTGTGTTAATACCAAAAGCATGAACTACATTCTTATGTCTGTGATTGAGTTCTGCGTTTGCATACCACTCTGTTTCGTAGAAAAGAACATCGTAGTGATTGATTGAATGAGGTTCAAAAGTATATCCACCAATACAAAGCCCATGAGGCTGTTTGAGTTTTCGCATAAGATGAGAGATTTCTCCATCAAAAGAAGACCATCCTAGAATAAAGTCAAAGTGATCAAGAGAAACAGGCATCTGCCTGCCATGAGCTAGATTCCAGTAGGTTATATCAAAATCTTTTTGAAGTAGTTTTAAAGCAGACCATAATCCATCTCGCCAGTTCGTTTCATTTGCTATATCAAACACAAAAAGAAGTTGTGGGTGTCTTATGTTAATTTGTTTTTCCATTTGATGTTATATCAATTTTTCTAACCAAGTTGAAGGAATATTTTTTCCTTTTAACTCTAACTCTTCAAGGTACTTAAAATCTTGCGGGCCTTTTGATTTTACCCAATCTGCCATCTTCTGAATTCCTTCTTCTAAAGTTACTGAGGTTTTGTAGCCAAGTAAATCAATCGCTCTTTTGTTTGTACAATAGGCATGTTTAACTTCTCTTGGTCTATTGGGGTGATAGATTGGACTGAGATCTTCACGATTAAAGGCTTTGAGGATGGTAGTTGCAAGCTTGTTAATTGAAAATTCTTCAAGGGGTCCAATGTTGATTGTTTCCCCAATCGTATTATCTTGATATCCTGCTTTAAGAACGTAAGGTGTGACATCATCAATATAAGAAAATGCACGAGTTTGATTACCATCACCATAAATAATTGGAGGAAGCCCCTTCATCACTCTATTCATGAATATTCCCACTACATTGCGATAAGGATCATGTAACATTTGACGTGGACCATAAACATTATGGGGACGAACTATAGTATAATCAAAACCATGGACATCTGCAAGGATTTCTGTAGTTGTTTCTATTGCTGTTTTTGCGACTGCATAAACATCTTCCGGTTTTCGATTCATTGTCTCATCAAAAGGAGGAACTTGATCTCCGTAGACACTCATTGAGGAGAAAACAACGATTCGTTTCATACCATTATTAATGGCGGGAACAATAAGATTAAGAAAAGCATTATAATTATTCTCAGTAATAAGACGAGGCATGAACTGAGAAAGTCCTTCATGAGCCCAAGCTGCTGCGTGATAAATAAGTTCTGGACGACATTCCTCAATGACGCTAGTCATATCTTCGGCATTTCGCATGTCCATTATTGCAAACTTAACTCCATCAGGAACATTAGGACGGATGCCTATAGATAAATTATCTATCCCATAGACTTCATGGCCCTCTTTAACAAGTGCCTCAGCTAAATGAGATCCCATAAATCCAGCAACTCCCGTAACTAATATTTTCATTATAATCCTAACTCATCTGCAACTCTTTTACAGATCTTTTTTAACTCAGGATGCTCAGGAGAGTTCCATATATCTTTACCTATGTTTTTGTAAATTGCTTTACCTCGTAAATCAAAGGGAATCACATTCCACACTGAATCATCTGCTATAACAATAATAAGATCTGCCCATGCTCCAAGAATTTCCTGAATATCTTTATCTGTTGTGTGAATTCCTATATTGATTACGTCTCTATAATGTCTTTCAAAGACTAATTCTCTTTTAAGACACAAACTACGATCAAGCCCAAAACTACATATAAGTAGAATTGCACTATGTTTACCTATTTGCATTATTTCATTTCCTCCTTCATTGCTATTTTTATCCTATCTACATTCTTAAGACTACTCTCAACTTGGTGTACGATCTTAGAAGGCGCCTTATACCATTCTCCGCTATCTCCATACTTTTCTACCAATTCAAAGGCTTCTGGACGCAACCCCCAGGCAGGCGTAGGAGTACTCTTTGGTTTACCCCATCCTCTGAAATGATGACAAAGAAAATCATCAAACTTTATAACATTATGTGTACCATCTGGATAAAATAAAGCGCCTTTAAGTGACTGGAACATATACTTTGGATTAACTACAAGCGGGTCCCATTCTTGAGCATCTTTTAAACCATGCTCAAAATCACCTGTCATATAGTAATTTATCGAATCTTTCGAGAAATCCATATGATAGCAGTCATAATTAGTCCTCCTAATGTAAGACAACAAATCATTCCATATTCTTTGTGTAAAAAACATATCTGGATCAAGCCTGAATACAAGATTACAATCTTGCATTAATCTTAATCCTTCATTGTAAAGCTCTGGACCAAACTCTGTATTCTCAGGATATTTACTTTGAATAATTTCTACGTTTGGAAAATATGTTCTCAACAAGTACTCTGATAAATCAGGTTCTATACTATATCCATGCTCTTTGTGATAGGCAGGTAGTGGTCTTTTGTGTAACAATACTACGTTTCTATCGAGTGCTTTAAGCATCTCAAAATGTGGGAGTATCCAGGCTTCCTGATTCCACACTGGTGTTATACTACCTATTTTACGCACTTATCTGTTGCTCCCTTTTTGCAGCTCTTGCTGCTGCCATCCTTACACCAAATGCTTTCTTCTTTGCGTCAATTTCTACTTGAGCATCTTCAGTTGGTTGTTGACCTATAGCTTCTGAAGCAGCAAGAAGTTCCTTATTTTCTTTTTCAAGTTTCTCTTTAAGAGCTTCTTGTTTTTGTTGTGCTTTGTATGTTCTGAATTCTTCTAGTTCTCGATCTGTGATCATTCCAAGTGTATCAAATGCTGAAACTTCGTTTCCATTTTCATCCACTAAAGTAACAGTGCCTTCTTTAACAAGTTGTTCTACATTTCCTGGAAATTCAAATACTTCTCCCACTTGAAGATCGCGTTTTTCAGATGGATACCAATCTGGATTAACTTTTTTAACTAATGCCATATATTACTCACCACCTTTCGTAGCTTTCTTAATATCTTTCTGAGGTACCTCATATCCTGCAACACGAAGACATGCTTTAAAAATTGATTTTGCATGTTCTCTTTCTAAGAATCCTGCATCAACAGCATAAGCAAATGCCTCTGAAATATTTCGTAAGTTCTCTGTAATAATTGTTCCTGTTTTATTTTCCATTAAGTCCCTCACCCGCCTTAAACATGGTTGGATTATCCTTAATAACTGCATAGAGTGCTTGAGCAAAGAACTCAATATCTGTCTCTTTCAATTCATTATTAATTGCATGAAGTAGTTCATGCATAAAAGTAAGTTCCATCGCTTCTTTTTTTGCTTGAGCTACTTCAATAAGTAACTTTTGATTATCCATGCGACCTGCTGCTTCTCCGTCATTGATCTTTTCAACTATTGAAACAGTATATGTCGCACCTCCAACCTTTAGTCTTTTGGGTATTGTCATTTATCCTTTTTTACCTTTCTTTGAAAGGCCTTGAAATTTTGATTTACCGTATTTCTTTTGCCCTATCCACGCTGCTAATGCAGGTGAACCTGTTTTCTTTGATAAGGCAGCGAATCTTCCACCTTGTCCTAATGGTGCTTTTGCATTTGGTTTTGCCATGTAAATAACACCTCCTTAATATTGAAGTGTTGATGTAGGTGATGCAGGGCTCTTACCTCCTGGCACCTTCTCAGTTCCATATCGTTTGCCATACTGAACACCAGGCATGATTGTCTGGAGCTTATCTCTTCTTGGTCTTTTCATTTTAATGTTAGGTTTCTTTACCTTTTTCTTTACCATATTACCCCTGCCATTTTCCTTTAGATGCCATATCTGCTGGCTTATCTGCTGGTCCTGACATTGATCCTTGATATCGTGTACCAAATCTTCCAAGTCCTCGACAAATACGAGAACAATACTGAGGAGTTTTATCCCTTGTATCTCTTTTTGGTGTAGTTTTTCCACACGCTGGACATTTGTTTGTTGGTTTATGTGTTTCTGGAAATTGCATATATACACCTCCTTTAACAGAACTATCTTTGCTTTTGCAATCCCTCAATAAATTGTTCTGGTGTTAAAGCAAGAGTTCTTAATACTTGAATGCCTGGTTTAACACCATTCAATTTATCACTCCATTCCTTAGCAACAACTTCCCATGGGAAATACTTTCTAGCCCATGGTATCATTTCTTTTCTGAGATCTTTTTGTGACTTTTCATCTTTCATAAGACCAATAAGAGCATTAATATATTCTTCTTGTGCCTCTGAGTTCTCAATATTAACATCAACTTTTAATCCATTCCGAACAGTCTCTTTAAGTGCTGCAAGGTTTGTTACAACAGGTATAGCACCAAGTGCTTGAGCCTTCATTGCTGTTATGCATGAAATTTCTGTGAAATGAGTTGGATATGCCCAAATACCTGCTTTTGTAAAAGCTTCATGAAGTACATCATGACCTACCCGTCCATGATAAGTTATTCCATCTTGCTCCATCATCTTCAAAATCCTAGCTTTCCACTTTTGACGTCCTGGGTTATCTCTATAGAGTGCGTCAAATACATCAAAACCATAGTAGATATCAAGTGTTGCATCAGGTATTTCTTTTTTAATCTTGCTCCAATATAGAAGAAGATAAATAAGGCCTCGATCAGGACTTGATGAATAGATCAGTTTATGTGGATCTCCCTTCCATTTGAAGTGTGATACATCAGGAATACCATTTCGTGTGATAAAAAATTTATCTTGCGGTATTTCACTCATTGCGCCATTCAGATCTTGCATTCTGAATTGTTCTTTTTGGAATTCTGACAAAACAGCAATTGCATCAATGCGATTGAGACGCTCTTGTGTGAAATCAGGATTATTTGGCATGTCATGTGTCCAAAGCATTGTATACTTAGCAGTAAGTTTTACATCAGTAAATCCAATTGCTCGCCATAAGATTAATACATTGAATAAATCCTTTATGTTAATATCATAATAAGGTAGATACATTACACCGTCATATTCTCCCTTATCATACTGTGGGTTTGCATAGACAGTAACTTTCCATCCTTGTTTTGCAAGCTCTTTTGCAAGATAAATAACTGCTTCTTCTGATCCTCCAAGACCCTTATCAATTGTTTTTGGACTCCATTGTTCAAAACCTGGACCACACATGATAGTAATTTCATTTGATTCATGGATGCGTGGAGGAATAAACTTATGACGCATTTCAGCGTAGAATTTTTCTGTCTGTAGATCACTTGGTACTGCATTAAGAAGTGCTGGAATTCTATCTTCTTCTTTGATTTGTTCGAGATATTTTCCAAGATACACAACACATTGTGCCGCCTTGTTTGCTGCTTCAATTGAAACTGCTGCTTTATATCTTTCTTTTAAATCTTCACTATCTGGAATTGCTTCAAGCATCATTTCAAGATTCTTCCTAACTTTCCCCATATCATTTTCATTAAGTCCAATTCGTGAATCAACTTCAAGCGCTTTCATTTTCATGTCACGGGGAGTTGTAATAATTGTTGTATCAGGAATATTAATACTTGTCGCAACAGTTAGCCAATGTTTTGCCTTTTTGAAGTCATCAAGATAAGTATAGAGAAGCGCTTTATCAATGTAGTAGATTGGAAACTCTGGAGCCTCACTTATCGCTTCATTGATCGCTAAAAGTGCTTCTTGAAATTTATTTCTAAATTTATAGATCTCTGAAACAAACTGCCATGCATTCGCTCTTTCTTGTGCCCAACCAGATGCTTCTCTGTAGTTTTGATTACCAAGTTTTCCTGATCCTTCCAAATATTCATCGAAAAGCTTTAATGCTTTATCATGGAATTCAGTCCGTTTATCAATATATTGAACACCCATATCAAAGTAACCCTTTGCAAGATAAACAAGTGTTCGTGGATCTTTGTGGTCTTCTCTTGCTGCCTGCTTTTCAAGTATTCTTATATTTCGAGGTAGTGCTTCATCAACTCTCTTTTCATCTGTTAAGTGCATAACAACAGCTTCTTTTCTAAGAACCTTTTGTACATTATCAGCACGCTGATCAATTAATGTTTCATGAAGCATTCCAAGCCATTTAAAAGTTCCATCATTACGAATAATACGTTCTCTTTTATGCTCAATCAGAATATCTCTTACTTCTCCTTTTGCATCTAGTGAAACTCTATACCAATAAACAAGAAAAACAGAGGCCCACTTAAACTTAAGTGCATCTTGAAATATTTGTTTTAGGGCATAACTGTCATTTAATACATCATCTGCATCTTGCCAGTAAATGTATTGATTAGATCCATGAGGCGCTTGGTCCATAGCGAATTGTCGTGCGGCTGAGAAGTCATCTATCCATTGAAAAAAAGAGACTTCAGCCCCATACTTTTCAAGTAGTTCAAGTAGAGGCGAAGTCTCAGGCTTCACATTAGTGTATGTGAGCGTAATGTACATTCCGTCCACAGAATCTTTGACAGAGTCAATAGAACGTTTAACCATTGCAATTGGTTCGTCCTCTTTTAAGATCATGTTAAGGTATAACTTACCTATATTATTGACGTTTTCCATAATATTTTACTATAAGCGATTAGTGAACTAGTCTCTTATAGAAATACACTTCATCTATTAGTTTCCACCGATGAAGTTTTTGAAGGTGTTAGCACCTTTTCCAGAGATTGCTTTTGGAGCTACTGTCTTTTGACTTGCTCCTTCAGTTCTTCGAACATCACTCTTTGTCACTTTATTATGTAAAGTCATGTTGTTCTTTGGCTGAATTGGTTTGTTCTTTGGACTTTTTGGTTGTGCTTTAATTGGAGCTTTATTAAGCTTGTTTTGTCCTCTTGTTTGTACAAGATTTGCTTTCACTGTATTTTGTTTAAGTCCAGTTGAACCTCCTCGTGCATTTGAAGTAACGTACTTTGCTCCTGCTCGACCCTGTTTTACTCCACCCATAATGCCCTGTGAATTTTTAATATTCGCTTTAAGCTTTGGTTTTGTTGGATTACCAGGTGTTTTGCTAGTTTTTGCTCCTGGAAGACCTCGTTGTCCTTGTCCTCCTGTTTTTGATCCGTATGCCATGTATTATTCGCCTCCTTTCATAGATAAAATTCTCATGTTATGCTGATCCAAGTAAAAAGAATGTTTCTTCATTATCTCCAACAAAATTTGTTACACGCAATCCAGATTTTGCACATAATTCACGAATACATTGACTCCAATAATTTCCAGAAGGAACCGTACCTCCTAATGCACTAATCTTCTTTTTTGCCCATGCAATCTTTAATTGATCGAGTGGTGTTTGTGGACCATATTGTATATTTGCCAATTTTTGTAAATAAAATGATCTAGCTAATGTTTGAAATGGCGTTTGTGTAGTAACTCCTGTTGTGTTATTCATGTAGAAATTTCGCTCAATTTCTCGTCTTCTATTTGCTCCTCCTGATGGTCCTGATGGCATAATTATTCTTTCTAACGAAACTATAGGGAGTTCGTCAATCCCTCATTTAATTTTTCTCTGCAACTCGAAAGTTTGGATATTTTTCAGAGAACTCACGATAGAATTTTGCATTCATTGGTAATTCTTCCTCTGAATAGATTGCTCGAAGCATTAACATTAAATGCAAAGGGAATACAAGTGTAAATCTTCTATCAAAGTCTTTACCTTCTTTTGTTGTCCCAAACTCTCTATCTGTTAAGAGTTCACGTTGATCTTCAAGCTGAATTTTCAAAGCTTGTGTTTCTTCAGGTGTCCTTACTCTCCATACTTGAAGAAGTAAATCAATAACAGCCCATTGATCTTTCTTGTTTTTGAGTTCGATGACTTTATCAGCAAGTTGTACGTCTTCTACTCGTCTTTCTTGTCCTTTTCCATCTACAATTATTTTATCCATAGTTTGTGTGGCTTTCTCAAATCTTGGCAGAAAAGAAAGCCGCGTCTCTTAATAAAGTCAGGGTAGAAATCCAAGAGATAGATTTCGTCCAAAAACCCCTGCTTGCTCTTAATCACTAAAGATTAACCGCTCTGGTTGTAGCCAGTTCGTTTTACATCTGCCTTCTCCTGAAGAACTTCAAGAGTAAACTCAGTCACCCAGTGACCTCGATCAGCGTCACCGATCTTACCAATCTCTTCAAACAATGGTTTGTCGAGATAAGCAATCTTGTGCATATCTTCTCGAAGACCGTATACAGTTACTGTACCAGCTGCGTTTTGAACGTCTCGATGGTGCATGATTCTGTGTGAACCAACTGCTGAGTCATAAACCAACACATCTTTTGTCAATCTTCGCTCTGAAGCGTCGATGTATCGTGTTGAGTTACCTGAGAATCCTGCAATTGCCTGTTTGATCTTTACTGTGCAAAGAACCATGTCGAATACTTTGTCAGCTCGAACTGTAAGGTAATTGTCTGATGCCATGTCGTTAAGCTCTTGTTCTGAGAATGATGTTCCTGATGATCTAGCTGTAACTGTTGTTGCAATAAATGCATCAACACCATTCATTTGTCGTGCTACACCTGATGAACCTGAAGCTTTAACAGCATTTAATACTGAAAACTCCATGTCCATTTTAAGTCGTCTTAATCCGTCTGCTTTTTGAAAAGCGTATGGATCATTGATAGCAGCAACATTAACTCGTCGCTCTGTTCGTGACACTTGGATTGTTCTCTTGATAATCTGTGTGATGTTGTTTGTTCGTGATGGTATATTCAAATCACTGAATGTATCATCTGAACCTTCAGCTGAGTATGTAACTGATGTTGGTCGCGTAACGTTGTAGTTAAGCCACTCATGCAATGTTCCTCGTGCTGTTGAAGTTCCAAACAATGTCAATAACGGTGTCTCATCTGGTGAGATATCCGCTAAGATATCAAGTAAGTCTTCTCGTCGTCCTACGTCTTGATAGGTAATTAAACCCCATGCCATAATTAATCACTTCCTTTCCCCGCACTATATTTGTACTAGTGCGGGGTACGGGCCCCTACACTAGGCTGTATTAGCAACTGATGCTTCTATTTCCTCAAGTTTATGAGGAGCATTCATAAGTCGCATTGCAAGCGCCTTGTCATCCCCTATTCGGGTACCTTGAACAAGATTTTGGTATGCTCGCTCTTCGTCGATATATGCCTGTCCTTGTTGAGGCTGCGGTGTTGCCGCAAGAGATGCCTGCTCTTTAGCTGTTTGTTGTTGGGCAACTACTGCTGGATCAACTTGTGGCTGTGCTTGTGGCACAACTTGAGTTGGTCTTCCAGTGTTACCTCTAATAAAATCAGCGGCTTCTTTATAACTTAATGGTCGTCCACCATAGTCTGATGGATTAATCATTGAGTCATAGATAGCTGCTCGTGCTAACTGATTAAATCGTGGATCAAAAGTCGCTGACCCAGAATTTAATTCTGGATATGCTGACCATGCTTCACGATTTTGTCGATCAATTTCTCGCTGCTCTGCGGTTTGAATATAATTCTGAACCTGCTGATGAGCTTGAGTTGCCTGCTCTCTTATTCGAGATACTTCCTGTCGGAATTTGCTTTCATTAATTACTCGCTCTCCTGACACTGGATCTACCTCAATAAAATCCTCTGGCTGAGGCAACTGCCCTGAAGCAGTTGGCTGTGCCGTTGGTGCAGGTTGCGAAGTATTAATCGGCGCAAACTGCTGATTTGATTGGGCTCTTCGTTGTAACTCTTGTCTAAGTAATTCATTAGCTTTAAATAGCTGTTGATTACTTTCCGTAAGTTTATCGATTTGCTCTTGTGTTCTATTAGAAACTTGTGGCTCTGGCGGTGTAGCTTGTGGTGCAGGAGCCTGTGGTTCTGGCGCTGGCGCTTGAGGCGCTTGTGGTGCCGGAGCCGCAGGAGCTGCTGGTTGAGCTGGTGCTGCTGGAGCTGGAGTTGCTGGTTGTGCTTTTGGCGTAACCGCTGGAACTCCTCTTATTGGTGTTTCTGCCATATTCTTTTCACCTCCTTTCAACGTGCTCTGAATTTATTACGCGCCACGGGCACCTGCGCGAAGTGTGAATATTAGAAACTGTTTCTTACAGTATCAACTGAACTTGTCCATAAACAATCAGTTGACCATTTTGTACCTGAATAATGTCAGGCGCTTCCCATCCTGCGTAACATTTGTTACATCGGACTTCATCTCGTTCTCTCATAAAATAATGTTGACATTTCTTAAACTCCTCAAGTTTATGTGAAGATATATTTGCGCCATTCCAAAATTCCTTAGCTCCTATTTGATAGTAGCCATGAAATCTATTTCTCTGAAGTGATTTAGGATCTGATTCTGGTAATGGTGGTAAGTTGTTATCCATAATTTGCTCTTTGTTTTAATCCTATTTTACTTGCTGTTTTCTTTTTCCCTTTCTTAACAGGTGCTCTTTTATTTGATTTAGCAACATTTAATGCAATAAATTTTTTGTTCGGTAAGGCAGGTTTGTTAAAACCAGAACCGTAATTAATCGCCGAAGGATTGCCCTTCAAATTGTTATCCATATACTATATTCTCATTCTCTTGTTTTTAATTTCTCCCAACTTAATCTTATGTAGTTCCTGTGCTCGTCCTATCATTGTTTCAACAGCTCCCAATAATTCTTTTGCATTATTAGCAGCATGATATGCATTAAGCTCTGCAAATTCCCAATCTTCTTTCTTCATACCTCTTGGATCAACCCAGCTATGATAAGCTAAACTTTCTATCCAACTTTTTAATACTTGCCAGCCAGTTGTTCCAGTCATTTCCTGAAGTGCCATGCCATCCTGCATTTCATGTTCTTCAGCAGGAGTCAAATCACGACCCTTGTTTTCTTGAGTTACTTCCTCAATTCTTTTTCTTATTTCTTCATCCATACTTACGGTTGATTACCAGGTTGTGGAGCACCAAGTGGTGTTCCTTGTCTATATCTATTTAAGATATATGCTGGTACTCCTTCAAGATTATTTGGTGGTGCATAGTTATAATATCCAAATATTTGTTGAAGAGGTTGTTGGCCTGGCTGTTGTGAAGGTTGAGCTGGTGCTGTTGGTCCACCTTCTCCACCTGGAACATTAGGAGTTGGTTGTTGCTGGCCTGGCTGTTGTCCTGGTTGACCAGGTTGTCCTCCCATAAGTGGTCCCATTGGATTTTGTGGAATAGGTTCAAAATATCTGTCGGCATCTGTCCAGCCAAGCTCTTCAAGCCATGAAATAAGAAGTTCCTTGAATTTTGGTTTTGTTTGATCTTGTTGCAGTAAAGCTGATACATTTGGATTTGTAACAAGAAGCGAAACAGTAGTTTGTCGTGCCTGTTTTCTTTGGTCATCACTATTAACAGACATTGATTGAATATCTACCTGATAATCATAAGTTCCTTCAAGATCTGATCTTGTTACATATAATTGGCCTGTGTTGCCCTTCGAATCAGATTCAAGTTTATGAACGGTGTTAGGTGTAGCACCAGACCCAATATTTACTGGATGTTTTGGCCTCATATATTGTTGTTGAGCTTGTGGATCAGTAATTTGTTGTTCAAGCATTACTTGAAGATGCTCATCTGGCAAAATATCGTCACCAAGTCCCAAATCTTGAAAGTCTTGAATAAGTTCTCGTCCAACAACTCTAATAACATAGAATGGTTGATTAGGATCAGTAAATAACATGTGTTGATTCATTGAGTGCCAAAGCATAAGCATTCTACTCATTGAATCTTGAAGCATGAGTTGCTGGAAGTTGTCTCGTGCATTTCTTTGCATATTAAGAGATTGAACTTCAGTTGCTGTTTTGTCTTTTGAATAAGGTTGTGTATTTGAAATACCAAGTGAACTTTCACCAAGAGCATTCATCATAGCTGCAACAAGCACTGAGTAAGTTGTATTAAAATATGCAGTTGCATTTGATTTTGATTCAACAAGCCTAAAGTCAGTCATTGGATTGTTCATAATCCATCGTGCACCCTTACCCCATTCAAGCGTATGTTGTCTAACTCCTGGCCCAATAGCAACAGGACTATAGAGGTGTTGATTAATTTCATCAACATATTGACAAAGTAAAGCGTTAACTGCTTTTTGAAGACCTTTGATTGGTTCAAGCTCTGAGAGACCATAAAGGTCATCATCAATTGCATAGTAACGAAGCATGATAATTGGAAGTTCGTAATTATCGTAGGGATTTGCAATATCGCGAAGAATTACTCCGTGTCTAGGAGAGAAGGTGATCCATCTATCTCGTCTATATTCAGTAATAATCTCAATTGTTTTAAATGCTGGATCTTTACCAATTGGATCAACTTCAAGTTTTGATATCTGCCTGTTACGTGAAGTCCAGTTAATGCCCCTAGTATCTCCTCCACCTTGGTTCTCTTGTGAGATTGCTGCATGAAGTTTATCAAGATTCTTATAGATTGGGTTCTTACGAGCCATATCATTAACACGTTCAAGTTCATGGAAGGTAACATATTGTCGAACCTGAAACCAATTACAATTTTCAATTGAAGTAGCGGCTAAATCGTGAGCTACATCTCTATTGTTAAGCACAGTAAACTCAGGACCATCAAATACAACAATACCTTTATTGCTTTTTTCATATCTCCACTTACAAAGACCAAATGCTGCTCCATATTTTCTGGTATTCATATCCATCATTGCCCATTTTGAAAGCATTGTTCCACCATTTTTTGCTTGATCCCATTGGTAAGAAAGAAGCATATTGTTAATTTTTGCCATGAGAACATCTCCACCTTCGCGTGGAGTTAGTTTTGGTTCTGGTTTGTTTGCAATAAGACGGGAAGTTTTTTCCCAGATGAAAGTAAAGATTCGAGGATCAAAAAGTAGAGCGTCATATGGCCATGTATTTTCATTTAACCAACATCGAAACATTTCATCTGCTTCATCAAATGAAGTAACACCCATCCTGTTGCGTCCTGTTGCTCGCTTCATGGTCTCGCCAAATCCCCATTGCCAATGCCATCGTACTTCATTAAATACTTCTTGTTCTTTTTTGGTGAGGACGTTTGTTGAAAAGTCGGACATATAATTTACCACTAAAAAACCGCCAACTACTCCTCATTTACATGGGATTTTGTTGACGGCTTATTGGAGTTGTTCTCCTAATGGCCTATATAGATCATGCTTAACTGAACTTACCCACAATTGTCAAGAGGGCAGTTTAGTGTTCTCTTCCTTAATAACAGGTAAATTCAATTTATCTGATTCTTCCCCTCTTACAAAAGTAGCAACTCCATTTTCAATATAGATTGTTACTTGCCCGTACTTACTACCAATTGCAATGTTGTTTAATTGCCGCATGGTCTTGAAAAGTATCATTGGATCAAGTTGAGTTTCATCAAGTAGATCCATAAGCACGTAAAGCTCTGGCCTTACTGATTTGACCATTGTTTTAAAAGCAAGCTCGTTATGCTGCATTTCTGCTTGATAATCAAGTCTTTCTTCGTATTTATTTTTAGCCATGATTATGTGTTCCTCCTGTGTAAGAAGGTGTAGATGTTCCAAGTCCTACCCCAGTACCCATTCCACCTTGCCAAGCAATATATGGGTAATTATATTGACCCCATTCTTTCCCACAAGATTTACAGTAAGTCACATTACAATGACTACAATAAGCAACAAGATAGTGTTCACAACCGTGATGATAGTGATTATGCATTATTTTTTATCACCTCCGTTTGAAAAGAAATTTTGGTTATGTAAACTTGCTGTTGGTGCTCCCGCGTCATGCATTGCTCTCATTTGATTAATGTTAGCAACTGAATTTTGTGCAAGACTTGCAAATGCTCCCAAAGTTCCTTGTGGTGTCGCATTCCAATCCATCGTGCTACCTCGTGAAATTCCTATTCCACTAGCAACAGTATATGAATCTTGGTTTGCTCCCATGTATGCAAATGTCCAGTTACCTTTTTTCTCAAGTCTTTGAATCAGATCCCTAAGACATTTTTGATTATGGTTCTTTGAAGCATTTTCATGCCCATCTGTCATGATAACAACAGAGATAGCTGAGTCATCTTTAATCTCTTCAACTTGTTTTTCAAGTCTCTCAAGCTCTTCAACAACTGCATCATACAAAGGCGTCCATGCATTTGGTTTGTATGTTTCTCGATTAAGTTCCTTAACTTCTGAAAGAGGAGTCATACTGTAAGGTCTGTCAATGCTCTTTGTGTCAAACAAAGATAGATTGAAAAGAACTTCCACTTTATTCTGTTTCATTTGTGACAAGAACTCATTGAACCCTGAAATAGCTGCATCTCGCAGATTTTCCATTGATCCTGATTTGTCAAGAATGAAAGCACCTACTTGTTTGATTTCTTTATGTGTATGTCGTTTCATATTATTCACCTCCTCTCATTATCTAAACCTCCATTTGTCTTGTTCTTTTCTAAATGTGTCTACATCAAAGTCATCAAGGAATGATTGTGGTGTAAGTAAGTGTATTTGCCACGCTCCTGTTGTTGCCATAACGAGATCATCATGCATGTTCATTCGTGCCTGTGCTCGCCCCTTAATAATAACAAAAGCTTTGAATTGTTTGATTTGTTGTGGGTCAAACATTCTAACCTGTCCTTGTCTGAGAACCAATGCAAAATCATCAAGCATCTTTCGTCTTGTCCCCACAAGCTCTCCTCCTTTAAGAGTTCCTGTAGTAAGCCATCCAATTTGGCCGTGCTCTGCGGTGTTGAGTGAAGAAAAGTCCACCATCCTAAATAGGTCAGGGTAGTTGAGCTGCCTAAGGACGAAGATCGTAGCTGCTCCCACGTTTCTTTCAACGGCAAGCTTAGGCCACATTTGCGTTTTGTTGTAAATATACTTACAAAAGTTATAAAGTTCATATCCAAATTGACTTGATTCAACTACTTCATTATACACTAATGGATAGTCAAGGTATTTCTTCGACAAACACACAGCAGCACAGAAGTCTTTCGACTCTGCTGGATCAGCAAATACTACACACTGTTCACCGTATTCTAATTCTCTATAAAGACGAACTGGTGGTAATTGGCCTCGTTTTGATTCTCCATTATCCTTGCTCATTGCCTTTTGCCCTCACTATTGTTGAACCACAAATTTTACATTTGTAATGTCCTATATTTGGAGCAACAACAAGATTAACTACATATAAGAGTTCATAATCATGTTCATGATCTGTATATTCAGTTATTGGCGATTCTTTTGGTTGTTCTTTCTTCATGTACACCTCCTAAATAAATAATCCATCTGGCGCAAACCTGCCTTGCTCAACTGGCGGGAAAGATGTGTCTAGCATTGCTTGTAAAACCTGTGCTTCAAAGAATGGTGAGCCTGAGAGAATAAATGCCTCCTCTGGAGTTCTTGGATATTCCTGCCTCCACATTGCATCTGACTGGAAATCTTTTCTTCGTCTTTCTACTTCTTCTTCTGTGTAGAACTCTTGCCATCCAAAGAATCTTGGTAAGTAGGTTGATGCATGATCTTCATATGCACGAACCCATTCTTCTTGATAGTAATTACCTTCACCATTGGCCGTTGATTCAATAAAGATCATTCCAAGATCTTGTGGTACTTGCTGTGCTGTGGACTCAACGATCTCTCTTGCTGTTATAATCTCTGTGTCTTGATAGAAAGCACATTCTGAGAAGTGGATGTTACGAGCATACCCTCCTCGTCCTCCTACCTTTGCACCAGCTGTTCCGATGTAAAACATCGCACCATTTACTTTGTTTTCAATCATTCCTTTAGTCTCAGTTGATAAGTAATCTTTAAGGCTAATACCGCGTTTGTCACAGAAGCTCTGTAAGTAAAACTTAACCTGTTTAAACAAAAGTTCTGTTGCGCCTTTCTTGTGTGAAAAACAAATTGATACGCTGTAAGGTCTAAGTATGAAATCAACTGTAAATAGGGCTAAGATATAAGATGACATTCCTTCTCGTCTAGCTTTAAGTAAAATCTCTCGTATACCATCAAGAGATGGATAATCGCCTATTAATAACTGGTGATATTTACTCTGAACTGAATTAAACCTGAACTGCACAGGTTGTTGAGTTTTGTAATCAAGAATCATGAAGTTATCTTCAATGAAATTCTTGTAATTAATCTTTGCTGTCATCTAAGTCTTCCTCGTCAGGTAACTCTGATTCAAAAGATCCCTCTACATATTCTCCTAATAACTCTCTGTGTACGTTCATTACATTAACTGTTTGTTGTATAGGTTGAACTTCTGTGCCGTTGTAGAATCCCATAATTTTAAGTATGCGATCCATCCAGGCAGGATCTTTCACGTTTGGATCTAAGGCTTTCTTAGCAAGTGCTTCAAGGAATTGTGGGTAATTGTAACCTTGCTGTTGTAAAATAAGGCGCCCAAGATCTCTTGATTTCTTCAGGTAAGTTGATCCCGCATCATTGGGGTTTTTGTAAGGAGCAACCTTTAAAGCAGCTTGCGTTGCATTACCTCCATTTTTTATATATGCTTCGGTAAATATATTAATCATTTCCTCTGTTATTAGACGTTGGGGTTTCTTTGGTGGTCTAAGAGCTTTAACTTGATCAGCAACAGCAGCAGGAGGCCTACCCTTAAATGATCGGAGTTCTGCTTCAGTAAGCTTAGGTGGGGTAATTACTTTTCCATTGTCTTTTTGCTCTTGCGAGTTCTTTTCGTCTTTCATTTTCTTTTTCACGCTCCCTTAATTCAATAAGAGCTTGTGATTCTTTTCTTTCTACTTTAGGCAATACGACTACGCGCTTATTACATTCCTCCAAAAATAGATGCACTAAATCCATCCATAGTGAAATGTTCTCACGAGTATCTGGGTCCCAGTATCTCCCTTGAGCCTTCAAGTCTTCTATCCACGCTTTACCTCTAGCAATGCGCTTATTTAATCTTAACAGTTCCTCATCTGTCATATTATCTAACTGGCAAGTTACTTTGATTTGCCACAAAGCGACTTAACATGTAAGTTATTCCCTCACGCTGAAAGTATTGTGGACCATAGAGTTCTGTTTTGTCAAGGAGTTCATCAAGTTGAGGTGTATCTGATCCTAAAAGATTAGCGCGTTTCATTTCTTTACAAATTACACATTCCCAAAGTAATGTTGTTACTCCAAATAGTGCGTGATTTAAAACATCTCCCTCAAGTCCCTGGACGTGATCACGACGTGCAGGCGCGTAAGTCTTTGAAATAAGTTGCCAACTATGTGCGTGGGGTAAATCTGCTTGAGAGATATCGTCCATAAGTTATTAATAACAGAACGTAGCATCTTTGTCAAGGTAGTAGCTAGAAACTTATAATTCAGCTTTAACAGCTTCCCACAAAGCATCTACAAGTTGTTTCCCCATATATCTCTTATTTACAATCCATCCCATAAGAGGACTTGAATATTCTTCACTTTCAATTGTTACTGTGGCGTGCTCATAAAGAAACTGAATCATGTCACTAATTGAAAGTACATTGACTGTAATATGAGTTTGATTAGAAATCCATTCAATAAGTTTAGCTCGCTTCTCTGGAGATAGATGACTCATTTGCTGAGGAGTTATTTCTTGTTTCATAAGAATAGTGCAATGTAATTAATGTAACTTTCCCAATCTCTCTGTTGAAGAAAAGAGAGTAATTTGAACTGATGGTACTGCCATGCAGGCATGTATCCAAAGAATAAATGTCCCTTCATTTCTTTTCCCCAGAAAGCTAGTGCCCAATCCATATCGTTAAGAGGACAAAGAAGAGGAAGATAGAGATCATTGTTACTAGAGGAGTGGAGGGGTTCACGTTCCACATGAATAGAAGGAGGATCAAGAGTGTAATTAACACCAATAACTCTGAGTCCTTCTTCTTGAAGAAATCCGCTGTTAATTGCTTTCTGCGTAGCGCGCTGTAGTATTTCAAGTTCTTCACGGGTGGTCATTAAGGAAGCAACTGGTATATTTTATACCAATCTGTTGAAATAGCATTCTGTGCCTGTTGTAAAGTCACTTGACCTGCACAAAGTTCTTTATGAAGTGCATTTTCTACCTTGTCTTTCTCATTTGGGCTTCTACCTGGCTCTGGCCAGAGGTTTTTAGGGTCAGAAGGTGCTCCACCAAGCTCAAGAGAGATGAAATGATCCTCTTCATGTGCTGAAATAGCATCTGTGAAGCCATATGCAGTCATTTGCTGTGCTTTTAACTGATTAGTGTAACTAACTGGAGGTCTAATAGTTCCAGTATACCCAGACTTACAGATAGTTGTACTTAAGTTTGCCTGAGTCACCTGCGGATTTACTGCCCCAGGAGTACAAGAGGGGTCTGGCAGGTATGCTTGGGGGTCGTTTGGGTTTACATGTTGGGCTTTACAAATTCCATTTGAAGTCATTATAGGTATAAGTGTTGCTGAGGGACTGGCAGGTGGAGTATGGCTAACTACAACAGGTGTTAATTGAGTATTAACTGGAAGATTTAAAGGCTTGCCTACTGAAATGTAGAGTAAGATTGAAATAATAATACTTCCCCCTACTACACCTACACCCTTAGCAACATGTCTCTTAGTCATTGCTGTAATATAATCAACGAGTAAGTGTTTGTCAATCCCCTATATACAAAACAAGAACATCGTTTCGTTATTTCTTTGCAGAAACAAGTACCGCGCATGTTCGAGTAGTGTAAGTAGTAAAGAAGAGATCAGATCTTTATACTGTCAAACTATTATAGCATATAATAAGCGATTAGTCAAGTGCCAGTTCCCCACTCTCCACTATAATTAGTTGGTTTGTAATAAGGACCAATGTAAATAAGAGTCTGTCCAATCATATACTCACCCTGAATACGATAACCAGTTAATACCCAAAATATGAACTTACTCACTGCTTTCATTAACTTTAATCACTCCTATTAAAAATAGTATAACAAGTAAAGTACTACCTAGTGAAAGAAGAAGGATGGGGAATATTTCATGTAACATATTCTGGAAGGTCATTCTTTATTAATAGTTATTGGATGTTCAACGAAGCAGTCACAAGGAAATCCTACCCCACTACTACATTGCGGGTCGTGACCATTTTCATCTGTTTCAATTGTTCCCATACCCATTTACTTATTATATCACAAACCTTCCTACTTGACAAGAGTGGTATAATTATGTTATATTACACATAATGATAATCAATCTCTACAGTGCTCTTTGCCTAATCGCTTATGCTATACTTATACTATGGATCGGCATAAAGTTATCATTATAATAATCTTTGGTCTACTAATCATTTTCCTCTACCTGTGGGCAGCACAAAGAGTATTTGGTTGTCACCACTACCCCTCTGGATTCATAGGACCTGTTAAGCTCTGCGATACGGTAGGACTATAAAATGAAAAGGGAATATTGTCAATGTGTTTTACACTATGTTTGTTACGGTGGCGTAATTTGTATGAATAGAGGCTGTGGTAAGCCGCATGAGACATTTATGTCTTTTGGGAAAAGGGGATTAAAAGATGGCTGGGTTAAGTTTAATGACTTACCTAAGAGAGAACAAAAAGAATACTTCGATCATCCAGAAAAGTATTTAATTGTAACTGAAGATGGTACTCCACATTGGGCAAAGAAAGACGGATCAGTGGGTGAGGAGATATATTCATCTTCTGAACGTAGATATGATGAGAGAATGGCAAAGCGTAATTGGTTACAAAAAATATTAAACCTATGAAAGGCGATATAAGGAAATAGATGGATATAATTTTTCAAATAATTGCTCTTGGTTATGCATTACTGATAGTTTATTTTTCTTGGATCAGTATTCGTTATTTAATTCATCTTTGGAAAAGAATTTATGACTAACTCTCTCCCGCTAGACGGGAAATCAGTTAAAGAGAAACTTGAAGAAATAATATCTGATTCTATGGAATTTGATGCCGTAGAGGATTCGTATGATGGGCATGAGCCTGGAAGTCCTGAGGCAATAGATAATCAGTTTAAGTGGAGTAAAAGAATACAAGAACAATATGTTCAAGCTATTCTCTCTCTCCTCCTGGAAAGTATGCCGGTGTGGTTGCCTCCACGGATTAGGGTGGGAAAAGGAGGGTATGAGACTGTTGCAGCAGAAGAACATGATAAGCTAATTTCCCAAACAGAAGAGAATTTTAGGGAGTTTATAGATGAATAAAGCAATACAAAGAAAAACTCTTTTAGAACAATATGATAAATTACAAGTATTACGCAATCTTCAATCTAAGAGAAGAATTATAGAATCTCGTGATTGTAGTTATGATTGTGAAAACTGTCAGAAAATATCTGAAGCTGATTGGGATGAGTATATGAAAGAAAAAGAAGCATTTGATAAACAGTTTAATACAACATCCCAGTCCAGGAACTACGTAAAAAGAAACTTCGGAGATGTTATAAGAGAAATGTCAAAGGATTAAGTCCCATAGTATATTCTCCAGCCTCCCCCAAAATATATATTCAACTTTTTTAGGCAGGTTACCTGGTTTTCAAAAGTAAGGTATATGGTTGCCAAATCTACAACTGGTAGCTGAATTAATTTCCAAAAACTGTAACAGGCAGGTTTTCTAAAACAGGCAGGTGACCACCCTAGCTGGGTACTCTAAATCTACCCTTTAACCTGTTTCTACTAAGTGAGGGGTCTTTCGCCTCTGGCTGTCACTACCTGCCTGCAAGTTCTACCTTCTAAAATTTCACTACATTAAAATCTTTCTTTGTTTATTTTTCTACCTGTTACAGGCAGGTTACTAAGGCTAACTAGCAGGTAGCACAGTACCACAAAAACCCCGACTATGGGGCTTCCCTATTCTATTCGTATAAATTTCTGTGACCTGCCTGTTGGTTGCTTCCTTTTAGTTGACTGAGCTTGCGCTCCTAATGTGCTAGGCTGGAAACGTATCTCCCAGAAGCTAGAACGTGCCTGTTACTCTTTTACTTCTAACTGCTTACAGGCAGGTTGTCAAGAGGCAATTTGCCTGTAAGCAGTAACTAGCAGGTTGTTAGTCCCATAGTAAAGAGGTTTTTTGGGGGAGGAGCAGGCAGGTAGTGTAGTTTTTAGCCTCCAACCTGCCGGTTGGTAGTTACTTTCTATAGTTTACTTGTGCCTAACCTGCCTGTTGCATTTAGATGCTACTAACAGTCCTATAGGAAACTGTTATAGTATGTGCTAGTTTGTCCTCTTGATAAGAGTGACACAGAGTGAGAGAATAAATATAGATAAGTTTTGACGATAAGCAAAGATTGCACCTTAATAATTGAATAGGGAACGTTATTAGCCTCACTAGATAGAGTAATATCTAGAGAAAGTGAGGTGAATAATTATGACATATAACATTCAAGGTCTCTATGGAAGATATTGGGAAACTGTTTGCTCTGAAGAAACAGAAGAAGAAGCAAACAAAAGACTACAAGAATACGATGAGAACGAAACACAATACCTTCATAGAATAGTTGAAGTCATAGAATAATATGACAAAGAAAAATTACATAAGAATTGCAAGAGCAATTGCACATACGGAAGTAGCTGGAAATCTTACAAAAGAACAATCAAAAGAATTGCGCTCGACTTTCAAAGCTACACTATGGCAAGACAATGATAAGTTTGATAGTTCAAAGTTTGAACAATATATAGACAAAGTACTTGCTGGAATGTATGAAGATTTTCTTGAAGATCAAAAGCAGTAAAGAACTAACTTAGCTTGACTAAGTAATTAATAAGTCAGTTTACGCTATTACGTTTCCTGTTGAGTTATTAAAATAAAATGGCGCGAACCTGCCAGTAAGTGCTTATTGAAAGAGTTTGATATAGTAAGACTTATTGACAATAGTGAACAAAGATGATACATTATAAATAGAGACTATGAATGATAAATTAAAACAAGTAATTAAGATGTATAGAGCCACAGGAAGAATAGCTTTTATACATCCTAGAAATAAGACAATAAGTTTAAATGGAGGCCGTGAGTTGCCTTATGATGTAGCTTTTACTCGAATGACTGAATGTTTAGCAAGTAAAGCAATAAGTTTATGATAACAATAATTAAAGCGTTTTTGATAGTTTGGAAGACCTGCTTGAAAGAGGGTGATAATATATGAAAGTAATTAACATGAAGTCAGCTAGAGGGAATAAAGTACCTAATCAGTTTATTATTGAAGTTGACACAGATACCTATTTTCAGAGTTATGATAGTGTTATTGCTAAAATAGATATAAATGGCGCGATTACGCTTGATAGTGATAAATGGGATTATTCTGTTACTACTGGAAAATATAGAAATGCCTTTTTGAGAGAAGGAATTGAGGAGACAAGAAGAAAGATTGCAAGCGGAGAATATGCGCTTAGTAATTTGAATTAAAAGACTGCTCCGTTTGGCTCTGTAACCTACCAGTAAGAGGTTACAGACCTAAGAGGGGGAGGGAGTAATATGAATAAAATGGTACATGAAAATCATATAACAAAAACATGGATAATGGGAAAAACAAAGTATTTTATTACAAATACTACTGAATGCCCTGTATGTTCACTTGAGAGAGAAATTGAAGATAGAAAGCAAGAGTCAATAGAAAAGCTTATGGTTAATCAGTCTGAAGAACTAGCATGTGATTCATGTGGAACAATCATAGGGTTTGTTTATGAGGGAGACTTAAATGGTAGTAGGTTTTATTGTAATAGTTGTAAGGAGAATGAGGAAGTATGACACTTTATCAAAGAATAATGACGAGAGAGGGATATGCGTATGAACCTATTATGACAGACCATGATATTGAAATAATACTAGGTTGGTATGCTGTGATGCAAGAACCTTCAACAGATGAAGAGTGTAACTTATACAATAGATTGAGTCTATTAATAGAAGAATAACTATGTATAAAAAAATAAAATTACTAGTAAATATAATAGCCTTCATTCTTTTGATTTGGCTTGTTATCCCTATAGCGCTTCTTATAGCTGATGACTATAAACAGTTTAAACACAATTTATGGCTATTCTTTAACTAATATATGAATAAAAAGCTAACAGTACAACAACTAATAGATAGACTACTAAGAGTAAAAGATAAAAACCAAGATGTATATATGGAAGGCTGCGACTGTCATG
>WNFI01213720.1_pt1 | contig 106315 bp, 112 predicted proteins | sample 5400471 | NCBI WGS metagenome assembly WNFI01 (sample SAMN13153348, study PRJNA577476) | soil metagenome | isolation source: 100 cm saprolite on Douglas fir-dominated hillslope | place: USA:California | collected 2013-09-17 | reverse complement strand
CACCGGCTGGCAGATCAACCTCATGACCGAGGAAGAGTCGACCAAGAAGCAGCAGGAGGAGAGCGGCCGCATCAAGCAGCATTTCATGGAGCGGCTCGATGTCGACGAGGAGGTGGCGAACATCCTGATCGAGGAAGGCTTCTCGACCCTCGAGGAGGTGGCCTACGTGCCGATCAACGAGCTGAACGAGATCGAGGCCTTCGACGCGGACACCGTCAACGAGCTGCGCAACCGGGCGCGCAACGCGCTGCTCGTGGCGGCGATCGCCAACGAGGAAAAGATGGAAGGCGTCGACCCCGAGCTGCTCAAGCTCGAGGGAATGGATAACCAGCTCGCGGCCAAGCTCGCCGAGGGCGGCGTCAGGACGCGGGACGACCTGGCGGATCTTGCGGTCGACGAATTGTCGGCGCTCACGCAGCTCGATGAAGAGAGAGCCAAGAAGCTGATCATGTCGGCGCGCGCGCATTGGTTCGAAGGCGAAGCGCAGGGCGGGGCCGGCAAGGAGGCCACGTAACGTGGCGCAGACCAGCGTAGCCCAGTTCGCGAGCGAGCTGAAAGTCCCGCCGTCGGTGCTGCTCGAGCAGCTGCGGGCCGCCGGCGTCGACAAGAAGGTCCCCGAGGATTCGCTCAGCGAATCGGACAAGTCGCGGCTGCTGGAGTACCTGCGCAAGGCGCACGGCTCGGCCGACGCGAAGAACAAGATCACGCTCACGCGCAAGCAGACCAGCGAGATCAAGAAGACCGACTCCACCGGCAAGTACCGGACGGTGCAGGTCGAAGTGCGCAAGAAGCGCGTTTTCGTCAAGCGCGACCCGAACGAGGTGACCGCTGCCGCGGTTGCGGCGGAGGCGCCGGCCGCGCAACCTGCGGCGGCATCTTCCATCGATTCAAGGCAGCAGGAATTGCGCGACGAGGAAACGCGGCGGCAGCAGCAGCTCGCCGCGCTTCAGGCGGCGGAGCTGCACGAGAAGCAGGAACGGGAACGCAAGGAAGCGGAGCAAAAGCAGGCCGAGCAGAAGGCCGCCGAGGTCGCAGGCGGCGCGCCGGCGAGCGCGACTACGCTGCACGCTCCCAAAGCGAAGGCCGACGAGGCCCGGGGCGAAAAGCGGCCGAAGAAAGCCAAGACCACCACGGTGCTGCGCGACGATTCGGTTCGCCGCCGCCAGATCAAGACGCGCGGCGACGCCGGCGGCGGGGTGGGCGGCTGGCACGCGCGCGGCGGCACCCGCCACCGGGGGCCGGCCTCCGGTGCCGAACAGGCCGCGGCGGCGCAGCCGGTCGAACCGATGGTGCGCGACATCGCCGTGCCGGAGACGATCAGCGTGGGCGAGCTCGCCCACCGCATGTCGGTCAAGGCCGCCGAGCTCATCAAGGTGCTGATGAAGCTCGGCACGATGGCGACGATCAACCAGATCCTCGATCAGGAGACGGCGATGATCGTGGTCGAGGAAATGGGCCACAAGGCCAAGGCGGCCAAGCTCGACGATCCAGAGTCCTACTTGAACGAAGCCGAAGAGCAGCAACCGGTCATTGCCGAGCAGAAGACGCGACCCCCGGTCGTCACCGTGATGGGCCATGTCGATCATGGCAAGACTTCGCTGCTCGACTATATCCGGACCACCAAAGTGGCCGCTGGAGAAGCGGGCGGCATTACCCAGCACATCGGGGCGTATCACGTTGAAACACCGCGCGGGGTCATCACATTCCTCGACACACCGGGTCACGAGGCCTTCACCGCGATGCGCGCGCGCGGCGCGAAAGTCACCGACATCGTGGTGCTGGTGGTCGCCGCCGACGACGGCGTCATGCCGCAGACCATCGAGGCGATCAACCATGCCAAGGCGGCCGAAGTACCGCTGGTCGTCGCCATCAACAAGATCGACAAACACGAGGCGAACGCCGACAAGGTGAAGCAGGAACTGCTGGGTCACGGCGTCGTGCCGGAGGAATACGGCGGCGATTCGCCGATCGTTCTGGTGTCTGCAAAGACCGGGCAGGGCGTCGACGCGCTGCTGGAGCAGCTGTTGCTTCAGGCCGAAGTGCTTGAGCTCAAGGCGCCGATAGATGCGCCTGCCAAGGGCGTGGTCATCGAGGCGCGGCTCGACAAGGGCCGGGGCCCGGTCGCGACCCTGCTGGTCCAGTCGGGAACGCTCAACCGCGGCGACATCGTGCTCATCGGAGCGGTACACGGCCGCGTGCGCGCAATGCTGGACGAGACCGGCAAGCCGGTTCAATCCGCCGGACCGTCGATCCCGGTTGAGGTGCAGGGGCTGTCCGAGGTGCCGCAGGCGGGCGAAGACATGGCGGTGCTCGCCGACGAGCGCAAGGCGCGCGAGATCGCGCTGTTCCGCCAGGGCAGGTTCCGCGACGTGAAGCTCGCCAGGCAGCAGGCGACCAAGCTCGAGAACATGTTCGAGAACATCGAGGGAGGGAAGAAGGTCCTCACCCTGGTGATCAAGGCCGATGTGCAGGGCTCGCAGGAAGCGCTGATCCACGCCTTGACCCAGCTCGCCACCGACGAGGTCAAAGTCAGCGTGGTGCACGCCGGCGTCGGCGGCATCACCGAGTCCGACGTCAACCTGGCGATGGCCTCGCGCGCCGTGATCATCGGCTTCAATACCCGGGCCGACGCGATGGCGCGCAAGCTGGCCGAGTCTTCCGGCATCCAGGTGCGCTACTACAACATCATCTACGAAGCCGTCGACGAGATCAAGGCGTCGCTCTCGGGCATGCTGGCGCCGGAGCGCAAGGAGTCGGTGCTCGGCATGGTCGAAGTGCGGCAGGTGTTCCGCATCTCGAAGATCGGCACGGTCGCGGGCTGCTACGTGCTGGAAGGGCTGGTCAAGCGCAGCGCGCAGGTGCGGATTTTGCGCGACAACGTCGTCATCCACACCGGCGACATCGACTCGCTGAAGCGCTTCAAGGACGACGTGCGCGAGGTCAAGGCAGGCTTTGAGTGCGGCATGTCCCTGAAGAACTTCTCCGACCTCAAGGAAGGCGACCAGTTCGAAGTCTTCGAAACGGTGGAGGTCGCCCGTAGCTTGTAACAACGCACCGCTCTAGGTTTCACAAAAATCATGCCTAGGAAAACTGACCGTCCGCAGAAACTGGGCGATCAGATCCAGCGCGAGCTTTCCGACCTGCTGCAGCGCGAATTGCGCGATCCGCGCGTCGGCATGGTCACGATCACCTCGGTGGACGTGTCGCCGGACCTTTCGCACGCCAAGGTTTTTTTCACCATCCTTGAAAAAGAGAAACTGAAGGAAACGAGCGAAGGCCTGAAACGCTCCGCCGGCTTCCTGCGCTCCCAGCTCGCGCGCCGCTTCAAGATGTACACGACGCCCGAGATTCGCTTCGTCTACGACGAATCGGTTGAAAGAGGCGACCGGCTGTCGCGCCTTATCGACAGCGTCATCGAGAAGAAAAAGTGATCGACGGCGCGCTGCTGCTGGACAAACCGGTCGGCATCAGCTCCAACCGGGCTCTGCAGGATGCCAAAAGAATCTATAAGGTAAAGAAAGCAGGGCATGCCGGCACACTGGACCCTCTCGCCTCCGGCCTGCTGCTGGTGCTGTTCGGCGAGGCGACCAAATTCGCCGGGCCGCTGCTGGATGCGGACAAGGAATACACCGCGACCGTGAAGCTCGGCGAGCGCACGGCAACCGGCGACGCGGAAGGCCAGGTCATCGAGCGCTCGGATTTCCGCGTCTCCGAATCCGCAATTCAGGAGATCCTGGAGCGCTTCAAAGGCGTCGTCGAGCAGGTGCCGCCCATGTATTCGGCGCTCAAGCGGGGCGGAGTGCCGCTCTATGAGCTTGCGCGCAAAGGCCAAACCGTGGCAAGGGCGCCGCGGCGGGTCGAGATCAGCGAGCTGGAGAAGATCCGATTCCGCGCCCCGCTGCTCGAGCTGCGCGTCCGCTGCAGCAAGGGCACCTACATCCGCACGCTTGCCGAGGACATCGCCGCGGCGCTCGGCACCATGGGTCATCTGGCCGCGCTGCGTCGCACCGCATCGGGCGATTTTCAGGTCAAGGACGCCGTGACCCTGGGTGCCCTGGAAGAGTTGGACGAAAAGCAGCGGCTCGGCCGGCTGCTTGCATTGAGCGGCCTGCTTAAAGGACTGCCGCGGGCGCAGCTCGATCCGGCCGCGGAAGGCCGGTTTCGCAACGGACAGGCGCTGCCTTTCGAGGGACCGGAAGGCCTGTGCGGCGTATATGGCCGGGACGGCGTCGTCGGGCTGGGCAGGGCGACGGCGGGTCGCCTGCATCCGGTTCGGCTGACGGCCTCGCAAGACGCTGAATAACATCGAAAACCTTGTGATCGACGCCATCATTGGTTAGAATCGCCGGCTCACAAGAGACGAGATAGCGGAGAGACTGAGAATGGCATTGCAGGTCGCGCAGAAGGCGCAGGTCGTGAAGAGCTACCAGCGCTCAGCAAAGGACACCGGGTCGACGGAAGTTCAGATAGCGCTCCTCACCGAGCGCATCAACGGTTTGAGCGATCATTTCAAGTCGCACGTCAAGGATTTCCACTCGCGGCGCGGGCTTCTGAAGATGGTGAGCCAGCGCCGCAAGCTGCTCGATTACATGAAGCTCACGGACGCGGACAAGTACCGCGGCCTGATCGAGAAGCTTGGCCTACGCAAGTAATTTCCCGATGTCGCAGTAACTGGACGTTCATCGAATCGGTGAGCGTCTTTTTTATTTGCGCATCCTGACAAAGGATTTCCATTGAACCCGACAAAGAAGACGTTTACCTACGGCAGCCACCAGGTCACCCTCGAAACCGGCGAGATCGCGCGCCAGGCGCACGGCTCGGTCGTCTGCACCATAGACGACACCGTGGTTCTCGCCGCTGTGACGGCATCGAAAACCGCCAAGCCGGGGCAGGATTTCCTCCCGCTGACCGTCGACTACGCCGAGAAGACCTACGCCGCCGGCAAGATCCCGGGCGGCTTCTTCAAGCGCGAAGGCCGTCCGACGGAGAAAGAGACGCTTACCTCGCGCCTCATCGACCGGCCGATCCGCCCGCTGTTCCCGGACGGCTTCTACAACGAAATCCAGGTCGTGGCGCAGGTGCTGTCGCTCAATCCCGAGGTGGATTCCGACATCCCGGCGATGATCGCGGTGTCCGCGGCGCTGACCCTTTCCGGAGTGCCCTTCAACGGCCCGATCGGCGCGTGCCGCGTCGGCTACCTTGGCGGCCAGTACGTGCTGAACCCGACCACGACCCAGCTGAAGGAGTCGAAGCTGAACCTGGTCGTCGCCGGTACCGAGCAGGGCGTGATGATGGTGGAGTCTGAGGCGCTCGAGCTTTCGGAGGACGTCATGCTCGGCGGCGTGGTGTACGGCCACGAGCAGATGCAGGCCGCGATCCAGGCGATCAACGAGCTCGCCGAGGTCGCCGCCAAGCCCGCCTGGGACTGGCAGGCGCCGGCCAAGGACGAGGCGCTCATCGCGCGAGTGAAGGAGCTCGCCGAGTCCGAACTGCGCGAGGCGTTCCGCATGAAGCAGAAGAAGGCGCGCTCGGAGGCCATCGACACGCTCTGGAAGCGGGTGTTCGAGACCGTCGGCGTCGGCACGGAGGGCGGCCCGACCGCGCAGAGCGTAAAAGATATCCGCTTCAACCTCGAGTCGTCCATCGTGCGCAGCCAGATCCTCGACGGCGAGCCGCGCATCGACGGCCGCGACACCCGCACGGTGCGTCCGATCACGGTTCGCGTCGGCGTGCTGCCGCGCACCCACGGCTCGGCGCTGTTCACGCGCGGCGAGACCCAGGCGCTGGTCACCGTCACGCTCGGCACCGGGCGCGATGAGCAGATCATCGACGCGCTCGCCGGCGAGTACCGCGAGCGCTTCATGTTCCACTACAACATGCCGCCTTACGCTACCGGCGAGACCGGCCGCTACGGCTTCACCAAGCGGCGCGAGATCGGCCACGGCCGCCTCGCCAAGCGCTCGCTGGTCGGCCTGCTGCCCAAGCAGGAGGATTTCGGCTATTCGCTGCGGGTGGTTTCCGAGATCACCGAGTCGAACGGTTCATCCTCGATGGCCTCGGTGTGCGGCGGCAGCCTCGCGCTGATGGACGCCGGCGTGCCGATCAAGGCGCACGTCGCCGGGATCGCGATGGGCCTGATCAAGGAAGGCAAGCGCTTCGCCGTGCTGTCCGACATTCTCGGCGACGAGGATCACCTCGGCGACATGGACTTCAAGGTGGCGGGAACCGAGCAGGGCGTGACCGCGCTGCAGATGGACCTGAAGATCGAGTCGATCAACAAGGGCATCATGAAGATCGCGCTCGATCAGGCGCGCGAGGCGCGCCTCGGCATCCTGCAGATCATGAAGCAGGGCATCGAAGGCTCGCGCAGCGAGCTCTCCACCTTCGCGCCGCGCATCATCAAGATCAAGATCAACCCGGACAAGATCCGGGACGTCATCGGCAAGGGCGGCGTGGTCATCCGCGGCATCCAGGAAGAGACCGGCACCACCATCGAGATCGAGGACGACGGCACCATCTCCATCGCCTGCGTCGTCGCCGAAGGCGGCGAAGCGGCGAAGAAGCGCATCCAGGAGCTCACCGCTGACGTCGAGGTCGGCAAGATCTACGAGGGCACGGTGCTGCGGCTGCTCGACTTCGGCGCCATCGTGCAGCTGCTGCCGGGCCGCGACGGGCTGCTCCATATCTCGCAGATCAGCCACGAGCGCGTCAACGCGGTGTCCGATCACCTGAAGGAAGGCCAGGTCGTTAAGGTGAAAGTGCTCGAAGCGGACGACAAAGGCCGCGTGCGGCTGTCGATGAAAGCCGTCAGCCCGCAGGAAACGGCGAAGTCGGGTTGATTATTTTGCTACTTGCCGTTCCCTGAGCTCATCGAGGGTCTTGCAGTCGATGCACAGGGTGGCGGTGGGTCTTGCTTCCAGCCGCTTCAGGCCGATCTCGACGCCGCAGCTCTCGCAGTAGCCGTACTCAGTGGCGTCGATTCTCGCGATCGTCTCGTCGATTTTCTTGATGAGCTTGCGCTCGCGGTCGCGGTTGCGCAGCTCGAGCGCCATGTCGGACTCCTGGCTGGCGCGATCGTTCGGATCGGCGAACACCGTCGCCTCGTCCTGCATCGTATGGACGGTGCGATCGATCTCCTCCGACAGCTCGGCTTTCAGCGCTTCCAGGATTTTCCGGAAATGCTTGCGCTGCTGCGCGTTCATGTACTCCTCGCCCTTTTTCACTGCGTAGGGCGTGAAGCTTTTCCTTGTAAGCTCTACGGCCATTTAGCGTTGTGTGGCTCTCCGACGCACAGCCTGAAAAAACGAAGGCGACTTTGTATCAGAAACACCCTCTCGCCGCAAGCAAACAGAATTGCTCTCATGGTGCTCCGAGAGTATCATTTGGCCCCTTTTTCGGGGTGTGGCGCAGCCTGGTAGCGCGCTTAGAACAGAGTTTTGTAGAGCAATGGTGACCGTAGCTCAACGGTAGAGTCCTGGATTGTGATTCCAGTTGTTGTGGGTTCGAATCCCATCGGTCACCCCATATCCTCCCGCTTCAGAAGGAAGACCTGGCCGCCGCCCGCGGTTTCCGGCCAGACGAACGGCAGACGCGGGAAGGTGCGCTCGAGCGCCTTGCGATTCGCGCCGATCTCGCAGATCAGCAGGCCGCCGTGCGAAAGATGCTCCGGCGCTTTTTCAATTATGGTTCTCACGAGCTGCAAGCCATCCTGGCCGCCGGCCAGAGCAAGCCGCGGCTCGTACCGGTATTCCGGCGGCAAGGTTCGCATCGAGGACGCCGTCACATATGGCGGGTTCGCGACGATGACGTCGTACCGCTCTTCGATCGACTCGAACAGATCCGAGCGGACCAGGCGGATGCGCTCCTTCAGTCGGTACTTTGCAACATTTGTCCGAGAAACTTCCAATGCGGGCTTGGAAAGATCTGTCGCATCAATTCTTGCTCGCGGGAAGGCATGCGCAGCCAGTATCGCGAGACAGCCCGAGCCGGTGCACAAGTCGAGCACGCGCCGTACGGGGCGGCGCAGCCACGGCTTCAAACGTTCCTTCAGCAACTCGGCGATGTGCGAGCGCGGAACGATGACGCGCCTGTCCACATAGAACTCGTGATCGTCGAGCCAGGCTTCGTTGAGCAGGTATGCAGTCGGTATCCGCTTTTCGATTCTCTTTCGAATCAACGATTCGATTTTCTTTACTTGCGGGCGCGTGGTTTCACGAGTGCGGGAGACGTCGAAAGGCAAGCGCAGCGCCCGAAGGACCAGAAACGCCGCTTCGTCGCGCGCATTGTCGGTGCCGTGCCCGTAATGCAGCGCCGCGGCGCGGAATCTCTTCTCCGCGCTCCTGATCAGCTCGCCAAGGGTCAAGGCAGGAGGGTGCGCAGCGTGTCGAGGTAGATCCGCCCGAGCTGCTCGAGCGCGTCGAGCTCTATGTGCTCGTTCAGCTTGTGGATGCTCGAGTTGACCGGGCCGAGCTCGACCACTTGCGGGCAGACGTCGACGATGAAGCGCGCATCGGAGGTGCCGCCGGTCGTCGAAGGCTCGGGAACGATGCCCGTGTTCCGTTTCACCGCCTGGGAGACGACCTCCACGAGCTTGCCGCGTTGCGTGACGAACGGCCTGGCGCCGAGAGTCCAGCGGATCGAAAACTCGAGGCCGTGCTTCTTCAGCACCCCCTCGACGCGCTCCCTCAGCGAGGCTTCGCTGCTCTCCGTCGAGAAGCGGAAATTGAAATCGACGTCGACCGACCCTGGCACGACATTCGCGGCGCCGGTGCCGGCATGGATGTTCGACACTTGCCAGCTGGTGGGCGGAAAGTGCTCGTTGCCCGCATCCCATTTCGTCTTCGCCAGCTCCGCCAGCGCCGGGGCGAGCTGGTGCACCGGATTGCGCACCAGATGAGGGTAGGCGACGTGGCCCTGGATGCCGCGCACCGTCAGCGTTCCGGACAGCGATCCCCGCCTGCCGTGCTTGATCATGTCGCCGAGAGCGTCGACCGAAGTCGGCTCGCCGACGATGCAATAGTCGATGCCTTCGTTTCTGCGTTTCAGCGCCTCGACCACGCGCGCGGTCCCGTCCACGGCCGCGCCTTCCTCGTCGGAGGTGAGGAGAAAGGCGATCGAACCCGGATGGTTGGGTCTTTCTTTCAAAAACATTTCCGTAGCAACGACGAAAGCTGCAATAGAGGATTTCATGTCGGCGGCGCCGCGGCCGTAGAGCCGGCCGTCGCGCAGCGTCGGCACGAACGGGTCGGAATGCCATTCGGCGAGCGGCCCGGTGGGCACCACATCGGTGTGGCCGGCGAAGCAGACAAGAGGTTTGGCGTTGCCGCGGCGCGCCCAGAGGTTTTGCACCGCGCCGAACGGCATCGGCTCGCAGCGGAAACCGGCCCGCTCGAGCCGCGCGGCGACGAGTTTCTGGCAGCCGCCGTCTTCCGGGGTGACTGACTTGCGGGCGATGAGCTGTTTGGCGAGCTGCAGAGCCGCAGGCTCGCCTACGGCGCCCGCCTCAGGCATTCATGTCGATCTTGAAATTGTCGAAGGACTTGTCGACGCCGCCTGCCGAGAGCCTCTCCGGGGTTTCGGCCCTTGGCGCCGCCGGGGCGGCCGACTTGCCGCCGGAAGCCGTGATCTCGCCCGCGGTGGCCTGGTTGATGAGCCACAGCATGTTGGTCGCGGAGTCGGCGTTCGACATGGCTTCCTCCTGGGTGATCTTGCCTTCCATGAACAGCCTGAACAGCGCCTGCTCGAAGGTCTGCGAGCCGGGCGCCATGCTCTTCTCCAGGGCTTCCTTGATCTCGTTGATCTCGCCCTTCTCGATCAGTTCGGCGATGTGCCGGGTGTTGAGCAGCAGCGTGGTAGCTGTTGTTCGCGTGCAGCGTGGCGAGGCACAGGTGGCCCGACTGCGCGTAGGCGAGCGACATGCCCATCGTCTGCTTGTCGCGGATCTCGCCGATCAGGATGCAGTCGGGCGCCTGGCGCAGGGCATTCTTCAGCGCCACTTCGAACGCCTTGGTGTCGGTGCCGACCTCGCGCTGGTTGACGATGGACTTCTTGTTGGTGAAGATGAATTCCACCGGGTCCTCGAGCGTGAGGATGTGGCCCGACTTCAGCCCGTTGCGGTAATCCAGCATCGCGGCGAGCGACGTCGACTTGCCGCATCCGGTCGCGCCGACCATGAGAATCAGGCCGCGCTTCTGCATGATGATTTCCCTCAGGACCTCGGGCAATCCGAGCGAGTCGAGCGGCGGAATGCTGCCCGGGATGTAGCGCACCACGACGGCGGGCGAGCCTTTCTGGCGGAAGGCGCTGATGCGGAAGCTGCCGACCCCTTCGAGGGCGAAGGCGGTGTTCAGCTCCATCTCGTCTTCGTACTCCTTGACCTGGCGCTCGGTCAGCACCTCGAACAGGAGCTGCTGCACGGTGTCGGGGGTCATCATGGTCTGGTTGACCGGCACCAGCTGGCCGTTGATCTTGATGTTGATCGGCGCGCCGACCGAAATGAAGATGTCCGACGCCTTCTTGTCGGCCATGATCTGGAACAGCCGTTTCATTGCGGACATTTCATCCCCCTTGCCGTTGCATGTCCCGGTTCAATTTCATTGTACTTTAATCGCCCCGAAGAAGATCGTTCAGGCTGGTCTTGGCGCGGGTCTTGGCGTCGACCTTTTTTACGATTACGGCACAGTACAGGCTGTATTTGCCGTCGGGCGAGGGAATACTTCCTGAAACCACCACCGAGCCGGCGGGCACCCGGCCGTACAGGATCTCCCCGGTGGCGCGGTCCAGGATGCGGGTGCTCTGGCCGAGGAACACCCCCATCGAGATGACGCTGTTCTCCTCCACGATCACGCCTTCGACTACCTCGGAGCGCGCCCCGATGAAGCAGTCGTCCTCGATGATGACGGGATTGGCCTGCAGCGGCTCGAGCACGCCGCCGATCCCGACCCCGCCGGAGAGGTGCACGTTCCTGCCGATCTGGGCGCAGGAGCCGACCGTCGCCCAGGTATCGACCATCGTGCCCTCGTCGACGTACGCGCCGATATTCACGAAGGAGGGCATCAGCACGACATTGCGGGCTATGTAGGCGCCGCGCCGGGCCATTGCCGGAGGGACGACGCGGAACCCTCCCTTGGAAAAGGTTTCAGAATCAAGAGAAGCAAATTTCGAAGCCACTTTGTCGTAGTAGCGTGTTGCACCGCCGTCGATGACGCGGTTGTCCTCGAGCCGGAACGACAGGAGAACCGCCTTCTTCAGCCATTGGTGGGTGATCCACTTGCCGGCGGTCTTCTCGGCAACGCGGAGCCGCCCGGCATCGAGGCCGGCGATCGCGTGCTCGACCGCATCGCGCAGGACCCGCGCTGCGCCGGTAGGGTTGATCAAGGCCCGGTTCTCCCAGGCCTCGTCAATGATTTTCTGAGCGTTATCCATGCCTTATCTACAGGCTACGCGCAAAGCTCATCATGCGCTCGGCAGCCTCCGCGCACTCCGCCAGCCGCGGCACCAGCGCCACGCGGACGTGGTTCCTTCCGGGATTCTCGCCGTGCGCATCACGTGCCAGAAAGCTGCCGGGAAGCACCAGGACATTGTATTCGGCGTACAAGCGGCGGGTGAAGTCGCGGTCGTCGATCGGCGTGCGCATCCAGAGGTAAAAGGCACCATCCGGCATCTCCGCTTTCAGGGGATTCTTGATCGAGGGCAAAACCGCCTTGAACTTCTCCGCGTACAGGCGGCGATTTTCTTCCACATGCTTTTCGTCCCCCCAGGCGGCGATCGAAGCTCTCTGCACCGCGATGCTCATCGCCGAGCCGTGGTAGGTGCGATAGAGGAGAAAGCCCTTCAGGAGATCCGCGTCGCCGGCGACGAATCCGGAGCGCATGCCGGGCACGTTGGAGCGCTTCGACAGGCTGGAGAACACGACCAGCCGCTCATAGTTTTTTCTGTTTAATTTGTACGCAGCTTCCAAGGCGCCGAGCGAAGGCTTTCCGTAGTAGAGCTCGGAATAGCATTCGTCCGAGGCGATGACGAAGCCATGGCGGTCCGAGAGCTCGAACAGGCGCCGCCATTCGTCCATCGGCATGATTCGCCCGGTCGGATTTCCCGGCGAACAGGCATAGACCAGCCGCACCGCGCTCCAGTCCTTCAATTCGAGAACATTCTGCGCATAGACCGGGGTGGCGCCGGCGAGCAGGGCCGCGCCCTCGTAGATCTGATAGAACGGATTGGGGCAAACGACTCGGGCTTTCCCGCCTGGATTTATCATTGTTTGAGCAAAAGCGAACAAGGCCTCGCGCGAGCCGTTCACCGGCAGCACCTGCTTCTCGGGGTCGGGCGGCGGAATCCCGTAGCGCTGCGCCAGCCAGGCGCAAATCGCTTTTCTCAATTCAGGGATACCCAGGGAGCGGGGATAACTGGCCAGCCCGTCCAGCGCCCCGACCAGCGCTTCTTTGATGAACGCCGGCGTGGGGTGCTTCGGCTCGCCGATCGACAGATCGATCGGCCGCAGCCCGGGGTCGGGCGCGGCGCCCGCGATCAGCGCACGGACTCTTTCGAACGGATAAGGCTGGAGCTTCGCAAGCAGCGGATTCACTGCTTTTCCTTCCATCCCTTCCTTCGATGCTCCGCCACCACCGAGGTGTGAATGCCGCCGCGCACATTGAACTTCGCCTCAAGGCGCATATAGCGGGGCTTGGTGACTTTCGCGAGGTCCTCGAGGATGCGGTTGGTCACCGCCTCGTGGAATGCGCCCTCGTTGCGGTAAGACCATATATAGAGCTTGAGCGACTTGAGCTCGACGCAGACGCGATCGGGAATGTAGTCGAGCACCAGGGTGGCGAAGTCCGGCTGCCCGGTCATCGGGCACAAGCAAGTGAACTCCGGAATCTCCATGTGGATCCGGTAGTCGCGCTGTGGCGCCGGATTGGGAAATGTCTGCAACCGCTTGCTGGGACGCGAGGGCATGGACTCGGTCCAGATTCAGGACCCGAAAAACAAGCGGGCGATGGTATCATTTTTTGCGTGCGGCTAACTCAGATCAAGCTGTCAGGCTTCAAGTCTTTCGTCGATCCAACCTCGATTCACGTGCCCGGCCAGCTGGTCGGCGTCGTGGGCCCGAACGGCTGCGGAAAATCGAACGTCATAGACGCGGTGCGCTGGGTGCTTGGCGAGTCGCGGGCGTCGGCGCTGCGCGGCGATTCGATGCAAGACGTGATCTTCAACGGCTCGGGGAACCGCCAGCCGCTCTCGCGCGCCGCGGTCGAGCTGATCTTCGACAATAGCCTCGGCCGTGCCGGCGGGCAGTGGTCGCAGTACGCGGAGATCTCGGTCAAGCGCGTCCTGCAGCGCGATGGCGAGTCGTCCTACTACATAAACGGCACCCACGTGCGCCGGCGCGATATCACCGACATCTTCCTCGGCACCGGCCTGGGCCCGCGCGCCTACGCCATCATCGAGCAGGGGATGATCTCGCGCGTCATCGAGGCGAAGCCCGAGGAGCTGCGGGTGTTCCTGGAGGAGGCGGCCGGAGTCTCCAAATACAAGGAACGCCGCCGCGAGACCGAGAGCCGCCTGGGCGGCACGCGCGAGAACCTGGCGCGGATCACCGACATCCGGCTCGAGCTCGGCGCGCAGCTCGAGAAGCTCGAGGCGCAGGCGCAGGTCGCGTCGCGCTACAAGGAATACCACTCCGATCTGCAGCTCAAGCAGCACCTGCTGTGGTATCTGCGCCGCCGCGACGCCGCCGCGGAGCGCGAGCGCCACGGCGCCGAGCTGGCAAAGATGAGCAACGCACTCGAGGCGGAAAACGCGGGACTGAGAAGCATCGAGTCCCGGCTCGAGACCGCGCGCGCGGCGCATTTCAGCGCCGGCGATGGGATGAACTCCGCGCAGGCCGCGCTGTACGCGGCCAATGCCGAGGTGGCGCGTCACGAATCCGAGCTGCGCCACGCCGAGGAGACGCGCCAGCGCCTCGAGAGCCAACATATCGAACGCCGCACGCAGCTCGGCCAGTGGCGCGAGCAGCGCGCGCAGCTCACCCAGTCGCTCCACCTGTGGGCGGCGCGCGCCGGCACCGCAAAGCAAGAGGCCTTCGACAAGAAGAAAAGACTGGAAAGCGAAAACGCGCGGCTGCCGCAAGCCGAACAGGCGTTTCGGGCGGCGCAGGAGCGCCTCAACGAGGCGCGCGGCCAGCTCATGCAGGCGGAGAGCCGCCGGCAGCTGGGGCAGGCGAACCTGGCCCATCTCGAGCGCGGCAAGCAGGCGCTGGAACAGCGCCGCGAGCGCCTGGCAACCGAGCTGCAGACCCTTGCAGCGCCCGACGGCCGCGCAGCCAAGGCGCTGGCGGCCAGGGTGACCGAGCTGGAAGCCGCCGTGCGCGCCGCGCAGGCCTCGGTCGAGACGCTGCAAACCGAGTGCGCTTCGCTCGAGGAGCGGCGCTCCGCTGCCGGCGACGCGCTTGGCGAAGCGCAGCGCGAGCACGCCGGGGCGGCGGCTCAGCTCGCGACGCTGCGCCAGATCCAGGCCGACGCGGAAGACAGCGCGCCGCTTCGTGAATGGGTCGAGCGGCACGGCTTCGGATCGGGGTCGCGGCTGTGGCAGAAGCTGCGCATCGCCCCCGGCTGGGAAACGGCCGTCGAGTCCGTGCTGCGCGAGCGGCTGCATGCGCTCGAGATCACCGATGGCTCGCGTTTTGCGGCAGTGCTTGCGGACCGGCCGCCGGTTCGGGCAAGCGTTTTCGAGCACGGCGCGCGCGGCGCCGTCGCGGCGGCGGCCGGATTGCCGCTCGCAGCCAAGATTCATGCCGCCGATCCGGCCGTATCCGGCGCCCTGGCGGACTGGCTGTCGGGCGTGCTCGCCGTGGAAGGAATCCCCGATCGCAAGCTGCGCGAAGCCTTGCCGCCGGGCGCGGTCCTGGTCAACCGGGAGGGCCATCAGTTCACGCGCCATACGGTGAGCTTTCACGCGCCCGATCCGGCCGACGCGGGGCTGCTCGCGCGCCAGGTGGAGATTGAAGAGGCTGACCGGCGTAGCGGTTCTCTTTTCAAAAGTCTTCAGGAAGTAAAAAGCAATCTTGCGAAAACCGAGTCCGAGGCGGCGGAGCGAAATGCGGCGCTCGAAGAGGCGCGGCTCGGGGTGTCGGAGCGCCAGAAGGCGCAGCACGATGCGCAGATCGAGCAGCTCAAGGCGAAACAGGCCGAGGAGCGCTACCGCGAGCGCAGCGCGCTGGTGCAGGCGGAGCTGGCCGAGGTCGAGCGCGAAGCGGCCGCCGGGCGCGAGGCGCTGGCCGCCGGTGAGGCCCAGGTCGCGCGCATCGGCATGGAGATCGCGCAGGCGAATGAAGGGCTCCAGGCGGCGAGTGCTGCACACGTCGCGGCGGAAACCGCGCTCGCCGTGCAGCGCCGCGTCGCGCAGCAGGCCGAGCGCGAGGCCCAGGACGCGGTCTTCGGCGAGCGCGAATGCGCTTCCAAGATCGCCGAGATCGATAATTCGGTGAAGGTGATCGACCAGCAGATCGAGCGCGCCGAAGCCGAGATCGCGAAGCTCACCACGGAGCTCGCCGCCGACCCGATTCCGGGCGTGCGGGAGGCGCTCGACGCCGCCGTGGTGGTCAGGATTTCTTCCGAGAAAAACCTCGCGGAAACGCGCAACACGGTCGAAGCCGCGGCGGGCGCGCTGCGCGAGCTCGAAGAGGCGAGGCTGCAGGTCGATGCGCGCGTCGCGCCGCTGCGCGAGCGGGTCGGCGAGCTGCGCCTCAAGGAGCAGGCGGCGCAGCTCAATTCCGAGCAATTTGCGACGCAGCTGCGCGAGGCCAATGCCGACGAAGCGCTGCTCGCTGCCGCGTCGGAGCGGGCGCCGCGGCCGTCGACGCTGCAGGGCGAGATCACCCGGCTCACCCAGGCGATCGGCGAGCTGGGCGCGGTCAACCTGGCGGCGCTGGAAGAGCTGAGCACCAGCAAGGAGCGCAAAAGCTTCCTCGACTCGCAGGCCACCGACCTCGAGGAGGCGGTGCACACCCTCGAGGACGCGATCCGCCGCATCGACCGCGAAACGCGCGAGCTGCTGCGCGAGACCTTCGACAGCGTCAACCGGCATTTCGGTGTGCTGTTCCCGACGCTGTTCGGCGGCGGCGAGGCGAAGCTCATCATGACGGGCGAGGAAATCCTCGACGCCGGCGTCCAGGTCATGGCGCAGCCGCCGGGCAAGCGCAACACCAGCATCCATCTGCTCTCCGGCGGCGAGCAGACGCAGTTCCTGTTCATCAGCCACAACAAGATCTCGATGGAGATGGCCGAGCAGCTGATCGGCGTCACGATGCCGGAGTCGGGCGTATCGCGCGTGGTCGCGGTCGACATCGAGGAGGCGCTCCGCATCCGGGAGGAGCTCGCCGCCTGAGCGATCTACAGCTCGGTCTGCTGGTGCTCGGCGTCGCGGCCGTTGTCTGCGTCCTGGGGTACAACTATATCCAGGAACGCTCGCTCAGGCGCGAGGCGGAGCGCGTTTTCCGCTCGGCGCATCCCGATGTTCTTCTCGGCGAGGCCGCGGTGCGGCGCGAGCCGATTCTCGACAAGCCTCTTTCCACTGAAAGACAGCTGCCGCCGTCCGACGCCATGCCGGACGAGCGCGTGGACTACGTCATCGTGCTGAGGACCGCGGTCGGGATCTCCTGCGCGGCGGTTTTCGAGCCGTGGCGCGCGATCGAACAGCGCTTCGGCAAGCGCGCCCTGCTCGCCGGTTCCGAGGGCAGCGGCTGGCGCAGGGTCCTGCAGGGCGATTTCGGCAGCTGCACGGCACTGCGCGCCGCGCTGCAGATCGTAAGCCGAAGCGGCGTCATAGCCGACGCCGAGCTGCTCGAGTTCCGCTCCGCGGTCGAAACCCTCGCCGCGCGCATCGGTGCCTCCGTCGCTGCGCCCGAGATGCGGCAGGCCCTCGAGGCGGCGCGCGAGCTGGACAGGCGCTGCGCGCAGGCTGATGTCCAGGTGGCGCTGCACGTCATCGGCGAGCTGGATCCGGGCGCGGTCGACGCGGCGCTCGCCGGGGGCGCCGATTCGCCGTACCAGCTGGGGCGGCGGGGCGACGGCCTGACGCTGGTCCTCGACGTGCCGCGCGTGCCGGATATCGCGCGCAGCTATCAGGCCATGGCGCGGATGGCCACCCATCTGGCGGGGGCTCTGGGCGGGCGGGTTGCCGACGACCGCGGCAACGCGCTCGACGAGCGTGCGCTCGCCGCGATCGGCGCCGAGCTGGAACCGATGCGCCGCCAGCTCGCGGAAAGCGGCATCGAGCCCGGGAGCCCGCTGGCGCTGCGACTCTTTTCATGAAAGCTCCCAAGGAGGTCATTCGAAGAGCCGGAGAGCTGCGCCGGCTGCTCGAGCATCACAACCGGATGTATTACGAGAAGGACGATCCGGAAGTGACCGACGCCGAATACGACCGGCTTTTTCGGGAGCTGGAGGGCATTGAAAGCCGCTATCCGGAGCTGCGCACGGCCGATTCGCCGACACAGCGAGTCGGTGGCGCGCCATTGGAAGGTCTGGAGCCGGTCCGCCACGAGGTGCCGATGCTGTCGATCCGGACGGAGACCGATACCGAGGATTCCGGCGCGGTGAACTTCGATGCACGCATACTGCGAGAGCTCGGAGCGGACGCGGCGCCCGTGGAATATGCGGCCGAACCCAAGTTCGACGGCGCGGCGCTCAGCCTGCTCTATGAAGGTGGCATCCTGGTGCGCGCGGCGACGCGCGGCGACGGCGAGGTCGGAGAGAACGTCACTCAGAACGTTCGCACGATCCGCAGCATACCTCTGCGCCTCAAGGGAAAGGCGCCGTGGCGGCTGGAAGTGCGCGGCGAGGTCTATATGAACCGCAGGGATTTCGAGCGACTGAACGAGCGACAGCAGGCCAGCGGCGGCAAGGTGTTCGTCAACCCGCGCAACGCGGCCGCCGGGGCGCTGCGGCAGCTCGATCCGAAGTTGACTGCCCAGCGCCCGCTCTCGTTCTTCGCATACGGCATCGGGGTAACCGACGGATGGAAGGTTCCGCGCACGCAAGAGGAGGTGCTCGACGAGCTCGCGCGCTTCGGGCTGCCGGTCAGCGACGAGCGCGCCGTAGTGACGGGCGCGGGTGGCCTGATCGATTACCACCGCCGAATCGGCAAGCTGCGCGGCCAGCTGCCGTTCGACATCGACGGCGTGGTCTACAAGGTGAACAGCCTCGACCTGCAGCGCAAACTCGGTTTCGTCGCCCGCGAACCGCGCTGGGCGGTGGCGCACAAGTATCCGGCGCAGGAAGAGGTCACTGAGGTGCTGGGCATCGACGTGCAGGTGGGCCGCACCGGCACGCTCACCCCGGTAGCGCGCCTGAAGCCGGTGTTCGTCGGCGGCGTCACCGTGACCAACGCGACGCTGCACAACGAGGACGAACTGCGCCGGAAGGACGTCTGGGTCGGCGATCAGGTGGTGGTGCGCCGGGCCGGAGACGTCATTCCCGAAGTGGTGAGCGTTCGGGCCCACGGGGCGCGCACGCAGCGCTTCGAGATGCCGCAAAAATGCCCGGTCTGCGGCTCTCCTGTGGTGCGGATGGAGGGCGAGGCGGCGACGCGCTGCACCGGCGGGCTCTACTGCAAGGCGCAGCGCAAGCAGACGCTGCTCCACTTCGCCGGGCGGCGCGCCATGGACATCGAGGGGCTGGGGGACAAGCTGGTGGATCAACTGGTGGAGCTCGAGCTGGTCAAGAATCCGGCCGATCTCTATCAGCTGGACGTCGCCACGCTGTCGAATCTGGATCGGATGGGAGAGAAATCGGCCCGCAATCTCATCGACAGCATCCAGGGATCAAGGCAAACGGACCTCGCTCGCTTTATCTTCGCCCTGGGGATCCCGGGGGTAGGCGAAGAGGTGGCGAAGATCCTTGCCCGGCATTTCGGATCGCTGCAAGCCTTCATGAAGGCCGACTGGCCGAAGGCGGCGGCAGACAAGGAGGCGATACGCAAGCAGAATGCGCAGCGCAAGCGAAAAGGCGAACCGTTGATGGAAGTGCCGCTTGAAGGAATCGGTCCCGAGCTGATGGAAAGCATCGAGAAATTCATGAACGAGCCGCATAATCGAGATGTCATCGAGCGCCTGACCGACGCGGCGCACGGTATTCGCTTTCAAAAGGAGAGAATTCTTCAAAAAGCAAACGCTGCAAAGACCTTCGTGCTCACCGGTGAGCTCGCCGGCATGAGCCGCGAAGAGGCGCAGGCCGCGATCGAAGCGAAAGGGCACAAGGTGACCGGCTCGGTTTCGAAAAAGACCGATTACGTGGTGGCGGGCGAGGAGCCAGGCAGCAAGCTCGGCAGGGCGCACGCGCTGGGCGTCGCGGTGCTCAATGAGAAACAGTTCTTCGAGCTGCTGAAAAGGCTCTGACCGCGATGCACGCCAAGCTCAGGAAAGCCGTATTTCCCGTCGCCGGCCTCGGCAGCCGGTTCCTGCCGGCCACCAAGGCGAGTCCGAAGGAAATGCTGCCGATCGTCGACAAGCCGCTGATCCAGTACGCGGTCGAGGAGGCGGCGGCGGCCGGCATCACCGAGATGATCTTCGTCACCGGCCGCAACAAGCGCGCGATCGAGGACCATTTCGACAAGGCCTACGAGCTCGAGACCGAGCTCGAGCGCATGGGCAAGGACGCCCTGCTCGGCACGGTCCGCTCGGTGCTGCCCGAGGGCGTGCGCTGCATCTACATCCGCCAGGCCGAGCCGCTCGGTCTCGGGCACGCCGTGCTGTGCGCGCAGCCGGCCGTCGGCGACGAGCCGTTCGCCGTGCTGCTCGCCGACGATCTCATCGATGCCCAGCCGCCGGCGATGGCGCGGATGGGGCAGGTGTTCGCCCAGGAGGGTTCGTCTTTGCTCGGGGTCGAGGAGGTGCCGCGCGACCAGACGCAGAGCTACGGCATCGTCACGATCGACAAGATGCAAAGCGATGTCGCGCGCATCCGCAGCATCGTGGAGAAGCCGAAGCCCGCCGAGGCGCCGTCGAACCTCGCCGTCATCGGCCGCTACGTGCTGACGCCGCGCATCTTCGCTCTCCTGAACGGAGTGACGCCCGGCGCGGGCGGCGAGATCCAGCTGACCGACGCGATCGCCCAGCTGCTCGCGCACGAGCGCGTGCTCGCCCTCCGCCTCCCCGGCAGGCGCTACGATTGCGGCTCGAAGCTGGGCTATCTGCAAGCCACCGTGGACTTCGGCCTGCGCCATTCCGAGGTCGGCCAGGAATTCGCGCGTTTCCTGAAGGCGCGCTGATTTTTTGCGCTTGCGTTGCCGTCGGATAAACTCGGCGCCATGCCCGAGCTCGAAAAAGCCTGGCGCTTCCTCGAGAACTCGGATCTGGTCGCGAGCGCCGAGGAGGTCGAGGTTGCGGTTCAACGCATCGCATCCGAGATCGAGACGCGCCTCGCCAAGGCCTATCCGCTGGTCCTCGTGGTGATGGGCGGGGCGGTGGTATTCGCCGGCCAGCTCCTACCGCGGCTGCGCTTTCCGCTCGATCTGGACTACATCCACGCTTCGCGCTATGGCGCCGCGACGCGTGGCGCCGGAGTCGAATGGCGCGTCAAGCCGTCAGAGCAGGTGAAAGGCCGCACCGTGCTGGTGCTCGACGACATCCTGGACCACGGCGAAACCATGCGCGCGATCCGCGGGGGGCTTCTCGAGCTCGGGGCGCAGGCTTTCTACTGCGCGGTACTGGTCGAGAAAACTCTGCAGGAGAGAAAGCCCATTGCGGCGGACTTCGTGGGTCTGGCGATCCCGGACCGCTTCGTATTCGGCTGCGGCATGGACGCCAAGGGCTACTGGCGCAATCTTCCCGAAATCCGTGCGATGCGGGGACACTGAGCCATGCTGGCGATAATCGGCGGCAGCGGGCTTTCAAAGCTCGGCATCATGGAGGTCACGCAGCGCAGGGTGGTTCGAACCCCCTACGGGGAGCCTTCGGGCGCGCTGACCTTCGGCCGCATCGGCGGCCGCGAGGTGATATTCCTGGCGCGCCATGGCTACGGCCACACCATCCCGCCGCACCAGGTGAATTACCGCGCCAATCTCTGGGCTCTGAAGGAGTGCGGCGCCAAGGCGGTGATCTCGGTCGCCTCGGTCGGCGGCATTCGCAAGGACCTTTGGCCCGGCGTGCTGGTGCTGCCGCACCAGATCATCGACTACACCTGGGGCCGGCCGTCCACCTTTTTCGAGGGTCCGGGAGCGCCGGTCAACCATATCGATTTCACCGAGCCCTACACAGGCGAGCTGCGCGCGCGGCTGCTCACAGCCGCGACGGGGTGCGGCGAGCGCATAGTGGAGCAGGGCGTGTACGCGGCCACCCAGGGCCCGCGCCTCGAGACGGCAGCCGAGATCGACCGCCTCGAGCGCGACGGTGCCGACATCGTCGGCATGACCGGCATGCCGGAGGCGGGGCTCGCGCGCGAGATCGACCTCGAGTACGCGGCGATCGCCGTGGTCGCCAACCACGCGGCCGGACGCGGCGAAAGCGAGCACGCCGTGCCGCTGGACCGCATCGGGGAGGTGCTGGAGGAATCCATGGGCCGGGTGCGGCGCATCATCGAGAAACTCTGCGAGAAATGATCCGGCCCGTCTTGCGCATGGGCGATCCGCGCCTGCTCGAGGTTTCCAAAAAGGTTATTTATTTTGGAACTCCTGAACTGCAAGCATTGCTGGAAGATATGCGAGACACCATGGCCCACCTGAACGGAGCGGGGCTGGCGGCGCCGCAAATCGGCGTCCTGCTGCGCGTGGTGATCTTCGGGGTCACTGAGAACCCTCGCTATCCCGGCATCGAGCCGGTGCCCGACACCGTGCTTATCAACCCCGAGATCACGCCCCTGTCCGACGAGATCGAGGAGGGCTGGGAGGGCTGCCTGTCGGTCCCGGGCATGCGCGGCTGGGTGCCGCGCTGGCACAGGCTGCGTTACCGGGGCGTGGATGAAAAAGGAACTCCCTTCGAACGCGAAGTGGAAGGCTTCCACGCCCGCGTCGTGCAGCACGAAGTCGACCACCTCGACGGCATCCTCTACCCGATGCGCGTGCGCGACTTCACCAAGTTCGGCTTCAACGACGCCTTGTTTCCCGATCAGGATCTGCCGCCGGAAGACTAGCCTTGGGTCGGACGGGCAGATAAGAATCGCGCGGTAGCGCCTCGCCGCCGGTAGGTGTAAGAATTCCGTCCGTAACGAGAGGAGGCTCAGCATGAGACATTTCCTGGCGCGCGCAGTCGCGGGAGTCGTAACGTTATTTGTCTTCACGGCGGCGATGGCACAAACGCCTCCTGCTTATTTCGTCGACGAATCGAAGCTTCCCTTCGTCCCTTTGACTGGCACGAATACGACGCCTTACTGGGGTGTCCACCAGGGCGCCGGATACCAGATCGAGGTACCCCTGGCATGGAACGGCATGCTGGTGCTCTATGCGCACGGTTTTCGCGGCACCGGGCTCGAGCTGACCGTTAGCCAGCCCCGCATCCGGCGCTGGCTGGTGGAGCACGGCTATGCCTGGGGCGCCTCGAGCTACAGCAAGAACGGCTATGACGTGAAGCAGGGCGTGAAGGACATGCTTGGCCTCGGCCAGCTCTTCAACGGGCTGGTCGACAACCCCAGCCGCACCTACTTCACCGGGCACTCGATGGGCGGCCACATCACGGGCGTGGCGATCGAGCAATACCCGCAGGCCTATGCCGGGGCGCTGCCGATGTGCGGGGTGATGGGAGACAACGAGCTGTTCGATTACTTCCTCGACTTCAACCTCGTGGCGGAGGCCTTGGCGGGCGTGCCGGCCCAGTTTCCTTTCCCGGCCGATTACCAGACCGCGGTGGTGCCGGCAGTGAAGGCGGCCTTGGGTGGCGGCGGTCCGGGCTACCCGTTCGTCCTGAACGCGCAAGGCGCCAAGCTGCGCGGGGTCACGCAGAACCTCTCGGGCGGAACGCGGCCCGCGTTCGCAACCTCGTTCGCGGCATGGGGCAACTTCCTCTTCACGGTGGGAGTGACCGGTGGAACGATCGGCGTGGCTCCGGGGAACGTCCAGGACAACAGCACCACCGTCTATCAAATCGACGCCGATCCGGCGCTATCGCCCGACGAGGGGGCGTTGAACGCGGCCGTGCTGCGGGTATCGCAGGATCCCCAGGGCCGTCATCCGAACGGCCTCGCCAACATTCCGGGCATCTCCGGCAACCTGAGCATCCCTGTGATCAGCCTGCACACCATCGGCGACCTGTTCGTGCCGATTTCGATGGAGCAGCTCTACAACAAGCGGGTGGCGGAGCAGGGCAAGTCCTCGCTGCTCGTGCAGCGTGCCATCCGCGATCACAATCATTGCGGATTTGCGGTGCCGGAGGAGGAAGCGGCGTTCGCCGCCCTGGTCAACTGGGTTGAGAACGGCGTCAAGCCCGCGGGCGACGACGTCGTGACTCCTGCGGCCGTCGCCGATCCCAACTTCGGCTGCAAGTTCTCGGTGCCCGGACATCCCGGCTTCCCGGCCTGCCCCGCGCCCTAGTTAAACCGAGACCTGAAGCTCCTTCAGCAGCTCCTGTTCGAGCTGCAGCACGGTTTTGGAATTCGCGAGCGCGTCCCCTGAGACCAGGAAAACGTCCTCGGCCCGATCGCCCAGGGTGTTGATCCTCGCGGTGTGCAGGTTGACGCGGTAGCTCGCGAGCATGCGTGCGACGTCGTAGAGCAGGCCGGGGCGATCGCTGGCGACCACCGAGAGCACCTGGTAGGTGCCGCGCTCGTCGGGGCGGATGTTGACCACGGGCGAGATCGGGAAATGCCTGACGCGGCGCGACAGGCGGCCGCCGCGCGGCGCCGCGAGCGGCGCTTCGGACTGCAGTTCCTCGGCGAGCTCGGCTTCGATCATGGCGATCATGTCGCGGTAATGCTCGCCGCGGCCTTTGCCGAGAATCAGGAAGGTGTCGAGCGCGTAGCCGCCGCGCGTGGTGTGGATCTTGGCTTCGGCGATATTGAAGCCGGCGCGCTCAAAGTAGCCGCAGATGCGCGCGAACAACGCCTCGCGGTCGCGCGTATAGATCATCACCTGCAGTCCTTCACCGAAGGGGGCAAGGCGCGCCTTGACGACGGGCCGGTCGGTGTCGACGCGATAGTGTAGGTTGCGCGTCTGCCACGCGATGTCCTGCGCGTCGTGGCGCAGGAAGTAGGTGATGTCGAGCTGCGCCCAGAGCTTGTCCTTCACGCTGTCCGACAGCGCATAGAGGCGCAGGAGCCGCGCCGCTTCGGCCTGCTTTTCGGCCAGGGCGGCATCGCGGGCGAGCGGCTCTCCCGTGAGCACGCGCCGCGTAGCGCGGTACAAGTCCTCGAGAAGCTTGGCCTTCCAGGCGTTCCAGACCTTCGGGCTGGTACCGCGCACATCGGCAACCGTCAGCAGATAGAGCGCCACCAGCCTGCGTTCGGTCTTGACGCGCTCCGCGAACGCCTGGACGACTTCGGGATCGTAGACATCCTGCTTCTGCGCCACGGCCGACATCGACAGGTGGCTTTCCACAAGAAAGCCGACCAAATCGGTGTCCTCGGCGGATAGCCCATGTTGCCGGGCAAAAGCGCGAACCTCCAGCGAGCCGAGCTGCGAATGGTCGCCGCCGCGGCCCTTGGCGATGTCGTGGTAGAGGGCGGCGACGTAAAGCAGCCAGCCCCGCTCGAAGCCGCTCATTAGCTCGGTGCACAGCGGGAACTCGTGCGCCAGCTCCGGCATGGTGAAGCGGCGCAGGTTGCGCACCACCATCAAAATGTGCTGGTCGACGGTGTAGACGTGGAACAGGTCGTGCTGCATCTGCCCGACGATGCGGCCGAACTCGGGCAGGTAGCGGCCCAGAATGCCGTACTGGTTCATGCGCCTGAACTCGTGCACGATGCCGCGCGGCTGCTGCAGGATATGGATAAACAGCAGCCTGGCGAGAGGGTCTTTCCTGAATTTCGAATTGATCGCGAACCTTGCGCGCCAGAGCGCGCGCAGCGTCGGGGCCGTCATCCCGCGCAGCTCCTGGTGCTGCATCAGCAGGAGAAAGCTCTCGAGAATCGCCGTGGGAGTTTTTGCGAAAATATTCTCTTCAAAAACCTCCAGCAGCTCGCCGTTGACCCGGAAGCGCTCGTTGAGCACTCTCGGCCGGACATCGGGCTGGGGCAGCAGGCGGGCCTCGAGGTTCTGCAACACGATGGCATTGAGCTGCGTCACGGTCTTGGCCGCACGGTAGTATTTCTGCATCATCACTTCGCTCGCGCGCCGCTCGGGCGTCTCGGCGATCGCGTACTGCGCGGCGAGGGCGTTCTGGAAGTCGAACACGATGCGGTCTTCGCGCCGGCCGGCCAGGTAGTGCAGGCGGATCCGCAGGTCCTGCATCGCCGCCTCGTGGCGCGCCAGCTGGTGCGCCTCGTCGCGCTCGATCAAGCCGTGCTTCACCAGATCGCCCCAGCGCGGGCCGATGCCCGCAGTTATGCCACAGGCGCGCGCGATCCACTGGATGACCTGCAGGTCACGCAGCCCGCCGGGGGCCTCCTTCAGGTTGGGCTCCAGCGAGTAGGGCGAATCCTGGTGCTTGGCGTGGCGCTGCTCCTGCTCGAGCTTTTTTGCCTTGAGGAAGGCGACCGGGTCGACTTGTTTTTCAAATTCTATTTTGAAATTTTCATACAAGGTCCTGCTGCCGGCGAGATATCTCGATTCGAGCAGCGTGGTGCGCACGGTGATGTCGTCGCGCGCCGCTTCGAGACAGCCGGCGATGGTGCGCACGCTGTGGCCGATCTCCAGGCCGATATCCCAGAAAGCCCCGATCAGCCGCTCGAGGGTCTCGCGCTGCTGCGACCCCGGTTCCTCCGACAGCAGAACCAGAAGGTCGACGTCGGAGGAGGGGAAAAGCTCGCCGCGCCCGTAGCCGCCGGTTGCCACCAGCGCTGCTTCGGAACCGAGCCCCACCTGTTCCCAGACCGACTTGACGATGCGGTCGATGAGCTGCGCATGCCGCCTCAGCAGAAGCTGGGGCCTGGGCTGTTTCGAATACGACTCGCGCAGCGCCTGCCGGCCCGAGGTCAACTCGTCGCGCCAGCGATCCCAGGTCGGGGCCGTCTGCCGCAGAGCGGCGGTCATCGGCCGCCTCTATCCGCCCGGGGCGGGCGGGGGCAGCGACCCGGCCGAGCGCGTCAGCACTTCGTGCCCGGAGGGCGTGACGAGCACCGTGTGCTCCCACTGCGCCGACAGGCTGTGGTCCTTGGTCACGATCGTCCAGCCGTCGGCGAGCTCGCGAATTCCCGGCTTGCCGGCGTTGATCATCGGCTCGATGGTGAAGGTCATGCCAGGCTCGAGAGGCATGCCGGTCGCCGGCTTGCCATAGTGCAGGACCTGCGGCTCCTCGTGGAACTTGCGGCCGATACCGTGGCCGCAGAATTCCCGCACCACCGAGAACCCCTGCTTTTCGGCATGGCTCTGGATGGCTGCGCCGACGTCGCCAAGACGCGCGCCGGGGCGCACCTGAGCAATCCCGCGCCACATGCATTCGTGGGTGACCTCGACCAGGCGGCGCGCCTGGATGTTCGGCTCGCCGACATAGAACATGCGGCTGCAGTCGCCGTGGAAGCCGTCCTTGATGACGGTGACGTCGATGTTCAGGATATCGCCCGGCTTCAGCACCCGGTCGCCCGGCACGCCGTGGCAGACCTGGTGATTTACAGAGGTGCAGATCGACTTCGGAAAAGGCTTGTAGCCGGGGGGCGCGTAGTTGAGAGGCGCCGGCACGGTCTGCTGAACGCTCACCATGTAGTCATGGCACAAATCATTCAGCCGCCCCGTGGTGACGCCGGGGCGCACGTGGGGCGTAATAAAGTCGAGCACCTCGGAAGCAAGCCGGCCCGCGACCCGCATGCGCTCGATCTCGTCGGAGGTCTTCACCGCTACGGTCATTGATGCCTGATTATGCTAGAATTTTGGGCTGACTTTGCGAATTGCAAGTCAAATATCCTGTCCGTTTCGTTAGGGTGCCCTGCGGCGTAAATACCGGGTTCTTGAAGCGGACAGCAGACATAACCCTAAGGAGAGATTTTAGTGTCAGTGACGATGCGTCAAATGCTCGAGGCCGGCGTCCATTTCGGGCACCAGACTCGGTACTGGAACCCGAAAATGGCGCCGTTCATTTTCGGCCATCGCAACAAGATCCACATCATCAACCTGGAGCGCACCCTGTCGATGTACCAGGAGGCGCTGAAGTTCGCGCGCCAGCTGGCGGCGAACCGCGGCAGCCTGCTGTTCGTCGGCACCAAGCGACAGGCCCGGGACATCATCCGCGAGGAGGCCCAGCGCTGCATGATGCCTTTCGTCGATCACCGCTGGCTGGGCGGCATGCTGACGAACTTCAAGACCGTGAAGCAGTCCATCAAGCGTCTGAGGGAAATGGAGCAGATGACGCAGGACGGCACCTTCGAGCGCATCGCGAAAAAGGAAGCGCTCGGCCTGCAGCGCGAGCAGCAGAAGCTGCAGCGCTCGCTCGGCGGCATCAAGGAGCTGTCGGCACTCCCCGATGCGCTGTTCATCATCGACGTCGGCTACCAGAAAGGCGCCGTGGCCGAGGCGGTGAAGCTCGGCGTGCCGGTGATCGGCGTGGTGGACACCAACCATTCGCCCGAAGGGATCAACTACATCATCCCGGGCAACGACGATTCGAGCCGCGCGATCCGGTTGTATGCACGCGGCATCGCCGATGCCGTCCTGGAGGGCCGCAGCCAGTCTGTGGAGGAAGTGGTGGCCGCCTCGCGCGACGAGTTCGTCGAGGTGGAGGAAGAGGGTGGCGAGTAGCCCGCCACGCTCGAGAGTTCACAAAAAGGGGCCCAGCGCCCCTTTTTTGCGAAAGGCAAAAAAAGCGCTTTAGCGCTTTTTTTTCAACCTGAAGTTGCAAGGAGTACGGAGAAATGGCGGAGATAAGCGCGGGCCTAGTGAAAGAGCTGCGTGACCTGACCGGGCTGCCGATGATGGAGTGCAAGAAGGCCCTCATCGAGACCGGCGGCGATATCAAGAAAGCCGAGGAACTGCTGCGCATCAAAGGCAGCGCCAAGGCGAACAGGGCTGCGGCCCGCGTCGCGGCAGAGGGCGTAGTCGGAGCCTTTGTTTCGGCGGACGGCAAGCTGGGCGCGCTGGTGGAACTCAATTGCGAGACTGACTTCGTTGCGAAGAACGAGGATTTCCTTGGCTTTGCGAGGTCTCTGGCCGAAACGGTCGCGAAGCAGAATCCGAAGGACGTTGCCGACCTTTCATCCGGAAAGATCGAGCAACAGCGCCAGCACCTTGTGCAGAAGATCGGCGAGAACATGACGATTCGCCGCTTTCACCGCCTCCAGGCTGCAGGGCATCTCGCCCTGTATCTCCACGGCGTCAAGATCGGCGTGCTGGTGGACTTCGAGGGCCCCGACGAAGTGGGCAAGGACCTCGGCATGCACATCGCGTTCGCCAAGCCGGCGCACATGACGAAATCGGAAGTCCCGGCGGATGTCGTTTCGCGCGAGAAGGATATCCAGATGGCGCGCGCAAAGGAGTCGGGAAAACCTCCTGAGATCGCGGCGAAGATGGTCGAGGGCGCCGTCAACAAGTTCCTCGCCGAAATCACCCTGCTCGGGCAGCCGTTCATCAAAGACGACAAGCAGACAGTCGAAAAGATGCTCGCAGCACGCAAAGGCAAGATCCATAAGTACGCCTTCATAGTCGTCGGCGAAGGAATCGCGAAGACCGTCCACTGATCGCCATGCCGGCACCAAAATACAAGCGCATCCTGCTCAAGCTCTCGGGCGAGGCCCTGATGGGAGAGGATGCGTACGGCATCAACCGGCAGACCATCGAGGCGATCGTGGCGGAGATCGCGCAGGTGTCGCGCATGGGGGTGGAGATCGGCGTGGTGATCGGCGGCGGCAACATCTTCCGCGGCGTTGCGCCCGGGGCGGCCGGAATGGACCGGGCCACGGCGGACTACATGGGAATGCTCGCTACGGTCATGAACGCGCTCGCGCTGCAGGACGCCATGCGCCACGCAGGCCTCGCGAGCCGCGCCCTATCCGCGCTCAATATCGAGCAGGTGGTGGAGCCCTATATCCGCGGCAAGGCGATCCGCTATCTGGAGGAGGGCAAGATCGTGATTTTCGCCGCGGGCACCGGCAATCCGTTTTTCACCACCGACACAGCGGCCGCTCTGCGCGGCAGCGAGATGGGGGCGGAGATCGTGCTCAAGGCGACCAAGGTGGACGGCGTGTACACGGCGGATCCCAAGCGCGATCCCCGCGCTCAACGCTACTCCAGGATCAGTTTCGACGAAGCGATCGCCCGCAACCTGAAGGTCATGGATGCGACCGCGCTCACGCTGTGCCGCGACCAGAAGCTGCCGATCAACGTCTTCAGCATCTTCAAGAAGGATGCCCTGCAGCGCGTGGTCGTGGGCGAGGACGAGGGCACCCTGGTTCACGTATGATTTGCACGGCGTGCGGAGGCGGCCATGATCGCTGAACTCAAGAAGAGCACCGAGCAGAGGATGGGCAAGAGCGTCGAGGCGTTCAAGAGCGACCTCGGGAAAGTGCGCACCGGCCGCGCGCATACCGGCCTGCTCGACCACATAACGGTCGACTACTACGGCACGCCGACGCCGATCAACCAGGTGGCCAAGGTGACTCTGATGGACGCGCGCACGATCGGCGTCACGCCGTTCGAGAAGAAGATGGCGCAGGCGATCGAGAAGGCGATCCGCGATTCCGATCTCGGCCTGAACCCGGCGGCCAGCGGCGAGACCGTGCGGGTGCCGATGCCGTCGCTCACCGAGGAGCGGCGCAAAGAACTGATCAAGGTGGTGAAGCACGAGGCCGAGAACGCGCGCGTCGCGGTGCGCAACTTGCGCCGCGATGCCATCCATCACCTCAAGGAAGCGCTCAAGAAGAAAGAGGTCTCGGAGAACGACGAGCGCCGCGCGCAGGACGAGGTACAGAAGCTCACCGATCGCCACATCGCCGAGATCGACAAGCTGCTGCAGCAGAAGGAAGCGGAGCTGATGGCCGTATGAGCAATGATGCGAAAGGGCAGAGTCACGTCAGCTCCACGCGCCAGGTGCCGCCGCACGGCGAGGTTCCGCGCCATGTCGCGATCATCATGGACGGCAACGGCCGCTGGGCGAAGCGGCGCCATCTGCCGCGCTTCGCCGGGCACAAGCGCGGCGTCGAGGCGGTGCGCGCTGCAGTCGAAGCCTGCGCCGATCGCGGCATCGAATACCTGACGCTGTTCGCGTTCAGCTCGGAGAACTGGCGCCGGCCGGCCGAGGAGGTCGCGCTGCTCATGCAGTTGTTCCAGGGCGCGCTCGCCAACGAGGTCGAAAAACTGCACCGCAACGGTGTGCGGCTGAAGGTCGTCGGCGACACCCGACGCTTCGATCGCAAGATCCGGCTGCTGATCGAGCGCGGCGAGGCGCTCACGGCCGACAATCGCAAGCTCACGCTCACCATCGCCGCCAACTATGGCGGGCGCTGGGATGTCCTGCAGGCACTTACTCGGTTTTCGAGAGAGAAAGGCCCGAAGGAGGAAATCAAAGAGGAGGAGCTCGCCCCCTATCTCGCCATGAGCTACGCGCCCGAGCCGGATCTGTTCATCCGCACCGGCGGCGAGCAGAGAATCAGCAACTTCCTGCTGTGGCAGCTCGCGTACACCGAGCTCTATTTCACCGCCAAGCTTTGGCCGGACTTCGACTCCGCGGCGCTGGATGAGGCGATCGATTCGTACCGCAGCCGCGAGCGGCGCTTCGGCCGCACCAGCGAGCAGGTCGAGCAGGCCAAACGGGCCGAGGTCGCCTAGGCTTGTGACTTTGCCGGCGAGTAGAACATCGGGCGGGCTGGCGGTGAGGGTGGCGACCGCCGCGGCGCTGATCGGCGCGCTTCTTGCCGCGCTTTTCCTGTTGCCGCGGGCGTGGCTGGTCGCGCTTCTCGCGGCTCTTGCCGGTCTCGCGGCCTTCGAGTGGGCACGGCTCTGCCGGCTGAGCGGGCTCGCCCCTTGGGCGTACGCCGGCGGGATGGCCTTCGGTCTGGTCGTGGTCTACAACACGCAGCCGTGGCAGCCGGTCTTCGCCATTGCGTCGGCATTCTGGGTCATGGCCGCCCCGGTCTGGATGTGGCGCGGCGTCACCGCCCGCCACCCGGGAGCTCTGGCGGCTGCGGGGATCGTCGTGCTGCTGCCGACGGCGCTCGCCATGGCGACGCTGCCGCCGCTGCACGTGCTGCTGATCCTCGCGCTGGTCTGGATCGCGGACACTGCCGCTTTCTTCGCCGGGAGCGCCTGGGGGCGCCACAAGCTCGCGCCCTCGATCAGCCCCGGCAAGACGCGCGAAGGCGCCGCCGGGGGGCTAATCGGCGCGCTTGCCTACGCTATCATCTGCGGAGCGTTTGTCGAAGGAATGGCCTGGGTGCCCTATCTTGCCGCCGCCGCGCTAGTCGCCGTGCTGAGCATCGTTGGTGATCTGTTCGAATCCGCCGTAAAAAGACAGGCCGCGGTGAAGGACAGCGGGGCGCTTTTACCCGGTCACGGCGGGATCCTGGACCGTATCGACAGCGCCACGTCGACCCTGCCGGTGGCCGCACTGATAGCGCCCTGGCTGCTCGGAAAATAAGCCAAATGAGCGCCAATATGGACATTGCCGTTCTCGGCGCGACCGGATCGGTCGGGGCGAGCACGCTGGATGTGCTCGGGCGTCATCCGGACCGCTACCGCGTTTTCGCGCTTACGGCGCACACCGCCGCCGATGCGCTGCTCGAGCTTTGCCGGCGCCATCGCCCGCGCCATGCGGTCCTCTCGGGCGTCGCCGAAGACCGGGTGCTGAAGGAAGAATTCAGCCAGGCGGGAAGCGAGCTGCAGTTCGGAGCAGCCGCCCTCGAGTGCGTCGCGAGCGATCCGGGCTGCCATGCGGTGATGGCCGCCATTGTCGGCGCCGCCGGGCTCGCCGCAACGCTCGCCGCCGCCCGCGCCGGCAAGCGCGTGCTCCTCGCCAACAAGGAGGCCCTCGTCATGGCCGGGCCGCTCTTCATGCGCGCCGCGCAAGAGGGCGAGGCGCAGATCCTTCCGGTGGACAGCGAGCACAACGCCGGGTCGACTCGGCCACCATGATGAACAAGGGGCTCGAGGTCATCGAGGCGCGCTGGCTGTTCGACGTCGAGCCCGAGCGCATCGAGGTCGTCATCCATCCGCAAAGCATCGTGCACTCAATGGTCGAGTACGCCGACGGTTCGGTCATTGCGCAGCTCTCGAATCCCGATATGCGGGTGCCGATCGCGTATGCGCTCGGCTATCCAGAGCGCATCGCATCGGGCGCTCGGCCACTGGACTTGACCGTGATGAAAAATCTCTCGTTCGAGCCGCCCGACCGGCAGCGCTTTCCCTGCCTGCAGCTCGCCTACGAGGCGCTGCGCGCCGGAGGCACGGCGCCTGCGGTGCTGAACGCGGCAAACGAAGTCGCGGTCGAGGCATTTCTCGGGGGCCGGTTGCCGTTCACGGCGATTGCGCATGTGATCGAGGATACGCTGGCAAGCGCGACGATCGGGCCGGCAAAGGATCTTCGCGAGGTGCTCGCCGCCGACGCCAGCGCGCGCGCCGCCGCAAGCACCCGGGTCATGGCGGAAGCGGCATGATCCTTCTGCAGAAGGCGCTGTGGTTCATCGTCGCGCTTGGCGTTCTTATCGTGGTGCACGAGTACGGGCACTACCTTGCGGCGCGCCTGTGCCGCGTGAAGGTTTTGCGCTTCTCCGTAGGATTCGGACGGCCGATGGTGATCTGGCGACGCGGGGCCGACAGAACGGAATGGGTCATCGCCGCGATACCGCTCGGCGGCTACGTCAAGATGGCGGACGAGCGCGAGGGCCCGGTGGAGCCGCAGGATCTCGGCCGGGCGTTCAATCGCCAGAGCGTCTGGAAGCGCTTGTTCATTGTGGCGGCGGGACCGGTCTTCAATTTCATGTTCGCCGTGGTGGTCTACACCGGGCTGTTCATGTACGGCCTGCCCGAGGCCAAGCCGCTGCTCGGCGAGCCGCCGGCCGGTACGGCTGCCCAAATAGCCGGCTTTCGCGCCGGCGACACTGTCCGATCAATCAACGGCGAGGCTTTGGCGACCTGGTCGGACCTGCGCTGGCGCCTCGTAAAAGGCGCTCTGGAGCAGGAAAGCGTCCAGATCGAAGTGGCGAGCGACAAGCAGCAGCTTTCCACGCATCGCCTGGATCTTTCGACGCTGAGCACGAGCGACGTCGAGAGCGACGTTCTTGGCCGGCTTGGCCTGGTGATTTTGCCCCCGACGTTCGAGTCGGTGCTGGGCGAGATCGTCAACGGCAGCCCGGCCCAGGGCGCAGGGCTCCAGCCGGGCGATCGCATCATCCGGGTGCAGGGCAGCGCCATCCGTACCTGGCAGGAATTCGTCCGCATCGTCCAGCAGAATCCCGCCAAGCCCCTGACCATGGTGGTCGAACGCGGCGAGCGGACTTTTGCCATCGAGCTGACCCCGGAGCGCGTCGAACAAAACGGCAAAGTGATCGGGCGCATCGGCGCCGCGCCGCGCGAGGCGGACAGGTTTTTCGTGCGCGTAAGCTACGGTCCTTTCGAGAGTCTGGCCAAGGCGAGCGCGAAGACCTACGAGATCTCGCTCTTCACGCTGAGGATGCTCGGCAAAATGGTGGTCGGCCAGATTTCCTGGAAGCACATTTCCGGACCCATCACGATCGCCGATTTCGCCGGACAGTCGGCGCAAATGGGCTGGATTTCCTTCGTGACATTTCTCGCGCTGATCAGCATCAGCCTCGGCGTGCTCAATCTGCTGCCGATCCCGCTGCTCGATGGCGGCCACCTCATGTACTATGCGATCGAGCTGGTCAAAGGCAGGCCCGTTTCCGAGCGCGCGATGGAGCTCGGGCAGCGCGTCGGTCTGGCGCTGCTGCTGGTCATGATGGCTTTCGCTTTCTACAACGACTTCAATCGGCTGCTGAGCGGCTGAATGCTGCGCCCCGGCATCATCGGCGCGGTGCTCGCCGCCTGCCTGTTTGCGGCCGCCACCGGCGCCGGCGCGCAGTCGTTCAAGGCTTTCGTGGTCAAGGACATCCGGGTCGACGGCCTGCAGCGCACCGAGCCCGGCACGGTATTCAGCTACCTGCCGGTGAAGGTCGGCGAGACCATGAACGAGGACAAGGCGCAGCAGGCGGTACGGGCGCTGTTCGCCACCGGCTTCTTCCAGGATGTCAGGCTCGAGGTCGAGAACGAGGTCCTGGTGGTGATCGTGCAGGAGCGCCCGGCGATCGCGCAGATCGATTTCACGGGCCTGCGCGAGTTCGAGCCCGATAACATCAGGAAGGCCCTGCGCGAGCTGGGACTCGCCGACGGGCGTATCTTCGACCGCTCGCTGCTCGACACGGCCGAGCAGGAGATCAAGCGCCAGTATCTCTCGCGCGGCCTGTACGCGGCGCAGGTGCAGGTCACCGTCACGCCCCTGGAGCGCAACCGCGTCGGCATCAGCTTTGCCGTCACCGAGGGCGAAGTGGCCAAGATCCGCGGCATCAATATCGTCGGCGCCCAGGCCTTCGACGAGGACGATCTGGTCGATCTGTTCGTGCTTCGCACGCCCGGCTTGCTCACGTGGTACACGAAGCACGACCGCTATTCGCGGGAGAAGCTCGCCGCCGACCTGGAGACGCTGCGCTCGCATTACCAGAACCGCGGCTACATCGATTTCACCATCGAATCCACCCAGGTGTCGATCACGCCCGACCGGCAGGACATCTACATCACCGTCAATGTCATCGAGGGCGAGAAGTACACCGTCTCGGAGGTCGAGCTGAGCGGCCAGATGCTGGTGCCGAAGGAGGAGCTGGAGAAGCTGGTGCAGCTCAAGGCGGGCGATGTGTTTTCGCGCGAGAAACTGGCGGCGAGCACCAAGGCGATCTCGGAGAGGCTGGGCAACGACGGCTACGCTTTCGCGAACGCCAATGCGGTGCCCAACTTCGACAAGGAGAAGCGCAGCGTGGCGTTCAATATCGTCATCGATCCCGGCCGCCGCGTCTACGTCCGCCGCATCAACGTTGCCGGCAACAGCAAGACGCGCGACGAGGTGGTGCGCCGGGAGATGCGCCAGCTCGAGGGCGCGTTCTACGACTCCTCCAAGATCCAGCTCTCGAAGCGTCGCATCGATCGCACCCAGTATTTCAGTGAGGTCGGGGTCGAAACGCAGCCGGTGGAGGGAACCGCCGACCAGGTCGACGTCCTGTACACCGTCAAGGAGAAGCCGACCGGCGCGCTGCTGCTGGGTGCGGGTTTCTCGACCGTGGAAAAGTTCGTGGTTTCGACATCGATCCAGCAGACGAACGCCTTCGGTACCGGCAAGTTCCTGGCCGCCGCGATCAATTCGGGGTCGGTGAACAAAGTCTATTCGCTGTCCTACCTCGATCCGTATTTCACCATCGACGGCGTCAGCCAGGGCTTCGATCTCTACAGGCGCAAGACCAACGCCGCGAATCTCGCGGTCGGCCCTTACACTACCGATGCGGTCGGCGGCGGCGTCAAGTTCGGCTATCCGATCTCGGAGAAGGTATCCGTCAATTTCGGTCTCAACGGCGAAACGGTGAAGCTGAACACCTTCGACAACAGCCCGCCGGCCTATCTCAACTTCGTCAACACCTTCGGCAACAATTACCGGTACGGCGCGTTTACCACGGGCCTAGCGCTCGACACGCGCGACAGCCTGATCCGCCCGACCAGCGGCGTGCTCTCCAGAGCCGGCAGCGAGTTCGCGAGCGGCGACCTGCAGTACTACCGGCTGAGCTATCTGCAACAGTATTTCTACCCGCTGTCGCGCAACTACACGCTGTTCCTGCGCGGCGACCTCGGCTGGGCCGGCGGCCTCGCCGGCAAGCCGCTGCCGTTCTTCAAGAACTATTACGCCGGCGGCGCGGACTCGGTGCGCGGCTACAATTCCTTCTCGCTCGGCCCGCGCGATGTCAACGGCAACGTGGTCGGCGGCAACCGCAAGGTAGTCGGCACCGCGGAATTCCAGTTTCCAATGCCCGGTGCCACCAAGGAGCAGGCGCTGCGCCTGGCGTGGTTCGTGGACGCCGGCCAGGTATACGGGCAGGGCCAGCCGATCGACCTCGGCCTGCTGCGCTATTCCACCGGGCTGGGCTTGAGCTGGGCGTCACCGTTCGGACCCTTGCGCCTGTCGTGGGGGCAGCCCCTCCACAGAAGGGAGGGTGACAATATTCAGAGGTTACAATTCACCTTCGGCAGCGTGTTCTAAGGACGGATCCGACCACATGAGACTGCAATCGATCCTTTTGGCGGCGGTGCTGGCTGCGGCGCTCGTTCCGGCGCTCGCTCAGGCCCCTGCGCCTGCGCCGGTCGCCGCCCAGGGAAGAATCGCCTTCGTGAGCACCGAGCGCATCCTGCGCGACTCTGCGCCCGCCATGCGCGCGCAGAAGAAACTGGAAGCCGAGTTCAAGAAACGCGACGACGAGCTCGCCAAGACCGCCGACCAGCTCAAGCGCATGCAGGAAGAGCTCGACAAGAACTCGGTGACGATGAGCGACACCCAGCGTCGCAACAAGGAGCGGGAGTTCGGCGACCTGAGCCGGGACTTCCAGCGCAAGCAGCGCGAGTTCCGCGAGGACATCAACCAGCGGCGCAACGAGGAGCTGGCGCAGGTGGTCGAGCAGGCGAACCGGGTCATCCGCCAGATCGCGGAGCAGGATAAATTCGACATCATCTTCCAGGAGATGCCGGCTTACGTAAGCCCGCGCATCGATATCACCGACAAGGTGATCAAGGCGCTGGAAGGCAAGCCCGCGGCGAAGTGACGAGATGCCGGGGCCGTTGACGCTCGGGGAGATCGCCTCGCGCCTCGGCGGCCGCGTCGCGGGCGACCCGCATACGCTGATCCGCCAGGTCGGCTCGCTTGAGCGCGCGCGGACCGACGAGATCTCGTTTTTCAGCAACCCCCGCTACAAGGCGAAGCTCGCCGGGACGCGTGCCGCGGCCGTCATCGTTTCCCCGCAGAACGAGGGCCTTACGACGCTGCCGCGCCTCGTAAGCGAGAATCCCTACGCGCTTTTTGCGCGCGTTTCGCAGCTTTTCAATCCGCCCGTAGTGCAGCCTCCTGGCGTGCATCCGTCGGCCGTGGTGTCGTCGTCGGCCAGGCTCGGGGCGCGAGTTTCGATCGGCCCGAAGTGCGTGGTGGGCGAGGGGGTCGCGATCGGCGAAGACAGCTGCCTCTATCCCGGCGTCGTGGTGTATCCGCATTGCGTCCTGGGAGCGCGCGTCATCGTCCACTCCGGGGTGGTGATCGGCGCCGACGGCTTCGGCATCGCGAAGGAAGAAGCGCGCTGGGTCAAGATCCCGCAGATCGGGCGCGTCGTGATCGGCGACGACGTGGAAATTGGCGCGAATACCACCATCGACCGCGGCGCGATGGACGACACGGTGATCGAGGAAGGGGTCAAGCTCGACAACCAGATCCAGATCGGGCACAACGTGCGCATCGGCGCCCATACCGCGATCGCCGGCTGCACCGGGATCGCCGGCAGCGCAGACATCGGGTGCCATTGCGTCATCGGGGGCAGCGCTCAGATCGCTGGCCATATAAAGATCGCCGACCACGTCACGGTTTCGGGCAGCACCACCGTTTCGCATTCGCTGCTGAAGCCGGGCATCTACACCGGGTGGTTTCCGTCCGACGAGCACAGTTCCTGGGCGCGCAATACTGCAGTGGTGCGACGCCTCGCCGCGCTTCTTGACCGCGTGCGCAAGCTCGAAGCAAAGGGGAAGAAAAATGGCTGAGATGGATATCAACGAAGTGCTCGCGCACCTGCCACAGCGCTTCCCGATGATGATGCTCGACCGGGTGACCCAGCTCGATGCCGGCAAGCGCATCGTCGCCTTGAAGAACGTCTCGGCGAACGAGCCCTATTTCCAGGGTCACTTCCCGCAGCGGCCCATCATGCCGGGCGTGCTGATCCTCGAGGCGATGGCGCAGGCCGCCGGGATCCTGGTGTTCCGCTCGCAGGGCACCAAGCCCGACAAGGATTCGGTCTACTACTACGTCGGGATCGACCATGCGCGCTTCAAGAAACCGGTGGTCCCCGGCGATCAGCTCGAAATCGAGGTGATTCTGGAGCGGCAGCTGCGCGGCATCGGCAAGTTCGTGTGCAAGGCACGCGTCGCCGGAGAGCTGGTCGCGGAGGCCACCATTCTCTGCTCGGTCGGGACATGACCGCGGGGATCCATCCAACCGCCCTGGTAGATCCAAAAGCGCGTCTCGCCGGCAATGTCGTCGTAGGACCGTTTTGCGTGATCGGCGCACAGGTCGAGATCGGCGAGGAAAGCTGGATCGGGGCGCATGTCGTCCTCGACGGCCGCACCCGGATCGGGCGGCGCAACCGCATCTTTCACTTCGCCTCGATCGGCGCGCCGCCGCAGGACAGGAAGTACGCCGGCGAGGACAGCGCGGTGGAGATCGGCGACGGCAACACGATCCGCGAGTACGTGACCATCAACCGCGGCACCGCGCTGGACGTCGGCGTGACGCGCGTCGGCGACGACAACTGGATCATGGCCTACGTGCATTTCGCCCACGACTGCCAGATCGGCAGTCACGCGGTCTTCGCCAACGCCTGCCAGCTCGCCGGGCATGTCAAGGTCGGCGACTGGGCGATCCTCGGTGCGACCACGCTGGTACACCAATTCGTGCATATCGGCGCTCATGCCTTCACCGGCATGGGTACCTACCTGCCGCAGGATCTGCCGCCGTATGTCACCGCGGCGGGCAACACCGCAAAGCCTTACGGCATCAACAGCGAGGGGCTCAAGCGCCGCGGCTTCTCTGCGGACGCCATCAACGCGCTGAAGCGCGCCTACCGCACGCTGTACCGCAGCGGGCTCGGGCTCGATGAGGCGCGGCGCGAGCTCGAGATCCAGGCGTCCGGGTGCGGCGAGGTGCGCCTCATCCTGGAGTTCCTCGACAACAGCCAACGCGGCATCCTGCGCTAGTGGACAGGGGCAACCTGCGCGTCGCCATGGTGGCCGGCGAGGCCTCGGGTGATCTGCTCGGCGCGCACCTCATTGCCGCGCTCAAGGCACGCCGCCCCGCGATGGAGTTCGCCGGCATCGGCGGCCCGCGGATGGCGGGCGAGGGGTTCGAGTCGCGCTATCCGATGGAGAAGCTGTCGGTGCGAGGCTACGCCGAGCTGCTGGGCCACCTGGGCGAGATCATGGCCATCCGGCGCAAGCTCGCCCGCGAACTGCTGCAGGCGCGCCCCGATCTGTTCATCGGCGTCGATTCGTCGGGCTTCAATCTCGGCCTGGAGCGGCGCCTCAGGGGCGCCGGCATCCCGGCCGTCCACTACGTGAGCCCGTCGATCTGGGCCTGGCGCAGCTGGCGCATCCGCGAGATCGCGCGTTCGGTCGACCACATCCTCGTCATGTACCCGTTCGAAGAGCCGCTGTACCGCAAGGCCGGCGTGCCGGTCACGTATGTGGGCCATCCGCTGGCGGACGTGATCCCGCTGCAGCCGCAAAAAGACGAGGCGCGAGCCCAGCTGCGGCTGCCCTCGGGCAAGCTGATCGTTGCGCTGCTTCCCGGCAGCCGGCGCTCCGAGCTGCATTACATGGCGGGCAGCTTCGTGCTGGCGGCGCACCGCTTCCGCCAGGAGGTCCCCGACGTGCATTTCGTATGTCCGACCGCAACGCGGGAGACGCGCGACATGTTCGAGCGCGCGGTCCACCAGCACCAGCGCACCGACTTGCCTCTAACGCTGCTGTTCGGCCATTCGCACGAGGCGCTTGCCGCGGCGGACATCGCCCTGGTGGCGAGCGGGACGGCGACGCTGGAGGCGGCGCTTTTCAAGACCCCGATGGTCATCACCTACCGTCAGTCGCCGATTACCTGGACCATCATGCGGGCTTTGCTCTATCTGCCGTACGTCGGTATCCCGAACATCCTCGCTGGCGAGCGTCTCGTGCCTGAGCTGCTCCAGGACCGGGCGAACCCCGCCGCGCTGGCGGGCGCGCTGCTGGATCTGCTGCGCGACACCGCGGGACGGCGCCGTCAGGTCGAGCGCTTCCATGAGTTCCACCACCTCCTCAGGCAGAATACCGCCAGCAAGGCGGCCGACGCGGTTTTGACGATTCTGGAAAAAAGTAAAAAATAGAAATCGGGGAAATGGCGATGCAAACCCTGGTTGTCTGTGGAGTCGACGAAGCGGGACGCGGCCCGATCGCCGGGCCGGTGTACGCCGCGGCGGTAATCCTCGATCCGGGGCGGCGCGTGAACGGCCTGGCCGACTCGAAAGTGCTGACGCCCGAGCGCCGGGACGTGCTCGCCGCCCGCATCAAGCAGCGCGCCGTGGCCTGGTCGATCGCCGCAGCCAGCGTCGAGGAGATCGACAGTCTCAACATCTTGCGCGCGGCGCTGCTTGCGATGCGGCGCGCGGTGGAGGCGCTCAAGGTGCGGCCCGACGAGGCCTGGATCGACGGCACGCGCTGCCCCGATCTCGCCTGCCGCTCGCGCGCGATCGTGGACGGCGACGCCACCCACAAAGTAATCTCCGCCGCCTCGATCCTCGCCAAGACCGCGCGCGATGCGGAGATGTGCGCCCTGCACGAGCGATTTCCGCAATACCGCTTCGACCGGCATAAGGGATACTCGACCCCCGAGCATTTCGAGCTGCTGATGCGTTTCGGGCCTTGCGAGATTCACCGCCGCAGCTTCGATCCGGTGAAAGGTTTTTTCCGGAAAGACCTCTTCCCGGAAAACTAGATGACCATCCTTCGCTCACGCGACAACGCGCGGGTCAAGCGCTGGGCGAAGCTCTCGCAGGACACACGCTTTAGAAAAAGGCAACGGCGGGCGCTCGTCGAGGGCCCGCATCTCGTCGCCGCCCTGCTGGAGCGCGGGCTCAAGCCGCTGAGCGTGATAGTCAGCGAGAACGGTGCGGAAAATGCGGAAATCCGGGCTCTGATTCAAAGGTCCGGCCAGGAGCCGGTGGTGCTTTCCGCCGGCGTCTTCGGTTCGATAGCCGACGCTGAAGCGCCTCAGGGCATCGCCGCAGAAATCGAGATCCCGCCCGCCAAGGAAGCCTCGAAAGGCAACCGAGTGTTCCTGGAGGGATTGCAGGATGCCGGAAACGTGGGCGCCATCATCCGCAGCGCGGCGGCTTTCGGCATCGTCTCGGTGGTCCTCGACAGCGCTTGCGCCGACCCCTGGTCGCCCAAGGCGTTGCGCGCCGGCATGGGCGGACATTTCGCTCTTCAGATAAGTACTGTCGCCGATCTGACAGAACAGCTGGGAAGTTTCGCCGGCAAGCTCGTCTGCACGGTACCCAGGATTGGCATTTCTTTGAAGAACGCCGATCTGTCCGGGCGCCTTGGATGGGTCTTCGGCAGCGAAGGCAAGGGCCTAAGCGCCCAGGCGCTCAAAGAAGCAGATCTCAAAATCACCATCCCGGTCGCTCCGGGCACAGAATCGCTGAATGTCGCGGCCGCGGCGGCGATCTGCCTCTACGCGAGCTTCTGCCGTTAACGACGGTAACTTGCCGTTCCTAATACACCTGCCGCTGGATCCTTAGCTCGCGCAGGATGGTGGTGGCGATCTCCTCGATCGACTTGCTGGTGGAGTTGATGCTGCGGATGCCCTCGCGGCGCATCAGGTTCTCCGCCTCCTGGACCTCGAGGCGGCAGTTGTCCAGCTCGGCATAGCGGCTGCCGGGGCGGCGCTCGCGGCGGATCTCATGCAGCCGTTCCGCGGCGATGGTGAGGCCGTAGAGCCGGGTCTTGTTCGCCCGCAGCGCTTCCGGGAGTTTGTTGCGGTCGAAATCCTCCGGTATCAGGGGATAGTTTGCCGCTTTCACGCCGAATTGCATCGCCAGGTACAGGCTGGTCGGGGTCTTGCCGCTGCGCGACACGCCTACCAGGATGACGTCGGCCTGGCTCAGCTCCCGGTGCGAGGCGCCGTCGTCGTGCGCCATGGCGAAATTGATCGCCTCCATGCGCTGCTGGTACTCCTTCTTGTCCATCGCGCTGTGAGAACGTCCGATCGTATGGCTCGATTTCACCCCCAGGCCGGCCTCCAGCGGATCGATGAAGGTTTCGAAAAAATCGAGCACCAGCGCGCGCGAACGCCGAAACACCGCGCGCACATCCTGATTGACCAGCGTCGAGAACACGATCGGCTGGCCGTTGCCGCTGGCGGACTCGGCATCGATACGCGCCAGGCATTCCTCGGCCTTCTCGGCGCTATCGATGAAAGGCAGGGTGACCTGCTTGAAATCGACGCCTTCGAACTGCGTCAGCAGGCTATGGCCGAGCATCTGCGCCGTGATTCCCGTGCCGTCCGACAAGAAGTAAACAGTCCGCCTCTGGCTCATGAGAGTAAAACCCAGGATTCAGACGATAAAATACACTGGCAATGCGCGTCGCGTGGCTTAAAGATCTCCGCCTGAAGGACCTGGACCAGGTCGGAGGCAAAAACTCTTCCCTTGGCGAAATGATCGGCGGCCTGGCCGCTGCCGGCATTCGCGTCCCGGGCGGCTTCGCCACGACCGCCGACGCCTACCGTGAGTTTGTTGCCACGGATGGCCTGGGAGCGCGCATCGAGAAGCGCATCAAACAGTTGGATCCCAAAGACGTCAGAGCGCTCGAAGCGTGCGGAGCGGAGATCCGCTCCTGGATTCTGGATACACGGTTCCCTCCATCTTTTGAGGTTGATATTAGGAAGCATTTTCAAGTACTTGAAAAGCAAAGCTCATCTGAAACATCCTATGCTGTGAGATCCTCCGCAACGGCCGAGGATTTGCCCGATGCCTCGTTCGCCGGGCAGCAGGAGAGCTTCCTCAACATACGCGGGGCCGACAACGTGCTGGAGGCGATCCGGCATGTTTTCGCCTCGCTCTACAACGACCGCGCAATCTCGTACCGGGCGCATCAGGGGTTCAATCACGGTTCCGTAGCGCTCTCGGCAGCGGTCCAGCGGATGGTTCGCAGCGACCTCGGATCGAGCGGGGTCATGTTCACCCTGGATACGGAATCCGGCTTCCGGGACGTGGTCTTCGTCACCGCCGCATACGGCCTGGGAGAGACGGTGGTGCAGGGGGCGGTCAATCCCGACGAGTTTTACGTCCACAAGCCGATGCTCGAGAAAGGCCATCCGGCCATCGTGCGCCGCGCCCTCGGCTCGAAGCTGCAGAAAATGGTGTTCGCTAACTCGGCGGCGCCGGGGCGCTCTACAAAAATCGTTGAGGTTGAAGAAAAACAAAGAAACCAATTTTCTCTTTCCGATCAGGATGTCCTCGAGCTTGCCCGTTACGCGGTGGCGATCGAGCGCCATTACGGCCGCCCGATGGATATCGAATGGGGAAAAGACGGCGCCGACGGGCAACTCTACGTTCTTCAAGCGCGTCCCGAGACCGTCAAGTCGCGCCAGCGCACCGACCAGCGCTATGCGCTCAAGGGCAGCGCGCGCGTCCTGGCGAGCGGCCGCGCGATCGGCCACAAGATCGGCAGCGGCCCGGTGCGCGCGGTGCCGAACGCTTCGCAGATGGCACGCGTGAAGCAGGGCGACGTCCTGGTGACCGACATGACCGACCCCAACTGGGAACCGGTGATGAAGCTCGCCGCGGCGATCGTGACCAACCGCGGCGGCCGCACCTGCCACGCCGCGATCATCGCGCGCGAGCTGGGCATCCCCGCGGTCGTGGGCTGCGGCGACGCCACCGAGCGCCTGAAGGACGGCCAGCCTGTGACGGTGTCCTGCGCTGAAGGGGATACCGGAAGCGTCTACGAAGGGCTGCTGCCGTTCGAGGTTTCCAGCCGCGAGCGCGGCGAGATGCCGCGCATCCCGGTCAAGATCGCGATGAACGTCGGCAACCCGCAGCTCGCCTTCGAGTTCGCGCAGCTGCCGAACGCCGGCGTCGGCCTCGCGCGGCTCGAGTTCATCATCAACAACGAAATCGGCGTGCATCCGCGCGCCTGCCTGGAGTATGAGCATTTACCTTCTTCGTTGAAGAACAAATTACAGGAAAAAATGCGCGGCTACCCCGACCCCCGCGCTTACTTCCGCGAGAAGATGGTCGAGGGCGTGGCGACCATCGCCGCCGCGTTCTGGCCGAAGCCGGTGATCGTGCGCCTGTCGGACTTCAAGTCGAACGAGTACAAGAAACTGCTCGGCGGCGAGCGTTACGAGCCCGACGAGGAGAATCCGATGCTCGGCCTGCGCGGCGCGTCGCGCTATCTCACGCCGAGCTTCCGCGAGTGCTTCGAACTCGAATGCGCCGCGCTGAAGAAAGTGCGCGACGATCTCGGGCTGACGAACGTCGAGCTGATGGTGCCGTTCGTGCGCACCCTCGCCGAAGCGCGCGACGTGATGGTCCTCCTGGAAAGAAACGGCTTGAAAAGGGGCGGCAACGGCCTGCGCATCGTGATGATGTGCGAGCTGCCGTCGAACGCGATCCTCGCCGAGGAATTCCTCGAGCTGTTTGACGGCTTCTCGATCGGCTCGAACGACCTGACCCAGCTTACCCTCGGGCTCGACCGCGACTCGGGGCTGGTGGCTGGAAGCTTCGACGAGCGCGACGCGGCGGTGAAGGCGCTGCTGACGATGGCGATCAGCGCCTGCCGCAAGCACGGCAAGTACGTCGGCATCTGCGGCCAGGGACCCTCCGACCATCCCGACCTCGCGCGCTGGCTGATGGAGCAGGGCATCGATAGCCTGTCACTGAAGATCTCGAGCTTGATGCGGCCCTTGCTGTAGTGCAGATTCAGCGGCACCAGGGTGTAGCCGCGCTGCTCCACCTTGCCGACCAGCCGCTTGATCTCCTCGGCGTGCAGCAGCAGCTTGCGGCTGCGCGTCGGATCGGGGATGAAATGCGTCGAAACCGTGGGGAGGGGGCTGATGTTGGCGCCGATCAGGAACAGCTCGCCGCCGCGCACCGTGACATAGCCGTCGGAGAGCTGGGCGCGGCCGCCGCGGATCGCCTTGACTTCCCAGCCGTCGAGCGCCAGGCCCGCCTCGTGGCGCTCTTCGATGAAATAATCGTGAAACGCCTTGCGGTTCTCGACTATGGACACGCGGCATTCTAGTAAGAAAAGCGGCCGGTGAAGAAAATCTCGAGATCCGCCATCGTCGGACACACCACAGCGGAGCTGTTCGCGCTGGTCGAGGACATCGAGGCCTATCCGCGCTTCCTGCCCTGGTGCCTGGAGACGCGGGTTCACGAGAGGACCGCCGAGGCCACGCGCGCGACTCTCACCGTGGGTCTGCATGGTCTGCGCCAGTCGTTCACCACGCGCAACGAAAACCGCGCGGGCGAGGCGATCGACATGCGCCTGGTCGAAGGGCCCTTCCGGCGGTTCGCCGCAGCGTGGCGCTTCAGTCCGCTGTCGGCGCGGGCCTGCAGGATCGATTTCTCCTTGCAGTACGAATTTTCGAGCCGCAGCCTGGCGCGGCTGCTCGAACCGCTGTTCGACGGCATCGCCAACAGCATGGTGGATGCTTTCGCGCGCCGCGCCGACGAGGTCTATGGCCACCCTGCGGGTTGAAGTGGTCTACGCGTTGCCGCGCTCGGAAGACGCCGTGACCGTGCGCCTCGCTCCCGGCGCGACGCTGCGTGACGCCATTGCCGCCTCCGGAATGCTCGCCCGCCATCCGGAGATCGATCTCGCCCGGCAGAAGATCGGCGTATCCGGCAAGGCCCGGACGCCGGACTCGGCCGCCGCCGACGGCGATCGCATCGAGATTTACCGGGCGCTCGCGATGGATCCGAAGGAGGCGCGCCGGCGTCGCGCCCGGAGCAAATCCTGAGCTACTTGCAGGTCTCGCTGATCACGCGCTGGACGCGGGCTATTTCGTTCGCGCGCTGGGCGTCTTCCATGATCACGCGCTCGCCCGCTGCGTTGGTGCTGGCCACGCGCGCCCCGCTCTCGAGCGACCGCAGATAGGCCTGCGACTGCTCGCAGTTCGCTCGTTTCGCCTCGACTTGGGCTCGTTCCTTCTCCGCTTTGTCGGCGCTTTCCGCCTGCTCCTTTTGCCGTTTGCGGAATTCGGCATCCTGCTCGGCTGGCGTGAGCGGTCCTTTGCGCGCGGCCTTGCCGTCCTTGGCGGCGTCTTTCTCGGCGGCCGCCTCGGCCGGGGCGGACGGCGCCGGCGGCCCTCTCAGCGGCGCCGCCTTCACGCCGGGCGGGGGTACGTCGCCGTACTGGGTCCTGCCGTTCTTGTCGACCCATTTGTACTGCTGGGCGATCGCAGCGCTCGCGAAGACCGCGACTGCGAACATGAGAAAGGTCTTGAAAAAGGGAGTTTTCATAAACCATCAATGCCTGAGCCGGGCAATCCGTTGACAGTAGCGGCTTTCATTTTGGGCGTCAAACGCACTCGCGTATAATGTCACTTTGCGAGCGGAAAACATGCGGGTGATCCAGAAGGCGCTGACCTTCGACGACGTTCTCCTCCTTCCCGCCCACTCGCGCGTCCTGCCGCGCGAAGTCTCCCTGAAAACCCGCCTCAGCCGCAAGCTAGAACTGAACATCCCGCTCGTCTCCGCCGCCATGGACACGGTGACCGAGGCGCGCCTGGCGATCGCGATGGCGCAGGAAGGCGGCATCGGCATCGTCCACAAGAATCTCACCTCGCAAGGGCAGGCCGCCGAGGTCGCCAAGGTCAAGCGCTTCGAATCGGGGGTGTTGCGCGATCCGATGACCGTAACCCCCGAGCAGACGGTGCGCGAGGTGATCGCCCTGCAGCGCGAACACAAGATTTCCGGCTTCCCGGTGGTGAAGAGCGGCAAGGTGGTCGGCATCGTCACCAACCGCGACCTGCGCTTCGAGAGGCAGCTCGACCAGCCGGTGAAGGCGATCATGACGCCGCAGCGCAAGCTGATCACGGTGCGCGACGGCGCGAACCGCGAGGATGCGATGAAGCTCATGCACCAGCATCGCCTCGAGCGCGTGCTGGTGGTCGACGAGGAGTTCCGCCTCAAGGGCCTGGTCACGGTCAAGGACATCCTCAAGGAAAGCGAGCATCCCAACGCGTGCAAGGACCCGCAAGGCAAGCTGCGGGTGGGCGCTGCGGTGGGTGTCGGGGAGGGAACCGACGAACGCGTCGCCGCGCTGGTCGAAGCCGGTGCCGACGTGCTCGTGGTCGACACCGCGCACGGCCACGCGCAGGGGGTGCTCGACCGCGTGAAGTGGATCAAGAGCCGTTACCCGCACGTGGAGGTGGTCGGCGGCAACGTCGGCACCGCAGACGGCGCCAAGGCGCTCGTCGACCACGGCGCGGACGGCGTCAAGGTCGGCATCGGCCCGGGATCGATCTGCACCACGCGCATCGTCGCCGGCGTCGGCGTGCCGCAGATCACGGCGATCCAGAACGTCGCCGAAGCCCTCGCGCGCTTGGGCGTGCCGCTGGTGGCGGACGGCGGCGTGCGCTATTCGGGCGACATCGCCAAGGCGCTGGCCGCGGGCGCGCACACCGTGATGCTCGGCTCGCTATTCGCCGGCACGGAGGAATCGCCGGGCGAAATCGAGCTTTTCCAGGGCCGCTCCTACAAGGCCTACCGCGGCATGGGCTCGCTGGGTGCAATGCAAAAAGGCGCCGCCGACCGCTACTTCCAGGACTCGGAGATGAACGTCGACAAGCTGGTGCCAGAAGGGGTGGAGGGCCGCGTGCCCTACAAGGGCAGCGCGCTGCGCGTCATCGAGCAGCTGACCGGCGGGGTGCGAGCGAGCATGGGCTATACCGGGTGCTCCAGCATCGAGGAATTGCGCACGCGAACCCAATTCGTAGAGATCACGTCCGCGGGCATTCGCGAATCGCACGTCCACGATGTACAAATTGTCAAAGAAGCTCCCAACTACCGCGCCGAATAGCGCCGCGCTGCACGACCGCATCCTCATCCTGGATTTCGGGGCGCAGTACACGCAGCTGATCGCGCGGCGGGTTCGCGAGGCCAAGGTCTATTGCGAGATTCATCCGCACGATGTCGGCGACGGCTTCGTGCGCGGTTTCGGCGCGAAAGGCGTGATCCTCTCCGGCAGCCATCTCTCCGCTTATGACCAGGCGGCCGGCAAGGCGCCGCAGGCGGTGTTCGAGCTCGGCGTTCCGGTGCTGGGCATCTGCTACGGGATGCAGACCATGGCGCAGCAGCTTGGCGGCCGGGTCGAGGCAGGGCGAGTGCGCGAGTTCGGCCCTGCCGAGGTCCGCGCGCGCGGCCACACCAAGCTGCTCGATGGTATCGAGGACCTGCGCACGCCCGAAGGCCACGGCATGCTCAGGGTGTGGATGAGCCACGGCGACAAGGTGACCGAGCTACCGCCGGGGTTCAAGCTGATGGCCTCGACCGAGGCCTGCCCGATCGCGGCGATGGCAGACGAGGAGCGGCGCTTCTACGGTGTCCAGTTCCATCCGGAGGTCACGCACACGCGGCAAGGGACCCGGCTGCTGCAGCGCTTCGTCCGCGACATCGCCGGCTGTGGCGGCGACTGGAACATGCCCGACTATGTTTTTGAATCAATAAAAAGAATAAAGCAACAAGTCGGAAGCGAAGAGGTCATCCTCGGCCTGTCCGGCGGCGTCGATTCATCGGTGGCCGCGGCGCTCATCCATCGCGCCATCGGCGACCGGCTCACCTGCGTTTTCGTCGACCACGGCTTGCTGCGCCTGAACGAGGCGAAGCAGGTAATGGATACTTTCGCCAAGCACATGCATGTGAAGGTGATTCACGTCGATGCGTCGAAAGATTTTTTCGCTTCCTTGAAGAACATTTCAGATCCCGAGGAGAAGCGCCGGATCATCGGCAGGCTGTTCGTGGAAGTTTTCCAGCGAGAGTCCCAAAAGCTTTCCGGCGCGAAGTGGCTCGCCCAGGGCACCATCTACCCGGACGTCATCGAGTCCGCCGGAGCGAAGACCAAGAAGGCGATGACCATCAAGTCGCACCACAACGTCGGCGGCCTGCCGGAGACGCTGCACCTCAAGCTGCTTGAGCCGCTGCGAGAGCTTTTCAAGGACGAGGTGCGCGAGCTCGGCCTGGCGCTCGGACTGCCCAAGGCGATGGTGTTCCGGCATCCCTTCCCGGGGCCGGGATTGGGGGTGCGGATCCTCGGCGAAATCAGAAAGGAGTATGTCGAGCTCCTTCAACGGGCAGATCATATTTTTGTTGAAGAACTGAAAAGCAGCGGCTGGTATGACAAGACTGCCCAGGCCTTCGCCGTGTTCCTGCCGGTCAAATCGGTCGGGGTGATGGGCGACGGCAGGACCTACGAATACGTGGTCGCGCTGCGTGCGGTACAGACGACCGATTTCATGACCGCCGACTGGGCGCCGCTGCCGCACGAGCTGCTGGCGAGGGTCTCCAGCCGCATCATCAACGAGGTGCGCGGCATCAACCGCGTCACCTACGACATCTCCTCCAAGCCGCCCGCCACCAGAAGGGTGGAACCACCCCATCGCTGCGTCCGATCCCACGGCGCATGCCGAAATCCAGGCGATGCGCGCCGCCTCTCAGTCCCTCAAGAACTACCGTCTGACCGGCGCGACGCTTTACGTCACGCTCGAGCCCTGCGACATGTGCCTCGGCGCCATGTTTCACGCCCGCGTCGCGCGCGCCGTATTCGGCGCCGCAGATCCGAAGAAACTGGTTCTGAAAAGCAACGTCACCCTGGAAGGCGGCGTGCTTGCGCAAGAGTGCGGAGCGCTGCTTAGCAGTTTCTTCGCATCCCGCCGATGAAAATAGAAATCGACATCGGCAAGCAGCAGCTCGTCCTGCGCGATGCGAAGGGCAAGGCGCTCAAGACCTATTCCGTTTCGACCGCGAAGAAGGGAGTGGGGGAGAAAAACGGCAGCTTCTGCACGCCGCGCGGCAAGCACATCATCCGCGCCAAGATCGGCGCCGGCCAGCCCGGAAACGCGGTGTTCGTGCGCCGCCGGCCCACCGGAGAGGTCTGGACCCCCGAACTGGGCGCGAAGTACCCGGGGCGCGACTGGATGCTAACGCGCATCTTGTGGCTCTCGGGCTGCGAGCCGGGCAAGAACCGCCTCGGCGAGGTGGACACCATGCGCCGCTACATTTATTTGCACGGCTCGCCGGACACGGCGGAGATGGGCAGGCCGGGCTCGATCGGCTGCGTCCGCATGCGTAACCGAGACATCGCCGAGCTGTTCGATCTCGTCCCTCCCTACACGCCGGTCGAGATCAAGGCATAGGCTTTCCTGCTTACTTCAGTAGCTTTCTTACCTTCGCCGCGTCCGGCTTCATGACGACGGCTTTCTCGGTGATCAAGCCCGAGACCAGCTCAGCCGGCGTGACGTCGAAGGCCGGGTTGCGCACTTTCACGCCCTGCGGCGCCCAGCGCATCCCGCGGTAGCCGGTTACCTCGTCCGCTGATCTCTCCTCGATGGGAATGCGCGAGCCGTCGGGAATCTTCGGGTCGAAGGTAGAGAGCGGGGCGGCGACGTAGAAGGGGATGCTGTGGCGGCGCGCCAGCACCGCCAGCGCATAGGTGCCGATCTTGTTTGCGACGTCGCCATTGGCGGCGATGCGGTCCGCGCCGACGATGACCACGTCGACCTCGCCACGGCTCATGAGGTGCCCGGCCATGCTGTCGGTGATCAGGGTGCAGGGAATGCCTTCCTGCAGGCATTCCCAGGCGGTAAGGCGTGCTCCCTGCAGGTAGGGGCGCGTCTCGCATGCGATCACCGAAATGTTTTTCCGTTTTGAGGAACGGACCACTCCCAGGGCGGTGCCGTGGCCCGCAGTTGCCAACGCACCGGTGTTGCAGTGGGTCATGATGCGCGCCCGGTCAGGAATCAGCTCGGCGCCGAGCTTGCCCATGGCGCGGTTAGCGGCGAGGTCTTCCGCGAAGATGGCTTCCGCTTCACCCTTCAGGTCCGTGGCCTTTTTCATGCGCTCCAGCGCCCAGAACAGGTTTACGGCCGTGGGGCGGCTCGTTGCCAGAACCTCGTAGCTTTCGGGGGTTCCTTTTGAAAGAGCGACGCCAAAGGCGGCGGCGCAGCCGATTGCCGGCGCCCCGCGCACCACCATGTCGCGTATGGCATGCGCGACTTCAGTCGCATCCTTACACTTCAGGTAAACCAGTTTCTCAGGAAGAAGGCGCTGGTCGAGGAGCTCGAGCGCATCTCCTTTCCATCTGATCGCCTCGACCGCCACTAAACTACGCGCTCGTTGCCGCCGTCGACCGGGACCTGGGCGGCGGTGGTCTTGGCGAAGAGCGGTCCGCACATTTCCGCGGCGAGCTCGGCGACGTCCCGGGACGAAACCTCCGTCTTAAGAAGATTCTTCTTCCGGTACTGCTCGACGCTCAGGTTGTAGGCCTTGGCGCGCGCAGCAAGCAGTTCCGGGGTCCACAGCCCGGTATCGTAGACCGCGTCAGGATGGAGCGAGTTGATGCGGATGCCGTCTTTCGCCCACTCGAGCGCCGCGACCCTCGCGAGCTGGTTGAGCGCCGCCTTGGACGCCGAGTAGGCGCCGGCGCCAGGTCCCGGCGCCGGCACGTTTCTCGAGCCGATGACTACGATCCGCCCGCTGCGCGGCGCGAGCTTGAGGAGCGGATGGCACAGTTGCATCAGCCGCAGCTGCGCCTCGACGTTGACCGTCATCGTCTGCGTCCAGGTTTCCGCGGCGATATCCTGGAGAGGCTGGGAGGAGGGGAAGATACCGGCATTGAGGACCAGCATGTCGACCCCGCCAAAGGTTTTCACCGATAGGTCAAGACTTCTGCTTACCGCCGCAGGATCGGTCAAATCGCAGGTGACTCCCAGGAAATCGGGGCGCTGCCACATCTGTTCGATGGCCGGGTTGCGGTCGAAGCCCGCCACGGCGGCGCCGCGCTTCAGATAAGCCTCGACGCAGGCTTTGCCGATGCCCGATGCGGCCCCGGTGACGACCACGACCTCGCCGGCGAAGACCGGCGGCGCGTCCGCCTTGCGCAGCTTAGCCTGCTCCAGATCCCAGTATTCGATGTCGAAGAGATGCTCCTCGCCGACCGCGTGCCAGCCGCCTAGCGCCTCGGCGCGCAGGATCACGTCGATCGTATGGTCGTAGAGCTCCTCGACGATGGCAGCCTCGCGCGCACTGCGCCCGACGGCGGCGAGGCCGAGCTGCGGATCAAGCACTACGCGCGGGGCAGCATCGAGCATCGTCTTGGGCTCCTTGGCGCGCGCCGCATGGCGCTCGAAGTAGGCGCGGTAGCCGCTCGCGTAAGAGCCGACGTCGCGCCCGAGCATGGGGCGCGGTTTGGTGAAGAGGAGATGGTCGGGGGTTGCCGGTCCTTGCTGCGAGATCTTTTCGACGTCGGGACGCTGTGCGAACGCGAGGAACTTCGGTGAATCGTTCACCTTGAGCGAGATCGGGACTCCCGCCTGTTCGGAGATCGCTCGCCGGAGCTCCGCGATCTCCTGCCTGCTTGCGGCTGCTTTTTGTTTGACGGGAAAGTCAAAATGCCAAGCCTTGCTCTTTTTCAGATAGTCCTCGGCGAGCGACACCAGCTCGATCATCCGCTCGTACGATTCGCGCGCATCGGCGCCGAAGGAGAAAATGCCGTGCGAAAGCAGCACCATGCCGACCGTCTTCCTGCCGGCCTGCTTACGGAATTCGCGCGCGCAGTACGCGGCAAGATCGAATCCCGCCATGACGTAGGGGATTACGACGACGTGGTCGCCGTAGATCTGCCGGATGCGCTTCTCGCCGTCGGGCGCGTTGCACACCGACAGCACCGCGTCGGCGTGCGTGTGGTCGACGTAGGGCTGCGGGACGATCGCATGGAGCAGCGTCTCGACGGAAGGGAAGGGGGCGTCGGCGCGCAGCACATGCGTGTCGAGCTCGTTGCGCATCTGCGCATCGGACAGCCGCGGCAGGGTGGCCAGCTTGCGCATGTAGTCGAGCGGCAGGGGTGAGAAGCCCGAAGCGGCTATTGTCTCCAGATCCGAGCCGCTCCCCTTCACGTACAGGACATCGAGATCCGCGCCGAAGACGTCTTTCTCGCGCAGCTTGACCGAGGTATTGCCGCCGCCGTGCATCACCAGCGACTTGTCGCGGCCGAGCAGGCGCGAGCTGTACACGCGCGGCCCGAGCGTGCCGGAGAGCTGCGCTGCTTCGGCGTCGCTCCAGAGGCTTTTCATCCAGCGATTATACTTTTCAAGCCATGTTCCGAATCGAGCTGATGTCCTGGGAGCAAGCGCGGGCGCAGGCGAGCCGCATACGCTTCAAGGTTTTCGTGGAGGAGCAGGGCGTGCCGCGCGATATCGAGCTCGACGAAAGGGACCCGGCCTGTGTTCACGCGCTGGCCTTCGACGAGCGGGGAACTGCCGTGGGCACGGGACGTCTGCTGCCCGACGCGCACATCGGGAGAATGGCGGTGCTCGGGGAGTGGCGGCGCCACGGGGTCGGAACCATGGTCCTGAACAAGCTCATCGAGAAAGCGAAGGAACGAGGTCACAAGGAAGCCCTGCTGTCCGCCCAAGTCCAGGCGCTGGGGTTCTATCGCCGCCACGGTTTTCAAGCCGTCGGCGGTGTCTACGAGGAGGCCGGCATTCCGCATCAGGACATGCGGCGCGCCCTCTAGGCGGCGGCAAATTCGTACTGCGCTGTTTCCTGCTCGGTGCCATCGGCCGAGAAACTGCGCTCGGCATACCGGATGCGGCCTTGCTTTCCTTTCAGGAGCACAGTAGAGCAGCGCGTGCCGTAACGGGGACTCACGATCCTGGACTCCGCCAGGACCCCAAACAGCGTCCCGACCGCTGGTCCAGGCTCTATCGCGCGCGCGAAGCGCGCCTTGGCGGGGTCGACTTCAGGATCGTCGAGCAGCGTATTTCCCAGCCCGTAACATCCGGGCTCCAGGCGCCGCGGCCGTCCGTCGCGGTTGGAGAACCACCAGAGCTCCCGCTCGTCAGCGGCCAGAAGATTGAAGCCGCTATAGGCATCGCTTTGCCTGCTTATGTTCTCAAAATATTTCGCCGGGGCAATATTCTCCTTGAGAAACCGCGTTACCAAGGCACCTCTTGATTCGGCGGCGCGGGGCTCGTTTGCGCCCCGGTAGTTGGTGACTGCGGCGAACCTGCCGTCGCGGGCGACGCCCATCCAGGTTCCACGCGCCTCGAGGTCGCGGCCGGCGAGAATGCCGGGCTGGTCCTCCCAGAACGCGGCCCGTGCCGCAGGGCGGGCGTGGAACTCGTCGCGGTTCGCGGCGACGACCAGCGGAAAATCAGGAAGAACGCGCCAGGCGAGAACGATCAGGCACATTCCTGCCTTTGAGCTGCTGGTACAGCTGGAACGCCTTCTCCGGTTTCTCGTTCCTGTGAACGACGGCACCGACCGCCTGGATCATGGCAACCGGGTCGTCGGACTGGAAGATATTGCGTCCCATGTCGACGCCCGCCGCGCCCTGGTCGATCGCCTTGTAGGCCATCGTCAGGGCCTCGAGCTCCGGCAGCTTCTTGCCCCCGGCGATCACGATCGGTACCGGGCAGCCGGCGCAGATGCGCTCGAAACCCTGCTCCACGAAATAGCTCTTGACATAGTGCGCACCCAATTCTGCCGCGATGCGCGTCGCCAGGCCGAAATAACGCTCGTCGCGTTTCATCTCGGCGCCCACTCCCGTGACTGCCATGGTCGGAATCCCGTAGCGGTTGCCGCTGTCGATGAGCTGCACCAGATTCTTGATCGACTGGTGCTCGTACTCTGCGCCGATGTAGATCTGCGTGGTAATCGCGGCGGCGTTGAGGCGGATCGCGTCGTCGATGTCCACGGCGATCAGCTCCCGCGACAGCTCGGTGAGGATGCTCTGCCCGCCCGAACAACGCAGCACCACCGCATTGGTCGCGGAGGGCGGAATCACCGAGCGCAGCACGCCCCGGGTGCACATCAGCACGTCGGCATAGGGGATCAAGGGCACGATGCTCAGGTCGATGCGCTCGAGCCCCGTCGTCGGCCCCTGGAAGTAGCCGTGGTCGAAAGCGAGCATCACGGTGCGGCCGGAGGCCGGATTGAAGATGCGTGCGAGACGATTCTGCATGCCCCAGTCGAGCGCGCCGCCGCCCTTGAGATGGAAGGGCTTGTTCACTTGGGGAATCCCCAGCCCGAAGTCCTTGCCTTCCTTGATGTCGTCCTTGTCCGCCATGTGCCGCTCGCCTTGTCTCAATAGATCAATTCGACTGGAAGTATGCCTTCAAGAAGGTGTTTCCGCAGAAATGAAACGCTCGACCTTGCGCTCCAGCCCCAGCGGCGGTGCCTCGCGCGCAAGCAGCGCCTCGAAGGCCTGTTCGTCCTGCACGCCCTCGTAGACTTCCATGTACGTGGTCGGATCGTCCCGGCGGCGCATCCAGCGGCCGCGCACGCCGCAGTGCTTTTCTATTTTCTCGAAAAGGGACTCAACGGCGAAACGAAGCGCTTTCGCGTCCTCCGGTTTCGCCTTGTAATAGACGAAGTAGTTCAAACCGGCATCACGGCGAGCAGCTCGCCGCCCGCGCTGTCCACGACCACGCCGCCTTTGAATTCCTGACCCGGGCGCAGCTCGGCTCCCGCCGGGGCCGGTAACCGGACCATGCGCCGCTTGACCTGGCCGCGATACTGGGCGCGGGCGACGATCTCCTGGCCCGGGTAGCAGCCTTTCTGGAAATCGATCCCGCCCAGCTTCTCGAGGTTCACCATCTGCGGCACGAACTGGTCCTGGGTCGCCGCGGTGATCAGCGGCCGTTCGGCGCGAATTTCTTCCAGGCTCCAGCGCGCCTCGGGAACCGGGGTTGCCTGTCCCTTGAAAGGATTTTTATCGCCTGTCAGCACCAGAAAACGCGTTTCGCCGACCTTGATTGCAATGAAATTCTCTTCCAGGGAAATGCCCATCGGCTGGGGCGGCATTTCGCGCCCGGGAACATTCCCCCAGACGCCGAACTGGAACCATTTGTCGCTTTCGTCCGCGATCTTCACCTTGGAGCGCAGAACGAACATCGAAAGGCGTTTTTGCACCGCCGGCACAAGGTCGCGGGCGGCCTGCAGCAGGAAGCCTTCCGGTCGCGGAATGACGAGAAAGCTCGCCAGCAGGCGTCCCTTCGCCGAGCACCAGCCGGCGAGGGCGGCACGCTCGCGCGGCAGATTCTGGATATCGTTGGTCAACTGGGCGTGAAGGAAATCACGTGCGTCGTCGCCGGACACCGAGAGCAAGCCGTAGCGGGCAAGGGGTGCGAAATTCATCGTAAGATGCGCATCTTCGAATGCGCATTTTACAGCGCGGCCCGTTCTGAAATCCTTTCTCACCCTGGTGTTTCTCGCCGTGCTGGCCGCGGCGGGCTACGGCGCGTGGTACGTCATGACGCCGCTCGAGGTGGCGAAGCTGCCGGTGGAATTCGAGATTCCTCCGGGGACCGGATTTCGCGCCGCCGTCGGCCAGCTCGAGAAATCCGGCATCCAGGTGCGGCGCCACGAATTCGAGCTGCTTGCCCGCGTCCTCAGGCACGAGCGCGACCTGAAGGCGGGAAGCTACGAGCTCGCCGAGCCGGCGACGCCGCTCGAGCTGCTCGACAAGCTGACCCGGGGGCATGTCACGCAGGCGGAGATCCGGCTGATCGAGGGCTGGACTTTCGCGCAATTCCGCGCCGCGCTCGACGCCAGCGCCGGCCTGCGACACGACACGGCGGGCCTGGAGGACGCGCAGGTGCTCGCCCTCATCCAGGCGACGGAGGCGCACCCGGAAGGCTTGTTTTTTCCGGACACCTATCTTTTCGCCAAGGGGTCGAGCGATGTCGCCGTGCTGCGCCGCGCCTACCGCGCCATGCAGCGGCATCTCAAGGTCGATTGGGAGGCGAAAGACCCGAACCTGCCGTATCAATCGCCGTACGAGGCGCTCATCATGGCATCGCTGATCGAAAAGGAGACCGGCCGCGAGACCGAGCGCGACCTGATCGGCGGCGTCCTGGTCAACCGCCTGAGGATCGGCATGCGCCTGCAGGTCGATCCGACGGTCATCTATGGCCTGGGCGACGCCTTCAACGGCAACCTGAAGAAAATCCACCTGCTCGAGGACGGGCCGTACAACACCTACACCCGCGCCGGCCTGCCGCCGACCCCGATCGCGATGCCGGGACGCGCCTCGCTGCGCTCGGCGCTGCATCCGGCGAAGACCGACGCGCTCTACTATGTGTCGCGCGGCGACGGCTCGAGCCACTTTTCGCGCAGCCTCAATGAGCACAATCGCGCCGTGACCAAGTATCAGCTCAAGCGATGAGCGCGCGCGGCAGGCTGATCACCCTGGAAGGCGTTGACGGCGCCGGCAAGTCGAGCCACGTCCGGTTCATCGCCGACACGCTTGCGGCCGGCGGGCGCCATGTGATCGTCACGCGCGAGCCGGGCGGCACCGATCTCGCCGAGCGCCTGCGCAAGACGATCCTCGAGGCGCCGATGGAGCCGATCGCCGAAACTCTGCTGCTGCTGGCGGCGCGCGCCGATCATGTCCGGCGCGTCATCGGCCCGGCGCTCGAGGCCGGAAGCTGGGTCGTCTGCGACCGGTTCAGCGACGCCACCGCGGCCTATCAGGGAGCAGGGAAGGGCGTTCCCATGGAGCTCATCGAGCGCCTCGGCGCAGCGGCGCACCCCGGCCTGCGCCCGGATCGCACCCTGCTGTTCGATTGCAGCTACGAAGTCTCCCGCCAGCGCCTCGATGCCTCGGGCAGGGCGCTCGACCGCTTCGAGCGCGAGGATCGCGCCTTCTTCGAGCGGGTGCGCGACGCCTATCTGGCGCGCGCCAAGGCGGAGCCTGGGCGCATTTTTCTGATCGATGCGGGTGCCGACCAGGCGGCGATCCGCAAGGCGCTCGCGAGCCATCTGGTGTTCAAATAGAGTCCATGCATCCCTGGAACGAGCCGGTCTTCGAGTCGCTCAAGCGCAGGCTCGAAACGCTGCCCCATGCGCTGCTGCTGCACGGTCCTCGGGGCGTCGGCAAGCTGGCGCTCGCAGAGCGCGCCGCACAGCTCATTCTCTGCGAGAGCGCGGATGCGGCGCGCAGGCCCTGCGGCGCCTGCGACGGCTGCCGCTGGTTCCTGGGCGGCAACCATCCAGACTTCCGTCGCTTGGAGCCAGAGGTTCTTTCAAAAATTTCTTCTGAGTCCGAAGAAGATTCATCGCCCCGTGCCAAGCCGAGCACGGTAATCAAGGTAGAGCAGGTGCGCGCGCTGGCCGATTTCCTGAACATCGGCTCGCACCGCGGCAGGCGGCGCGTGGCACTCGTGCATCCGGCCGACGACATGAATCTCAACGCCGCCAATGCACTTCTCAAGGGGCTCGAGGAACCGCCGGCGAGCGCGCTGTTCATCCTGGTGGCGCATCGCCCGGCGCGGCTGCTCCCCACGATCCGCAGCCGCTGCGTAGCGGTGCCTGTTCCGGTTCCGGGGCGGGACATTGCGTTGAAGTGGCTCTCGGCGCAGGGGGTCAAGGATGCGCCGCGATGGCTTCCCTATGCCGGCGGCGCTCCCTTGCGGGCGCTCGACTATGCGTCGAGCGCGGAAACTCTCGACGGGCTGCTGAAGGCGATCCAGGCGAGGGGCCAGATCCTGGTCGACGACCGCGAGCGGCTGGAAGCGCTCGCCGAGGCGCTGCAGAAATTCGCCCTCGACCAGGCGTTGTCCGGGTTCGGCATTCCCGCGAAGTACGGGACCGGGGCCTCTAAGGCGACCCGGGCTGCGGCGACAGGCTGGCTGGCGTTCGCGCGCGAGATGGGACGCAACCGTGCTTTGGCCCGGCACCCGCTCAATGGGCGGCTATTCGCCGCGGAAATGCTTGCCGGAATGCCTGCGGAGACTTAAGGCTGTTTGTTAAGTCAGCGCTTCAAGTTGCTGACGTGCCTATAACTTACGAGCTTCGAGGATCCTGTATTTCACCCTCATAGCGGTAAATCTCATCGTCTTGCCGGTCGTGCTTGAGCATCTTCGGGTTGAGCTCGACAAGAATCTCGCGATCGGTCGCGATAACAGCGTACGGCCGCTTCTTGATGAACACGAGATCGGACTCGCGGAGCCAGGTCGTGCCTGCCGTGTTCATGGGATGGAAGACGTGAAAACGATGCCTGGGGCTTTCCGGCAGCTTGGTGCGCATTCGGCCTCCTGATGCAGCGGCGCTGAAGGGCGGTATTAAAAGCCTGAGCAGGGTAGCTGGGTATCCCGGGAACGACTACGTGCAGCGCAGCGAGCTCATACAGTTAGTCTATTTAACATAATACACATTGTGCCACTACAGTAAATGACTTTAGACCCGCAAGCGCGGTCCCCGCAAGCCTCCTCCCCACCTTGGAAACATTGCCTTTAAGCCATCCTGACCGCTACCGTTCGCCATTCGATGAGCAATCTAATCACCATCGACGGCAAGAAGGTTGTCTACGGCACAACCTTACTTGTCGCCGACGAACACGAGGTCGATCTCCGGTTCGACGTTGAAGGCTGGCAGTGCCGAGTCATATTCACCTTCCATCCCAACGCGCCAGAGCCCGAACCCCCAGTACAAGCCACTCCGGAAGGCGACCATCTACGCATCCGCTTTAACAGGTGGACGAACGCTATTGGTACCGCACTGCCAGCGCCTGTCCCGATTGCTGCGTCCCCTTCCGGCAGCAAGATCTACATGGCTCTTTTCCATCACAAGGTTGGCAGCCTGAACAGACTCGACATCCAATTTGCGCTCGAGGAAAAGAGTGTCTGAAAAACAAGGTCAGTACCTCACGCCACCTGAACACGCCCCGCAGGTAATTCGAGCTAGGGGTGACGTAACTACGCGTGTAGGTGTCCTCTGGTTTGTCGGCGCAATATGCACGCTTCTTATCATTGGCGGCTTCACGGTTTTTATCGTTCAACCGGAGCATGCAAAAGACGTCTGGGTAATCATTGGCCCAATCATCTCAGCTGCAGTCTCCGGCACGGTGAGCTTCCTCGCCGGCGAACGATCTGGAGCTGCCCGAGGCGAATAAGGCTACGGGTGCACTAGCAACTCCTCAAAGCTCACAGCCCTATGAAACGCGTGGTGGAAAGCAGTTCGGTCTGGTTGCCTCCGGTGCGCATGTACCTGGAGGATCTTGAGTACTTGATAGAAGCGCTGTCGAAGGACTCGACAGTGGAGCTTGAGCATCGGAAGTTTTCCTACGACTCTCTGGCTGAGCTCAAAGCAAACATTCAGCGCGATTCACTCGACAGCCTAAGTTTGACGTCCGCTCCGAATTCGGATTCAGCCGAATGGTGCTACGTGACAATCAATATTAGGCCCGGAGAGGTAATCGTTTATGGTTCGGCTGGGGCTCCCGAGCGAAGAGCGCATGTCACGGAACTGTTGCGCGCCAAGGTTCCGTGGTACTCGTGGGGATCAGACACGTTTTGGTGGTTCGCGCTACACGGATCCCTTGCGACGGCAGCCCCGTTAATCATGGCGGCAGCATTAATTCTGGCGTTAGAGCTAGATGTTGCGGCGGCGTTTGTTGTAGCAGTGCTGATTTATGGAGCGGCGAGCTTCTTGTTGTTTGGAGGCCGCATTCGAATAGGTGGTTCGCGAATATTTTTGTACAAGAGCTTCGCGAAGCCTACGTTTTGGGAACGCAACTCCGACAAGATCCTAGCCAGCGTGGCCTCCAGCGTGATTTCGGCAGCGATAGGGTTTGTCGCCGGTTATTTATGGCGAGGGCACTAGCGGTGCGTCGCTACTCCGTAGACTGACAGCGGTTATGCCAGAGCTTCCTCAGTCTCAAGTTCTCGCCTCGGCCGCCAAGGAGGGCCGCGATATCGAAGGTGCTATTACGAAGGTGCTCGTAACGGTGGCGCTTGGTGCGCTGGCGCTTTCAGCCGGTTATTTATTGGGCGACAAAGCGCGACCATTTCCGCAGCCCCTTCGGTGGGCGTTGATTGCGTCGTGGCTGTTGTTGTTCGGAACGGCCTTTTGTGGGCTAAGCAATTGGGTCTTGGTGTCTGTTTTGATGAACCGGCACGCGTTGGAGGTGCGTGAGTACCTTGAGGGAGGACGTAGAGGGCTTACGCAGTGGCGGCGGCTGGAGCGTTTCAGCGAGTGCTTGGTAATCGCAATGGCGTTCTCATGTCTCGCTGGCCTCGGGTTGCTCTGCTACGTCGCCATCAAGTGGGTGACTTGGCCGTAGTCGCCGGTTTCGCGCCTCCAGAACGTCCTGCAACGCCCCCCCCTTTGCCGTCAGACTCGTTGCCTCGGCCAAGACCAGTCGGGCGGCGCCGCGCTCTTCATTTTTGGCGTTGTGGCGGTATTCGACCGTCCCGCGATAGTGCAGCCAAAAGCACGGCATGAACGCCAGCTAGTTGAGGCGGCCAGGAGGCAGTGGCAGCCGCGCAACTGGGACGCCCTCGTCGACCAGGTCGTCGTGCTCTTGCTGGGTCGCTTGGCCGCGGATGGCGCGCTCTGGGGACTCTTTGTAGTAAATGCGTCTGGCTTCGGCCGGGAAGTCTTTGCCGACGTCCTCGGTCTTGGTCAGAAGCTCGTCGAGCATCCGCGAGTACAGCATCTGGGCGATCGCGAAGGGATCCTTCCCTTCCATGTCGGGTGTCTTCGCGGGGGCCTCCGGAGCCGCCTTTGGCGCTTGGGCGGGCTTAGGCTCCACTGCCCCCAGGTTTGCGCGCGTGGCCGATGGGATCCGTTTCACCCTGGCCGAGCCGCATGTTGGGCAGGCAACCAGATGCCGTTCCTTCTGGGAGGCAAAGTCCTCGGCCGAGCCGAACCACCCCTCGAAGCGGTGCCCGGCGGGGCAAAGCAGATCGAAAACAATCATTTGAAGCACATTCTACATACAATGCGGCATGCTTTCGGACCGCATCGAGGGGAAGTGGATCGACCTCTTTGCCGAGGTCTTTGCGCTCTGCAAGGTCGCCCGGGACGAACCCTGCGCCGTCCTCTCCGAGAGCCAGTCGCGCAGTCTTAACGTTCACCTTGCCGAGCTCGCGCTGCACCGGCTCGGTGCCAGACCTTTTCACGTCATCGTGCCGACACTGCGCCAAACGGCGCCGGTGCCGATCCGCTCGACCGGTGCTTCCACCGTGCTTCAGAACCTGCCTCAGGCGATCGGTACGCTCGCAGCGACGCCTTTCGTCGCGGATTGCACTCTCGAAGGCCTCATGCATGCCGCCGAGCTGCCGCAGATCCTGAAGGGCGGAACGCGTGTGCTGTACATCTCCAACGAGCATCCGGACGTGCTCGAGCGCCTGGTTCCCTCCCCCGCCGACGAGCAGCAGGTGAGGGCGGGGATGCGCCTGCTGCGCGAGGGAAAGCTGCTGAAGGTCACCTCCCCTGCCGGCACCAATCTCGAGATCCGCCTGCAAGGCGCGCGCGTCGGCGGTGTGTGGGGCTATACGGAAAAGCCCGGCACACTCTCGCACTGGCCCGGCGGCCTGTGCCTCGCGTTTCCCGCGCCGCAGAGCGTCAACGGCACGCTGGCACTGGCGCCGGGTGACATCAACCTGACGTTCAAGCGCTATCTCGAGTCGGCGGTCCGGCTGAAGGTCGAGGCGGATTACGTCACGGCGATCGACGGAACGGGCCTCGACGCGGAGTTGATGCGCGAGTATTTCGCCGCCTGGGGCGAGCGTGAGGCGTATGCCGTTTCGCATGTCGGCTGGGGCATGAACCGGCGCGCGCGCTGGGAGGCGCTCGCGATGTACGACCGGAGCGACGTGAACGGCACCGAGCAGCGCGCCTTCGCAGGAAACTTCCTGTACTCCACCGGGGCGAATGAGGTCGCGCACCGGCACACGCTCGGCCACTTCGACCTGCCGCTGCGCGGCTGCACGCTTGCGGTAGACGAAGAGGTGATTGTGCGCGACGGGAAGCTGGCCGGGTGACCCACCTCTTGTTCCTGCACGGTCTCGGCGGCGGCCATCATGCCTGGGACCGTCAGCTGCCGTGCTTTTCCGAGCGCGGCTATGCAGCGCATGCCTGGGACCAGCCCGGCTACGGCCACAGCCCGATGGTCGAGCCTTACGACTTCGAGCAGATTTCAGCCGCCCTGAAGCGCCTGATCGAATCGCTCGGCGGCGAGCCCGTGGTGCTCGTCGGGCACAGCATGGGCGGGTTCGTGGCGCAGGAGGCTTATGCCCGCTTTCCGCAGCTGATAAGAGCCCTGGTCCTCGGCTTCACCAGTCCGGGGTTCGGCGATCGCGGCAGCGAATTCGCGCGCCAGTTCATCGCCGCCCGGGTCGGCGCGCTCGACCAGGGAAAATCCATGGCCGAGCTCGCGGCGCAGCTGATGCCGACGATGCGCGGAGAGATCTCCAGCCCGGACGGACTGGCGCATGCGCAGTCGGTCATGTCCGGCATTGCCCCCGCAACCTACCGCAAGGCGGTGCAGCTCCTCACCACCTTCGACGGCAGAAGGAATCTGAAAAGCATCTCGGTTCCCGCACTGCTGATCGCGGGCAGCGACGACAAGACCGCGCCCCCCGAGGTCATGCAGCGCATGGCGAAGGAGATCCACGGCACGGAGTTCGTGGTGCTCAGGGGCTGTGGCCACCTCGGTCCGATGGATCAGCCCGACGCATTCAATGCCGTGCTGGAGAGCTTTCTCAGACGGCACAAGCTATGAGCGATGCGCGCTATTCGGTGGCTGGCTCCGGATATTCCCTCACCCCGAAGCAGAGGGATTTGATAGATAAAGCAGAGGCGCTTGGCCCGGGTTTCGCCGAGCGCGCCGCGCGTTACGATCGGGATGCGAGCTTCCCGCACGAGAACTATGCCGAGCTGCGCGCAGCCGGTTTCCTCGGCCTGTGCGTGCCGGAGAAATTCGGCGGCCGCGGCGCCGACTTCAAGACTTATTCGCTGGTGTCGGCGACCCTTGGCAAGTACTGCGGAGCCACCGCCCTCACCTTCAACATGCACGCCTGCTCGACGCTGTGGCCCGGCGCGCTGGCGGACGATCTCGAAATGACGGCGGCGCAACGCGAGGAACACGACAAGCATCGCGCCGTGCACTTTCAAAGAATCGTGAAAGAAGGGGCGATCTACGCCCAGCCCTTTTCCGAAGGCAGCGCGGCCGCCGCCGGGCGGGCGCCTTTCGGCACTACCGCGGCGCGTATCGAGGGCGGCTGGCGCATCAACGGCAAGAAGATTTTCGCCTCGCTCTCCGGGGCGGCCCACTACTACGGCGTGCTGTGCACCGAGGCCAAGCCCGAGCTTTCCATGCGCGACACCCTTTACATGGCGGTGCCTGGCGAGGCCCCGGGGCTGAGCGTGGTCGGCGACTGGGATCCCCTCGGCATGCGCGGCACCGTGTCGAGAACGCTGCTGTTCAAGGACGTCTTCGTGCCCGATGAGGCGCAGATGATGCCGCGCGGCGTTTACTTTCAGGCGGCGAGCCGCTGGCCGCATATGTTCACCACGCTATCCCCCACCTATCTCGGCATCGCGATTGCAGCTTACGAATTTGCCGTCAGTTATTTAAGAGGAGAAATTGAAGGGCTGCCGCCGGTCAAGCGACGCATGTACCCAACGAAGCAGATCGCTGTCGCCGAGATGTGGGTAAAGCTCGAGCAGACGCGGGCCCTGTTCCTGAGAATGCTCGAAGACGCCCGCGTCGATCCGCCGAAGGACGCACGGCTGCGCGCTTACGCCTCGCAGTACACGATCATGGAGAATTCGAACGACATTTGCCGCCTCGCCATCCGCACCTGCGGCGGCCAGTCCATGCTGAAGTCCCTGCCGCTCGAGCGCATGTATCGCGATTCGCGTTGCGGCTCGCTGATGCTGCCCTGGACCGCCGAGCTGTGCCTCGACCGCATCGGCCGCGAGGCGCTCTACGAGCCGGGCGAAGCAGACGATTGATGAATCTCTCGCGCTTCATCGAGTACTGGGCGGCGCGCTCGCCTTCCAAGGTGGCGATTCATTTCGAAGGGAAGAACTTCAGCTATGCCGAGCTCCTGATCCAGGTCGAGAGCACGGCAAACTCCCTCCCGGTGAAGAAAGGCGATCGGGTCGCCTGGCTCGGCTACAACAATCCGCAGATGCTGGTTCTGTTGTTCGCGCTGGCGCGGCTCGGCGCGACGCTCGTGCCGCTCAACTGGCGGCTGACCGTCGCGGAACACCGGGAAATCATCGCCGACTGTTCGCCGGAGCTCGTTTTTTGCGATTCCGAGTTCGAGCAGCACGCTTCAAAGCTGGGGGTTCCGATCGGCAAGCTCGCGGTTGAAGCGAAAAACAAGACCGCGATTCCAGACGATGAGGCCGCCGATGCGCTGATCGTCTACACCTCGGGGACCACGGGCACGCCCAAGGGCGCGGTGTTGACGCAGGCGGCGCTGGTATGGAATGCGTTTAATTCCTTCCATGCGCACGATCTACAGCCGTCGGATCAGGTGCTTACAGCGCTGCCCATGTTTCATGTCGGTGGCCTGAACATCCAGACGCTGCCCGCGCTGCTCGCCGGGGCAACGGTCACGCTACACAAGCGCTTCGAGCCGGCAGCGTGGCTCGGCGACGTGGCGAAGTGCCGGCCGACGCTCAGTCTGCTGGTGCCGGCGACGATGAACGCCGTGATATCGCACCCGGCGTGGGCCGCGACCGATCTTTCCAGCCTGCGGCTCCTGAATTGCGGCTCGATGGTCGTGCCCGATTCGCTCATTCGCGCCTTTCACGAGCGCGGCGTGCCGGTGGGCCAGATCTACGGCGCCACCGAGACCGCGCCAATCGCCGTCGCTTTGCTCAAAGAGGACGCCATGCGCAAGCCGGGCAGCGTCGGCAAGCCGGTGCCGCATTGCGAGGTAAAGCTGGTCGAAGGCGAGATCTGGGTCAAGGGTCCGGCGCTCATGCGCGGCTACTGGAAGGGGGAAACGGGCCTGACGGAGGATGGCTGGTTCAGGAGCGGAGACCTGGCGCGAATCGACGAGGAAGGCTATTTCTGGATCGTCGGGCGCTCGAAGGACGTGATCATCTCCGGCGGCGAGAACGTTCATCCCGCCGAGCTCGAGAACGTGCTCGCCGACTGTCCGGCGATCGCCGAAGCCGCGGTCGTCGGCGTGCAGGACGCGAAATGGGGCGAAGCCGCCTGCGCCGTCGTCGTGATGAAGCCCGGCTCGATGCTGCTCGAGACAGATCTGGTCAAGCTCTTCGAGAGCCGGCTTGCCCGCTACAAGCATCCGCGCCGGGTCCTGTTCGTCGACCGGCTGCCCAAGAACGCGATGGGAAAGATCCAGAAAGCGGAGCTGAGGCGGCTACTCGATTCGCAGCTCGGCGGCGCCAAGCCCCTCTAAGGAAAACCTCACCAGGTCGCCCGGTTTTCCAGATTGGGTGCGAACCAGACTGCCGGTAATCACCACATCGCCCCGCAGCAAGCCGCGGCCGCCGGACGCCAGATGGTCGGCGATCCAGGCGACCGCGTCGAACGGATGCCCCATCGCATCCGCTCCCCTGCCCTCGCCGATCTCGCGCCCGTTGACGCTCGCCACGCCTCGCACGGCGGCAAGATCGACGCCCTTCCATTCCTTGACGGGCTGGCCGAGCACGGCGCCCTCGTTCCACGCGTTGTCGCATATAAGATCGAGCGGATGGCGCGCGAGCTGGGCGTAGTCCGCGCCGCGATCGTCCGCGAGCTCGATGGCCGGCATGACTGCCCCGACGGCCCGCGCGACGCGGTCGCGGAAGAACGGCGCGTCGGCGGCAGGCAGGTCCTCGCCGATCTCGACAGCGACCTCGAACTCGACTATCAGATGGACGTAGTCCGCCGACCGCACCCTGGCCGGCGTGCGCCGGATCGTGTTGCCGAGCATCACGCCGGCCTGCGGCGCATCGACGCCGACGAATTGCTGCATCGCTGTGGTGGACAAGGCGATCTTGTAGCCGCCGATCGCGCCCAGCTTCTCCGAGCGCAGGGCGACGAAGGCATCCTGAATGCCGTAAGCCTCATCGCTGGAGCGCGGGGCGAGCTCGGTTGGCAGCGGCCCGAAGCGCTCGCGGCGGGCATGGGCGTCATACAGCCACCGCGCGGCGCGCTGGGGGCGGAGCTCGGGTTGCTTCCGTTTTTCCACCAGCACTCTAGAATACTGCCAAACTACGACAACAAATGCCTCTGCCCCACCGAAACTACGGCTCGGCGCGCTGCGTCGCCCCCAAAGGGCGCCTGGACCACGACAACTGCGAGGCGTTTCGCGCCGATCTCGCGCCGCATCTCGAAGCCTGCATGCGCGACGGCCAGCCGCTGGTGCTTGACCTGTCCGGGCTGGAATATGTTTCGAGCGCCGGGCTGCGCTGCCTGATGCTCGCCGCCAAAGAGGCGGGCGTGCGCAAAGGGCGGGTCATGGTCGCCGCGATGCAGCCGGTCGTCGCCGAGATTTTTCATATCAGCCGCTTCAACCTGGTATTCGAGGTGTTCCCCACGCTGCGCGAGGCGTTTGCTTCGATCTCGACGCAGGCGGCGGAAGCCTTCGATCGCGGCTAGAGGCATGCGCTTACGGTTCTGGGGGACGCGCGGCTCGATCCCGGTCGCGCTCACGCCCGCCGACATCCGCGACAAGCTGGCGCAGGCGCTGGTCGCCGCCTCGGGCCGGCGCTTCGATTCCTTCGGCGAAGCGCACGCTTTCGCGCAGGAATCGCTGCCGTTCTCGGTGACGCACACCTTCGGCGGTCATACCTCGTGCGTAGAGCTGGTGACCGGGCACGACGAATATTTCGTCTGCGACATGGGCAGCGGGGCGCGGCCGTTCGGCGCGCATGTGCTCGCGCGCCAAGGCGGGAGGCCGACGACGGTAAACGTGTTCATGTCGCACGTGCACTGGCACCACATAATGGGGGTTCCGTTTTTCGGACCCGCCTATGTGCCCGGCACCCTGCTCCGCATCTACGGCTGCCACGGCGTGCTGGAGCATGCTTTCCGTCTGCAGCAGTCGCCGCCATGCTTTCCGGTGGCTTTCAACCAGCTGAGCGCGCGCATCGAGTTCGTAAAGCTCTCCCCCGGCCAGACGCGCGAGGTCAGCGGCGTGAAAGTGACTCCCAAGCTGCAGCGCCATTCGGGCGACTCGTTCGGCTACCGGTTCGAGGCCGATGGAAAGAGCGTGGTGTACAGCACCGACTCCGAGCACAAGCTGGAGGACCCGGCGGAAACCTCCAGCTTCGTGGCTTTCTTCCGCAACGCCGACCTGGTGGTATTTGACGCGATGTATTCGCTCGCGGAGGCGGTCTCGGTCAAGGCAGACTGGGGTCATTCGAGCAACATCATCGGGGTGGAGCTCTGCCAGATGGCGCAGGTGAAGCATCTGGTGCTGTTCCATCACGAGCCGGCCAACAATGACGCGACGATCGAAGGCATTCTCAGGGACGCGCGCCGCCTGGAAGAGCTGACCCGCAGCGCGCAGGTGCGGCCGCATCCGTTGCAGATTTCCGCGGCCCACGACGGCCTGGAGATCGACCTCTGAGGTTCGTGTCGGGCCCGCGCGCGGTCGGCACCGGGCTGCTGATCGTCTGCCTGGTGCTGGTCGGGCTCGAGCCGGCGCCGGTCGCCGCGCTGCGCGACGCGCTGTTCGACGGCTACCAGAAGCTGATGCCCCGGGAGCGCTCCAGCGCGCCCGCGGTCATCGTGGCGATCGACGAGCGCGCGCTCGACGCCCGCGGGCAGTGGCCATGGCCGCGCACAATCGTTGCCGATCTTATCCGCGGCATCGCCCAGGCCGGTCCCGCCGCCATCGGCGTCGATCTGCTTTTCATCGAGCCGGACCGCTCGCTCGCGGGCGCGGACGGCCAGCTTGCGCAGGCGGTGCAAGGCAGCAAGGTGGTGCTGGGGATCGCCGGGCTTGAATTCCGCGACCGGCGCTACCCGTTTCCGCCGCAGGCCGTGCCGGTGCGCCTGTCCACCAAGCGCGAGCTGCCGTTGCGGCGCTTCGACGGCCACCTGCAGAGCCGCTCCGAGATCAATCGCGCCGCGGCGGGCCGCGGGCTGATCAGCGCCGACTCGGCCGATCGGGTCATCCGGCGCGTGCCGCTGGTGGCGCGCATAGGTCAGGTCATCGTTCCCGCGCTGTCGGTCGAGATGGTACGGATTGCCCTGGGGGCTCCGGGATTGCGGATCGACGATCGCGGCGGCGAAAACGTCGACCTGACTGTCGGCGGCTCCGTAATCCCGCTGCAGTCCGACGGCACGTTTCAGCTCTACTTCGGCCTGCACGACGCCGAGCGCTTTGTTTCCGCGGAAGACGTGCTCTCGGGAAAGGCGCCCGCCGAGCTGTTTCGCGACAAGCTGGTGCTCATCGGCGTCTCGGGGCTCGGTCTGCTCGACTTCCAGGCGACCCCGCTCGGCGAGCGCATTCCCGGAGTCGAGGTGCACGCCCAGATCCTGGAGCAGATCTTCGACGGCAGCTATCTGCGGCGGCCGACCGCCGCCGCCTGGATCGAGGCGGCGTTACTTGCGCTCGCGGGCTCGCTGCTCATCGGCTTGGTGCCTGTGGCGCGTGCCTGGCTCTCGAGCGTGCTGCTCGGGGCGACGCTGCTTGTTTTCGCCGCAGGCGGCCTGATCGCCTTCAAGGCGGGGCTGCTCCTGAACGTCGCCGCTCCTAGCCTGGGTGCGATCGCCGTGTTCGGCGCCCTGTTCGCGGCGACATTCGCCGAGGCGGACCGGCAGCGCCGCCTGCTGCGCGAGGCGCAGGCCCGGGTTGCCGGAGAGCTCGAAGCGGCGCGCCGCATCCAGATGGGACTGCTGCCCGCGCCGCGCTCGCTGTTCGCCGGCGAGGCGCGCTTCGCGCTGGATGCATTGCTCGAGCCGGCGCGCACCGTCGGCGGCGACTTCTACGATTGCTTCATGGTCGACCAGCATCGCCTGTTCTTCGTCGTGGCCGACGTATCGGGGAAGGGCCTGCCCGCGAGCCTGTTCATGGCGCTTTCAAAGTCGCTGCTCAAGAGCATCGCGCTGCGGGCGGAGAACCTCGATCCCGGCGCGATCCTGGTGCGCGCCAGCGCTGAGATCAGCCGCGACAATCCCGAGTCGCTGTTCGTCACCGCCTTCGCCGGCATCCTCGACACGCGCACCGGCGGCCTCGCCTTCTGCAACGCAGGTCACGAACCGCCCCTCGCCTGCATTCCGGGCGGCGTGCCGGAAATCGTGGAACATGCCGGCGGGCCGCCGCTGTGCGTCATCGAGGGATTCGACTATCCGAGCGGCCATCGCGCGCTGGTGGCCGGGGAATGGCTGTGCGTCGTGACCGACGGTGTCACCGAGGCGATGAACCCGCACCACGAGCTCTACGGGGCGGCGCGCCTCAAGGCGCTACTCGGGCGCCTGGGCCCGGCATCGCCCGACGCGATCGTAGCGGCGATCGGTGATGACGTGCGGCGCTTCGCCGGCACGGCCGAGCAGTCCGACGACCTGACGTTACTTTGCGTTCGCTGGAACGGCGTGACCGATGCTGCGCTTGCGCCGTCGGAAGAGGAAGAACTGGATGATATGAGCCTGGGCGGGAACCGGGCGCTTTAGCGCACGTTGATCTCGACCCGGCGGTTCCTGGGCTCGTCGACGGTCGCCGACCGTGTCGGTATGGCCGATGACCGCGATGTCTGGCACCGGACGCTGCTTCAGCTCGTCGAGCACCTTGCGCAACTCAGCCTGGGATTCGTCGGTGAGCTCGTCAGTGCCGAAAACGAAATAGAGCAGGAACTTTGCCGGTCTGGAGGGCAGTGCCCTGAGCTCAGAGCCGAAGGACTCGCGGACTTGCTGCTCGGACAGCCGCGTAACCGTGGACTCCCCTGCCCGGCTTGTTGCGTACGCCTGGTCCAGCACGTGACGCTCGCCGCCGCGCTGCACCACTACGGTGCCGACATGGCCGTCAGGACCAGGCAGAACAGTAACCTCGTCGGCCGGTTTCTTGGGAGCGAATACGATGACCAGCGCCGCCAGCGCCCCTAGCAGCAGCGCCAGCATCGATCAGTTTCCGCCTTCGACCCGCACCACGAATTCGGTGCCGCGCACGCCCATGATGGATGTCGGTGTGCGAACGCGCATCGCGTCGGGCGATTGCTTGACCATCTTGCCGGATATCACCGCCAGGGTGCCCTGTTTCAGGGAGGCGTCGAACTGACCGGCGTGAGTGGTGGAATCGAACACGTAGCGGTCTATGGCCAGCACGCTGTTGGGGCCGGCGGAAAGCAGGCTGTTGTCGCTGAAAGTCACCCCGACCGTGCCGTCGGCGCCGGTGACCAGAGTATCGGACTGGCGCACCGCCGTGCCGACCTGAACAGGCAGACGCTTGCCGTCGCGCTCGAGGTACACGGCACCCGCCGTAACCTTGACCAGGCCGATGTCGCTCGCCCAGGCCGCGGCCGCAAATCCCATCAGACATACCGCAATCGTCAAGCGCATGGTCGTTCTCCGTAGTCCGTATCAGAAGGATTCTATAATGCCCTGAAAGGATATTGAATAGCGTGACAAATTCCCGCTCGACAATGTTTCACTCCCGCTTGTCCGAACTGCGCGGAATCAGTGCCTTCCTGGAGGATTTCTGCGGTAAAGAGGGGATCGAGCGCCAGCCGTGCCTGCGCCTCAACCTGGTGCTGGAGGAGCTTTTCATCAACACGGTCCGGCACGGACACCGCGGCGACTGCGATGCTCCGGTCTGGATGATGCTTGCAGCCGATGACAGCTCGGTCCACGTCACCTATGAAGACACCGCTCCGCCGTTCAATCCGTACGCGCGCCTGCCCGAAACGCCCCCGGATACAACCCTGGAAATGCGCAAGATCGGCGGCCTGGGCGTGCTGCTCACTAAGGAGCTCGCGGCGACGCGCGACTACGCCTACCTGTTCGGGCGCAACCGCATCCGCCTGGCTATGAAACGCTAGGCTTCCCGGGGTGCAGCCGGCCGCAGCTGCGGCAGGTGCGCTTTTGCGCGCTCGAGTAGAAGGCCTCGAACAGCGGCGGCAGGTCAGCCACGATGTTCTGCACGTTGATTTCGACGCGGTACAGCAGCGCGTGGCAATTGCCGCAATACCACTCGAAGCCATCGTCCACGCCTCGCAGCCGCACTTTCTCGACCACCAGGCCAACCGATCCCGCGGGGCGCTGCGGCGAATGGCGAAGGTGGCCGGGAACCAGCAGGATTTCGCCCTGCCGGATCGGCACCTCGCGCGAGCGGCCCCCTTCGATGATTCTGAGCACGATGTTGCCGCGCAACTGGTAGAAGAATTCCTCGTACGGATCGTCGTGGTAGTCGGTGCGGGCGTTCGGGCCGCCGATGACCTGCACGATCAGGTCCGCGGCATGCTCGAATACCAGCTGATTGCCCACCGGCGGCTTGAGCAGGTGCGCGTGCTCGTCGATCCAGCGCTTGAAGTCGAAAGCGGCGAGCGCCATCAGCGGCCCCTTATTTGCCCAGGGCGTCGATGGCCAGACGGTGGGCGTCGTTCGCGGCCGGTATTCCGCAGTAAACGCCTATCAGCAGCAGGACCTCGCGAATCTCGTCGGGCGTGCAGCCGTTCGCGATCGCCCCTTTGACATGGACTGAAAACTCGGCCGGCCGGTTGAGCGCCGCAGTCATTGCCAACACCGCCAGGCTGCGGCTCCTGTTGTCCAGTCCCGGCCGGCTCCAGACATCGCCATACGCGTACACGTTGATGAGGTCCTGCAGAGGTTTGCCGAATTCTCCGTGCGCGCTCATCCGCGCAGTGACTGCCTGCTCGCCGAAAATCTTCGTGCGCAGTTTCAGGCCGCGCTCGTAAAGCTGCTTTATATCCATCGCCGCCTCCAGTAGTTATGATAAGCGGTATGCGCCGATTGATCCTTCTCGTTTCTCTCCTGGTGGTGACCGCTGCCGGTCACGCGCAAAACTATCCGAGCCGCCCGGTGAAATTCCTGGTTCCGTTCCCGGCCGGCGCCCTGCCCGACCAGATCGCCCGCGTCATCGCCCCGCAGCTGCAGGAGGCCCTCGGGCAACCGTTCTTCATCGAGAACAAGCCAGGCGCCATTGGAACGATCGGCACGGCGGAGGCGGCCCGCGCCGCCCCGGACGGGCATACGATCGTGATGACTACGAATTCCACTCTCGCGGCGGCGAGCAGTCTGTACAAGAAGCTGCAATACGACCCGGTCAGGGATTTCGCCCCGATCATGCTGATCAGCAAGACCTCGATGATCCTTCTCGTGCGGCCGGATTTTCCGGCGCAGTCGCTGAAGGAATTCATCGTGCATGCGCGTTCGAAGAATGGCCAGCTGACCGCCGGCTACGGCTCGGCCGGCTCGCAGGTGTCGATTGCCAAACTAAAGGCCGGCGCCGCCTTCAACGCCATCGATGTGCCCTACAAGGGCGTGCCGCTCGCCGTCACCGACGTTCTCGGCGGGCAGATCTCGTTCACTTTTGCCGATTTCGCGGTCGGGCTCGGCCAGATAAAGGGCGGCAAGCTGAAAGGGATCGGCGTTACTTCCGCGCAGCGGACCCCGCTCGCCCCCGACATTCCGGCCATCGGCGAAGAAATTCCGGGTTACGAGATCGTCCTTTGGTACGGCCTGGTTGCGCCGGCAGGCACGCCTCGCGAAGCGATCAACAGAATCCACGATGCCGTCAGCGCCGGCATGGCCAAACCCGAGTTCAAGGCGCGCTTCGCCGGCTTTGGCGTGGATCCATCGCCCATGGCGCCGGACCAGTTCGGCGACTACATCCGAAAAGAGATCGACAAGTGGTCGCGCGACATCAAGCAGGCCGGGATTCAGCCCGAATAGGCGCACGGCCCTGATCGACGCCGCGATCGTCGGGCTGGGCCGCTGGGGGCGCAGCCTTCTCGAAGCCGTGCACGGCGAGAGCACGCGAATCCGCTTCGTCTGCGCGGTGGATCCGGATCCCCACTGCCAAGCGTACGCTGAGACGCACGGTCTGGTTTTTTCAAGCTCGTTTACCGGAATACTCTCCGAGCCATCCTTCAAAGCCGTGGTGCTCGTGACGCCCCACTCTTTGCATCGCGAACAGGTGGTGGCCGCGGCGCACGCGGGCAAGCACGTCTTCTGCGAAAAGCCGCTGGCGCTGGCGGCCGCCGATGCGCGCGCGATGCTCGAAGCCTGCCGGCGCGCCGGGGTTCAGCTCGCTGTCGGGCACAACCGGCGCTTCTGGCCGGCGATGCAGGCGCTGAAGCAAATCGTTGCCGAGGGCCGGCTTGGAGAGCTGCTGCACATCGAAGGCCACAACAGCAACGAGAATTCGAATCGCGTCACAGGCGGCTGGCGCACGCTGCCCGAGGAATCGCCCGGCGGCGGTTTCACCGGCGCCGGACTGCATGTGCTGGACTCGTTTGTTTTTCTGTTTGGGCCGATTCGCCAGGTCCAGGCGCAGCTGCTCGTTCACAGAAAAGAAATTCCACCTCTCGACGCGATGGCGGCGCTCTACAAGTTCGAGAACGGCTGCAGCGGAACGCTGGCCACGGTGCGAGCGACGCCGTTCTACTGGCGCGTGCACGTCTTCGGCAGCGCCGGCTCCGCCGAGGTGCTCGGCGAGACGGAACTCGTCCTGAGGATGAGCGGCAAGCCGCCCGAGCGCCTGCGCTGCCAGCCCGCCGACTCCTTGCGCGCCGAGCTCGAAGGTTTTGCCGATGCGGTCGAGGGGCGTGCGCCCTTCCCGATCCCGCCGGAGCAGATGCTTGCGACCGTGTCGGCCTTCGAGGCCACCATTCGCTCCCTCGATACGGGAGCGCCGGCAGAAGTTGCCTCCTGAAGATCACTAGTCGGTCTGCTTCTTCACCCACTTGCCGGTCTTGTCGACCGTTCGCTCCACTGCCTTGCCGGCGCGATTCGCAGTCCGGTCCGCCCACTCCCCGGTGCGCTTGGCGGTCTTCTCGACGCCCTTGGTGGCCTTCTTGGCGGCGCGCTCGGCCCGGTTCGGTTTTCCGTCCGGCGGCTTTTCATCGGCGGCATGGCCCGAGGTCGCGCAGAACAGGGCGGCGATCACCGATACGGCGATATGGCGGAGCCGACGATTCATTGGCGTTAACTTATCAAATTCAGTGGTGCCCGGGGCCGGACTCGAACCGGCACGACCGGTTAAGGTCGGGGGATTTTAAGTCCCCTGTGTCTACCAGAGCGGGAGACGAGTCTCGAACTCGCGACCTTAACGTTGGCAACGTTACGCTCTACCAACTGAGCTACTCCCGCAATGAGGTCGGCAATTATAAGGCTTTGCGAACCCCTGCCTCAACCGCTTACGGGCGGATGGAAGCATGGGGCAACGCCTTGCGCAGGTAGTAGAGCATCGAGATTACCGTCAGCACCGCGGCGACGTTGATCAGCAGCCTGCCGAGCCACTGACAGTCCACCAGATCCAGCAGGCTGTCGTGATAAAGCAGCAGCGGGATGGCGATCATCTGGCTCACCGTCTTCAGCTTGCCGATGAACGCGACTGCGACGCTCTTTGCCTGGCCCAGCTTCGCCATCCATTCGCGTAGCGCCGAGACCGCGATCTCGCGGCCGATGATGATCAGAGCCACCAGCATGTCGACACGGTTGAGATAGAGGAGCACGACCAGCGCGCCCACCACGATCAGCTTGTCGGCTACCGGATCGAGAAAGGCGCCGAACGCGGACATCTGGTTCAGCCGGCGCGCCATGTAGCCGTCAAGCCAGTCGGTGATCGCGGCAAGAATGAACACCGCCGTGGCGGCAAAATTCCTGTTGGCGAGCGCGAGCCAGTCGTCAGGCAGGTAGTACAGGCCGATGATCAGCGGAATCAGGATGATCCGCGACATGGTGATTACATTGGGGACGTTGATGAGCATCGTCAGTGCGCCGCCGACTCGTGCAGATGACGGTAAATGCGCTCGGCGAGCGGGCGGCTAATCCCTTCCACTTTCGCGATGTCGTCTATCGCCGCCGCCTGGACGCCGCGCAGTCCGCCGAAGTGCTCGATCAACGCCTGGCGGCGCTTGGCGCCGATGCCGGGGATCTCGTTCAGCATCGAAGTGGTGCGCGACTTGCTGCGCCGCGCGCGATGGCCGACGATCGCGAAACGGTGCGCCTCGTCGCGGATCGCCTGGATGAGGTGCAACCCCGGATGCACCGGCGAAAGCTCCAGGGTGCGCGCTTCGGACTCGAGGACCAGCTCTTCGAGACCGGGCTTGCGCTCGGGACCTTTCGCCACGCCGACTACGCACACCTGGTGCAGGCCGAGCTCCACCAGCGCCGCCCTGGCTGCGTTTACCTGCCCCTTTCCGCCGTCGATCAGCACCAGGTCGGGAACGATACCTCCGCTGGCGGTCACGCGCTCATAGCGCCGCCCGAGCGCCTGGCGCATCGCGCCGTAGTCGTCGCCCGGCGTGATGTCGCGGATGTTGAAGCGCCGGTACTCGGATTTCTGCATCTGCTGGTGGTCGTAGACCACGCAGGAGGCCACGGTCGCCTCGCCCATGGTGTGGCTGATATCGAAGCACTCGATGCGCTGCGCCCCCTCGGGCAGGCCGAGCGCCTCGCGCAGCGCATGCAGCCGGCCCTCCTGCGTCGCCCGGTCGCGCACACGCTGCGCGATAGCCAGCAGCGCGTTCTTGCGCGCCATGTCGAGCCAAACACGCCTTTCACCGTGCGACGGGTGGATGATTTCGGTTTTTTCAAGATCCAGGTCAACATCCTCGCCGACGACAATCAGGGAGGGGACCGGCTGTTCAAGGTAGTGCTGTTCGAGGAATGCCGAGATCACCTCGCCTTCGGAAGCGCCTTCGGCATTCGATGGAAAGAAGCTGCGGTCGCCCACATGTCGGCCGGCGCGGATCATGACCAGGTTTACGCACGCGATCGTGCCCTCGATGGCGCAGGCCACCACGTCGGCATCGACGCCGCGATTCGACTCGACGTACTGGCGTGCCTGCACGCGCGACAGCGCCCTCACCTGGTCACGGTAGAGCGCGGCTTCTTCAAAGTGCCGGTCTCCCGAAGCCGTTTGCATTTTCAAGCTTAATTTACGAATCACATCGTCCTCGCGCCCTTCCAGAAACAGCTGCGCGTTGCGCGCGTCCTCGGCGTACCGCTCGGCGGAGATCCTCCCGGTGCAAGGCGCCGTGCAGCGCTGGATCTGGTGCAGCAGGCAGGGGCGCGAGCGGTTCTCGAACACCGTGTCCTCGCAGGTGCGCAGGCGGAACACGCGCTGCAGCAGCTGGATGCTCTCGCGTACCGCGTAGGCGTGCGGGAACGGACCGAAGTAGCGGTGCTGCCGGTCCTTGGCGCCGCGGTGAAAGCCGAGCCTCGGAAAAGCGTGGCCGGTGATCGCCAGGTAGGGGTAGGACTTGTCGTCGCGGAACAGAATGTTGTAGCGCGGCGCGAGGCTCTTGATGAGATTATTCTCGAGCAGCAGCGCCTCCCCTTCGGAGCGCGTCGCGGTGACTTCGATGGAAGCCACCTGGTTCAGCATCATCCGGATGCGGGGACTTTGAACGTTTTTCTGGAAGTAAGACGCCACGCGCTTCTTCAGGTCGCGCGCCTTGCCCACATAAAGGGCCTCGCCCTCCTTGCCGAGCATCCGGTAAACCCCGGGCAAGCCAGGCAATCCTGCAATGAAAGACTTCGCATCGAACACGATGAGTCCATTATAAATCGTGTAAACTTCGCGCCTTTTTCCGAGCGACGAATCTTCATGGCAAAGGTAGAGGCGGTCGGCATCCGGGTCGGCAATCTGATCGAGTGGGACAAGCGGGTGTGGCGCGTGCTCAAGTCCTATCACGTTCACGTCGGCGGCCGCGGCGGCGCCTTCATGCAGGTCGAGATGAAGGACATCGAGGCCGGCACTAAGACCAACCAGCGCTTCCGCACCGAGGACAAGGTCGAGCGCGCCTACATGGACCCGCGCGAGATGCAGTACCTGTACCAGGATGGCGACAGCTACGTCTTCATGGACAAGGAAAACTACGAGCAATTGTCGCTGTCGGCGGAATTCCTCGAAGGGCAGTCGGGTTTTCTGCTGCCGAATACCGACGTGCAGGTCAATTTCTATAACGGCCGCCCCATCGGCGTCGAGCTGCCGCCGTCGGTGGTGCTGACGGTGACCGACACCGAGCCGGGGATCAAGAACTCCACCGCGACCAACAGCTTCAAGCCGGCGAAGATGGAAACCGGGATTACGGTTCAGGTTCCACCCTTCATCAACAAGGGCGAAAAGATCAAGATCGACACGAACGAGGGCAAGTACATGGAGCGGGCCTAGGCAAACGGTTTCAGGGTTTCCTGCGCTTCGCGGTAGGTGACGCTTTTCCGCAGATCCCTTCCGCCTTTCCTTCGCATTCTCTCCAGCCTTTCGGGACGGGCAAGCGCAGCGTCGCCGAGAGATTCGAGCAGCTTCTCCTGCCCTGACGTGTCGTTGCACAGCAGGACCAAGTCGCAGCCCGCGGCGAGGGCCGCCCGAGCCCGCTCTGGAATGCCTCCCGCAGTGCTCGCCCCTGCCATCGACAGATCGTCGCTGAAGATCAGGCCGTCGAAGCCCAGCCTGCCGCGCAGCACGTCCTGCAGCCAGAACTTCGAGTAGCCGGCGGGCTCGGGATCCGCCTGCGCGTAGATCACATGCGCGGGCATGATCGCGCCGAGCCCTGCCTTGATAACCGCCTCGTAAGGAAGGAGGTCCTTCTTGAAGATCTCTTTTACCGTCCGCTCATCGCGCGGCACGTCCACATGCGAATCCGCCGGGGCGAATCCGTGGCCGGGAAAGTGCTTGGCGACTGCGGCCATGCCGGCATCGGCGAATCCCCGGACCAGGCTCGCGCCGAGCGCGCCGACTGCAGTCGGATCGAAGTGCAGTGCGCGGTCGCCGATCACGGCACTTGATCCGTAGTCGAGGTCCAGCACAGGCGCAAAACTGAAGTCGACGCCGTGCGCGGCGAGCTCGGCGCCAATTACATAGGCCGCGGCGTGCGCCGCCTCGCGGCCGGTGGCACGGTCGCGGTCCCACAGGCGGCCCAGCTCTCGCATCGGCGGTATGGCGCTGAAGCCCTCCCGAAAGCGCTGCACGCGCCCGCCTTCGTGGTCGACGCAAATCGGCAACGCCGGCTCGCGCAGGCGCTCTATCTCCTCACACAGAATTTTCAATTGTTCCGGGGTTTGGTAGTTTCTCGTGAAAAGAATCACGCCACCCGCTGCCGGATGGGCGAGGCGCCGGCGATCGTCGTCGGTCAGCGCCAGCCCGACCACGTCTATGACCGCCGGTCCCAGCGGCGCCCTTACTTTTCGCATTCCAGGATTACGGTCGCGAACGCCACGCCCTTCTCGTCGGAGAGGGAGACATGAGCCCGGGTGACGCCTTTCCTCTCCAGAAACTTCTTCAGCGGCTCGGAGAACTCGAGCACGGGCTTTCCCGAAGCGAGATTCACGATCCAGAGGCCATGCCAGTTCGCCGGCGCACGGACACCGGTACCGAGCGCCTTGGTGAACGCCTCTTTGGCGGCGAAGCGCTTGGCGAGATACGCGGCGGGCAGACGATGCGCGCGAAAGCGCTTCAGTTCCGGTTCGCACAGGATGCGCCTGGCGAACTTTTCCCCGAAACGCTTCAGGGCGTCCTCGATGCGCGCTATTTCAACGACATCCGCCCCGACGCCGTAGATCACCTTGCCGCTTGCACCATCAGCTGCTTCATTTCTCGAACCGCCTCGCGCATGCCGACGAAGACGGCGCGGCTCACGATCGCATGCCCGATGTGCAGCTCGCGGACGCCCGCGAGTCGCGCGACCGGCTCGACGTTCACGTAGTTGAGCGCGTGGCCGGCGTTGAAGCGCATGCCAAGGGCGCGGATTGTTTCGCCCGCCTTACGAATACGCTCGAGCTCGCCGGCCACCGCCGCGCTTTCCTCGTCGCGGCCTTTCGAGTGAAAGGCGTGCGCATAGGGTCCGGTATGCACCTCGCACACGGCGGCGCCGACGCGCGCCGCGGCCTCGACCTGGCGCAGCTCCGCGTCGATGAAGACGGATACGACGATGCCGGCGTCGGTCAATCGCTTCACTGCATCGGCTATTTGTTTTTCCTGCGAAACAATCGCCAGCCCGCCCTCCGTAGTGATTTCATGACGGCCTTCGGGGACAAGCATCGCCATCTCCGGCTTGATCCGGCGGGCGATGCCGACCATCTCGTCGGTCGCGGCCATCTCGAGATTCAGCCGGATGTGGGTGAGCTCGCGCAGCCGCCGCACGTCCTCGTCCTGGATGTGCCGCCGGTCTTCGCGCAGGTGAACCGTGATCCCGTCGGCACCGCCGAGATGGGCCTCCACGGCCGCCCGGACCGGGTCAGGCTCGTAAGTGCGCCGCGCCTGCCGTACCGTGGCGACGTGATCGACGTTCACGCCCAGCTCGATCATCTTGGGTTCTGCCTCACAAATCGCTCAACTCCATGAGTACCGTCCGGGTGTGCAGCACCTGTCCGTGCAGGCGCTGCCCGATGAGTGCGCGCATCAGGGAGCGGGCTTCGTCGCGCGTCTCCGTCCGGCCGTACTCGTCGCGCGCGATGTCGAGCAGCGTACGGCCGCTCACGACGAGGTCCCCGGAGCGCGAGCCGTTCGCCGGCACCGGTCCGCGCTCGGGCTCGTAAACATACTGGCGTTCAGGGTCGATGGGTTCGCTCGCGGCATCACGTTCGAGCAGCAGAGCATACCCGAGCTCTGCAAGCAGTCGTTTCTCGAATCTTCTGAGCGCGGGCCCTTGCTCCGCGCCTCCGGACAAGTCATTCAGCGATCCGGTATAGAAATCGAACAGGGCTTCGTGCGGATCGTCACGCGGCAGCAAGCGCAGCACCAGCTCATTGACATAGAAGCCGCACATGAGGCCGCGCCCTGCAAGCGGCGGCGCACCGCCCGACCATTCCGCCCCGATCAAGCTGCCGAGCTCGGCCGATGCCGTCCAGCTGAGCCGCAGCGGACGAAATGAAAGCAGGATGCCGCGCATCGCCGAGCGCGGCCGGCGCGCGCCTCGCGCAAGCAGCGCGACCCGCCCATGGCGGCGGGTGAACGCTTCCACGATGAGGCTTGTTTCCTTGTATGGATATGTATGCAGGACATACCCGGGTTCGTGTTCCGCTCTTCGCTTCATTTTTCCAGAGAAGGAGAACTACTGAAATTCACTCATAGCCCAGTTGCCGCAACACCCGCAGGTCATCGGTCCAGGCGCGGCGCACCTTGACCCAGGTGCCAAGATAGACCTTGCCGCCGAACATGCGCTCCATGTCCTTGCGCGCTGCCGTGCCCATTCGCTTTAGCCGCGCGCCGCCGGCGCCCACCACCATCGCCTTCTGACTCTCGCGCTCGACCAGGATCGTCGCTTCGATGCGCCGCAGCCTGCCCTCTTCCTTGAAGCTTTCGATAACCACCTCGCAGCGGTAGGGGAGCTCCTCTCCCATCTCCGTGAATAGTTTCTCGCGCAGCAGCTCGGCGGCGAAGAAGCGCTCGTCGCGATCGGTAAGCTGGTCCGGCGGATAGGCCGCGGGCGCTTCGGGGAGCGCTGCACGCAGCACCTTCAGGAGTTCCTGGACGTTCTTGCCGGTATGCGCGCTGACCGGAACCATGGCATGGAAGGCCCGCAGCTTCGAGAGGCGCTCCAGAAACGGCAGCAGCTCAATCCGGTTCTTCACGAGGTCAATCTTGTTCACCACGGCAATCACTTTCTGCCCGGCCGGGATACGCTCCGCCACGGCAAGGTCTTCCGGGCCGAAACGCAGCGCCTCGACCACGAACAGCGCCACATCGGAGTCGCGCGCCGCTTCGGCTGCGCGCCGGTTGAGGGCGCGGTGCAGAGTGCTGCGTGAACGGGTCTGCGCGCCCGGTGCGTCGACAAACACGTATTGGCAATCTTCGCGCGTCAGGATTCCGGTCACGAGGTGGCGCGTGGTTTGGGGCTTCGCCGAGACGATCGACAGCTTCTCGCCCACCAGGCGGTTCAGCAGGCTCGACTTGCCGGTGTTGGGCCGCCCAGCGATGCCTATCGTGCCGCAGCGATGCGCATTCATGCTTTTCTAAGCTTCTCGAGCATTGCCAGGGCCGCCTGCTGCTCCGCGCGCTGGCGCGAGGTGCCGTTTCCGGTAGCGCTCAGGCCCGCGTCAGGCAGCGCGCATTCCACGTCGAAGGACTGGCGGTGTGCCGCGCCGCGTACCGACAGCACGCGATAGTCGGGCAGCGGTCGATGCTCGGCCTGAAGGAGCTCCTGCAACTGTGTCTTCGGGTCTTTCGCGGCGCGCTCCGGATCGAGGCGGTCCATGAGCGGGCCAAAGGCGGCAAGCACCGCGTTGCGCGCGGCATCGTAGCCGCCATCGAGGAAGATCGCGCCGAACACGGCTTCGAGGGCGTCCGCAAGGATGGACGGGCCCGGCCCCGGGCCGCCTGACAGCTCCCCCTCGCCCAGCCTAAGGCAGGTGGCGAGCTCGAGCTCGCTCGCGACCTCGGCGAGCGCCTCCTCGCGCACCAGGCTCGCGCGCAGGCGGGTCAGCTTGCCTTCGGGAAGCTGCGGAAAACGTGCATAAAGCACTTCCGCCACGGCACAGCCGAGCACCCCGTCGCCGAGAAACTCGAGGCGCTCGTTGTTTTCGGGCCCGCGGCTGCGATGGGTCAGCGCCTGCTCGAGCAGCGCGCTGTTGCCGAAACGGTGGCCGAGCCGCTTCTCGAGAGCCGCGGGTCGGGACAAGGCGCGCTGCTAGCGACCGGACGAGCTCGCCGTGAAGTCAACGATCAGGCCGATGTTGGCGAACAGCGGAATTTCCTTGCGGTAAGCGAACGAGATCACCACGGTGCCGCCGTCCTTGGTGACCTCGAGGTCGCTTCCCTTCAGGACGGTGATGTCGTCGACGCTGGCGCGGGCGTCGAACGCCTTGCGCACCTCGGCTACCGAAGAGGTCTTGCTCTTGTCACCCGCGATCGACTCGATGGCGGCCTTCGTCTTGCCATACTCGATATAGCTCGGGATGAGCTTCAGGCCCAGGATGCCGACAAGCACAATTACGATCAACACCAGCAGCAGGCCGGTAACCGTGACCCCTTGCTGCCTGCCTATTTGCCGAATGCGCATTGTCGTTTCTCCCAGGAAGCGATTCACCGGAACGAGCCGAAGCGTCCCAGCTCGTTCAGGTTGAGCCAGATGAAGAAAGCCCTGCCCACGATATTCTCGTCAGGCACGAAGCCCCAGACGCGGCTGTCGCTTGAGTTGTCCCGGTTATCGCCCATGACGAAGTAGTGGCCCGGCGGGACCGTGCACGCCAGGCCGCCCGTATTGTAGTTGCAATTCGAGGCGAAAGGGAACGAGCGCCCGGGCGCCATCAGCGCCGGCGCGTCCTCGTCGAGCAGGATCTCGTGCTCGGTCCGGCCGAGCGTCTCGACGTAGCGGCGCGAAAACTGCATGCGCTCTCGCGACAGGTAGTCGTCGATCTGGCGCACCTGCACCGGTGCACCGTTGATCGCGAGGCGCTTGCCGCGGTATTCGATGCGGTCCCCCGGGAGGCCGACGACGCGCTTGATGTAGTCGAGAGACGGGTCTTCCGGATACCGGAACACCATGACGTCGCCGCGCTGCGGGCTGCCGAGCTCGACGAGCTTGCGATTCACGACCGGCAAGCGCACGCCGTAGGTGAACTTGTTGACCAAGATGAAATCCCCGACCAGCAGGGTCGGCACCATGGAGCTGGAGGGGATCTTGAAAGGCTCCACCAGGAACGAGCGCAGCAGAAACACGATCAGGATCACCGGGAAGAAGCTGACCGAGTACTCCACCCACCAGGGCTGCTTGGCCTCTTTGGTTCTCCTCTTTCCCAGGAACAATATTTCAAGAAGCCAAACCAGGCCCGTGACTGCGAGCAGCAGGAACAGAAAGAGCGCGAAGCTCAACTGTCGCCCCGCTGCAGCACCGCCAGGAACGCTTCCTGCGGAATCTCCACCGAGCCGACCTGCTTCATGCGCTTCTTCCCTTCCTTTTGCTTGTCGAGCAGCTTGCGCTTGCGCGTGACGTCGCCGCCGTAGCACTTGGCTATGACGTTTTTGCGCAGCGCCTTCACGTTCTCCCTGGCGATGACGTGCCCGCCGATCGCCGCCTGGATCGCCACGTCGAACATCTGCCTCGGGATCAAGCCGCGCAGGCGGCCGACCAGGTCGCGGCCGCGCGCCTGCGCGCTCGAGCGGTGCAGCATGCTGGAGAGCGCGTCGACGCGCTCCGCATTCACCAGGATGTCGAGACGCACCATGTCCGCGGCGCGGTACTCCTTGAACTCGTAGTCGAGCGAGCCGTAACCGCGCGTCATCGACTTCAGGCGATCGAAGAAGTCCATCACTACCTCGTTCAGCGGCAGGTCGTAGGAGATCACCACGTGGCGCGCGGAATAGTGCATGTTCGTCTGCGTGCCGCGCTTGTTGGTGCACAGCGTAATCACCGGCCCGACGTACTCTTGCGGCACGAAGATCTTGCTGGCGATGATCGGCTCGCGAATCTCCTCGATGATTCCGGGGTCAGGCAGGCGCGCTGGATTCGACACCTGCTGTACCGTGCCGTCGCGCAGCCGCACTTCGTAGACCACGGAAGGTGCCGTGGTGATGAGATGCATGTCGTATTCGCGCTCAAGGCGCTCCTGCACGATGTCCATGTGCAGCAGGCCGAGGAACCCGCACCTGAATCCGAAGCCCAGCGCCTGCGAGGTCTCGGGCTCGTAATGGAACGAGGCGTCGTTCAAATGCAGCTTCTCCATCGCTTCGCGCAACGCTTCGTACTCATTCGCTTCGACCGGATAAAGGCCGGCGAACACCTGTGGCTTGATCTCCTTGAAGCCCGGCAGCGCCTCCGCCGCGGGCTTCGCGTCGTGGGTGAGCGTGTCGCCGACCTTTGCGGCGCGCAGCTCCTTGATGCCCGCCGTCACGTAGCCCACCTCGCCTGCCGCCAGGCTGTCTTTCTCCTTCGCTTTGGGCGTGAATACCCCGACGTGCTCGCACAGGTACGCCGCGCCCGTGCTCATCAGGCGAATGCGCTCCTTCAAGCGCAGCGTGCCGTCGACCACCCGCACCAGCATGACCACCCCGACGTAGTTGTCGAACCAGGAGTCTATGATCAGGGCCTTGAGCTTTTCCGAGGAGTTTCCCCTCGGAGAAGGTATGCGCGCGATCACTGCTTCGAGGATGTCGGAAACCCTCTCTCCGGTCTTTGCGCTGGCGCGGATTGCGTCCTTCGCATCGATGCCGATCACGTCCTCGATTTCCTGGATGGCTTTCTCCGGGTCGGCCGAGGGCAGGTCGATCTTGTTGAGCACGGGGATCACCTCGACGCCCTGCTCGATCGCGGTGTAGCAGTTGGCCACCGTCTGTGCCTCGACGCCCTGCGACGCATCCACCACCAGGATCGCACCTTCGCAGGCGGCGAGGGAACGGCTCACTTCGTAAGAGAAGTCGACGTGACCTGGTGTATCAATTAAATTCAATAAATAAAGATCACCATTGCGTGCCCGATATTCGAGCGCTGCGGTCTGCGCCTTGATGGTGATGCCGCGCTCGCGCTCCAGCTCCATCGAGTCGAGCACCTGCTCGGCCATCTCGCGCTCCTCCAGCCCGCCGCACATCTGGATGAAACGGTCCGCCAGCGTCGACTTGCCGTGGTCGATGTGGGCGATGATTGAGAAGTTTCGGATGCGGCTCTGTGCCATCTCGGTCGGTACAAACGAAGAGGGTGCCCGCATTGCAGCTTCGGGCACCCTCCTGGGTGGGGCCGCTATTTTAGCAGCGTAAGCTCAGCCTTTATCCGTCAAGCCCGAGATCGTCACGAACGCAGTGGTCTCGCCGCGGCGCACCTGCAGGGTGATGACGGCGTTCTTGTCGAGCCCCGCCAGCAGCCTGTTGAGCTGCTCGACCGATTTGAGCTCCGTGTGCTGCCCCTTGTGGACCAGGGTAAGGAGGATATCCCCCTTTCGCACATCGGCCTTGGAATCGGGCCGCACTTCCAGCACCACCACGCCGCTCGACAGGTTGAGGCCTTTCTTCTGCTCCGGCGAGAGCTCGCCGGCCACGATGCCGAGGCGGTTGGCGGGCGCATCGGCCTGCGGTTTCGCGCGAGGCTTGTCGGCGGCCGCTATGCGGTCTTCCTGCAGCTCGCCGACGGTCAGTGCGAGATTTTTCCTCGTCCCTTTGCGCCACACCTCGACAGTCGATTGCGTGCCCGGGCGGGTCGAACCGACAATGCGCGGCAGGTCGCTCGAGTTCTCCACCGGCTTGCCGTCGAAGCTGAGAATGATGTCGGTCGCCTCCACGCCTGCTTTGTCGGCGGGGCTGCCTTTCTCCACCGAATTGACCAGCGCGCCGCGGGCGCGATCGAGGCCGAACGAGGTGGCGAGATCCCGGCTCACTTCCTGGATCACGACGCCGATGCGGCCGCGCGCCACCCTGCCCTTCTCTTTCAGCTGTTTCTGAATGTCGAGAGCGACGTCGATCGGGATGGCGAACGACAGCCCCATGAAGCCGCCGGTGCGGCTGTATATCTGCGAATTGATTCCCACCACTTCGCCGCGCATGTTGAACAGGGGCCCCCCCGAGTTGCCGGGATTGATCGCGACGTCGGTCTGGATGAACGGCACGAAGTTCTCCTGCGGCAAAGAACGCCCCTTCGCGCTGACGATGCCGGCGGTCACCGTGTTCTCGAAACCGAACGGCGCGCCGATCGCCACCACCCATTCCCCGACCTTCAGCTTCGCCGGATCGCCGAACTTCACCATCGGCAGACTGGCGCCCTCGATCTTGATGAGCGCGACGTCGGTGCGCTTGTCGGCACCGATGACTTTCGCCTTGAACTCGCGCTTGTCGGTGAATTTGACGTTGATCTCGTCTGCCCCCTCGACTACGTGGGCGTTGGTCAGAATGTAGCCGTCGTGCGAGATGATGAAGCCGGAACCAAGCGAGCGGCTCTCGCTCCTCGGCGACGGGCCGGGCCCCTGACCCGGTCCCGGTTGCCGCGGGATGAAACGGCGGAAGAACTCCTGGATCTCCTCATCCTCGACCCCCGGCACCTGCGGCAGACTGGCGCGCCGCACCGCCTGGGTGGTGCTGATATTGACGACGGCGTTACCCTGCTCGTCCACGAGGCGCGTGAAATCGGGCAGCACCTGCGTCTGGGCGAGGGCGGCGAAGCAAAATGCCACCAGCCACAGAGCGGCGACGGCTCTCAGAACTCGCATGTTCCTATCTCCGGGAAATATTCAAGCTTATTACTGCGGCCGCCGGTACTCGACGGCGTCCGCAATGCGCTGCACGCTCATTGCCGGCGCCTCTCCCACCACGGTGACCATGTGGTTCGCGACCTCGCGGGTGTAAATGTGGATGGCGCCCATGCTGGCGAGGCCGGTGCGGGCGGCCCTGCGGCCTTCGAGGGGCTCGATGAAAACCGATACCGCCGCCAGCCCGTCAGAGTATACGACCTGCCCGACCGGCTTGGACTCTCCCATGCGGCGCTTCAGCTCGACGACCTTGCGAAAACCGGGCAGTTCAGCGCTCAGTCCCCAGCCCGCCAGGCTCGCCGGCGCCGCGGCAGCGTCCTCGATGCGCCAGCTCGCCGCCGCATACCGCGATTTCACCATTTCCCGCGCCACCTTGCCCAGGGAAAGCTGCGTGAACATGAATTGCTCGACCTCTCCGCCGGCGTCGAAGGTTACGGCCTTGAGCAGCATGCCGCTCGCCTTGTCGGCGTAAAGCCGGTAGCCGTAGCGCAGGTTGTCTTTTGGCTTGAGGACTACCACCTTGCAGTCGAAGCCGGCCACCCGTCGGCTCTCGCCGAGGCTGATGTCGTAGTGACGGGCAAGAGCCGTGACCCGTTCCGGCAGCAGCGCCGGAAAACCGCGCTCGGCCGTGCGCCGGTCGACCTTGACGATACGGCTATCGGGCAGATAGCACCTGACCGTATCTCGCGTCCTGATGACCTCGCGCCGCGCGCCGTCCATCACCTCCAGCTTCTCGATGTCGCCGGCGGCGTCGACGTAGCGCGTGATCCTGGAGGTCTCGGTGCGACCGCCCTGCTGGTAGACGAAGGTGCCGGTGTACGAGAGCCTGTGCGTCGCGTCATGGATCTTGCGCAGCCAGTCCAGCGCTTCGGGCGATTGGGCTTGTGCCGCTCCCCAGAAAGCAAGAATTACAACGGGGAGAACCCGCTGCAGCATTACTTCCTTTCCTCGTCGACCTGATCGGAGACGGTCCGCGCGTAGGGCGCCATGCCTTGCAGTGATACCCGGGGCGAGAATCCCTGGTGTGCCAGAAGATAGTCGGGGGTCGCGCTCGGCAGCGGAATCATGACCGGCTTCGCTTCGGCGGCAGGAGAAACCGCACGCACTTGCACGAGCGGCGCGGGAGCCGGAGTGTCTTGCGGTTGCGGCGCGAAAGCGAGCCAGCCAACCAGCGCCACCCCGGCCAGGCTTGCGGCGGCGGCCGCCGGCACTGCGAACCAGTTGCGGGGCTCCGGCTTGATCCTGTTTGGGGAAACTACGGTCGGCTCGGCTGCAAGCCTTTCGCTCACCCGTGCCGCGAATCCGGCGGAGAGCGCCGGCGTGTCGCGCATGGCGTCGCTGATGAAGTGATACATGCGCCAGGTGTCGCGTGCTTCGCTTTCGCCCGAGAGCGCCTCGATCGCACCTGCGGCAGCTCGATCATCGAGTTCGCCGTCCATCAACTGCGAGATTCTGTCTTTCATAAAGCCCCTACCACCTTTTGTCCTTACTCGTCCCCAGCAACGGCCTGAGCTGCTCCGCAATCGCCTCGCGCGCCCTGAAAATTCTCGACCGAACCGTTCCGATCGGGCAATTCATCGCTCGCGCGATGTCTTCGTAGCTCATGCCCTCGATCTCGCGCATCTGGATCGCGGTGCGCAACTCTTCGGGCAGTTGCTCGATCGTGGCGTTCACCGTCGCCGCGATCTCGTTCGACAACAGCACGCTCTCCGGCGTGTTGATGTCGCGCAGCTGCTCGCCCTCTTCAAACCCTTCGGCCTCTTCGGCCTCTACCTCGGTCGAGGTCGGCGCCCGCCGACCCATGGCCATGAGATAGTTCTTGGCCGTATTAATTCCAATCCGGTACAGCCACGTGTAAAACGCGCTGTCGCCACGAAATGCGGGAAGCGCCCGGTAGGCCTTGATGAACGCTTCCTGCGTTACATCTTCGACCTCGGCCGGGTCGCGTATGAAGCGCGAAAGCAGCCGCGCCAACTTGCGCTGGTACTTCTCCACCAGCAGCCCGAAGGCCAGCTTGTCGCCGCTCTGCGCCCGCGCTACGAGCTGCCGGTCGATCTCGCGGTCAGACATCGAACCGCGCTTCTAAGCCGGCGCGCAAGTCGCGCGGCGAGGGCTCCCCACCCCGTTTGCAACGCCTATGAGCCACAGACACACGCACTTTGAAATAGTTCGACGCCGCGCAGGGCTTTCCCCTACCCCGACAGTTGCTTGGCCGCCATGCCAGGAACCTTTCCCCACAGCGCCCACAGTCTCAGGGCACGGAAAGATTCAGGGGAAAGCATGTCGCGGGTGACCAGAATGGTGCGCCGCGGTCGGCGGAGGGGAAGCGCTACGACGAATCTTGTCACATAGCGCCGCTCGGCGGCCTCCGAGACGATCCTTGCTCCGTTTGCAAGGCTCAGCACGATCCCTGATCCCGCGAGCTCGATACCGCAAACCGACCCGGCGGACCGGAGCAAGGCCCGGCTCCACGCCGCCGTGGCGCCGAGTAGCGCGAGCCCGGCCGCCAGCAGGCCCCCGGCGACTCCCGGAAGCACCGCAACAACCGACAGTGCTGCCGCACCATGCAATGTCAAGATCAGCGCTGCCAGCCGGGGCGATGACGACAACTCGAGGTACAAGCCGCTCAAAGGCGCGCGAACACCAGGCTGCCGTTGGTGCCGCCGAAGCCGAACGAGTTGGACAGCGCCACCCGGATCGGCATCTTGCGGGCGCTATTCGGCACGTAATCCAGATCGCATTCCGGGTCCGGCGTACGCAGATTGATCGTCGGCGGCGATACCTGGTCGCGGATCGCGAGCACACTGAACGCTGCCTCGACCCCGCCGGCCGCGCCGAGCAGATGGCCGGTCATCGATTTGGTGGAATTTACCGCCACTTTCCGCGCACGATCGCCGAGCAGGCGCTTCACCGCGACGGTTTCGGCGACGTCGCCTAGCGGGGTGGAGGTGCCGTGCGCGTTGATATAGTCGACGGCGCCGCTCTCCAGGCCGGCATCCTTCAACGCATTGCGCATGGCGCGGAAGCCGCCTTCCCCGTCCGGCGGCGGAGCGGTCATGTGGTAAGCATCGGCCGAAACGCCGTAACCGACGAGCTCGCAGTAAATTCGCGCGCCTCGCGCCTTAGCGTGCTCATATTCTTCAAGGACCAGGCTGCCCGCCCCTTCGCCGAGCACGAAACCGTCACGCTCTTTGTCCCAGGGCCGGCTCGCGGTCGCGGGATCGTCGTTGCGCGTCGATAGCGCGCGTGCCGACGCGAAGCCCCCGATTGCGAGCTCCGTCACGACCGCTTCGGCGCCGCCCGCGATCATCACGTCGGCTTCACCGTAGCGGATCGACTTCGCGGCTTCGCCGATGCAATGCGTCGAGGTGGTGCAGGCCGTGACGATGGCGATGTTTGGCCCCTTTGCGCCGACTTCGATGGAGAGCAGTCCCGCGATCATGTTGATGATCGTCCCGGGAATGAAGAACGGCGAGATGCGGCGCGGGCCGCTCTCGCGCAGCTCGTCGTGCATCGCCTCGATCAGCGGCAGGCCGCCGATCCCGGAGCCGAAATTGACGCCGATGCGCTCGGCATTCTCGGGCACCGCCTGCAAGCCGCAATCGCGCCATGCCTGCAGCCCGGCCGCCATGCCGTAATGGATGAAGGTATCCATGCGCCGCGCCTCTTTGGGCGTCATGTACGGCGCGACGTCGAAGCCCTTCACTTCGCCGGCGATCTGGCTAGCGAGGCGCGATGGATCGAACTTCGTGATTCGGGTGATGCCGGGGGTTCCGGCGATCGCGTTACGCCAGGCTTCCTGGACCGTGTTGCCGATGGGGCTGACGATCCCGAGCCCGGTAACGACGACTCTGCGGCGGGTCACTTAGGATTTGGCGTGGGCCTTGATATAGTCGACGGCCTGCTGCACGGTCGTGATCTTCTCGGCCTCCTCGTCGGGGATCTCGGTTTCGAACTCCTCTTCGAGCGCCATCACCAGTTCAACGGTGTCAAGCGAGTCCGCGCCGAGATCGTCGACGAACGAGGACTCGTTCTTGATCTCGGCCTCGTTCACGCCGAGCTGCTCGGCAATGATCTTCTTGACGCGTTGTTCTACGTTTTCCATCCGCTGCTCCTTCCCTTGTCTTTCAAGGAAAAAATCGATTTGTGGGGGGCAAGATCCCGGCCAGGGCCGACCCCGAGAGGCCGACGAGGGGCGGTATTTTACGACATATACATGCCGCCGTTTACGTGCAACACCGCGCCGGTAACATACCCCGCTTGCGGTGACGCCAGATACGCCACGGCCGCCGCCACCTCCTCGGGCGTCCCCAGGCGTCCCAGCGGAATGTGAGCCAGCAGCGTCTTTGTCTGTTCCTCGGCCAGCGCTCGCGTCATATCGGTGTCGATGAATCCAGGCGCCACGCAGTTCACCGTGATATTGCGACTGCCCAACTCAGCTGCCAGCGACTTGGTCATGCCGACCACGCCGGCCTTGGCGGCGGCGTAGTTGGCTTGTCCCGGGTTTCCCGAAGCGCCGACGACCGAAGTGATGTTGATGATGCGCCCCCAGCGCGCCTTCATCATGCCTCGCATGACCGCCCGCGAGAGACGGAAAACCGCGCGCAGATTGGTATCGATCACCTCGTCCCAATCGCTGTCCTTCATCCGTAGCGCCAGGTTGTCGCGTGTGATCCCGGCATTGTTGACGAGCACAAGGATGTCGCCGATTTCGTCCTGGATCGCCTTCAGAAGAGAGTCGGTTTGCGCCGCGTCTTTTACGTTCAAGACCTTCCCTATCAAGCCGCCGCCGGCGATGCCTTTCACGCCGGCTTCCGAGGTGGAGGTGCCGATGACCTTCGCACCCTGCTTCGCCAGCTCGGCCGCGATCGCGCGCCCGATGCCGCGGGACGCTCCCGTGACCAGCGCGATTCTTCCGTCCAGCATGCTCAGCTCCCTTTGATGGCCTGCAGCGCCTGTTCCAGCGACGCCCGGTCGGAAAGCGACAAGGATGAAACCCGGGCGTCGATCCTCTTGGTGAGCCCGGTGAGAACCTTTCCCGGTCCGCACTCGACGACATGCGTGACGCCCGATTCGATCATCCGCCGGATCGTCTCCACCCACCGCACGGGCGAATAGGCCTGCCGAACCAGCGCGTCCTTGATCCGAGCGGGATCTTCTTCGATTTTCACATCCACGTTGTTTATCAGTGAAATGCCCGGAACTGAAAAAGAAACGTTTTCCAGAAACGGCTTCAGCTTCTCGCCAGCGGGGCGCATCAGGCTGGAATGAAACGGCGCGCTGACCGGCAGCGGCAACGCACGCTTCGCGCCGCGCGCCTTGCAGGCCTCGATGGCGCGCTCGACCGCGGACTTTTCTCCCGCAATCACCACCTGGCCTGGCGCGTTGAAATTCACCGCCTGCACCGCACCGCCGGCCGCGGCGCACGCCTCGCGCACTTTGTCGTCGTCCAGGTTGAGGATCGCAGCCATGGCACCCTGCCCCTCGGGCACCGCTTCCTGCATCGCCTGAGCGCGAAAGCGCACCAAGGGAAGGCAGTCCGGGAAAGTCAGGGCGCCGGCGGCGACCAGCGCGGTGTATTCCCCAAGGCTGTGCCCGGCGACCATCTCCGGCGGCGGCCCACCCAGCGCTCGCCACGCGCGGTACGCCGAATATCCCCCGGTGACCATGGCGGGCTGGGTGTTCACGGTTTGATTCAGTTTCTCGGCCGGACCTTCATCCAGCAGATCGGTGAATTTCTTTCCCAGAACCTTTTCCGCTTCCTGCCGCACTGCGTCGATCCCCGGCAAACCTCCGTACTCCTTGAGCATGCCGACGCACTGCGAGCCCTGCCCGGGAAAGACCATCGCCAGTTTCATTTCACATCGTCGCCAGCGTGGCGCCCCAGGTGAAGCCCCCGCCCACGCCCTGCATCATGACGCGGTGGCCGGCGCGGATCTTTCCTGCGCGCACGAATTCATCGAGCGCGAGGGGCACCGATGCGGCGGAAGTATTGGCGTGGTGATCGACGGTGACGACGAGCTTTTCCGGGGGCAAGCCGAGCTTGCGGGCGGTCGCATCGAGGATGCGGACGTTGGCCTGATGCGGAATCAGCCAGTCGACGTCCTGCAGCGTCATTCCGGCCGCCGCCGCAGTCTCGCGCGCGACCTCTTCGAGGACTTTCACTGCAAACTTAAATACGCCTGGCCCGTTCATCTGCAGAAACGGCGAACCGACGATGCAACCGTTGGATAAATTACCGGGGACCGAGAGCAAGTTGACCTGGCCGCCGTCGGCATGCAGCACGCTGGCGTGAATGCCGGGCTTCGAATCGGCGGTGAGCACCACGGCACCGGCGCCGTCGCCGAACAGCACGCAGGTGCCGCGGTCGCTCCAGTCGAGAATGCGCGAGAACACCTCGGCGCCCACCACAAGTGCGTTTTTATATATTCCGTTCTTCAAAAAACTATCGGCCGTTGCCAGCGCGTAGACGAACCCGCTGCAGACCGCCTGGACGTCGAACGCCGCGCAACCTTTGACGCCGAGCTTCGCCTGCAGCAGGCAGGCCGTGCTCGGAAACACGTAGTCGGGGGTAGAGGTTGCGACCAGGATCAGATCGATCTGGCTCGCGTCGACGCCCGCCGCTTGCAGCGCGCGGCGGCTTGCTTCAAGCGCGAGGTCGCTCGAAGCCTGCGATTTATCGGCGATATGCCGGCGCGCGATCCCTGTGCGGCTGCGGATCCACTCGTCGCTGGTGTCCAGCCGCGCCGCGAGCTCATCGTTCGTCACGATGTGCGGCGGCAGGAAGCTGCCCGTGCCGGCGATCCTCGAGTAGGTCATTCGCTTGCGGCCTGAGTTTGAACCTGCGAAGGCGGATGAAGCTGCGTCATCTTATGCGCGATGCGCTCGGGCACGTTGTTACGCACTTCCTCGACCGCGCGCTGCAGCGCGTGGCCGAAAGCGTAGGCGTCGGCCGAGCCGTGGCTTTTGATGACGATGCCGCGCAGGCCGAGAAGGCTCGCGCCGTTGTAGCGGCCCGGATCGATGCGCGCCCGCAGCGCATTGCGCACCGGCGCCGCCAGCCAGGCGACGAACATGCGCCACGGGTTGCGCATGAATTCCTGGCGCAGCAGCCCGATCATCATCGTGACGATCCCCTCCGACGCCTTGAGAAGCGCATTGCCGACGAAGCCGTCGCAAACCACGACATCGGTGGTGCCCTTGTAAATGTCGTCGCCTTCGACGTTGCCGTGGAAGTTGAGCCCGCTGGCGCGCAGCAGATCGCCCGCCTGCTTCACGGTCTCGTTGCCCTTGATGTCTTCGACGCCGATATTGAGCAGGCCAACGGATGGCCGCTCCTTATGCTCGACGGCAGCGACCAGCATCGCGCCCATGATGCCGAACTGCATGAGTTGCTCCGGGGTGCAGTCCACGTTGGCGCCGAGATCCAGCACATAGGTAAACCCGCCCCGTGAATTGGGCAGTACGGTGGCGATCGCCGGCCGGTCGATGCCCGGAATGGTTTTCAGCACGAAGCGCGAGATTGCCATCAGCGCTCCGGTGTTGCCGGCGCTCACGCAGGCGTGCGCTTCGCCGTTCTTCACGAGATTGACTGCAACGCGCATCGACGAATCCTTCTTGTAGCGCATCGCCTGCGCCGGAGGCTCGTCCATGGCGACGACCTCGGTCGCCGGCTGCACGCGCAGCCGCGGCCCGTACGACACGCTGCGCGCGGTGAGCTCCAATTCCAGGGCTTCGCGCAGCCCGACCAGGACGATGGCAGCCTCCGGATGGCGCGCGAGGAACTCGAGCGACGCCGGAACCGTCACCCGGGGGCCGTGATCGCCCCCCATGCAATCGACGGCTACGGTGACCAGCGGGGCTACTCGCCTTTGGTCTTCGAGACCTTCTTGCCGCGATAAAAGCCGGTCGGGCTGACGTGGTGGCGCACATGCGTCTCCCCCGAGGTCGGCTCGACCGCCAGCGCGGGCCCGCTCAAATGATCGTGCGAGCGGTGCATGCCCCGCCGCGACGCCGACTTCTTGTTTTGCTGAACTGCCATGATGAAGCTCCTTTCCTCGTCTAAATTATTGACGCTCGCGTCACGACTTGTCGCGAAGCAGGCTGCGCAGGTCCGCGAACGGCGAAGCCCTTTCTTTGTCTCCGGCCACGGCCCCCGAGCAGCCTTCGTGCCGCGGCGCGTAGGGCACAGCGAGAATCAGCTCGTCCTCTATCAAGTCGCGCAATGCCATTTCCTTCCCCGCCAATACTCGATCCGGCGCTTGCGCATCGGCCGGATCGGCGTCGATCTCGGCCTGAGTCGCGGCGAGAACCAGCAACTTTTCCTCGTCCAGTTCAAATCGCATCGTCTCGAGGCAGCGCTGGCAGCGCAACGGCAGCGTGCCGCGCACGCTGACGCGCAGGCTCGGACGGCCGCGCGCATCGCGCAGTCCCTTCACCTCGTAGGCGACTTCCCCGGCGTCTGAAGCGAGCAGATCGCGCAGCCTGAGGAAGCCGCTGAGCGGCATGGCCCCCCGCTGCATCGCGCCGGCCGACGCGAATTCGAAGCCGTCGATCACCGGCTGGTGCGACATAAACAGAGAATGATACCATTCACAAAAACCTCCGTCAAAACAAAGTGATGGCTCAACCCCGCCGCCTAGTTCTCGCTTCGACCTCGCGCTACCGTCGCGACCTGCTGCAACGCCTCGGCCTGCCATTCGAAGTCGCTTCGCCTCATTTTGACGAAACACCCATCCCGGGGGAGGACACCGCCGCCACGGCGTTGAGGCTTGCCACGGGCAAGGCAGAATCGCTCGTCCGGACCTTTCCCGATGCCCTCATCATCGGCGCCGACCAAGTCGCCTCGAGCGAAGGCCGAAGACTGGACAAGCCCGGCGGTCACGAAAACGCGGTGCGGCAATTGCGCGCCCTTAGCGGCAAGTCGGCGCAGTTCGATACCGCAGTATCGCTCCTCGATGCGCGCGAGGGCGAATTGCAATCACGAGTAGTTCCCTGTCGCGTCACTTTCAGAACCTTTGATGAAAAAATCATCGAAACCTATCTTCGACGAGAGCAGCCCTACGATTGCGCGGCGAGCGCCAAGGCGGAAGGCTTGGGCATCGCTCTCATCGAGCGTATCGACACCGAAGACCCGACTTCGCTCGTGGGGCTGCCCCTGATCGCGCTCACCGCGATGCTGGGGCGCGCCGGATTGCCGGTACTTTGACTCTCTATACGATTCCCACTCCCCTGGGCGGCAGCGCCGCGGATTGCCTGCCGGCTCCGGTTCTCGAGAAAATCAGGAGCCTCGACTACTTCGTGGTCGAGAACGCGAAATCGGCACGAGCCTTTCTGTCAGCCGTAGGGATGCCGCGCCCCCTGCAGGGACTTGCCCTGGCTACATTGGACGAGCACACGTCTTCAAAGGAAGCATCGTCGCTGCTCAAGCCGCTGCGGGAAGGCCACTCCCTCGGTTTGCTGTCGGAGGCCGGCTGTCCCGCGATCGCCGATCCGGGAGCGGCGCTCGTCGAGGCCGCGCACCGGGAAGGTTTTCGCGTGATACCTCTCATAGGGCCCTCTTCGCTTACTCTCGCGCTGATGGCTTCGGGGCTGGAGGGACAGCGATTCGCCTTTTGCGGCTACCTGCCGAGAGACAAGGCCGAACGGGAGAAGAGAATCCGCGAGCTTGAGAAGCGCTCGCGCGACGAGCGCGCGACCGAGATCTTCATCGAGACCCCCTACCGCAACGACGCCCTTCTCGCATCGCTCCTGGAAGCCTGCAACGCCAGGACCCGCTTATGCGTTGCGGTCGATCTGACGCTTTCATCAGAATCCATTCAGACGAAATCGATCCATGAGTGGAGAACCGCTCGATCGCCGATCGGCAAGCGTCCGGCGGTATTCCTGCTCTACACCCCTTAGCGCAGCAGGCCCGGCGAGTACCGCAGCGCGTATTCCGCGAGCGCGCTTCCCATGCTCGCGCCAAAGCGTCTCGCCACCTTCTCGAGAATTCTTTCCTTCTCCGTATAGTCGACGATCTCCTCGGCCTTGATCACCTCGCGCGCGACGTAGTCAAGGCTGCCGATGCCGTCTGCCAGGCCCAGCTCGACGCTCTTCTGCCCGCTCCAGATCAAGCCGCTGAACGTGTCGGGACTCTCCTTGAGTCGTTTGCCGCGGCCCTCGCGCACCACGCTGATGAACTGCTGGTGGATCTCCGCGGCGAGCTGCTTGGCGAACTCCACGTGCTTCGGCTCGACCGGGCTGAAGGGATCGAGGAACGCCTTGTTCTCGCCCGAGGTGATCAGGCGGCGGTCGACGCCGAGCTTGTCCATGAGCCCCGTGAAACCGAAGCCGTTCATGATGACGCCGATCGAGCCCACCAGGCTCGACTTGCTCACATAGATCCGATCGGCCCCGACCGCGATGAAATAGCCGCCCGAAGCGCAGATGTCCTCGACCACGGCATAAAGCGGGATGTCGGGATACTTCTGGCGCAGCCGGCGCATCTCGTCGTAGATCGTCTGCGCCTGCACCGGGCTGCCGCCCGGGCTGTTGATTCGCACCACGACACCCTGAGTGTTCTTGTCCTTGAACGCCGCCTGCAATGCGCTCGTCACTTTCTCCGCGCTGGCATCTGCGCCCGGGGCGATGATGCCGGTCACCTCGACCATCGCGGTGTGCTTGCCGCCGCCGTCGCCCCGGCCTTTCCAGTCCACCGCGAACAGCACCGCCAGCGTGATGTAAGCGAAGGTCAGCAGCTTGAAGAAAATGCCCCATCGGCGCGCACGCCGCTGCTCTTTGAGCGCCGCCGTGGCGAGATCGGTGATCAGCTTGTGTTCCCACTGCTCGTTTTCAGCCATCTGCAAACCCCATGAAATAGATGCCGCCCGCGCGTTCTTCGACCTTGAGCTTGACCAGCGGCGTGCGGTCGCACGGCCCGCCAAGGCAACGGCCGCTGCGCGTGTCGTACTCGGCGCCGTGCGTCGAGCATAGCAAATTGTGTCCGCCGGAATCGAAAAATACTCCTTCCTGCCAGTCGAGTTCCATCGCGACATGCGCGCAGCGGTTGAGATAACCGTGCACCTCGCCGTGCTGACGGACGACGAAAGCCGGAGCCGGCCGTCCGAAATACTCTACCTCGAAGCGCACGCCGCGGCCCGAATCGGCGAGTGCCCCGGAGGCGCAGATCAGGCGTTCCGTTTCAGCCATTCACCCAGCGCCGCAACGCTCGACAGGCACGCCTGTGGATTGCAGGCTCGCAACCCCTCCTCAGCATGCGCTCCATATGTGACCGCCAGCGCATCGACTCCTGCGGCCCGGGCCATGTCGAGGTCATGAGACGTATCGCCGACCATGAGCACGCCCCCGGGCCCGACGGCCAGCTGCTCCAGGAGCTCCAGCAACATCGCGGGATGGGGCTTGGGATTGGTTTCGTCGGCGCAGCGCGAAGCGGAGAAGTAGCGCCTCAGGTCACCGGCGTCCAGCGCCCGCTCCAGTCCCTTGCGGCTCTTGCCGGTCGCAATCGCAAGCAGCCTCCTTTTTGAATTCTCCTCGAGCAGCTCGCGCACCCCGGAGAAGAGCAGCATCGAGTCCTGGCGGTCGAGAAAATGCCTGCGGTAATGCGCGGCGAAATCCGGATAGCGCTCCGCCTGGAGGCTCGGCACGGCAAGGCGCAGTGAATCCTGCAGCCCGAGCCCGATCACATGGCTCGCACGCTCGCGATCCGGCACCTCGAGCCCCATGTCGCGTGCCGCATCCTGGATGCACTGGACGATCGTGGCCGCCGAATCGATCAGCGTGCCGTCCCAGTCGAACACGATCAGCGAATACTTCACCGGAACGCTTTCCTGACGTAGCCGTTCATGTCCTCCGGCAGTTTCGACTCGAAGGCCAGTGCGGCGCCCGTCAGCGGATGGCGCAACGACAGCCTGCTTGCATGCAGCAGCAGCCTCTTCACTCCCTCCTTCGCCAACACCCTGTTGAGCGGGAAATCGCCGTATTTGTCGTCGCCGAGCACCGGGTGCCCGGCGTGCGCAAGATGTACCCGAATCTGGTGCGTGCGGCCGGTTAGCAGCCGTAATTCCAAAAAACTGAAAGCATGATCAACCTTCAAAGGCTTTACCCGCGTCACCGCGGCCTTGCCGTCGTCCCGCACGCTGACCCGCCGCTCGCCCTGCGCGTTTACGTATTTATGAAGCGACTCGCGGATCTCGGTTTCCTTCTTGCTCCATGAGCCTTTCACCACTGCAAGGTAAACCTTGTCCACCTCGCCTTCCCGAAGCATCCGGTGCAGCTCGACCAGTGCGCTTCTCTTCTTGGCGATCATGAGCAGGCCGGAGGTGTCCCGGTCCAGGCGGTGTACCAGCTCGAGGAACTTGGCTTGCGGCCGCTCGGCCCGCAGCGATTCGATGACCCCGAAGCTCACGCCGCTGCCGCCGTGCACCGCTACCCCCGAGGACTTATCGATGACGATCAAGGCAGCATCCTCATAGATAACCGGAAGGTGAAGCGGCCGGAGGACAGCAGGTTTTCTTTCGGAAATTCTCACAGGCGGCACCCGCACCTTGTCGCCGATCTGGAGTCGGTATTCAGGCTTGACCCGGCCGCTGTTGACTCTGACTTGGCCGCTGCGCAGCACCCGGTAGACGTGGCTTTTGGGGACCCCCTTGAGATGCCGCAGGAGGAAATTGTCGATGCGCTGGGCCGCCCCTTCTTCCCCCACTTCGAGCCAGGTCACCCGAGCCTTGCTTAAGTCATTCATTTTCCGTATGATCTCGGCGTCGCTTCGAGTTGCGAGGCACAGGTCAACAAGGTGCGGTGAGCTTACGGGCTTTCGCGGCCGGGACCTGCAACCCGCCTCCTGTCCGGATGAAGCCGGGCCTGAAGCGCTGGTTAATTTCGCTCACCGGAAGTAGCGATACTACTAGAAGCGCGCGTAGGGGGTTCTTAACCCCCGACCGAGAATCAAAGTCAAAATCCTCATAGGAGAGCACTGACCGACGTTACATCGGTCTCCTGCGCGCGCAGGAGAATAACAAGTGAAGCGCATGTTGTTTAACGCGACCCAGCAAGAAGAGCTGCGCGTCGCGATCGTCGATGGCCAAAAGCTCGTCGACCTCGATATCGAATCTGCCTCAAGGGAGCAGCGTAAAAGCAATATCTACAAGGGGGTAATCACCCGCATCGAGCCCAGTCTGGAAGCCGCCTTCGTCGAGTACGGCGAGGAGCGGCACGGGTTTCTGCCTTTCAAGGAAGTCGCAAGGAGCTATTTCAAGGCGGACATCGACGTCGGGCGCGCGCGCATCCAGGATGCGCTGCGCGAAGGCCAGGAGCTCATCGTCCAGGTGGAGAAGGACGAGCGCGGCACGAAAGGCGCGGCGCTCACGACTTTCATCAGCCTCGCCGGGCGCTACCTCGTCCTGATGCCCAACAACCCGCGCGGCGGCGGCGTCTCGCGCCGCGTCGAGGGAGAAGACCGCAACGAGCTGCGCGACACCCTCGACCAGCTGCAGTTGCCCGAAGGCATGAGCGTGATCGCCCGCACCGCGGCCATCGGCCGCTCCGCCGAAGAGCTGAACTGGGACCTGAACTACCTGATGCAGCTGTGGACCGCGGTCGACGGCGCCTCGAAAGACCAGTCGGGCAAGCCTTTCCTGATCTATCTCGAGTCGAGCCTGGTGATCCGCGCGATCCGCGACTACTTCCAGCCCGACATCGGCGAGATCCTCATCGACACCGATGAGATCTTCGAGCAGGCCAAGGCGTTCATGCAGACCGTGATGCCGGGCAATGTCGGCAAGGTGAAGCTCTACCGCGACGACGTCCCGCTCTTCTCCCGTTTCCAGATCGAGCACCAGATCGAGAGCGCGTATTCGCGCCAGGTCGGCCTGCCGGCGGGGGGCGCGATCGTCATCGATCACACCGAGGCGCTGACCGCGATCGACGTCAACTCGGCGCGCGCGACGCGCGGCGGCGACATCGAGGAGACTGCGCTGCGCACCAACCTGGAGGCCGCCGAAGAAGTGGCGCGCCAGCTGCGCCTGCGCGACCTCGGCGGTCTGATCGTCATCGACTTCATCGACATGGAATCGCAGCGCAACCAGCGCGACGTCGAGAACCGCCTGCGCGAGGCGCTGCGCTACGATCGCGCGCGCGTCCAGATCGGCAAGATCTCGCGCTTCGGGCTGATGGAGCTGTCGCGCCAGAGGCTGCAGCCCTCGCTCGAGGAAACGGCGCACATCAGCTGCCCGCGCTGCAGCGGCACGGGATTCATCCGCGGCACGGAATCGACTGCGCTGCACGTTTTGCGCATCGTGCAGGAAGAAGCCATGAAGGAGAATACCGGGGCGGTGCACGCACAGGTGCCGGTCGACGTGTCCTCGTTCCTGCTGAACGAAAAGCGGGGCGAGATCCAGAAGCTCGAAGCCAGGCTCAAGGTAAACATTGTCCTGGTCCCCAATCCGCATCTGGAGACGCCGCACTATAAGGTGCAGCGCCTGAAGCACGACGAGCTCAACGAAATGGAGCACGTTCCTTCCAGCTACGAGCTGGTCGAGCGGCCAGAGGAGCCGAAGGCGCCGGGGGCCGAGGCCGAGACCAAAGTGGAGCGCCAGCAGCCCGCGGTCAAAGGCATCACGCCGGATCAGCCGGCGCCGATTGTCGCCGAGGCGCCGCCCGCGCCTCGCCCTCAGAGGCCGCCGCAAACGCAGCAGCAACGGCCGCAACCGGCTGTTCAGCCGGCGAAGATCGAAGAGAAGCCGGGGTTTTTCGCGCGAATGTTCGGCTTGTTCAAGGAGCCTGCGCAGGCGCCCGTCGCGCCGCAGCCGCAAAGACCGATGCAGGGGTCACAGCCCGGTCAGCGCGATCCGAGGCGCGATCAGCAGCGTGGACGCGACCAGCAGCGCTCCGATCGCGGCCAGCGGCGCGACGGCCGGCGCGACGAGCATCGCGGCGACCGCCAGCAGCAAGGCCGCCTGGAGGGACGGCGGAACGGGCAGCACAGGGACGGCCAGCAGCAGCGGGACGGACAGAACCGCGGCGACCGTCGACCGGATCGTGACCGGAGTCCGCGCCCGGATCGGGGCCCGCGTCAGGATCGTGACCCACAACAGCAGCCACGCCAGCCGCAGGGCCAGCAAGGCCGTCCGCCGCAGCAAGCGCCGCAACAGCCAACGGCCCCGGGCGGAGACGCCCCCCAGTTTCACCAGCTCGCCGAAGGGCAGCCGCCGCAACCCCGTCAGGACCGTGACGGCGAAGAGCAGCGGCGCGGCCGCCGCAGCCGCGGCGGACGCGATCGCAACCGAGGCGACCGTCCGCGGGAACAGCAGCAAATCGGTGACCCGTCGGTGATCGAAGCCCAGCGGCGCATCCATGAGCTTGAGGCGCAACGCGAGCAGGAGCCCAGGGCGGCCGAGGAGCACGCTAGCCAGGCGCCGAGGACGGAAGAACCCCGCAGAGACGACGCCCGGCCGGTCGAGCCGCCCGCTTTTCCCGTAAAGCAGGAGCCTCGAATAGATCCCAAGGAGCTGCTCGAAAGCGCCGGCCTGGTGATGATCGAGACCGACCGCTCGAAGGCCCAGGTGGAGCCGCTGCCGGAAGAGCCGGCTCATCTCGGACGGCCGCGCCGCGAGCGGCCCAAACCGCAGCAGGACGAGGAGCTAAAGCAGGTCGAGACCAAGCGCTAGCGCCTGGGCTAGGCGCGCAGCGTCTCGCGAATCTCGTTCAGCAGCGCCAGGCAGGCGGCCTCGACCAGGTCGAGCACGCGGTCAAAGCTTTCCGGGCCGCCGTAGTAAGGATCGGGGACATCGCGCCCCTTGATGAGCATGCGGATCTTGGCCCGCTGCCCGGGCGCGCAGTGGCGCTTCAGGATCTCGAGATGGCCGCGATCCATCGCTACTATCAGGTCGAAGTCCTCGAAATCTTTTTTCCGCACTTGCCGCGCGCGCAGCGCGCTCAGGTCGTAGCCGCGGCGCTCCGCGTGCTCCTGTGCCCTCGCGTCTGGCGCTTCTCCGGCGTGGTAGTCGTGAGTGCCCGCCGATTCGACCTGAATCGCGTCCGACATGCCCGCCTGGCGCACGAATTGGGCAAACACGCCCGCCGCGGTGGGCGAGCGGCAGATATTGCCGGTGCAGACAAACAGAATCTTCAGAAAATACTTCCCGGGGTCATTCGGAAGCGAGCGCCACTCCAAACACCCGCTTCTTCAACTGGGCGAGCTGGTCGCGGGCTTTCGCCGCCTCTTCGAACTCGAGGTTCCGTGCGTGCTCGAGCATCTTCTTCTCAAGCGCCTTGATCTCGCGCGCGATCTGTTTCTCGCTCATGATTTCGTATCGCGCGCTGGCCTGTGCGGCGGCATATCCGGTGCGCGCGTCGTCGGCGTTGTATACGCCGTCGATCAAGTCCTTGATGCGCTTCATCACCCCGATCGGCGTGATGCGGTGGTGCTTGTTGTATCCCACCTGCTTCAGACGCCGGCGGTCGGTTTCTGCGATCGCGCGCTCGATCGAGCCGGTGATCGTATCTGCATAAAGGATGGCGGTGCCGTTGATATGACGGGCGGCGCGGCCCATGGTCTGGATGAGCGAGCGCTCGGAGCGCAGGAAGCCCTCTTTGTCCGCATCCAGGATCGCCACCAGCGACACTTCAGGGAGATCCAGGCCTTCGCGCAACAAATTGATGCCGACCAGCACGTCGAATTCGCCCAGTCGCAGGTCGCGGATGATCTCGACACGCTCCACCGTCTCGATCTCGGAATGCAGGTACCTCACTTTCACGCCGTGCTCTGCCAGGTATTCGGTGAGCTCTTCGGCCATGCGCTTGGTGAGGGTCGTGACCAGGACTCTTTCCGATTTTTTTGTTCTTAAACTTATTTCCGAGAGCAAATCGTCCACCTGCGTAGAGGCCGGGCGCACGATGACCACCGGATCGACCAGGCCGGTCGGCCTCACCACCTGCTCCACCACCTGCGCCGATTTCTGGCGCTCGTACTCGGCCGGCGTCGCCGAGACGAAGACCGTCTGGCGCACCACGGCCTCGAACTCGTCGAAGCGCAGCGGCCGGTTATCGAGGGCAGAAGGCAGGCGGAAGCCGTACTCGACCAGGTTTTCCTTGCGCGAGCGGTCTCCCTTGTACATGCCGCCGAGCTGCGGAATGGTGACGTGGCTCTCGTCGACGATCATGAGCGCGTCGGGCGGCAGGTAGTCGATGAGCGTCGGCGGCGGCTCGCCGGCCTTGCGTCCCGACAGATGCCGGGAATAGTTCTCGATGCCCTTGCAGAAGCCCAGCTCGGCGAGCATCTCCAGGTCGAAGCGGGTGCGCTGCTCGATGCGCTGCGCCTCGACCAGGCGCCCTGCCTTCTGGAAAAAGTCGATGCGCCCGCGCAGCTCCGCCTTGATCGCCTCGACGGCGCGAAGCGTGGTTTCGCGCGGCGTCACGTAGTGGCTCGACGGGTAGACGGTGAACCGCGCCACCGGGTGCTGCACCCGGCCGGTCAACGGGTCGAAAACCTCGATTTTGTCGATTGAATCTTCATTCAAGGAGATTCTTACGGCGTGCTCGGCATGCTCTGCCGGAAATACGTCGATCACATCCCCGCGCACGCGAAACGTGCCGCGCCGGAAGTCGAGCTCGTTGCGGTCGTACTGCATGGCGACGAGGCGCGCGAGCACTTCGCGCTGCGCCATCTTCTCGCCCTGGCGCAGGTGCAGGATCATGCCGTGATACTCGGAAGGGTCGCCGATGCCGTAGATCGCCGACACGGTGCCGACGATGACGACGTCGCGCCGCTCGAGCAGCGACTTGGTCGCCGAGAGCCGCATCTGCTCGATATGATCGTTGATCGACGAGTCCTTCTCGATATAGAGATCGCGCGCCGGGACGTAGGCCTCGGGCTGGTAGTAGTCGTAATACGACACGAAGTACTCGACCGCATTCTGCGGCAGGAATTCGCGGAACTCGGAGTAGAGCTGCGCCGCGAGCGTCTTGTTCGGCGCCAGCACCAGCGCCGGCCGGCCGAGGCGGGCGATGACGTTCGCCATCGTGTAGGTCTTGCCGGAGCCGGTGACGCCGAGCAGCGTCTGGAACGCGAGGCCGTCGGCGATGCCCTCGGCGAGCTTGTCGATCGCTTCGGGCTGGTCGCCGGCGGGCGGGAACAGCTGGTCCAGGCGGAACGGGCTGTTGGGAAACGTGACGAGCACGGGTAGAATTCCGAGCGAAACCATAAATGCTAGCACGATGAACGCGCCGCACTCCCCCTCCCTGCTGGCCTCGGTGCCGATGGCGCCGGGCGATCCGATTCTCGGCGTAACCGAGGCCTTCGTTGCCGACGCGAACCCGCGCAAAGTGAATCTCGGCGTCGGGGTCTATTACGACGACAACGGCAAAATTCCGCTGCTGGAGTGCGTGCGGCACGCGGAGAGCGAGCGGCTCAAGGCTGCGCCGCCGCGCGGCTACCTGCCGATCGACGGCCTCGCTACCTATGACCGCGCGGTTCAGGAACTTGTCTTTGGAAAGGACTCGAGCCCTTTGCTCGAGAAGCGGATCGTCACCGTCCAGGCGCTGGGCGGCACCGGGGGCCTCAGGGTCGGCGCCGACTTTCTAAAGCGCATCAGCCCCGAGGCGCAGGTCTGGATCAGCGAGCCCAGCTGGGAGAACCACCGGCAGCTGTTTGAAGCGGCCGGCTTCACGGTCAGGAACTATCCGTATTACGACTCCGCGAGCCGCGGAGTCGATTTCCCTGCCATGCTGCGCGCCCTTGGCGAGCTGCCCGCGGGCGCGGTGGTCGTGCTGCACGCCTGCTGCCACAACCCGACCGGCGCCGACCTGTCGCCGCAGCAATGGGAGCAGGTTCTCGCGACCGTGCAGGCGCGAGGGCTGGTGCCGTTCCTCGACCTCGCCTACCAGGGATTCGCCGACGGCCTGGATGCCGATGCATTCGCCGCGCGCCTGTTCGCCGGCGCCACCTCGCCGGTGTTCCTGTCCAGCTCGTTCTCGAAATCGTTCTCGCTCTACGGCGAGCGCGTCGGCGCGCTCAGCGTCGTGACCGGCAGCGCCGAGGAAGCGCTGCGCGTGCTTTCCCAGCTGAAGCGCATCGTGCGCACGAACTACTCGAATCCCCCGACGCACGGCGGCCAGATCGTCGCCACCGTGCTCGGCAGCCCGCAATTGACGAGCCTGTGGGACCGCG